>Ga0196970_1001132_pt1 | contig 20578 bp, 21 predicted proteins | sample S1v_513CmetaG_FD_148672 | JGI IMG/M metagenome (GOLD analysis project Ga0196970, IMG submission 148672) | Soil microbial communities from Anza Borrego desert, Southern California, United States - S1+v_5-13C | ecosystem: Environmental > Terrestrial > Soil > Desert | place: USA: California...
TGACCACGGTGGGGGTGCGCGCGGACCTGGTCGTGTCACGGGTCCCGGCCGACGTCGCCGACGCGAGGGTCGAGTCGCTGGACGGCTTCGCCGACTTCGCCGCCGACGTCGGGCTCGACGAGGAGGGCGGCGACGTGCTCGTGGTGGCCGACCTCGACGCTGTGCGCCCCGAGCTCTGGCCGCAGGTGCTCGCCGAGCTGGCCGACCGGCACCGCCCCGCGCTCGAGCCGCTCCTGTTGCACCGCCGCGGCGACGACCCCTCGTACACGGCGTGGTGGCTGCGCCACCGGGCGGACCTCGGCCTCGACCGCCCGTTCGCCCTCCCGGGCGGGCCGGCGTTCCTCCGGGCGGCCCCGGCCGTCGTCGGCGGGCTGGACGAGACGGTCCAGAGGTGGCTCGGAGGCGTCGCGACGGCGGACGAGCTCACGCCCCTGGGATGGCTGGCACTCCTCGCCGAGGTGGCGGACGGTGATCCGGTCCCGCTCCCGATGGCGGTCGAGCTCTGGCGTGCGCTCGCGCGCCTCGGTGACGAGCCGGGCGCCCTGGCGGACGCCCCGGTGCTCCCCGCCCTGGTCAGCCTCGACCCGCCGCGCGTCCGCGCCGTCCCGACGGACGACGTCGTGGTCGCCGCACCGATGTGGGCGCAGCTGGCGTCGAGCCTGCCCGCGGTCGTGGTCCCCACGGCCGTCGTCGGCGTGGTGGCCGACGCCATGGACCTCGACCGCGCGGACGACCGGGCTCCCGGCCGTGTGACGTCGTCGGGTGACGCCGCGGCGACGCCGGACGCCGTGCGCGCGGTCTTCCCGGGCGTGCCGGCCGCCTGGGTGGAGCACGACGACCTGCGCGTCGATGGCGCCGCCGTGGACTGGTGGGTGGACGACCGCGTGCACGCCGCGACGACGGCGGGCCTGGCCCGGGCGCTCGGGGAGCGGGTGGGGCCGCGGCACGCCGCCCGCATCGAGGTGCTCCTGACGGACCCCGGCGCGGCGGACCGCGTGCTCCTGGACCTCGCCGCCGAGGTGTGAGGCGAGCTCGGCGGCGTCCGCTACCGGGGTGTCGGGTCGCCGCCAGCCCGACGAGGCCCGAAGCGCCAGCGCTCCCAGGCGAGCGCCACGAAGCCCAGGCCGAATCCGGTGGCGCAGATCGCGACCGTCCGGCCCGCGACGGAGCCCGTCACGGCGAGCACCACGACGACGACGAGCGCGACGCCCCAGAGCGCGATGAACACCCAGAAGACGCGGCGCAGGTCCAGGTCGAGCGGGCGCAGCTCACTCGGGGCGAGCAGGCCGCGGCGGTCGGTCACGGGCCGAGCGTAGCGAGTCGACGCGCCGGCCCGGGGCGGCTCAGAGGAGCGCGTCGGTCGGGCCGACCAGCACCGGGCGGCCCACGGTGACGGTGCCCTCGACCGTCTCGCGGTAGCGGTGTGCGACGACGACGCCGGAGCGCCCCCGGTCGGAGGCGGCGACCACGACGGCGTCCTGCCGGATTCCACCGACGGTCAGGTACCCGTCCCACGCGACAGCGGCACGGTCGGCGTCGCACGCGGCGACGTGAGCGCGGGCGCGGGCCAGCGCGGCGCCGGCCTCGCCCTCGAAGCGGCCCAGCACACGGCCGGTCGGACGGTCGAGCACGACGAACGGCGTCATGGGGCCGCCCTCGCGGACGATGGCCTCGAGGGCCTGACCGAGAGCGATCTCCGCGAGGCGGCGCAGCTCGGGCGACAGCTCGCCGCGCCACGTGTCCGCCGGCTGGGCCGGGACGCGCGGCGCCTCAGGCGAGGCGATCTTCTCCGGGCGGAAGTCCATGCCCATGAATCGACGCGGGGACGCTCCGGCTTGAGCACCCGTCCGTGTGATCTGGCGCGGGGGCGGGCGAAACTGCGGCGGCCCGACGGCGTCGTGCGGCGCGTGCTCCCAGCACGACGGCCGCGCCGATGGCGGCGCCGAGGGTGTTCATCACGACGTCCTGCACGGTCGGGAAGCGGTGCGGCAGGAAGAGGAGCTGCGAGATCTCGATCAGGGTGGAGAACACCGCGCCCACGGGGACGGCGACCCAGGGGCGCCAGCGGGTGGCGGCGGGCAGCAGGAGGCCCAGGGGGACGAACAGCGCGACGTTGGCGAGGGCCTCCACGACCGGCAGGTCGACCGCCTGCGGGAGGCCGTGGTCGTGCAGCCAGCCGAGGCCGTCCAGCACCCAGCCGGGGCCGTACGGGTCGGGCGGCAGGGGCCACTGCGTGATCACCAGGACGACGACGACGTAGCCCGTCAGGGTGATGCGCGGAACACGCCGCAAAATCGGTTTCGGAACGACTCCGTCACGTCCCGGAGCGTCTGCCACTATTCGCGCCATGGCGCAGACCACCACCCCCTCCAAGACACCCAAGACACCCCCGTCGGGCGGCTTCGTGAGCCGCCTCGACTCCTACTTCTCCATCACCGAGCGCGGCTCCACCGTCGGGACCGAGATCCGCGGCGGCCTGGTGACCTTCTTCACGATGAGCTACATCATCGTGCTCAACCCGCTGATCATCGGCACGGTGCCGGCTGACGGCGGCAACGGGCTGTTCCTCGGCGGCGGCTCCGAGGCCAACATCACCGCGGTCGCCGCGACCACCGCGCTCGTCGCGGGCGTCCTGTCGATCCTCATGGGCGTCGTCGCACGCTTCCCGATCGCGCTCGCCGCCGGCCTCGGCCTCAACGCCGTCGTCGCCTACTCCATCGCGTTCCTGCCCGGCATGACCTGGCCGGACGCCATGGGTCTCGTCGTCCTCGAGGGTCTGATCATCCTCGTCCTGGTGCTCACGGGCTTCCGGCTCGCGGTGTTCAAGGCGGTGCCGAAGGAGCTGAAGATCGCCATCAGCGTCGGCATCGGTCTGTTCATCGCGCTCATCGGTCTGTTCGACGCCGGCTTCGTGCGCATCCCGGCCGCCATGGCGACGCCCGTCGAGCTCGGCATCGGTGGGTCGCTCGAGGGCTGGCCCCTCCTCGTCTTCGTCGTCGGGCTCGTGCTCGCCATCGCGCTCCTGGTCCGCAAGGTGAAGGGCGGCCTGCTCATCTCGATCGCCGTCGCGACGCTCCTCGCCGTCGTCATCGAGGCCGTCGCGAAGGTCGGCCAGATGCACGACGCGACCGGCGCGGTCGTGAACCCCCTCGGCTGGAAGCAGAACTCGCCCGCCATCCCGGACGAGGTCGTGCAGACGCCGGACTTCTCGCTCCTCGGCCAGTTCTCCCTCTTCGGCTCGATCGAGAAGATCGGCCTCGTGGCGGCAGTCCTCCTGGTCTTCTCCCTGCTGCTCGCCGACTTCTTCGACACCATGGGCACGATGGTGGCCATCGGTGGCGAGGCCGACCTGCTCGACGCGGAGGGCAACCCGCCGCGCAGCAAGGAGATCCTCATCGTCGACTCGGTCGCCGCGGCGGCGGGCGGCGCGGCGAGCGTCTCCTCGAACACCAGCTACATCGAGTCGGCGGCCGGCGTCGGCGACGGTGCGCGTACGGGCCTTGCGTCCGTCGTGACCGGTATCGCCTTCCTGCTCGCGACGTTCCTCGCCCCGCTGGTCGACATGGTGCCGTTCGAGGCCGCGACGCCGGTGCTCGTCGTCGTCGGCTTCCTCATGGTCATGCAGATCTCGGGCATCGACTGGAAGAACCTGGAGATCGGCATCCCGGCGTTCCTCACCATCGTCCTCATGCCGTTCACCTACTCGATCACGGTCGGCATCGGCGCGGGCTTCATCTCGTTCGTGCTGATCAAGGTGGTGCTCGGAAAGTTCCGGCAGGTGCACCCGCTGATGTGGGGCGCCGCAGCGCTCTTCGTCATCTACTTCACCCTCGGCCCGATCAAGGACCTGCTCGGTATCGGCTGACGCCGTCCGTCCGAAGGGCTCGGGAGCTGCGGCTCCCGGGCCCTTCGGCGTGCCCGGCGTGGGACACCGCGGCTCGAGTGGAGCACGGCGGCGGCGACCGCCGGTCGAGTGGAGCACGGCGGCGGCGACCGGCGCCGAGTGGAGCACGGCGGCGCCACGCTGCTCCACTCGGGGACCACCGCCGGTCGAGTGGAGCACCGCCGGCGGCGACCGGCGCCGAGTGGAGCACCGCGGCGGCGAACGGCGCCGAGTGGAGCACGGCGGCGCCACGCTGCTCCACTCGGGGACCACCGCCGGTCGAGTGGAGCACCGCCGGCGGCGACCGGCGCCGAGTGGAGCACCGCGGCGGCGAACGGCGCCGAGTGGAGCATGGCGGCGCCACGCTGCTCCACTCGAGGGGCGAGGTGGAAGTTACCTTGGGTAATGACCTAAGATAAGGATCATGAGCCAGGTGCCTGTGAAGGTCCCGCCCGTGAAGGTGGAGCCGCCCGCCGTCAAGGCCGCCGCATGCCGGCCGCTCGCACTGGCCGGGGACCTGCGGGTGGCGCTCATGTACGCCGTGCGGCGCCTCCGCGCGGAGCGCAGCTCGTCGGACATCACCGACGGGCAGTACGCGGCGCTCGCGGCGCTCGCGAACCGCGGCCCCATGACGCCCACGGCGCTCGCGGACGACCAGCGCGTCCAGCCGCCGCACATGACCCGCGTCATCAACGCCCTGGTGGCCGCCGGCCTCGCCAAGCGCGACGAGCACCCGACGGACGGCCGGCAGGTCGTGGTGTCGATCACCGACGCCGGGCTCACGGAGGTCAAGGAGACGCGTCGTCGGCGCAACGAGTGGCTCGCCGGCAGGCTCGGCCGCCTCGACGCCGCGGAGCGTGAGGTGCTCGCCCAGGCGGTCGTCCTCCTGCGGAGGATCACCGACGAATGAGCCCCACCTTCCACTCGTTCCGCTACGTCAACTACCGGCTGTGGTTCGCGGGCGCCTTCGTCGCGAACATCGGCACCTGGATGCAGCGCGTCGCCCAGGACTGGCTCGTCCTCACGGTCCTCACGGACGACTCGGGCGTCGCCGTCGGCATCACGACGGCGCTCCAGTTCGGGCCGTCGCTGTTCCTCTCCGCGTGGGCTGGTCTCCTCGCCGACCGCCTGGACCGCCGCAAGCTCCTCATGGCCACCCAGGGCGCCATGGGTGCGCTCGCCGGCGCCCTCGGCCTGCTCGTGCTCCTCGGGCACGCCGAGCTGTGGCACGTGTACGTGTTCGCGTTCCTGCTGGGCTGCGTGTCGGCGATCGACGGCCCGGCCCGGCAGACGTTCGTCGCCGACATGGTGCCCGGCGAGCGGCTCTCCAACGCGGTCAGCCTTAACAGCGCCTCGTTCAACGCCGCGCGCATGATCGGGCCGGGGCTCGCCGGACTCCTCATCGCCTGGGTCGGCACCGGGTGGGTGTTCGCCATCAACGCGGTGAGCTTCGCGGCGACCATCCTGGCGCTCGCCCGCATGCGGCTCGACCAGCTCCAGCCCGTGCCGCACGCCGAGCGTGGCAAGGGCCAGATCCGCGAGGCCGCCCGGTACGTGAGGAACCGCACCGACATCCTCGTGGTGATGGTCGTCGTCGGTGTGGTGTCGACCTTCGGCCTGAACTTCCAGCTGACCAGCGCCGTCATGGCGCGCACCGAGTTCGGCAAGGGGCCGGGGGAGTACGGGATCCTCGGGTCGATCCTCGCGATCGGCTCCCTCACCGGCGCACTGCTCGCCGCGCGGCGGGAGCGGCCCCGGGTCCGCCTCGTCGTCGGGTCCGCGCTGGCCTTCGGCGTCGCGACCGGCGTCATGGCCCTGATGCCCACGTACGAGCTCTACGCGCTGTCCTCGATCCCGGTCGGCTTCGCGTCGCTCACCATGCTGACGGCCGCCAACGCCACCATCCAGATGAGCACGACGCCGGCCATGCGCGGCCGGGTCATGGCCCTCTACATCATCGTGTTCCTCGGGGCGACCCCCATCGGCTCGCCGGTCGTCGGCTGGGTGGCGGAGACGTTCGGGGCGCGCTGGTCGATCGGCGTCGGCTCCATCGCGTCGCTCCTGGTCGGCGCCGCGGCTGCGGCGTGGGCGATCCGGAACTGGAACCTCGAGGTGCGCTACCGGCTACGGCCGCACCCTCACCTGCAGGTCACGTACCTGGACGGCGAGGGCGAGGATCGGACGGCCCGCGAGGACGTCGCGTCGCGCCTGCGGCAGCAGAAGGCCGCCGACGACGTCACCGCGGCGTGAGCACGGCGGGCACTCCCGCCGCCACCGGGTCGCGGCGGACCTCCCGCAACCCGAGCGCGACGAGCACAGCACCGGCCACGGCGAGGCCGCCCACGAGGATGAACGCGCGGTAGGGGCCGACGGCGTCGGCGACCGCCCCGAGCGCGTACGGCGCCAGGCCGACGGCGGAGCCCGCGGCGAGCGCGGACAGGCCCTGTGCGGCGTCGGGCCGGCCGCCCGACGAGCGGAGCACGAGCGCCACGGCGAGCGGGTAGTGCGTGCCGTACCCCAGGCCGGCGAGGAAGAGGCCCGCGATGGCCAGGGCCGGCGAGCCCGCCAGCCAGAAGACGAGCCAGCCGCCGAACGCCCCCACGAACCCCACGAGCAGCAGCTTCTCGGGCGCCTTGCGGACCGCCATCGGCCCGACGACCAGTCGCGACAGGGTCATGCCCGCGACCAGCGCGGAGACCGCCGCCGTGGACAGCGACGAGGAGGACCCGGTCTGCTCGGCCAGCAGGTCCGGCGCCCAGAAGATGGTGGAGAACTCGATGGCGGTGCCGCAGATCATCGCCGCCAGGAAGAACCAGATGGCCCTCGGGTACGGCGCCCGGGCCGGCCGCGGGCCGTCGTGGACCACGCGCTCCGGCCGCGAGAGCGCCGGCTCGGTGCGTAGGGTCGCGACCGCCACCGCCGCTGCGACGGCGAGCACCGCGGTCAGCGCGACGGCGGGGCGCCAGCCCCAGCCCAGGTCCACGGACGCTCCGACGGCCAGTGGCGCCAGCAGCCCGACGCCGGCCCCGGCCGCGTTCGCCTCCGTCACCGCGCTGGCGCCCGCGGGGCCGTGGTGCACCATGAGCGCCGGCTGCGACGCCGTGATCGTGAGGTTCCCGCCGAGCGAGAGCACGTACACCGCAGGCAGGGTGACCGCGAGCGTCGACCCGTTGATCATCGCCACCATGCCGACGAGCAGCAGGGCGCTGCCCGCGAGGTACTGCAGGCGGCGTCCGTACCGGCCGGCCAGGAACGGCATGATCAGCCCGGACGTCATCGCGCCGGCGGCCATCGCGGTCCCGTGCAGCCCGGCGAGCCCGCGGGAGATGCCCATCTCCTCGGCGATGAGCGGGACGGTCGGCGAGAACGCGTAGAGGTACCAGCCCCACACGATGAACGTGCCGTAGAGGGTGAGGGTCAGCCGGTCGCGCTGGAAGCCGCGGGCGCGGCGAGGGGCCGGTGCGGGTGTCGTCGTCACAGCAGGTGCTCGACGACGTGGTCGACGCACGCCGTCAGCGCCTGCACGTCGGCCGGGTCCACGGCCGGGAACATCGCGACGCGGATCTGGTTGCGTCCCAGCCGCCGGTAGGGGTCGACGTCGACGACGCCGTTGGCGCGCAGTGCCGCGCAGACCGCCTTGGCGTCGATCGACGCGTCGAGGTCGATGGTGCCGACCACCTGGCTGCGGTGCGCCGGGTCCGCCACGAACGGCGTCGCCCAGTCCCGCGCCTCCGCCCACCCGTACAGGTGCGCCGCGGACTCCGCGGTCCGGCTCGTGGTGAACGCCATGCCACCGCTGGCGAGCATCCACTCGACCTGCTCGGCGAGGAGCACCAGCGTGGCGATCGCCGGGGTGTTGAGGGTCTGCTCCTGGCGGGAGTTCGCCAGCGCCGTCGTGAACGACAGGAAGGTGGGGATCCACCGCCCGTCGTCCTCGATCCGCCGCGCGCGCTCGACGGCGGCGGGCGACGCGAGGGCGAGCCACAGGCCGCCGTCGGACGCGAAGCACTTCTGGGGGGCGAAGTAGTAGACGTCCGTCTCGGCGACGTCCACGGGGATGCCGCCGGCGGCCGACGTCGCGTCGACGAGCACGAGTGCCTCGCCGGCCGTGCCGTGCGGGCGCTCCACGGGGGCGGCGACGCCCGTCGACGTCTCGTTGTGCGGCCAGGCGTACGTGTCGACGTCGTCCTCGGGCTTGGGCACCGCGAGGCCGCCCGGCTCGGCGGTCAGGACCGTCGGGTCCGCGAGGAAGGGTGCACGCTGCACGGCCCGGGCGAAGTTGCCGCCGAACTCGCCGAACGTGCACAGCTGTGCGCGGTCCTGCACGAGGCTGAACGTGGCGAGGTCCCAGAACGCGGTGCTGCCGCCGTTGCCGAGGACGACCTCGTAGCCCTCGGGCAGGGCGAAGAGCTCCGCCAGGCCGCGGCGGACCCGCTCGACGACGGCGCGCACCGGTGCCTGGCGGTGGGACGTGCCCATCAGCGACTCCCCGACGGCGGCCAGGGCGGCCATCTGCTCGGGGCGCACCTTCGACGGCCCGGACCCGAAGCGACCGTCCGCGGGCAGCAGGTCAGCGGGGATCCGGATCGAGGTGACGTCCATCCCGCCACTGTATTCGCGCGGTCCCGGACGCCGCTGGGACGTCCGCCGTCCGCGGGCGGTGGCTGGCCCGAGCGGCAGCCTCTGCGACGTAACCTTGGGTCCACCACCCGCAGACGTCGCGTGGCGCACGAACGGAGGCCCCGTGGGCGACCTGATCGACACCACCGAGATGTACCTCAAGACGGTCTACGAGCTGACCGAGGAGGGCATCGTCCCTCTGCGCGCCCGCATCGCGGAACGCCTGGGCCACTCGGGCCCCACGGTGTCGCAGACCGTCGCGCGGATGGAGCGGGACGGGCTCGTCGTCGTCAGCGGTGACCGCCACCTGGAGCTGACCCCGGAGGGACACCTCAAGGCGATGCGCGTCATGCGCAAGCACCGCCTGGCGGAGCGACTGCTGACTGACGTCATCGGGCTCGACTGGTCGCTCGTCCACGAGGAGGCGTGCCGCTGGGAGCACGTCATGAGCGACCGGGTGGAGCGTCGCCTCGTCGAGCTGCTCGACCACCCGCAGCACTCGCCGTACGGTAACCCGATCCCGGGCCTGGACGAGCTGGGCGAGGCGCGCGCCGCCGAGCCGTTCCTCGACGGCGTCGTGTCGCTGACCGTGTTCGTCCGCGCCATGGAGGGCGACGAAGCCGAGCCGGTGCACGCCGTCGTCGGCCGCCTGGGCGAGCCCATCCAGACCGACACCGAGCTCCTGAGCCGCCTCGCGCGCCACGGCGTCACGCCCGGCGCGGGGATCACGGTGGACGGTGGGGACGGCGTCGTGACCGTGGGCGTCCCCGGTTCGGGGACCGTCCTCGACCTTCCCGAGGACGTCGCGCGGCACGTCTTCGTGCGCGCGGCCGGCACCGCGGACTGACGTCTCCCGCGGCGCCCCCGGTTCGTGATCTAGGACCTTCGACCCTGGAACTCCGGGCCTCGGCACGGGCGCGTCGCGCAACTCACGGCGTGTCCGTGAACTGTGGCCCAACGCACCGTGACCTTGGCGTGACATTCGCGAGAGCCCTCCGCTACTGTCGTGATCGCTTCGCGGACCCTCCAGCGCGAAGCCCTGGGGCGGACGCCGAGTCCTGCCACCGCCCTCAGGTCCGCACGAACTCGCACGGCAGGAGCGGGGGAACCATTGCGGGCACTGCACCTCGGTGCCCTTGGGGTGAAGTCCTGGGAGCGTCTGACGCGACCAGGACCGGGTGATCTCCCATCCGAACCCGACAGCTCACCTCGTAGGCGTCGGAGGTAACGCGTGTCCGATTCGAACCGCGCACGGCATCGCGCAGAGCGCCGTCCCCTGACCGCTCTCGACGACATCGCCACCGCAGCTTCGACCGGGATGGCCACCGTCGGCCGCCGCTCGGCCCTCGTGGCCGCGTCCGGCGGTCTCGTCATGACCATGGCGATCCCCGCGTCGGCAGCCCCGTCCGAGAGCCCGGCCACCAACCTGCCGCCCGTCGACGTCACGGCGCTGACCGCGGAGGCCCGTGCCGCGCTCGCCACGTCGCCCGTGGTGTCGGTGCCGACGGAGGCCGCCTGGGGCTTCGACGCCCCGGCCATCACCGTCACGGCGAACCCGAAGCCCGTCGTCGTCGAGCGCACAGCGCCCGCGGCCTCGCGCTCCGCCGCCCGTCCCGCCGAGTCGGCCAACAACGCGATCCCGCAGTCCGTCGCAGGGAACGCGGTCCTGGAGATCGCCGCGCGCTACGTCGGCGTCCCGTACGTCGCCGGCGGCGCCAGCCCCGACGGCTTCGACTGCTCCGGCTTCGTCTCGTACGTGTACGCCCAGCTCGGCATCTCGCTGCCGCGCAGCTCGGGTGACTACTACAACGTGGGCGTGCGGGTCACCGAGCCGCTCCCCGGCGACATCATCGTGTCGCCCGGCCACGTGGGCATCTACGCCGGCGACAACCTGCAGATCGACGCGCCGCGCCCGGGCAAGACCATCCAGTTCCGCCCGATCTGGCAGTCGAACCCCGTCTACGTGCGCGTCACCGGCTGACGCTCCCCTCGGACGAGGCCCCGGACGACGGCGTCCGGGGCCTTCGCCTTGCCCGCCTGACGGGGTGGCGCAACCCGGCGTTCATCGGAATGGGGTCGCGGCGGCCGGGGGTGCCCGCGTTACCCTGTCAGCGGGCCCTGCAGCCAGCCGGGTCCACTGAGGAGGACGTCGTGCTGATCGACCTGGGAGGCCATCAACCACCGCGGGGTGCGGAGCCGGAGAGCCCGGCGCGCCGCTCGCTGCTCCTGAATGCCAGTCGGGAGCCGCTGTGCGTCGTGAGCCTGCACCGTGCCATCTCGCTCGTGCTGTCGGGCAAGGCGGTGGTGCTCGAGTCCGACCGGGTGCTCCACTCGCCGACGCTCGCCCTGCCGTTGCCGCAGGTGCTGTGCCTCACCCGCTACGTCCACGTGCCGCACCGCGGCGTCGTGCCGCCGACCCGGCGCACGGTCCTGCAGCGCGACGGGCACCGGTGCGGCTACTGCCTGGGTGCGGCCGACACGGTGGACCACATCCACCCGCGGTCGCGGGGCGGGGTGCACGAGTGGACGAACGTCGTCGCGGCCTGCTCGCGGTGCAACCACCACAAGGCGGACCGGCTGCTGTCCGAGCTGGGCTGGCAGCTGCTCATCACGCCCGCCGTCCCGCGCGGGAACGCGGCCCTGCTCGCCGCCGCGTGGCGGCCCCACCCGTCGTGGCAGGCGTATCTCGCCGCTGCGTGACGCGGGCGAGGCCCGTCGAACCGTTCCGTGCTGCTCCGGACAGGCGACTCGTGCTCGCGCAGCACCCCCGGGGAGGCGCCGGAGGGGCAGACTGAGGGTGACGCCGCACCACCGGTTGGAGGAGCCGTGACGCATCACGACGTGGTCCTGGTCGGGGTGGATGGATCCCCCGCGAGCCTCGAGGCGGCGGACTGGGCCGCCGCGTACGCGTTGGCGCACCACCGCTCCGTCCACCTGGTGTGCGCCTACTCGGTGCCGTCGTTCACGGCCGCCGCCCTCGATGGCGGGTACGCCGCCTTGGACGACACCGCAATCGCCGAGGGCGCCCGCGCCGTCCTGGACGAGGCGGTCGCCCGGGTCGCCGCGACGGGGGTCCGGACGACCTCGGCGGTCGCCACGGGCGACGCCGCCGCCGTCCTCGTGGAGCTCTCGCGCGGTGCGGCGACCGTCGTCGTCGGCACGCGCGGGCGCGGCGGGTTCGCCGAGCGCCTGCTCGGCACGGTGTCGTCAGCGCTGCCGGCGCACGCGCACTGCCCGACGGTCGTGGTGCCCTACCGTCGGCGTGCGGCGGGTCACTTCGCAGGGCTCGACGACGTACGGCCGGCCGCCGCGGTCGACACCGAGGACGCGTCGTCGCTGGACACCGACGGGGGCGTGCCCGGCCGACGGCACGGGCCGGTGCGTCGCATCGTCGTGGGCGTTGACGGGTCCGCGGCCGCCGAGGTCGCATTGGAGCACGCCATCCGCGAGGCGGAGACGTTCGGGGCCGAGCTCACGGCCGTCGCCGGGGTGCCCATCGGCATGGGCACGAGCTACCTGGCGTGGCTGCCCGCCGCCGTGGACCACGAGACGGTGCTGCACGACGTCGGGGAGGGCCTCGACGTCGTCGTCGACCGTGCGCTGCGCGACCACCCGGACCTCACCGTCCGCCGGCACGTGCTCGACGGCACGGGCGCACAGCTGCTCACGGAGTTCTCCACGGCCGTCGACCTGGTCGTGGTCGGCTCCCGCGGTCGCGGCGGGTTCGCCGGGCTGCTCCTGGGCTCGACCAGCCAGGCGGTGCTGCACCACGCGTCGTGCCCGGTCATGGTGGTCACCACGAAGGCCCGCGACGAGGAGTGGTCGCCCTCCCGGGACGGCTGAGCTGAGGTGACGGGCTCGCGTCAGCCGGTGACGCCGGGCGCGTCCGGGCGTCGGACGAGCGTCGTCAGCACGATGGCGGAGCGCGTGCGGACCACGAACGGCTCGGCGTTGATGCGCTCCACCACGCGGTCGAGGTGCCGGACGTCGTGCGCGCGCACCTGCACGACGGCGTCGGCGTCGCCGGTGACCGTGCTCGCCGCAACCACCTCCGGGTAGCGCTCGAACGCCTCCCGCATGGTCGCGGGGCTCGTGTTGCCCTGGCAGTAGACCTCGACCTGGGCCTCCGTCGCCCAGCCCAGCGCGGCGGGATCGAGGCGCACCGTGAAGCCGTCGATGACGCCGCGCTCGCGCAGGCGGTCGACGCGCCGCTTCACGGCGGGGGCGGAGAGGTTCACGACGGCGCCGATGCGCGCGAAGCTCGTCCGCGCATCGCGGGCGAGGGCCTCGAGGATCGCGGTGTCGATCGCGTCGAGGCGGGTGGTGCGGGCGGCGTCGTTCATGGCGCACAGCATGCCGGATCCCGGATGGTCCCAGGCGCCGCACGCCGCGGAAGGGCAAGATCAGCGCGGCGCCCAGTTCGGCCCGTGCGTGGAGGCCCGATGTTCCAGCAGACCACCGACCCCGTTCTCGGGTCGCTCGCGCTCTCGGCCGTGTGCGCCGCGCTGCCGCTGCTCTTGCTCTTCGTGCTCCTCGGCGTCTTCAAGCTGAAGGCCCACGTGGCCGCGCTGGCGGGGCTGGCGCTCGCGCTCGTGCTCGCTGTCGCCGCCTGGCGGATGCCCGTCGGGCAGGCGGCCAGCGCGGCCGTCGAGGGTGCGACCTACGGGCTGTTCCCGATCCTGTGGATCCTGGTGAACGCGCTGTGGGTGTACCGGGTCACCGTGGACACGCCGTGGTTCGACGTCCTCGGGCGGACCATCCGGTCCATCTCCGACGACCTGCGCATCCTCGCGATCCTCATCGCGTTCTGCTTCGGCTCGCTGCTGGAGGCGCTCGCCGGCTTCGGTGCGCCGGTGGCGATCTCCGCGGCGATGCTCATGGTCGCGGGCATGGCGCCGCTGAAGTCGGCCATCGTGTCCCTCCTGGCCAACACGGCGCCGGTTGCGTTCGGTGCGATGGCGGCGCCGATCATCGCCCTCGCCGGCGTGACCGGGCTGCCGCTGGACGACCTCTCCGCGATGTCGGGCCGGCAGACGCCGTTCATCGCCCTGCTCGTGCCGCTGCTGCTCGTGCTCATGGTGGACGGGCGGCGAGGCGTGCGGCAGACGTGGCCGGTGGCACTCGTCGCGGGCGTCGTCTTCGGCGCGGCGAAGTTCGTCACCTCGAACTACCTGGCGGTCGAGCTGACCGATGTCGTCGCGGCCGTCACGACCGTGGCGGCGGTCCTCGGGATGCTGCGCGTCTGGCAGCCGGCGGAGGTCGTCGGGATCGTCTCGGTCGACGAGGTCGAGCCCGTCCGCACCGCGCGCCCGCCCGCGCGGGAGATCTGGATGGCGGTCGCCCCGTACCTGATCATCATGGGTGTCTTCACGGTGGCTCAGGTGCCGGCGGTGAAGCACTGGCTGGTCGACGTGGGCAGCGTGACGTTCCGGTGGCCGGGCCTGGACGTCGTCGACCCCGAGGGTGACGCCGTCGGCGCCCAGACCTTCACGCTCGACCACCTCAAGGCCACGGGCACGCTGCTCTTCTTCTCGGGTCTGGCGACGATGGCGCTCTACCGCGTCGGGCCGCGCCGTGGCGCGCGGATCTACCGGGCCACGGTGGTCCAGCTGCGCTGGACGATCGTGACCGTGACCGCAGTCCTCGGGCTGTCGTTCGTCATGAACCTCTCGGGGCAGACGACGACGCTCGGCGCCGCGCTCGCGTCCACCGGCGGGTTCTTCGCGGTGCTGTCGCCGCTGATCGGCTGGATCGGCGTGGCCCTCACCGGGTCCGACACGTCGTCGAACGCGCTGTTCGGGCAGCTGCAGGTGACCGCCGCGGAGCAGACGGGACTGCCGCCCGTGCTCATGGCGTCCGCCAACTCCTCGGCGGGCGTGCTCGGCAAGATGCTGTCGCTGCAGAACCTCGCCGTGGCGGCCGCCGCCGTCGGGCAGCCTGGCGCGGAGCCGACGCTCTTCCGCAAGCTGCTGCCGTGGAGCCTCGGTCTGCTCGGGCTGATCACGATCCTCGTGCTGCTGCAGGCGACGCCGGTGCTCGGCTGGATGGTGCCCTGACCGCCCAGGTCACGGCCCGGCGTCGGTAGGCGCACGGTTCGGCATCGGAGTCGCCCTCGTGCGGGCGAACGCCCATCACCTGCCCGTCGGCTCCTCTAGCGTCCGGACCATGGGCACCGGGGGGCATGGCGTTCGGCGGGCGGTGGCAGCCGCGGTAACGGCTCCGCTGGTCGTCGCGCTCTGCACGGGGTGCCCCGCGCTGGACACGTACGAGGTGGCGAACGCCACCGAGGAGTCGCTGCTCGTCGACGGTCACGACATCCGGCCGGGCGCCACGCGCGAGTTCCGGATCGACGGTGGTTGCGAGAACGTCTACGCCTACGCCGGCAACCACGAGCGCGTGGCGGTTCGGTCCCTGTGTGCGGACGATCACTGGGCGGTCGGTCCCGACGACCTCGGACCTGGCAAGTGGGCGACGGTGGTCAACGCCACCGAGGTCGCCGTAGCGGTGTGGTTCGAGGGCGCCGAGCCGGTCGAAGGGCTGGCCGTGCCGCCCGGCGCGGAGGCGACCGTGTCGCTCGCCGCCGAGGACGACGCCTGCGCAGGTCAGGTCGACGGGCGGGCGGTGCTCTGGGCGCAGGTGGGCGGGGCCGGGAACGAGGGATCGGTGGTGCACCACTGGGGCGAGACGTGCCACGGGGACCGGTGGGTCATCGACGAGCAGGCGGTCGCGGCGGAGCGTGGGGCTGTGCTCACGCTCGTCAACGACACCGGGGTTGAGCTGATCCACGTGGGCCTCTCCGTCGGGTCACGCGGCGGGGACGACCACCTGGCCGTGGGTGAGTCCGCGGAGTTCGTGCTGGGTGTGCCGGCCACCGAGTGCCTCGAGGGCACGGTCCGCGGGCGTTCACCCGGCGAGGGATCCGAGATGCTCCTCGTCGACGAGGACCTCGAGCTGTGCGACGGAACCGTCACCCTGACGCGGGGCGACCTCCAACACCGCGTGGACGGCAGGTGGGTGCCCCTGGACTACGACCCGGCGGGTTGGGCGAGGCCATGACCGGAGCGACGTCGCGCCCCAGCACGGACGCAGCGCGGCAGCGGGGCGAGCGCGCCGCGGCGGTCGTCGGAGCCGTCCTCGTCGCCGCCCTTGCGCGGGGTGCCAGCCGCGCATCGGGGAGTTCGAGGTGACCAACTCCACCGATGAGACGTTGCTCCTCTGGGGCGAGCCCCTCACGCCTGGCACGACACGGGAGTTCGACCTCGAGGCGTCGGACTGCGAGGACCTCGTGCTGTTCAGCGAGGACGCGGCCTACCGCGTCACCGTCTCGGACGTCTGCGACGGCGACGACGTGGACATCACCCCCGAGCACCTCAGGGCCGGTGAAGCGGTCACCGTGGTGAACGCGACAGCGGAGCCGCTCGAGCTGGCTCGGCTGGGCTGGAGCGACATCCGGACCACACGCTCAGCCCGGGCGAGGAGCTGAGGATTCCGCTCACCCCGGACGAGGCCTACTGTGGCGCCGGCCAGCACGAGGACCCCGAGCTCGTCGTCGTGCGGCCCGGTGAGCCGGACCGCCCCGGCGTCGTCCTTGCACGGTACTGGGACGAGGTGTGCGGGGACACGCGCTGGGTGCTCGACGACGCGGAGCTGGCAGCGGCCGCACCCGCGACCGTCGCGGTGACGAACGCGACCGGGATGACGTTGCGGGCGTGGCCGACGGACCTGGCAGGTGACACGTGGACCACCTTCGCCGATGTGGCCCCCGACTCCACCGTCGAGCTCCAGCTCGCTTTCCAGGTGGGCAGCTGCGAGTCGGCCATGATCGCCGTGGAGGTCCGTGGCAGCGCCGAGGAGATCCGCCTGCGCGACGACCTCAGCGCGCTCAGCGCGTCCTGCGACGGCGAGCTGACCATCACGCGCGCGGACTTCGTCCACCTCACGGCCGAGTACGGCTGGATGCCGCTGGACCCAGCCGATGGGGCCCCGCAGCAGTAGGTCAGCGCAGTGCGTCCCTGAGCTGGTCGAGCGCCCAGTCGAGGTCGTCGGTGCTGATGACGATCGGCGGGGAGAGGCGCACGGTGCGGCCGTGGGTGTCCTTGACGAGGACCCGCCGCTCGAGCATCCGCACCGCGAGGTCCCGGCCGGTGCCCCACGCGGGAGGCACGTCGACACCGGCCCACAGGCCCACGCAGCGGCTCGCCTCGAGCAGACCTTCGGCTACGAGGGCGGCGACCCGATCCTGGAGCCGCAGGCCCAGCTCGCGGGCGCGTTCCTGGTACTCGCCGGTCTCGAGGAGATCGAGCACGGCCAGGCCGACGGCGCACGAGAGGGGGTTGCCGCCGAACGTGGACCCGTGTGTGCCCGCCGTCAGTACGCCCAGCACGTCCCCGCGCCCGACGACCGCGGACACCGGCACGATGCCGCCGCCCAGCGCCTTGCCGAGCAGCACGAGGTCCGGCCGCACGCCGACGAGCTCGCAGGCGAGCGTCGTCCCAGTCCGGCCCAGGCCCGACTGGATCTCGTCGGCGACCAGCAGGACGCGCTGCTCGTCGCAGATCCGGCGTAGCGCCGGCAGGTAGTCCGGCGGCGGGATGATGACGCCCGCCTCGCCCTGCACGGGCTCGACCAGCACCGCGACGGTCGTCTCGTCGATCGCGGCGGCGACCGCCTCGGCGTCGGCGTAGGGGACCACGCGGAAACCGGGGGTGTACGGGCCGAAGCCGCGCCGCGCGTCGTCGTCGGTCGAGAACGACACGATGGTCGTGGTGCGGCCGTGGAAGTTGCCCTCGACGACGACGATGGTCGCCGCGTCCGGGCGCACACCCTTGACGTCGTAGCCCCACTTGCGGACGGCCTTGATGGCCGTCTCGACGGCCTCGGCGCCCGTGTTCATGGGCAGGACGAGCGGGCGCTCACCAGCAGGACCGGGCGCCGTCAGGGGGCCGACGAGGCGCGCGAGGCGGTCGGCGAAAGGGCCGAGCAGGTCGTGCTCGAAGGCGCGGGAAGTGAGCGTCAGCCGGTCGAGCTGTGCGCGGGCCGCCTCGACGAGCGCCGGGTGCCGGTGGCCGAAGTTCAGCGCCGAGTAGCCCGCCAGGAGGTCGAGGTACTCGATGCCGTCGACGTCGCGCACCCACGCGCCCTCGGCGCCGGCGATGCGGACCGGCAGCGGGTGGTAGTTCGCGGCCAGATGCAGGCCCGACGCCGTCTCGCGCACGTCGTCCGGGCGGTCGCTCACCGGTGTCTCCACGTCAGTCCTCCACGGCGGGGTGGTCGCCCGGCGCGGGCCGGATCTCGAGGGTGCAGCACTTGGCCCCGCCGCCGCCCTTGAGCAGCTCGGAGGTGTCCACGGGGTGCGGCTCGAAGCCGTGCTCGCGCAGCTGCGCGGGGAAGTCGACGGCCGCCGGGGAGTGCACCACGTGGTAGCCGTCGGACACGGAGTTGAGGCCCAGGACGAGGGCGTCGCGCTCGGTCGCGATGATCGCGTCGGGGAAACGCTCGCGGAGGATGCCCTGCGACGTCGGCGAGAAGGCTGCCGGGTAGTAGGCGATCAGCGGCTGGTCCGGGGTGCCGTTGAGGGAGGTCAGCGCGGTGTCCAGGTGGTACATGCGCGGGTCGACGAGCTCGAGGGTGATGACCTCGCGGCCGGTCAGGTCGGCGAGCTCGCGGTGCGCCGCGGGGTCGGTACGGAAGCCGGACCCGCCGAGGATGACGTCGCCCGCCATGAGCATGTCGCCCTCGCCCTCGTTGGTCTCGGCGGCGGTGTGGGTGACGTACCCGCGGTCCGCGAACCACTTCTGGTACGCGGGACCCTCGGCCGCCCGCTCGGGGTAGCGGAACTTCGCCGAGTACACGAGGCCGTCGACGATCATCGCCCCGTTGGCCGCGTAGACCATGTCGGGCAGGCCGGGGATCGGGTCGATCAGCTCGACCGTGTGACCCCACTCCAGGTAGAGCCTGTGGAGCACCTCCCACTGGCGGACGGCCAGGGCGGTGTCCGTGTGCCGGGTGACGTCCATCCACGGGTTGATCTCGTAGGTCACCTCGTAGAAGTCCGGCCGGCACATCAGGTAGTGCCTGGGGGTGGGCGCGCGCATCTGACCTCCGCTGATCGGCGTCCTCCGAGGCTAAGCGGGGGCGTTGCGCCACGGTGGTTCGGAACGGTGCGTGTCCAGCACCGATGCGTTGCGTGGTCCTGCGACGACGCGGCGATTCGTTGCGTGCCGCCCGTCTCAGGCGAGCTCACGGCGGATCGCCCGTAGTGCGCCGCGCAGCATCAGGCCCGCGGGCGCCGCGAGCACGGGTGCGGTGACGCGCGCCGGGAGGCCGCGCAGGTGCACGTCCTCCGCCCAGACGATCCGGCACGACGCCGGGCCGCGCGGCTCCACGCGGACGCTCGCCGTGCCGAGCAGGACGGGGCCGAGCTTGCGGTACACGGCGACGCCGGCGGTCCCGGTGCCCGTGTCCGGCGCGTCGGTGCGCTCGACGACCATCCGGTCGACGAGGCCGGGCGACCCGCACAGGGCGCCCGGGCCGCTGACGGCGGTGAACCGGTCGCCGACGCCGAGGCTCGGCGCGGCGTCGATCCGCGTCAGCGGGATCCAACGCACGTGGTTGCGCACGTCGGCGACGAGCGCCCACGCCCGCTCGGCGCTCACGGGGAGGACGACGGACGCCGTCGCCCCGCGCCCGCCCCGCTGCCCTCCCATCCGCCCTCGCTCCTCGCTCTCGCCGCCCGCCCTCACGTGGAGCACCGTGGCGCCACCCGCTCTCGAGTGGAGCACCGTGGCGCCGCCCGCTCTCGAGTGGAGCACCGTGGCGCCGCCCGCCCTCAAGTGGAGCACCGTGGCGCCACGGTGCTCCACTCGAGCAGTTTCCCCGCCACCTTGCTCCACTTGAGGGGGTGGAACGATTCGAGGTGACGTGCGGGGGAGGGTACGGTCGCGGGCATGGAGAAGCGGGTGCTGGGACGGACAGGGCGGGACGTCGGTGTGGTCGGGCTGGGGTGCTGGCAGCTCGGGGCCGACTGGGGCGAGGTCGGTGACGACCAGGCGATGGACATCCTGCGCGCCGCGGTCGACTCCGGGGTGACCTTCCTCGACACCGCGGACGTCTACGGCGACGGCCGCAGCGAGCGGTTCATCGGGCAGCTGCTCCGGGAGCGGCCCGACGCCGGTCTCGTCGTCGGCACCAAGATGGGGCGCCGCGCGCCGCAGGTCGCGGAGAACTACACCCCGGACGCGTTCCGGGCCTGGAACGACCGGTCGCGCGAGAACCTCGGCGTCGACACGCTCGATCTCGTCCAGCTGCACTGCCCGCCCACCGAGGTGATCGACGCGGACCGCACGTACGACTGGCTCGACGAGATGGTCGCCGAGGGCCGCATCGCCGCCTACGGGCTGAGCGTCGAGACCGTCGACCAGGCGCTCTCGGCGATCGCCCGGCCGAACGTGGCGAGCATCCAGATCATCCTGAACATCTTCCGGCGCAAGCCGCTCGAGCAGGTCCTGCCCGCGGCGGCTGCTGCCGGCGTCGGCATCATCGCGCGCGTGCCGCTCGCCTCCGGGCTGCTGTCCGGCAAGTACGACGAGCACACCGAGTTCGCCGCCGACGACCACCGCACGTACAACCGCCACGGCGAGGCGTTCGACAAGGGCGAGACCTTCTCGGGCGTGCCCTTCGAGGTGGGCGTGCGGGCCGCGCGCGAGGTCGCCGGGCTGACGCCGCACGGCGCGACGACGGCGCAGCTCGCCCTGCGCTGGATCATCGACCAGCCGGGCGTCACCACGGTGATCCCGGGCGCCTCGCGGCCGGACCAGGCGCGCGCAAACGCGGCGGCTGCGGACCTCGAGCCGCTCACCGAGGCCCAGCTCGCCGCGCTCGCCGACCTCTACGACCGCGACATCGCCGAGCACGTGCACCACCTGTGGTGAGCGCGCCCGGCGCCTGACCGCACACCGCCCGGCGCCTGACCGCACACCGCCCCGGCACCCGACCGTGGGGCGTCGGCGGCGGCTGCGTGCAACCATCGGAGGCATGTCCGACCCGATCGTGCCCGGCCCCCCGACGCCGCCCCCC
>Ga0196970_1001133_pt1 | contig 20576 bp, 11 predicted proteins | sample S1v_513CmetaG_FD_148672 | JGI IMG/M metagenome (GOLD analysis project Ga0196970, IMG submission 148672) | Soil microbial communities from Anza Borrego desert, Southern California, United States - S1+v_5-13C | ecosystem: Environmental > Terrestrial > Soil > Desert | place: USA: California...
CCCGCCGGCCCTCTGCACCTGTGGTGCGAGCAAGTTCCACTGGGGCGCCCTGCTCGACCCCACCCGGGTAATCCGCAGCGGCAGCCGCGACTGGCTGCCCGGCCGCACCACCCAGCGCGGAACCCCTTCCGAGGTCTCCTACGACACCTACAAGCTGATGACCCCTGTGGGCCTGCTGGTTAATGTGAGCGACGGAGGCCGACATCTCATGCCGTGCCAGCACCCGTATACCCGCTGGAACAAGAAGCGGTTTAACCACATGATCCGCACGCCCGAAAACATTCTGGCCACCAGTAGCCAGATTCAGCTGCGCACCCACCTGCGTGACTCGGCGCTGCCCTTGGCGGAACGACTCAAGCAGGCGAAAATGCTTACCTTCTCCGACTCGCACCGTGACATGGAAAACGTTAACCGCAACTTCAATGAGCCGGAGCGCCGCCATTTCCTTGCGGCCTCTGCCTTTACCGTACTGCAGCTCCGGGGCCGGCTCACCCTGAGTGAACTGCTGGCGGAGACCGTGGCTGAAGTGGAGCGGTTCGGGGCCGTAGTTCACGGCGCCAAGCACGCGGGCAACATTTACCGCGACCTGGTCCCCGGCAGGCGGGCCATGGCGGTGCGGCAGCGGCTCGTGCGGGAAGAGATCGCCGCACTGGTACGGCAACTGGATCACCGCACCACCCCCGTCCTCGTGGCCGACGGCGTGGCCGGGCTTGAACTGGACGGGGCACTGCTGAACGCGCTCAACGGGGAGGCCCGCACTGTGCTGGGCCGCTTCTGGGAGGAGCTAATGGGCCGTCGGGCCAATCGGGTATACGCCGACAAGGACTGGACGCCAGCCCAGGTGTCGCTGCTTCGCAGTTTGGAAGCGCGCGGTCTGCTGGTGCGAGAAGATGAGCGGCTCTACCTGGCGCCGGATGCGCTTCTGGTCACGCTGGTCGGCCCTGACCATCCCGGGCTGTGGTCTCCCCAGTCCAACACCTTCCACCCCGAAATCGCCGTACAGCTGGGATGCCGCCAAGCCAGGGGCCTGGTCCGGTACCGGGTGCCCCTGCAAGAGCGCTCAGACCCCGGCTCCCGCTTCTTCAGCCTGGCCGTATACGAACTGACCTACTCCCCCCCGGCCCTGCTGGCTAGCCGGGTCTACAAAGGCGACACAAGCAAGGAGGAGCGGCGGGAAACGGAGCACGTGTTCAAGACCAAGGCCTCGCTGCACCACATCTCCTCCGGCCCGGCCATGGAGGTGGGCATCGACATCGGCGCTCTGAACGCCCTGGCCCTGTACGGCACCCCGCCCAATACCAACGGCTACCTGCAGCGGGTGGGCCGCGCCGGCCGGCGGTCCAAGCGGTCGCTGATTGTAACGGTCAGCAAGAGCAATCCCATCGACTTCTACTACTACCGCTGGCCGCACAAGCTGATCGGCGCTGAGCCTCAGCCCGTACCCCTCACGGACCAGAACCGGGAGGTGCTGCGGATCTCCCTGACCTGGGCCGTACTGGACTATATCGCCTGCCACTACTGGGTGCCCTGGGTCGACGCCGAGGTAGCCGCCGGGGGTGAGACTCGGAAAGTGGTCAAGTCCAGCGGCATGCCCACCACCGTGTTTGCGCCCCCCGCGGCCGAATACCACCGGTTCTCCCGCGTGCTCTTCACCGAGGTAGACAGGCTGGCCAACGGCGACGCGCTCAACGTCCTCAGCCACCAGCTTTCGGCAGATCAGGCGGAGGTGCGGCAGTGGCTGGCCGATCTGCTAAACGGCATTGTGTCCGATCCGGTGGAGACGGAGAGCATCATCGACAGCGTCATCTCCGGCTTTGCCGCCAACGTGTACGGCTTCGTAAAGGAGATTCTGACCGAGCTGAACAAGCGGGTGCGGACACTGGAGAAGGAGCGGCTCGGCCTCATCGAAACGCTGGAAGATGATCTGACGCTCAGTGACGAGGCCCGCATGAGCCTGGAAATGCGGCGGACCCAGATTCAGTCCGAAGTCTCGCAGTTCGAGTCACTCCGCGAGGAGATGAAACAGGCGAAGCTGATGGAGTTGCAGCAAATCTCCCGGCGGAAACGCTACGCGTACAGCCTGCGCAGCGTCTCCAACGTCGTGGAGGTTCACCGGCGGGGCCCCGCCGGCGAGGACGAGGATGGGGCGATTGTGACCGAAGCGCTTCCGGCCCGGGACCTAGCCATGGGCCTGACCGAGTATCACCCTGCCGCCATGGTACTACGGGAGGAGGCCAAGCATGTGGTCACCCACCTCTTCCCCGAGCAGTTTGAAACGGCACGGCTGCATGACAAGCTGGGCAAACTCCGGTCGGTCTGTGCCAACTGCGGCACCCTGATGGATGAAGGCGCATCCGTATGTACCAGTTGCGGCAGTGCAGACGTGCAGGTCGCTCACCTGGTGGTGCCGGGCCGGGTGGTAATCGCACCGGCCACCCAGAAGCTGCACGAGAACCCGGCGCAGCAGATGCCGATTTTTACCGCGCAGATGATCTACCGGACTGCCGACGATCAGGACAAGATCCACAAGACCTTCGCCATTACCCAAGAGGAAGGTGCCTTGGTGGACGGCGCTGCCCGGGAGACGATTTGCCTCACCGATGAGGGGCTCGTGGCGGGTCCCGCACCTGACGGTGCGGTCGTGCAGGCTTTGTTCACCTTCGCACCGGTAGAAATGGTCACCTACGTGCCGGCCTATTCCGCCCAGTTTGAAGGCGGGCGGCGCGAACAGGTATCGCTCTTCCGCATGTGCGGCGTGGAAGACTGTGGCGGTGTGGGGCGCATGGGCGCCCAGCCCCCCTTCTGCACCCACGACCCTACCCACGACCTCTCCCGTGCCCGGTACATCGTGCCCACCCGGCAGTTTGCCACACGGGGCATAAAGGTAGTGGTACTTGTGGGCGACAGGGAACAGGCCCTCCGGGTGGCCCACACACTGGCACATGGGCTCCGCATGGCCCTGCAGCAGCTGGCCGGCGTGGACCTGCGTACACTGGGCGAGGTGGCAGACGGCGATGGGTACCTCGTCTATGAAGATGTGGAAGGTGGGTACGGCATTACAGACCTGCTGCTCCGTCAGGATGACCAGGGGAGCCTGGTCAACATGAAGCAGGCCCTGGAGCTGATCCGTGACCATACCAGCGGTGCGGCGTGCCAGTGTGACGACGGGTGCCCCTTCTGCCTGTACCAGTATGGGTGCACGCATCGAAACCGGCCGGGCTCCCTGACCCGCCGCGGCCTGCACCATCTGCTTGACCGCCCGCTGTAGTTTTCTGCCGGAGGTGAACCGCTATGAGCACAAAGCCCGGCCGGCGCATTTTTGAGGGCGTGGAGAGCACCCTGTGGTCGCTGGCTGAACCCCCACAGGATAAGCCGAGCAAGGAGCAGATCAAACCCACCATACTGATGAACCAGGCGATCCGGGTGCTGCTTGCGGAGGCGTATCCCCAACCGCTCACGGTTTTTGAGGTTACCGTGGACCTTCTCAAGTACTGGAAGCCGATCCCCATTGGGCTGGATGATCAGCACTCCAGCGTGTACAAGAACCTGGAGGGTGGAAAACCGGCCTTTGTAGAAGTGAGCGCCCGGCCCCGCACGCGATAAACGGATGTCCCCAGAGGTAATCTGGGGGCATCGCGCATGGTGCATTAATGCTGCCGCTCCCGGCGTACGAACATCATTCCAGTGATAACGTTGATATCATGTTTCTTTCCGCCAGGGAAATGGGTTCCATCTGCAGTACTTATGTTTACATGAGAGGACTTCTGACGGAAGGTATCTACGACGGTAAACATAGGGTTCTGCTTTGAGTAATCCATAGCTCATGGCACACCTCGCCTGGCCGGAACAAGAGCGCAGGGTCGCAGCCTCCGCCTGGGGCTACGACCCTGTTCTGCTGGTCGGGTCAGACCCATATACCTAGTGTCTCGCTCCTAACTTCCCGCTCCAGACGAAAGGGTGGCCTAGAAACCATGGACATCGGTTTATCGACTATTGTCCAGCGCCTGACCTGTCCTGCGTTTCAGCCAGTCAGCGCTGGTAGTAGTACGACCCGTTCGAACATCCCGTCCTATCTCCGAGGACGGATGATTCACGCTGCTGCGGAATCGTACCTTCGTGACGAGCTCCTCAGCACATTCTTCAATCTCCTAAAGAATTTGACTGAAGATGACCCAGAGGCGCGCGAGGAATTACTCCGTATGGGATGTAATCTACTTAGCTTCATGAACCAGTCCATCGGGCCCGCACTTCCGGTAATCCCTGAGGCACCGCTGGAACTAACTGTGCCTGCCGGGGGCAAGCTGTACAAAGTACACGGCAGAGCGGACTGTGTGGTCCAGACTAGTCCGAGACCATTGGTCCTCGACTGGAAACCATCTCCCAGGTCCGACGGACTAGACGTGCTACAGGTGAGGTTCTATCTTGCCGCGGTACTTATCCAGTCGGGGAAGTCTGTAGGTGACTGGCTCATCTGGTACTACCAAGGTGGCCTCGCCAGGGGCGCGGATTCTTTGGACGATTTGCTCGAAAGTCTTCGGGCTGCCCTACTTCGGATGGATGAGTCCAACACATTGCGCCCAGGTCCCCATTGTAGCGATTGCTTCATGCAAGGGGAGTGTGAGATACATGAACGATCTATGGTTGGAGTTTCGAGATCTCTGTAAAGCACTAGTAGGAGTCCTGAAGGTAGACCCTTCGGCACCCATAAACACGGACTCTACCCTATACGATCGCCTCCTTACCTTCGCACGGCAAGCCCGTGAGACAGGTCACCCGGCTCACCAAGAGGTACTTTATTGGGCCGGGGGCCAGTATGTCACCCTTCGACCCGTCGAGACAGTGCGAGTACTACTTAACGTTCGACAGAGAACCCGGGCCAACGACCCAGGTCGAAGCCTTGTGGATGAAATCGAATTTGATATACAGCCTAGGATCTACCCAAAGCGAGACGTCGCGAACGGGACTCTTAGTGATCAACTGGCTCAATTAGGTTTGCTGGCTGGTCACCCCAGCCATTCTGGCTTCCAAGTTGAGTCGTGGCGCCGCATCCTCGCAGCCATTGATTCAAGGACAGTAGCCTTACTCACTGCCCCAACCGGGGCTGGGAAGACAGAAGCCTTCGCCGTTCCGCTGGTACATGCGGCTGCAAGCGGGAAGCGGTTTGCCGTGATTTACCCGAGGCGTGAACTAGCCAAGGACCAGATTGCCCGTCTCCTCAAACTGGCTGCGGCATCTGGCCGGCTCGGTCGGCCAGTGGTGATAGGCGTTCAACTTGGCGGTATTCCTTACGAACTACAGGATGTGCTCTGGAATACCAAAGGGCCACAAGTCCGTTGTATGGATTGCGGAACAGTCCTTCGTCAGACTCGCCACCGGGGGTGGGCCTGTGACTGTCCCAATAAGGAGATGCCACCTAGGTTGTGGCATCTTCCAAGGTGGCAATCGCAGGCTGGTGGCCGTTGGCATTTCGACGGCAAAGCCCTGACCAATCCACCGCCCGAGTATGTTTCCAGGCTCGACAGATTGACTGTGGAATGGCCAGAAGTCCTAACCTGTCCGGAGTGCTCAGAGGCCCCCCCCCTCACGGCGCCTGCCAGGGCTTTTATCGATGGCGATTCGGCCAATAAGTGCCGGCCTGTTCGTTTCCAGTGTAGTTGCGGAATTTCTGTAGCGTTAACACTGAGCAAGCAGCAGCACCTGAGAGTACGCCCCGGCCTCTTAGTAACCAACGTCGAGAGTCTGGACAAGCTGCTCGTTGACCCCTTATACCGCAAGGAAGGTTTTTTCTCTAGCATTGATGGGATCGCCATGGACGAATTGCACGTCTACTATCAACTGTATGGCACCCACGTTCATCACCTGCTCCGCAGGCTGGAGCGACATCATGGTGGCCCGCTCACCCTCATCGGGGCTAGTGCTACCATTCCCTCGCCCTCTGACTTTGGCTCCCGGTTGTTCGGACGTCCAGTCAAGCACTTAGTTCAAGCTAACGATCCCATGTTTACGCAGGAGACCCTCAGTGCGGAATACTTTCTCTTTCTGAGGGTGCCTGATAACGATCAAGTGGCCGCTCTTTCCACGGCCATCCAGACAATTATGGCCGTTGGGCATGCCGTACTCCCATCTGCGCCGACCAATCATTGCGGTCACCAAATAATGGTGTTTAGCGACTCGCTGGACATTATTCAGCGGCTAGAACTACAGGTGAAAGATGCGGAACAGACAACACGCCTTTACCGCTTCCGGACAGACGATCGCATTGCAGGTGAATTCCCGTGCGTGGGGCTCGATTGGACCCGATGCCCTGCTTTGCCAGATGGGAGCCTATGTCCCACTTATCGAAAAGGGGAATGCTGGCGCTTGTTCTGGGACGGCAGTACCCACCGGTCGGACCCACTCTCGATCGTTTCCATAAGTGCGCAGCAACAGAATGCGGGCATGCAAGAGGCGCGAAACTCAGACGTCATCATCGCCTCGCCCGCCCTGGAAGTTGGAGTCGACATTCCAGGGGTGGGGGCTACTGTTCACTATAAGACCCCGCGAGCAGTGTTCAGCTTCATCCAGCGAAAGGGCCGTGCGGGGCGGCGCCCAACCCAATTCCCTATGACCATATCGGTCCTGGCGGGAAGCGATCCAATGGATGCCTTCCATTTCAAGCAGTTTGATCGGCTGGTCAAGGGCCAGTACCGGTTGCCCCTGAATCCGGACAACGCCTTCATCGAGAGCATTCATAATGACTATATCGACGCTACATTTGTGGGCCCTGTTATGAAGGCGTACACTCAGTTGTGTCAGTCGAATTCGTATATTGAGCGCTTCCCGAGGAAAGGAATGGAACCAGCCGGATGGTCGGTGGTTCGGGAATCGGCAACCTGTCCGCGGTGGACCCAGGACATGCAGTTTGCTCTCCCCCCCGAAATCAGTCGGGGAGGCGGGATGGATTATGTTAAGGATTACGTTCGGTCACAAATCAAGCGTAAGCAGGCTCGCATTGAGGAGCTGGTTAGGCGATTCGGTCAGCCGGTAAGTGATCGATCACTCTTAACGGCGTCTGTGGAACAGGCCTTGGGCGATCTTTCGGCGCGAATCGCCGTAAGCCTTATGGATGGGGTACAGTTCCAGCCGGTTTGGCAGGAGACCGTAACCAGGGTAACCGCCATAAATAGTCAGGTCACCCAGGCACCTTCGTTGACGGCCACAAGAGACCAGATAATGCGCGAGATTTCAGGCTTAATGAATGCCCTACAGCAAGTCACCCAGTGGTTGTTCATGGAATCCGAGAATACCGCCGCCGCCCGCGATTCGGTGCTCGCGCTCATGGGCCGAGTAAACGAACTGGTTAACTCAATCGGAAACCAAGGGTTCGTAGCTGCTGCTGAGGAGGCGTCTGATTTACGCTACCAGACCGCCGCCCTGGAGCGAATGCAGGAAGCCTTGTCGTACACCCTCGCTGGAGAGATTGTCAAGCGGTATCAACAGGCGCAGTTTTACCTGTGTTGGTCGTGTCCCCGCTGGAAATGCTGCGACTTGCCGCAAAAGATGGAGCACTATGTGCCAGAAACATTCTTCGATGCACCCTCCAACCTTATGGTCAGCGTCGACGGCGGGCAGCCCAAAGTGGAAGCCAACTTCATGCTCTATTCCACTTATGTCCCGTTCAAACTCTTCTACCGTTTTGGTGCTGTGCCTCTCACTGTGGTCGCGCGGGGGTTCCTGGCGGGCCATGATTCTCGCGGTGTGCCCCAAGTAGTGGTCGAATTAGAAGGTGTAGAATCCATACCCGACTTCTTCCACGGGCATCAGTATTCACTCCCGCGGCGAATCCAGGTACGCACTATGGAGCCTGTGTCTACTCAAACAGGCAACCGCTACGCCTTCTGCACACGCTGCTTCAATCTCTCATCTGGGGCTGGTCGCACATGTGCATGTGGAGCCCCCCTTCGAGAGGCATCACTCTTTAGTACACCGGTAGTTAAGCGCCGGTACCATGTTCGACACAAGATCGCCAGCCTAAATCGATTGATTCACTGCCAGATTGATGGCCTGACCGAAGTCATGGGTGCAGATGTCACTTACAAGATTGGCCAGGTTGAGCAAGCCTTTAACGCACGGTACAGCCAGCCGTTGGGGTATCGGTATGAGTCTCGGGGCCTAGTGCTAAGTCTTTCAGACATTCTAGACGAAGCATGGAACGCCTACCTTAACCCCAGTCAGGCACGGGACACTGTGATCGCGGAAGCCGCACAAGAGGTTCTGAGACGTTGGTCTCCCCCCACGCCTCCTACACGCGACTCATTCACCGATGGACTCCTCCATACCATGGCCCACATTCTCGTTAGGTTAGTGTGCAGCGTTTGCGGTGTGAACGAGGAGAGCTTGGAATACACGTGGGACGCAGATAGAGAGGAAGTAGCAGTCTGGGAGAAGTACGCTGGAGGAGCGGGAATTTCGGACCTCTTTATGGACTATCTCCGTGAGGCAGCCGCCGATGTTTATCTGGCTCTCTTGCGTATTGTGTTATGCCCCGCGTGCCATGCCGAAGCCCGAGACGGATGCCCAGACGATGTCTGGTTGGCCTACTGCCAACATGGCAGACAAGAGCAGCCTAACTCCGTAAGCCAGAGCCTTGGCATACTGCTTCTAGGGTGTTTGACAGAAAGGCTGGGGCCCCTGGGTGCGATACAAAGATCTGTGCTTCTGGAACAGGACAAGAGGCTCCTGGTGGAGTTTGCCGAGGATGGACGGCACGTGACAATCCTGAACTTGTAGTGCCAGAAGCAGACACTTGTTGATGGGGGTCTTTTCCAAAGCGGCATGCGTGCCTGCATTGCGAGGATTTACCGAAGGTTCAAAACAGGCCGGGCATGACGTTAAGTGCCCGGTTTGTCCATTTCGTCTTACCGCTGAGTTCCCTGGCCTCCGACTGCAGGGTTTTGAGCATCCGAAACGAATAGGTACTGGTACCTTCCGGCGGAAGGAGGCCGTTTTCCCTGACGCTACCCGAAATTCGCAAGAATACGTTCAAAGCCACACCCCACCCTGGCGGAGGCCGGATTGGGGTGCTTACAATTGAGCACCGCACGTGGACTGAGGAACGATCCGAAATTGAAACACCTTATGTCTTCCCCGTGATTAATGTGATCGGAGGCCCCCCTGGCCCTGACCGCAATGGAGGCATATGGCGACCGATTAAGTGGTGGTTGTTTCTACACAAACCTCAAATTCCCGCGTTTCTATGCCAAGTTCTTCACGCAGTGGATTTCAACCTCGACGCCAAAGCCTGGTTAGAGTGGCAAAAGCCGTTCGGGCAGTGGATTTCCAAGTGGAGAAAAAAGCCACGAGAGGAGTACAAGCTCCCTTCGTCAGCTAAGGGGCGACCTGACAACGGATACCCCTTTCGGAAGTGGATGGAGTATTGGGACTTCTGGCAAAAACCTGCAGGCACGGCAAACAGGGATTCATCCCCCCCCATCACCTTTCTGGATTCCGGTGGTTTTGCCTTATTGAAGCTCGCTGACCTCCACAAGGCCAAGGAAAACCTCGGAATCGAAGAAGAGCCGAAGTCGATTCTCGAGCTCCAAGAGACATTTGGTGGCGACCTCGTCGCCAGCCTGGACTACCCGCTGCCACCCGGCCTCTCCGAATCGGATATCCTGGATAGGCAAAGCCGGAGTATCACCAATGCGCTGGGAATGCTCAAGGAATTGGCTCGACGGGAAGGCACTTATCAGCCTCTGGCATATGTGGCTGTTCATGGGACGAACCAGACCAATGCAGCCCGGTACATGGACGAGTTCTTCCGGCGATGGCAAGACGAACTCAGGGACGCCGAAAAGGCAATACCTTTTGGGTTTGCGATTGGTTCGATGGTCCCGCGAGCTGATGATCCGCGGACTGTGGTGGAGGTCGTTTGGGGCATTGCACAGGCACTGAAGAGGAACCTCAAAACAGTAAGATTGCCGGTTACTCCCCCCATCCATGTCTTCGGAATCAACAGTCACCTAACTGGACTTTTGGCATACATCGGCGTGGATACATTCGACTCCACGACATTCGCTGATGTTGCCCAGCGTGCTGGCTACCTGGGTTCTGATCTGAGGCAAACGCACCTCCGTGATGTTGAATATTCCCATCTAGAAAGTTGTCAATGCCTTGTCTGCACCGCCTTGATCCGCGCTCGGGAAGCCAATCCACTAGAGCAGATGAAAAGCATCCTTGTGCGCAGTGAAGTTGCCCCGGACACACAAGAGCGCACGATCAAGCGGTACTACCATCCCTTTACTCTCCCAGGATGCCCTGACGGTCTTGCCACAAAATCTGATCTGTACGGGCTCTTGGCTATCCATAACTGGCACCAGCTGCAGGCGGAACTGGAAGTCGTACGTGATGCCATTCGAAACAACCGGCTTGCTCAATACCTGGTGGAAAACCTCGCACTCGGACAGGAAGGCCAACGTCAGACCCGTTATAGGGATGCAGTGGTCTGGCTGGCGAAAGCGGAAATAACGGCTGCAGATGATCCGACCGATCGCCTGTTCCAGTTGATGCCCCTGGATATGCAGACAGACGCCCTCGGTCTTGACCTAATGCAGCGCAAGGCATCTCCGGTCATAGGACTCAAGAAAAACACGTATCCGCGGGATGCATTCAGCTTGGATGGTCCGAATGAGCCATACGCTAAGCCTGCCGGCAAGAGCGTACTTCTGTTAATTGCTTGCAGCAAGACCAAACCCTACTGTGATTCCGCCCACCAAAAGCCTGTGATTGATGCTTATCGACGGGCTTTTCCGGAGGATTCAGAGCGAATCCATAGGGTGACCCTATCCGGATGGTATGGCCCAGTTCCTGAAGAACTAGAAGACAATCCTGAAGTCATAGGCTACGACTTCATGCTCGTGGATGGCGACAAAGAGCAGGCTGACTACGTCACCGATCGCCTGACGGATTATCTGCGGAACCCTGCGTGCCGATATGACGAAGTCCTTGCCTTCGTGTATTTCCCGGCCTACCGTGCAGTGGTTGAACGGGCCTTCAAAGCAGCAAACATCCCGAAAGGAAACATCGTACCCCAACATCCACGGCGCGGGGCTAAACCCGCTGCTTATCGCAGAGAGCTAGAGAATCGCTTGGCCCATGCTCTTGGTGTCCCTAGAGCGGAGCGTCCGGTTCCTGTCAAGTCTACGCACAAGACCGAACAGCTGAGACTTCCACTTGAACCGCACCGGAACAGTGACTAGTAGAGGAGGCGACTTTCGTTCGCCTCCTCTGTCTTACTTGGACAAACACGATCAACCGAACCACTACGCCAGATGAATACACTTGTTGGAGCTGGGGGCTAGTCCCCTGCTATCAGTTCTTGCCGAAGTGTGGTGAGAGCATCCCACGCCGCTTCCGACTTCCTGCGCTTGACCTCCATCTCAATGCAGTCAAGTGCGTGATCCACGGGAATGAACGGCAAGCGCACTTCCCCATGGAGCTTCGTAGCAGCCGCCTGCAGCTGACCCACTACATCACAAGCCGCAAGCAGCTCCAATTGGCTTTCCAAAAGCGCCCCTACGTAGGCTGCAGCGTATGCAGCACGGAGCGCCGGTACCTCACGAAGAACGGATACACGACGCGCCAGTCCCAAGTAACTCCAGGCATCCTCTATGACCACGTTTCGCCCCCTGACAACCTCTTGCTTTAGCGTGTCCGCCTGGGACAAGTCACCCTGACCTTCATCCCACCAAGTGCCCACGACTGGGTCATAGAGGTCGTATCGCTCTGTCAAACCAATGAGGCGCCGGATGTCTTCCATGGCGCCACGCAGACTTTGCGGCTCACAGGACAGCCCCGCCTCCATCAGGGCAAGTTCCCGATTAACCACCGCGGCCTTTGCGGCCACTTCAGCCTGCAGCACCAAGGCGGCGGCATTCTTCACCGTCTTCACCAGGTCCCGGAACTGAATCAGGATTCCTACCCGGTAGTCGGCATCTATGCGGGTATGGGGTACAGAAGCCAGGGACTTCAGAAACTTCCATGGGTCCAGTGCCTTTATGGTCCGGAGCACACGCGGTGCATCATAGGTCCCTTTGGCCACGGTGAACAGTCCCTCAACAACACGCCCTACTTCTCCAAGCGCCTTTGTGGCCTCGTCCCAGTAACAGCCGTCAACACGCAGATCCGCGGGCAGCCATGCTGGCACTGTCCCACTAACCAGTTCGCCATAGGTGGGTTCCGTAGTCCCTGTTAGGAGCGCAAGCAAGGTCCACCTAGCCGATAGTGCCCACTCCTCCAACCTCATCCCTAACACGGCTTCCAGGCGATCTAGAGTTTCCTGCCTGTAGGTGTGGTATCGTGCCTGACTCCAATCTGCCAACAGAGCCATGTCTGTGTCAGGGGGAAGCTCACCAGACACATGGAGTGCCAGAGCGGCATTCCACACCTCATGGAAACGTCCAGACGCAGCAACATCGGCCGGCGTGATCATCATCTGAATAGCTGGAGTCAGCTTGCCTTTCGTGCCGGCCAGGGTGAGATTGCTCTCACCTTGCTGTTTTCCGTAAGAGATTCCTGCTATAGGGCCGTGCGGATGTCCGAGCGGCACCGGGAATCGATACTTAAACAGCCCGAGTAAGCGGTGCAGGGCCCGGGTCATGTCCAACGCATGAGGCGGCGTTTTCAGCGTTGTTGACCACATTTGAACCTCGAGTCGCAGCTCCTTCAATCTGTTTGAAACCGCCAACTGCTTTGTCGCCTTTTGGAGCTGTGCCGGAGCCTTAACATGCGCACTGGCCGCCGGGACCTCCGAAGGTACGGAAACGACCGCTTCCTCCACCTGGGGAATCACGCGCTCATCCTCAAGCGGTACACGAATACTGTCGCCCTGTATGTACTGGGGTGGCACAGCAATGCCCAGGAGATGGGCCACCTCGGTATCGAGAGTCAACGTATTCTCACTTTTTACTCCGTACCATGCCATCAGGGAAACAAAGGCTGGGTGAGTGTGCCTCAGTTGGAAGAGCTGATCTTCGTACAAAATGTCACGCACCACGGGCGGCTGCTGCATCGGGGGAAACGACCCATGGCCTTCGGCCACTTCCAGGTAGGATTTGATCGCCCGATCAAGCAGGTTTCGAGGCGTTCGCCGGTGTTGTTGGTCGCTGCCAATCAGGTTTTCGTAAATGCGCTCTACCGAGTGCTGGTTGAACGGATACAGGCCCTCGAAAGCTGGAACGCACCTGTCATACAGGTCGCAGACACCCCGTTTGCACCATGGTTTGACCACATCCAGGTAGCCCTTCACCATCTTGCGGAAGCCGTCCCCCTGTAGCGCGTATACTTCCATGTTGGCGTCGGAAAGGCTCAGTCGTGCCGCGTATCGATCGAGTTGATATGTACGCATGTATGCCTTCTCATAACCCGTGGTCCAGCAAACAAGAGCGTCAAAATGGCCAGCGGCTTCGTCGAGCAGGAACGTGAGTAAATCGTCATGGAGGAGGTCGAAAGAGGTAATGTCCTCCAGGATTAGTACTGGCCTTTGCCCCTTGGTCACAAAGGCCGACGATATACGCTCCATCTCGGCACGCAGGTCGAAGCGGTCCAAGTTGGTCAGTTTTCGAAGGGCCTCGGTGAGTTGGTGCCGTAAGGCTGCATAGGCCTCCGTTCGCTCCGGTAGTGTACCTCCCGGTGACATTCGGACGAAATCCTCTTCGGGCACCATGATCAGTTCAACCCCGTCTGCCGTACCAACCTTGCGGGCCGCCTGGTAACGAGCCACCTGTTGAGACAACACCGATTCGAGTTCCGCCCGGCTGACGAGGCGGGCTAGTAGCGGAAGCTGCTGCCCGATTGGGGTTCCTGCTCCGACGGCCATATCCAGGTAGGCCAGGAGGTAGCGAACTACCTTGGCCGGGGGAGCCTCAACCAGGTACGAAGAGGGCTCAAGATCCCACCAGAGGCCAACTTCGTCTGAAAGCCGCTTGAGCACATCTACCAAGGAATTGATTCGTCTTGGGATGTGAATAACCGCCCGATTTGGAACCCCTTCGAGCATGTGGCACAACCACCTGGCCAGATGCGACTTTCCCGACCCGGGTTCACCGGTCAGCACGAATATTCGGTTAGGGTCACTGAGGGGGACGGCAGAAAAGGCCCTCAGAAGTCCCTGTTCACTGACAAATTGCTCGTCGGCTTCTCTTGCGAGGTCTTCGCTGACGAACACGTATGGCTTCGATGCCAACACTCGAATGCGATCGAAGGGCTGATGAAGCCGCAGCAACGACTCGCGCGTGAGCTTTGTATCCGCTTCCGTCGTGAACAACTGGCGAACCAAAGTCTGATCCCAACATACACGCCTCACGCCGCAATCCCCTTTCTAAGAGTTATGTGGGTGACCCGGCTTGGCCCAATCTGGTACAGATGCTCGTCAGAGTACGTGGTGAACTCCAGACAACCTCTGGCGGCCAGGATACTCAACGCCGAGGAGAACCCAGGATGTAGAGTCCCCGGGTTGGTTGTCACGCGACAAAACTGACTTTCCACGGACGACACCCAGTCAATCATCGACGATTCGTCATCCACAGTGAGGGTTGCGTTGAGTAAGCTGAGGAGTAGTTCGGCAGTCGGGAGCAGGACAAACGAGTTACTCCGCTCAGGCTGAATCAAGCCAATCCAGGAGGCAAGCCGCATCCAACTCGCCATGCGATTCGCGTTCAAATGCGGAAGGGATGCCCCGGGCACGGGGACCTGGTTAATCACGGGCCAGACACTGTCGCGGTCGAGGAATGTACCAGCCCACTCCGCCCTGTCCAGCAGCTCCTCCCAGATAAAGCGGAAAGCATAGTTCACATCAGCCCGGCCATGCAGCAACGCCAGTAGGTTGATTTGGGCGCTCCACCGCTGGTTATACGCGCTTGCTAACCGCAACCGCCCACGGGCTCGTTCGACTAGCCCGCTATCCAGTAGAAAAGGCATTAGTTCTGCCGCAGTATCCTCTTCCTGCCCTGGACACATGAGCGATCGCAGTTCCTCTGTGGCGATAGGCCTTTCGCTCAACACTGAGCAGGCAACCTCAACCATTGGGCCATACACCGAGATTCGGTCAAGCAGTAATCGAGCCCGTGATGTGACGGTCAAGTTCTCTTACCTCCGCTTCAATTAGGCTGGCCAACCCATCAAGATGCTCTCGGCGGTAGAGTTCAGTCATCGCCTGCTTTACCAGTGAGCCGGGAAGTACCTGAAACTGGGGGACCTGCAATGCCGCTCTAGTCATGACCTCTCGATACGCCCGTGAGGTTACATAGCCAACCATCAGGGCGAAGTGGCTCTCGTGCTTTCGCAGAAAATCCACCAATCGCATAACACAAAGCTGGGTCTGCGCTTCATCTGCTGGGGTGAGCCGGAAATCGTAGCACATGACCGCTTCCTCATGCTCGAACTCAAGAGGCACAGGTCCATACAAGCCAGATAGAGTGATCTTCTGAATGCGACTTACACTCGCCAAACGCTCTCCCAGATAGGTCATCACCGATTGCTGACTGCGCGACAATCTGTATGGCTTGACATCGGAACAAGGCAAAACGAGGAGAATATCCTTCTCTCGATTGGGCATCCATCCGGGCGGGACGACAAACGAATCGGGCGTATACTTCAGGCTAATTCGCCTTTCTTCCGTGGTGTTGGGAGCTGCCGGCCTCCCAACTGGAGCTGCCACCCATGGAGGGGGGCCTGGATTGTAGCTAATTAAATCGATTGGCCCATCCGGAAGAGTCAGTTCATCCCCGAGCCGCTTGCGCAGACCCATTGCGTAGTACTGACGGGACAAGAGCACATCCAACATCGAAGAGCTTTTCGCAAGAATGTCCAAAGCCGGTCGAATGGTCGGCACAACCTTCCCGAAGTCAACCAGGAAGTCTAGCATCGCACCACTTTTGATGGCCGCCTGAGTTTCCGCAACCAATTGGTTGTCCCAGTAAAGATTGTGGAGCGCTAGGGCCGCATACACCTCACTCCGAACGGCTCCACTAGAATCAGAACCCATCATGATGGCGTGCATTTGCCCGTAGGACTGCCACTTCAGACAGTGAGGACAAATGCACGGAAGTTCATTGGCCTCCATTTCCATGAATGGCACTCGTACATGCCTCTCCGGGTGATAGTACTCTAGCGTTCGAGCATTCTGGATGTAGGAGCTTGAATCAAAGGTGTCCACGCCTAGGTAAGCAAGGATTGGTATCATGTTTCCGGTTACCCCGAAAACATGGAGCGGTACCGCTTCCCTGAGGGTAGCCGGGATGCCGTCTCGCGCGCCCTCGATGATCCCAAGCATAGCGTCGAATTTCCTGACGGTACGTAGAGGCACAAGAGACCCGATGCCAATTCCTAACCCGGTTGTCCCCAAACCGGCCGAAGCGGCCCCCTCAAAGAACCGCATCACCGTCGTGCGCATCTCATCATAGGTGCGTCCATGACAGGGAGCAAAAAAGGGAGCCCGCGGACCAGGCCGCGCCGAAAGTCGCCCAAGTGCCGCCCATGCATTCGCCAGGCTCAGGTCGATCAACTCAACTGCCTCTTCGTCCACAAGGCCTGGCTTAAGCGGATAGTCCAGTGAGACGTAGATGTCGCCGCCTATTCCATCCTGAATGGCCATAATGCCCTCCCAGGCAATCTTCCCGGACGGAACACCATACTTTGTGAGATCCAAGCGGTTGTTCCCGAGAAACTTGAATCCCCCGCTGTCAAGGAAAACGGGGCCAAGGAAATGGGCAATCCCAAGGTCTGGATGCTCGTCGCCATAGTGCCTCATGTAGGTATCCAGGACCGAACCCTGGGGATTGTTAACCCACCTTTGAAGCTGTGGGCCAGTTAAGGAGAAGTCGAGAAACTGCAGGGCCTGAGTCATCATGGGTGAGTGCTGTTGGAAAAGGGAACGGAGGACGTACTTCCAGATGCCACCCCCCCTCGGGGTCGTACCTGTCATCAAATTGACGACGGGAAACAGGATTGGTGTCACCACGGCTGGAAGCTGCTGCCCGTGGCGAGGCACCTTTAGCAACCCAGTCCTGGCATGCCTGTCCCTGGAACACACAGTGAACAGATTGGTACTGCCCAATGGGAACGCCCCCTGAATGATCCTGCTTCTACCATTCGCCATTCCAGCACTTAGCGCAGAGCCTTACCATTTTGCCCAGCTAACAGCCAAAACAAAAGGCCCGGGTCAGGATTGACCCGGGCCATGACGGCCGGCTACTTCACATATGGAATCGGATCCTCCACCCCTGCCTCCCTGAAGCCCTTCAGCCTCAGCAGGCATGCATCACATACCCCACATGACGGCCTCGTCCCAGAGTAGCAGGTGTAGCTATGCTGGAGTGGCGCCCCCACCCGAACCCCCAGCTTCACGACCTCGGCCTTCGTGAGGTTCAGGAGCGGCGTCTCAATCCGCACCGGGCGCCCCTCCACCCCCGGCTTCGTGCCCACATTCAGCACCTGCTGGAACGCCGCCACGAACTCGGGCCGGCAATCCGGGTACCCGGAATAGTCAAGCGCATTCACCCCGATGTAGATCGCCTCGGCCCCCACGGCTTCCGCACGGGAAGCCGCATGCGCCAGGAAGATGATGTTCCGGCTGGGCACGTAGGTCGAAGGAATATCCGAACCCATGTCCTCCACCGGCCGTCCCAGCGGCACCTCTGCATCCCCGGTGAGGGAAGAGCCCCGAATGGTGCGACCAAGGTCCACAATCAAATGCCGGTCCGCGGGAACCCCGAAGTACTCTGCTACGGCCCGGGCCGACTCCAACTCCGTAGAATGCCGCTGATTATAGTGGAACGAAATCGGGTAGACCTCATACCCCTCGTGAACCGCCACCCCCATGCAGGTGGTGGAGTCCAGGCCACCCGACAGCAGGACAATCGCCTTCCGCAACAGACGGACCTCCCGTTTACATACTATTACCGCTCGGCCGCCTTCTTCTGCCATGCAACCCGGTTCAGCAGCAGCGACCACAAGAAGCCGCCAGCCACCTTGGCCACGAACTGGCCGGCAGCGATCCAGGGCATGAACGCCCCAAAAGCAACCGTGGGGAAGACGATGGAGTCAACGGCAGCCGACACCAGGTTGGACCCGTTCACCTTCAGCATCTTGCCGTGACGACGGAGGAAGTGATAGACAATCGTATCCGCCAGGCCGGCAGCCGCAAAGGCAACCAAAGAGGCCAGTGCGATGGGTCCCGCGTTCTTGTTCAGCACCCAGGATAGGGCGGAGCCACTGGCAATCAGGGCGCCCATCTTCCACCACAGTTGCTTATGATCCCACTGTTCGTGGAGCATATCCCGCGTGGTGATGTCCAGGCCGATAAACAGGAATGCGTTCACGATCGTCGAAGCTGGGCCGAAGTAAGCTACAGAGAGGTTGGCAGCAACAATAGCCACAAGATAGAGCGCAATCAGCACAGGCTCAGACTCCCTTCATGTACGCGCCTTGCAGCCGTTGCCAGGCAAGATCGCTTCGCCTCCCGGCGATTAGCTATTGGTTCCCCATCGGGGGGCAAACTCCTGCCTGCGTGTCACCTTCAGGCCGACCGGGTCACAACACGCACTGACGATCCCATGCACTATGTCGTCATCCCTTCGGATCTCCGACATGAGCTTGGAATCGGCATCCGCTCTGCCCATATACCTTGGGTCGCTGCCCACAGGCATGACGCGTACGGGATCCAGGGGTTCCGCGACGTGGCCGTTGAACTGGTCCGCCGTCACATCCAGGTCGAACCCGCTTACCTCAACCCAGTGGTGCAGGATGGTCTCGCCAAACTGCCTGGAAGGGCGGTCAATCAGAACCGACCCCTGGACAATGCGCGGGGCGTAGCCATGGTGCTCAAGAACTGCAGCCAGCGCGACAGAACAGGTCATGCAGCACAAGTGCCATCTACCAATGCGACGCCGTTCCGCCTCACGGCGTACCTGTAGCGCCAGGGCGAGGAGTTCCTCACGCACGGCCGCCCCTCCCGTTCATGTCGATCTGACCAGTCCGGTGCCGGACGGCGCCCCGCCCAGACCGCCCACGACCGAACGGAGTGTATTCGCCCTGAAGTCCCACGAGAGCCGGGCAATCGAGCAATACGTCCGGATCATCGTCAGCAGAAACGCTGAGGCGACCGTCACAATCGGAAACGACATAGGCCTTCAGCCACATGCGGTAGTTACCGAGCGTAAATTCGATTGTATTTTCCTCCAGCCAGCGGTGATCCCGAGATGAGGCGCGCTTCAACTGGGCGATGGTAAGCACAAGCCCAACGCGATACCCGTGTCGGAGCCAGAAGTCGGATCTATCTTCAATATCCTCGCGATCCCCTTTGCTGAAGCTATATTGTTCTGGCCCAACCTCCTCCGGGTGCCGATACGGATGGGTATGAAAGTCACCCAAGAACTCAAGCTGCGGCCAAAAGGAGGTCATCAGATCCCGTTTGAGTTCGAGTGATCCTTCTGCTGTCTCTACAGAGGAACGTGCCATCCTGGCCGAGGTATCGGTAGTGGCCATTTGGACCGAGTAAAGGGGGCGCCCATCGGGCAGGTCCACCTTGTGACCCCAAAGCGTGCCGTAGGTCTCCAACTGAATGCGAGGACCTTCGCGCAAGTGAGCAACGCTATAGGCTTCCAGTCCAGCAAGGCAAAGTTGGATCAATGCCGGCTCCTCGATCCGGATCACATAACCAGTTTGGTTCGGTGCTTGTCCCATCGGTGAGACCCACCTTTACTGTCTTGTTCCTGTGTCGGTCGCCTCCGCCCCATAGAGCAAACTGCTGAAGTCCGCCACATATCCGAGATGCTCCCGATAATACCCAGCCAGCCGCTCCACAGCCAGCCCCCGGGCCCCCTCCCGGTCCCCCTCCGTCATCGCATCCCAGATCTGCCGGTTGATCGCCACGCCGCTCCCCTGGTACACCGCGATCCCGGGCCGGGACAACGCCTCCTTGGGCGCCCCCTTCAGCGTCTTCACCACCTGCTCAATCGGAAGCGCTGCCACATCGCGCATCTTCATAGGGCTCCGCTCCGGCACCCGCCCCGCCATCACCAGCAGCCGGTAGAACCCTGCAAACATCCGGGCCAGATCCAGCATCTCCAGCCGCCCCTCGGGCGCCTGCAGCAGCAGCGGCAGAATCACCATCTTATAGGAAGCTTCCATCTTCGTGACCCGTATGTAGTGGTGGAAGCGCAGCACATCCACATCGTGAATCAGCCCGCGCCCGGCCGGCGTCAGCAGCAGCGCCTGGCTGGCGTCCAGGCCCAGCACCGCACCCATCGTCGCCGACGCCACCTGCCGAAGCGCCGCACGCACCTCCTCCTGCACCGCTTTGAACTGCCTGAGCAAATCCGGCGTAAGCGGCGCTGCCGCCTCGTGCATATCCTCGAAGAACCGGCGGGCATCCCGCACCACCGCCAGGGTGGTCGGCCCCATCACCTTGATGCCGGCCTCGATGTTCTGGCGGAAGCCGCCCTCCGTCATATTAGCCGAACCAGCCACCACCCAGGCCTGTCCATCCGCTTTCCGGGCGTACAGGCACTTGGGGTGAAAAATGCCGCCCGGCGGGTCAG
>Ga0196970_1001134_pt1 | contig 20549 bp, 18 predicted proteins | sample S1v_513CmetaG_FD_148672 | JGI IMG/M metagenome (GOLD analysis project Ga0196970, IMG submission 148672) | Soil microbial communities from Anza Borrego desert, Southern California, United States - S1+v_5-13C | ecosystem: Environmental > Terrestrial > Soil > Desert | place: USA: California...
CTCCGTCGCCCTCCAGACTTACCCCTTCCAGCCGCACCGAGGCAAAGGGGTAACCGTTGTTTTCCGCCCACCTGAGCAGGCGCTCAGACACCCGCGCTACCTGCCTGGCGTCAAGTGCTCTTCCTTCCCACTGCTCCTTTCTTATTCCCGTCAGCGTCATCACACCTTCGGGTATGGAGTCAAAACCCACCTTTGCCCATTTATAGTGCCGACCCACAAAAACATAAGCATCGTAGGCCCGGTCTGCTATTGCAATACTATCAATAGAAGCTGAAAGGTACCCACGTTGCTGCAACTCCGGCACTATTGCAGTTATCGCTCCGTAGGCAGCATCGCCTGTGGCATACTCCCCTGCCCCACGGGTTATTTCTGCCAGGACAGCGTCTGCCCCCTGTGTTTTATCAACGGCGTGAAGGCTTACTGTGTACCTTTGCGCCAATATTCCGAAGGGGAAAGCACAAAGGGCAATAAGCATTAGATAAAACCGTAAAAGTCGCTCCATGTCGTCCTTCCAAAATTAATCAAAGCATTCACTATGGCTGGTATTTACCTGCATATACCATTTTGCAAGCAGAAATGTAACTATTGCAACTTCCACTTCTCAACCTCCCTCAGCCTGAAGGATGATGTGCTGAAGGCAATGCACCACGAGCTGGAGATGCAGAAGAATTACCTTTCAGGCCTCCCTATAGAGACGATCTACTTCGGTGGCGGCACCCCCTCATTGCTTTCAGCAGATGATATTAACCGGCTGTTTGACACTATCAACAAACACTACCCCAACCAGTCACTCAAGGAATGTACGCTGGAAGCTAACCCCGATGATCTTGAAGTCAGCTACATCAAAGCACTACGCTCTACACAGGTAAGCCGGTTCAGCATTGGCGTGCAGTCGTTCAAAGATGCTGACCTAAAGTACATGAACCGGGCACATAATGCCAGTCAAGCCGACTATGCCATTAAAGCCGCACAGGATGCAGGCTTTACTAACATCACCATAGACCTGATATACGGCACACCAGGGCTTACAGATGCTGACTGGAAGTACAACCTCACACAGGTAAAGCAGCTTCAAATACCTCATTTCTCCTCTTACGCTCTAACGGTGGAAGAGGGTACGGTATTGCATCATGCTATCAGCAAGAAGAAGTCGGCCCCGGTAGATAATGAACAATCAGCAGGACAGTTTGAGATACTGATGGAACAAGCCGAAGTGATGGGCTATGAGCACTATGAAATATCCAACCTTGCTCTTCCCGGGATGTACGCAGTGCACAATACCAACTACTGGAAGGGCGTACCCTACCTGGGCATTGGCCCTTCCGCCCATTCGTTCGACGGCACGAACCGCAGGTGGAACATAGCCAACAATGCGCTCTACACAAAAAACATCTTGCAGGACCATAAGCTGCTCTACGAAGAGGAACAGTTAACCCCCACACAGCGGTTAAATGAATATATTATGACCTCACTTCGCACTCAGTGGGGGCTGGAGCTGGATAAAGTGTCCAGGGAGTGGGACAGCGACAGTGCACTGGCTGTAGAGAGGGCAAGTCATATTTTCCAGGAAAAGAAGTGGATACTTGAAAGAGATAGGGTACTTACATTGACGAGCGCTGGCAAGCTATACGCTGACAGGGTGGCGAGTGAGCTATTTGTATAGAAGGCTGATCGGAACATTTCCGAAGGAGGATTACACGTGGTACCTGCAGCAAACGTTTTCATAAAAGGGAAAAAAGGTGTGGGAAACTGTAGTTTTTCAGGGGGAAACTGCCTTTTATATACAGCAATCACTATTTTAGCCCCGCAAATTACCTCATAATGAAACTTTTAGAGAATAAGATTGCCCTCGTTACCGGTGCCAGCCGGGGAATTGGTGAGGCGATCGCTCTTAAATTCGCAGAACAGGGAGCGAATGTAGCCTTCACTTACTTATCGTCTGAAGAAAGGGCAAAAAACCTCGAAGAGAGGCTGAGCGGCCTGGGTGTAAAGGCTAAGGCATACAGATCTGACGCGGGGGACTACGCAGCTACCGAGCAGCTTGCGGCAGACGTATTGAAAGAATTCGGCACCATAGATATATGTGTGAACAACGCAGGTATCAGCAAAGACAACCTACTGCTTCGCCTGACACCTGAGCAATGGGACGACGTGATTCAGGCCAACCTGAAGTCGGTATATAACCTTACCCGGCAGGTGATCAAGCCAATGATGAAAGCCAGAGGTGGCAGTATCATCAACCTAAGCTCTGTAGTAGGCGTAAAGGGCAACGGCGGTCAAAGCAGCTATGCCGCCTCTAAGGCAGGCATTATAGGCTTTACCAAGTCGGTGGCGCTGGAGCTGGGTAGCAGAAACGTACGGTGTAACGCTATAGCTCCAGGATTTGTAGAAACAGACATGACGCACTACCTAAAGGATGGAGGAGCTGAGAAGTGGTTTGAAAAAATACCTCTGCAGCGCTTCGGGAAGCCAGAAGAGATAGCGAATGTGGCTGTTTTCCTTGCCAGCGACCTCAGTAGCTACGTAAATGGACAGGTGATAAACGTGTGCGGTGGCATGACCACCTGATTACCAGTGATATCACAAATAATAAAGCCTTTTACCTCCAATCCGATTAGCTATTATCCAATTACCTAATTTTGGCTTCTTTAAAATAACATAGATGCAGAAAATACATGCTGCAATTACAGCAGTAGGTGGTTACGTTCCTGAATATGTGATGACCAATGCGGAGCTGATGACCATGGTAGACACCAACGACGAGTGGATACAAACAAGGACAGGCATTAAGGAACGAAGAATACTGAAGGGCGAAGGAAAGGGATCATCTGACATAGCTGTAGAGGCAGTGAAGGATCTGCTGAAGAAAAGAGGCATCGGGCCGGAGGAGATAGAGCTAGTGATATGTGCTACTACCACTCCTGACTTTACTTTCCCCGCTACATCCAATGTAATTTCAGACAAGGCAGGCATGAAGAATGCCTTTGGATATGATATCAACGCCGCATGCAGCGGCTTTTTATATGCACTTACCACCGGGTCGCAGTTCATCGAAAGCGGCAGGTATAAGAAGGTGCTGGTGATAGGTGTGGACAAGATGAGTTCCATACTGAACTATGAGGACCGCGCCACCTGTATCATCTTTGGCGATGGTGGTGGCTGTGTGTTGCTGGAGCCAAATGATGAAGGGTATGGCCTCATCGACTCGATACTGAAAAGCGATGGAGCAGGAAGAGTCCATTTGCACCAGAAGGCAGGAGGATCAGTAAAGCCAGCTACCCTGGAAACGGTAATGAACAAAGAACACTTCGTGTACCAGGAGGGTCAGACGGTGTTTAAGTTTGCCGTGAAGAACATGGCAGACGTAAGCGCTGAGATCATGGAAAGGAACAACCTGGTGGCAGACGATATATCGTGGCTGGTGCCGCACCAGGCCAATAAGAGGATCATAGCCGCTACCTACGAGCGCATGGGACTGCCGGAAGAGAAAGTAATGATCAACATTGATCGCTATGGCAATACTACAAACGGTACGCTGCCACTGTGCCTGTGGGAGTGGGAGAAGCAGCTTCACAAGGGTGACAATATAGTGCTCGCAGCTTTTGGCGGTGGTTTTACCTGGGGTGCCACTTATATCAAGTGGGCTTATGATACGGTGTAAGAGGAAATTCCAAATAACAAATTCCAAATTCCAGAAGACAAAAGATAAAAAGTATAGCCGCCCTGGGGCGGCTATACTTTGTCGTTTGCGGTAGGACTGTCCCGGGATAATTCCGCTGCGAGGCTGACTTGACACCGCAAAACACAACCAAGCGGCCGTCATCGCGGCGTTGAAGAAAGATCACCCGGCCTAATCCGGTATGCCGCGATCTCTGTTTTCCGCAACAGCGGAAACTAAGTCCAACATCTCCTCACCGAACGGATAAACTTGTGTTATTTGGAATTTGTTATTTGGAATTTGTCTTCTGGAATTTGTCTAAACAGTAGCAATGAGAGCCGGATGGTCAATATTGGCCAGTTGCCCACACGCCGCATCAATATCCTTACCACGGCTGCGACGGAGGCGGGCATTTACCTTCTTTGACTCAAGGTACCTCATAAACTTATCCGTAACTGCCTCATCAGGCTTTTCGAAACGAGCAGCATCAATAGGGTTGTATTCTATGATGTTTACAAGGTCTGCTGGTACCTGGCGATAGATCTTCACCAGTTCATCGGCGTCCTTCAGGCTATCATTAAAGTCCTTAAACAGGATATACTCGAAGGTGATCTCATTCTTTGTCTTTGCATAGAAATAGTTCAATGCCTCCACAATAGCAGCAAGGTTGTTAGTCTCATTTATGGGCATGATCTCGTTACGTTTCTCATCATTAGCAGCATGTAGCGAGAGGGCCAGCTTAAACCGCACCTGATCGTCACCCAACTGCCGGATCATCTTGGCAACGCCCGCAGTGGAGACTGTGATACGGCGAGGACTCATTCCAAGACTGTCGGGAGAACTGATCTTCTCGATGGCTTTGAGGACATTCTTATAATTCAGCAAAGGCTCGCCCATGCCCATAAACACGATATTGGTTAGGCCCTTGCCGTAATGCTTCACCGCCTGCTCGTTCACAGCTACTACCTCATCCACAATCTCATCAAAATCAAGATTGCGCTTACGAGCCATATAGCCTGTGGCGCAAAACTTGCATGAAAGGGAACAACCTACCTGCGAGGAAACACAAACGGTCATCCGCTTTTCAGTAGGTATCAGTACGCTTTCCACAAAGTGAGTATCGTGTAGCTTCAGCCTGTTCTTGATGGTACCATCGCTACTGAACTGGCTGTGATCGATCTTAACCTTCGGTATATAATAGGCAGCGGAAAGCTTTTCCCTCAGAGATTTAGACAGGTTAGTCATCTCGCTGATGTCACCGACGAATTTCTTCCAGATCCACTCCTCCACCTGCTTAGCCCTAAAGGCGGGTTCGCCCCATTCCTTCATCTGAAGCTGCAGATCCACTAAGCTCAGGTCCCTGAGATTTTTCATAGCGGCAAAGGTACGGTGAGGATGGAGATTAATTAGTTAATGTACTCATAACTAAATATCTTAATAAGGGTATACATCATGAAAGAAAATCTCTATTTTGCGATCAAAATCAGACATACATATGAAAAAATTTCTCCGCTTTATCGGCGTTCTGCTGCTCATCATTGTAGCAGGCGTAGTGATCCTGGGACTGGTGGCGCCCAAGGATATATCATCAGAGCGCTCTGTTGTGATAAATGCCTCGAAGGAAAGGGTGATGGCCCACATGTTCAGGTTTGAAAATTTTAATACGTTTAACCCCTTTAAAGATCTGGACAGCAACATGACCAGCGAAGTAACCGGGGAAGATGGCAGGCCGGGTGCGAAGTACTCCTGGAAGGGTGAAAAGACAGGGAGCGGTGAAATGGTTACCAAGGAGATCAGTGAAAATGAGATGAAATATGATATGCAGTTTAAAGAACCCATGGAGTTGAAAGCAAATGGCTACTGGAAAGTAGTAGATGCAGGCAACGGAAGCAGCAAAGTCACGTGGGGCTTCAACACTCATATCGGTTTCCCATGGAATGGTCTGATGATGGTAGCTGGAATGAAAAAGGGGCTGGAAAAAGATTTCGACAAAGGACTGAACAGGTTGAAAACCTACATGGAATCTCACCCGGAAGCTGGTAGTTCAGCGAGTGCATACGATATAAAGGAAGCGCAATTTGCTGGAGGTACTTATGCGGCCATCAGGCAGAAACTGAGTACGGATCAAGCCACGCTTATGAAATTCTTTGACGAAACCTACCAAAAGCTTGGCAAGGCAGCAGGCAACAGGATAAACGGATACGCCACCTGCCTGGCGTACGGATGGGACGAACAAACCGGACAGGCGGACCTGGCACCGGCATTCCCTGTAAGCGGAACAGAGCCAGTAGCCGGCGCAACAATGGTGACAGTGCAGCCAACACCAGCATTAATGACGGTACATACAGGGGGCTATAGCAGCATGATGGCAGCACACGAAGCAATTGGCAGAAAGCTTGGAGCAGAACCTGGACTGGTGGTAGAAGAATATGTGAAAGGACCAGGTGAAGAGAGAGACAGCACTAAGTGGGTGACTAACATCTATTATCTGAGAAAGTAATAACCAAAACAACTACAGAGCGAGCCGTCCTTATAATGAAGGGCGGCTTTTTTCGTTATTAAAGCCAGTGCTGCTTATATTCGCAACCTCTGTATTTCCCAATGAAGGTTTCTGTAATCATTGTCAACTATAATGTAAAATACTTCCTGGAGGTATGCCTGCATTCGGTACAGCGAGCATTGAGGGAAACAGAAGGCGAGATAATAGTAGTTGACAATAACTCCCAGGATGGCAGCCCGGCATTCCTCAGGGAGAAGTTTCCCGATGTAGTACTGATAGAAAATAAAGACAACAAAGGGTTCAGCAAGGCCAACAACCAGGGAGTGGCGATTGCCAAAGGTGAGTATATCCTTTTCCTGAACCCGGACACAGTGTTACCCGAAGACTTCTTCACCAAAACATTGGCCTATATAGATGCCCGCCCTGCGGTCGGCGGCATTGGCCCGAGGCTGATAGACGGCAAGGGCGTGTTTGCACCGGATGCCAAGAAAAGCTTCCCTACCCTTTCCGTAGCACTTTTCAAAGCGACCGGCATCAATAAACTCTTTCCAAAGTCGCCATACTTCAACAAGTATTACGCTGTAGATGTGGCAGAACATGAGACCGCTGCAGTAGAATCCCTGAGCGGGTGCTGCATGATGATGAGGCGGACTGCCATTGACAACGCGGGAGGCGCCTTTGACGAAGACTACTTTATGTACTTCGAAGATGGAGACCTCTGCTATCGCATACGAAAAGCAGGCTATACAAACATTTACTTCCCCGAGACGACCGTTATACACTATAAGGGAGAAAGCACCAGAAAGACCACACTTTCTTACGTAAAGGTATTCAACGAGGCTTTTGCCATCTTCGCCAGGAAGCATTATGGCAAACAGAACGCCCGGCTGTTCATTCTCTTTATCAATCTTGGGATCATACTCCGTGCTCTATTGAGCGTAGTGAAAACGCTGCTCAAAGTACTGCGGATGCCCTTGTTTGATGCCATAATATTGCTGCTAACCCTGTATGTCGTAAAGGAGTTCTGGGTGGGAGAGGTGAAGAACATTAATGAGATACCCTTTCGATCAGTCTACCTGACTTTCCCTGCCTATATAGGCATATGGATACTGAGTCTGTTTCTGAACGGAGCATACGACCAGCCCTACCGAGGACTGAGGGTAGTAAGGGGAATGCTGATAGGTACCGTCATTTGCCTGGCCTATTTCGGCCTCATCCCCCCTGAGCTGCGGTATTCAAGAGCAATCATTATAATAACCGGAGCATTGGGAGCAGTACTACTAGTGGCGTTGCATGAACTGCTGTACAGGTTAGGCATCCTTAAATACACCCCCTACGATGCCATACCAAGGAAGGCAGTGATAGTTGCAGAGGAAACAGCATTCCACAAAACAGCGGCAACACTGCAGCGAGTACACTATGCACCTGAGATATACGGACGCGTCAGCACCCATCCTCACGTGCCGGAGTATACTGCACTGGCAGACGTGACAACCATGAAGCCCCTGCTTTATACGGCGGGCATCAATGAAGTGATCTTCTGTGTGAACGGCCTAAGCTTTAAGGAAATACTGGGACAGATGGAGCTATGCGGCAAGAACTATGAATACAAGATACACCTGCCGGGCAGCCAGAGCTTTGTAGGCAGCAACAGCAGTCACACCGCTGGCGACCTGTACACTATAGACCGTAGGTTTAACCTCAGCCGCTTTGCACAACAGCGCAACAAGCGGGTGGTGGATATAGCCGCAAGCATATTACTGCTGATAATGTTTCCTATATTGATATTTGTAGTAAGGCAATCCGGCAACTACATCAGCAACTGCTTCCGGGTGCTAACCGGGCAGCGCACCTGGATCGGCTACGACCGAGAAGATCAGGAACAAGCCTATCTTCCCGAAATACGGAAGGGAGTGCTGCCACCATATCATGTTCTATCAGAATACGAACCCACCAGGGAAGTGAAAGCACAAATGAATGTAGCCTATGCACAGAACTACAATGCCGGTCACGACCTGAACTTCCTGTTGAAGAATATTAAATACCTGGGAAGAAATTAGGAAATTCGCGTAAACAAATCCACATAAAAAAGCCTGGAATCATCCAGGCTCTTAAAACACTTGCTCCCCCTTCAGGACTTGAACCTGAGACCCCCTGATTAACAGTCAGGTGCTCTAACCAACTGAGCTAAGGAGGAGTATGAATTGGGATTGCAAAGATAATCAGGAATCTTTTTCCGCAAAATCTTTTTTAGTAGTTTCTTCAAAAGCTGCCTGTTTAAATCTGGTATGAAACTAGGAAAATGAATGTCTAGGATTATGGATTGTGGGGAACTTCTCTCACCGTATTGAAGATATAAATCCTAAACACAGCCTCTACTGAAGGAGCAGTATGTAGGATAAAAGAAAATCTCAAACTTCTATGCCTGCCTTAAACATATACACTGCACACTACATATATATATTTAGCGTCCTTGATAGTTGTACGATATCGGTAAATAAGGAATGCAAAAGCCGCCAAAAACATAGCGGCCTTTGCACAATATAACTAATGGCTCAATACCATTTTTCTTGTAGCCACTTCCTGATGGTCCACCACCAGTGAATATAGATACATTCCAGCTGCCAGTTCACCTGCATCGACTTCAACTTTCCCGTTCCCTCTTTCTGCAATAGGGTATTTATACAATTGTTTGCCATTTAGGTCCATGACGACTATTTCCGCACTTCCCTTCATATTTGCAATGTGATATTCAATTGTTGTTGTAGTGGTAAAAGGGTTGGGGATATTCTGATATAGTTTGTTCTGCGTTCCAAACTCCCCTAAACCAATTTGAGTAAGCTGATCACCAGGAACGGAATTTAGTTTACTGTAGATGCTTTGTAGCGTTTCTTGCAGTTGTTGATTTTGCTTCTGTGAAGTACTATAAAGTTCATATAGTGCCTTTTGTCCCTCAATCAAAATGGGAATAAACGAATTGTAGTTGATTGCGTAATTTTCTGACTCATCAACCATAACAGCTTCAGGTAATACGGCAGCTACCTCTTGGGCAATCAACCCATATTGCATCGCATCTGGTTCAGCCATAAATTCTGAAACTGCCTCTTCATTCCAGAAGTATGTCCTCCCCTGTAAAGAATTTATTATCTCCAATGGCTCGTTTATGTCATCAATGTCTTCTTTCAAGTTCTCGTCGGATGTTGCGAAGTACACAAGGGCCTGGGCTGCGCCACCCACCTTTAAGCGTAAATTTCCAGATAATGGTGGCCAGTTAGGGCCGCCAAAGGTTCCAAAATTCGTTGGAAGTGTGTAGGCGAAATTGTTAGTCCAACCCATTCCGATAGAACCATTTCCATTGTCGAACGCAACGCTGCATCCTAAGGAATTTGCCCCATTGACTTTGGGTATAAAGCCATTGAGAGCGCAATTCAGGGTCGGTCCGGTTGTAAGCGATGACCTCGACAGAACACCATTTGCGTCAATTCCTACTACTGTAGTTTGATTAGAGGTTGGCAGACCTGCAAATCGAACACCCCCTGTAGTATGAAGTTGTGTTGTAGGCGAATTTGTGCCAATTCCAACATTTCCATTTGGCAACATTGTTGCAATTTCACGAGGCGACGCAGTCATTGCGTTTGGAGTTGTACCTGGGACGGCAAACGTATTGAAGTTATGATACTCAAAAATCAGACGATCGGGGCCGTTACTAACTTCGTTGTTGTCATTTCCCCACGCAATTAATACGTCTGTGTCCTCGACAACGCCCGCCTGGCTGGATGAGTCAGTTCCGCTCTTCATGCCAAAGAACGCACGATCTCCATTCCACTGCACAACTGTACCATACAGATTTTGACGCTGAGGATGAGTATTTCCAATATTTGGAATTCCTAATCTAATCCATTTAGCTGGGGAGCCAAGAACGCCTTGACTTCCATAAGTACCGATGGATTGTAAGCCAATTCCATTGTTCGAGCTTATTACATCTCCAGTTGAGACGTCCAATGCAAATTGTCCCAAAGCTTCCTCTATCGTTAGTGAGGATACTAAACTTATTAGGATACACTTACTAAAAAGATTCTTCATAAAGTTGGTTTTTTCAGTTTAAGAAATTCAGTTCTTGCTTTCTGGTGACAATTTGCTGACTACTGCAGGAGTAAAGCTCCCGATTTTACAAGCCAGGTTAAGAAATGTTTACTTAGCTCAAAGAGGGAAAGGACATACCTTTTCACTCATTTATGTATGGCTTTCGATTCCTGGTGATAGCTTGGCAGAATCAGATAAATGAAGGCGAGGGTTATCGAAGACGACGCAATGTTCAACCTTTTGATGTCAGCTTCTGAATACAAGGTATGGCCCAGATAAATTTGTTACTACCGTTAAAAAACGGATTTTTAAACGAAAGAATTTTTGTATAAGGGTGAAAATGCGAGTTTGTAAATAAGACTCTCTTGGCATGTCTCTTTTTACGCCTACACCTCGGCTTCAATGACTAAGTCTAGTAAAGCACAAATCCTCTATAATTGCTGCAAAGCAGCAGCAAGTTCTGCGGCATAACCTTCGCTTACCGGGATCTTTACGCCCTTGATCGTGACCTGATTCTTCTCTAGTCGCTCAATCTTCGACACAGAGACAAGATAGGATCTGTGTACACGAACAAACCTTTTCCCCGATAATAAGGTCACCATTTCTCCTAATGTGGTGCGTGAAAGTATCTGCTTATCGTCCAGCACCAGGTTAACGTAGTTGCCGGTGGCTTCCAGGTAGCAAATCTCATCCAGTTGCACCTTCACCTGTTCATAACCGGTCTTGATAAACAAATGGTCTGCCGAAGCTGTGACATTTCGGACGTGAAACAACTCCAGCGCTTTGTTACATGCCTTCATAAATCGGATCAATGAAAAAGGCTTGAGCAGGTAGTCCACAGCATCCATATCAAAGCTGGTGACGGCATGTTCCGAATATGCCGTCGTGAAGATCAGCAGAGGCTTGCGGGGAAGACTGTTGAAGAAATCAACCCCTGAAATATCCGGCATCTTGATATCCAGAAAGATAAGGTCTGCCTGTTCTGTCTGTAGGAACTCCAGGGCCGTGAATGCATCCGTAAACACCGCAGGCAAATCCAGGAAGGGCACCTTAGCCGCATGCGCTTTTACAATTTCAAGTGCGATTGGCTCATCGTCAATGGCAATGGCTTTCATTGGCGTAATTTAATCAGATGAGTGCAATAGTCAGGTGAACAAAAAAATCATTTCTTGTTTCCCTTATCAGAAGTTCATGTTTGCCGGGATAAAGTAACTGTAGTCTCTGCTTTACATTCTCCAGACCAATCCCCTTATTGTCCTTCTCCGGGTCATGCTCCGTTCGCACATGTCTGCTATTGGCAACATCGAAATGCAACGTTTCGCCTTTCATGATTAACGACACTTTGATCTCTGAGGGCTCACGGAAACTGATGCCATGCTTAAAAGCGTTTTCTACAAATGGAATCAACAGCATCGGTGCAATCTGCACCATATCTACCACGGGCTCCAGATCTACATTTATTCTGATGTTCAGGTGTGCGTCTGTTCGTAGCTTCTGCAGGCTGATGTAGTTGTTAAGGTAGTCAACTTCACGTATCAAAGAGATTTTCTCCTGCATATTCTCCTGTAGCATAAAACGCATCATTTCGCCCAGCTTTTCAACGGCCTCACTGGTCCTGACTGCTTGTTCCTGGATAGCAGTACCGTAAATGGTATTCAGAGCATTGAACAGAAAATGTGGGTTGATCTGCGAGCGCAGGAAGTCCAGGTTAGCTGTGGAGCGCCCTAGTTCTGTTCGCAGATATTGCAGTTCTTCATTACCTTTCAGATGGCGCTTAAAAACTACCCAGGAAAAGGGCACAGTAATGAAGAGCTGAAACAGTATGTTGAGAATTGCTATCATCATGCCTGTCTCGACGGGACCAGGAAAGCGGAAGCCTCTAACCGTCGCGGCGGCCACTAACATGGCCAACGGCGCTATCAAGAAAGATGCTACCGCCATAATGAAAACTACCTTAAATAAGTAGCAAAGGAAGGGCCTCCTTCTTCCAAGCCGCTTTGGAATTAAAGAAAAGAATGATCATGCATATAATAATATCCCGCAGGGTACAATAATAGTCCAGGCTGTGATGACCTCCACACCATCTGGCACTGCCACGATCAGCAGAAAAAGAACGGTCATCCAGATCATGGCGGCCACAAGTGTCTCCTTGCGTATAAAGGGAAACCGTTCCTGGATAACCGAAGAGCGGTGCAGAAAGTAAATTCCCAGTGACTTCAGGAAGGTATAGATGCCAAATAACAGCATCAGACGAACAGCCTCAAAAAAACTTCGTTGTAAAATTCTGTCCCTCTCAGCGTCCGGTGCAGGTCTCCAATGAGTGAGCTCCCGGAGGTAAGTCGCTATACCAGCCAGGCCTGACCATAGCAACAGCAATACAATGAGTATCAGGGATACGTTTAGGTAAACAGATTGCTTTCGCACCAGCGCGGGGACGATCCTGAAGTTTAGCCAGAGGAAGGAAAGGTAAAGGAGGAAAGCCTCTATAAGATTTGCGCTAAAAAAATAGGTGACTCGGTTTCGCTGTTCGCTGGGCTTAAGCGCACCACCTGCCCAGTCGTCACTAAGGACTGCGGTGACAACACCCAGGACTTCTAAAACAAGTATAGCCGCTGCTGCCCAGAATTCAATCTTCCTGACGGTATCCTGGATCGTTGTTTGTTCGCTCATATGTATCGCATTCTCAGGCACAATAATAGAAAAGCGTTTGTTGCATCATTTGACCAATGTGACAAAAACCCTGATAAATGTGATGGATGTCCGGACAGCAAGTCTTAATCTTCACAGCATAGAGTATCAACGGCAAAGGATAGGAATATGCCAGTTTAGCTACTACCGTAGCCCTTTTACTAATCAGAGTACTCTTAAACGCAATCGCCAGATTGATCGAAGTGTAAAAAGACCCACAGCTGTAAATGAATTACAAACCTCGAATTCCTTTGGCAAGGGCTAAAAACCTTTTATCTTGTACGGAAGTTTTCATTAAATGTTAGGTGCAGCATGACAGTATGTTTGAATTGTGAGAATAGTTTTACCGGTAAGTTTTTAACCAATGCGGCCAAAAAGCCAGCACTTCCCGATTGGCTTTTCATGACATCTGGCATGATTTTCAGCATAGTGTTTCTCACCTTGACAAAGGAATCTTTTACAACTTCCGAACTATTCTCAACCCAAAGCTGATCCTGGAGTACATCGCGGGGAAACGTATCCGGTTTTATAATCCAATTTTGTACGCGCTGCTTTCTATGGGATTACTTGCTTATCTGGAAAAGGAATTTTACATAAAACAGGGGGCTGCTCCTGCCTCCTTGTCTACAGACAAGATCTATGAGCTAGGATTTGAAATCGGTGTTTTGATCTCTCACTACGCCCGGTATATGAAACTGGTTATCATTTTCCCTCTTGCGCTATTTGCGAGTATCTTCTTTCGCAGATCTCATGGCTTCAGATACATTGAGAACTTCTACATTTACTCATTCATTGCAGCCAATGCTGCCATCATAGATATTATACTTTTCCCTGTTACGCGCCATTTTGAAAGCTTAATAATTAACCGGGTTATAGCGTTTACCCTTGTCCTGTTCTTTACCTGGATAGTGTATACCAGGAATAACCCGGCAACCGCTTTCTTTCGTACCGTTCTGGTAATGCTCTTTAGCTACATTGTAGCAATGCTCTTCTTTGTTTTGCTTGCATTTATAGTCATGGAGTTAAGAGGATCCTAACGGAGCTTCTTTTGAGGTTGCGCTAGAACAATTTGAAAGGCATAACCAGCTTGGTAACACCGCGCGGTCTGCTTCACCACCTCTTTACATTGACCTTGATACCGCCTATTTTACGTATTTTTGATAAGGACAGTCCAGGGCTGTCTTTTAAGTACTGCATTCCTGCCAGAATGTATCTCACCACGCAAGCGGTGTCCAGAAAGCCTCGCCTTCTGTGATTGAATCCTGTGGTCTCAGCCACTTTAAAAAATCGAAACGTTTATGAAGAGAATGTTGTTGTGCCTGATGCTATTGACTTCACCATATTGCTCATTTTCACAATTGCAGCGGGAGATTCCTGCTATACCAATCCGGGACTCCTTCGATCTGAAAGGGACTGTAACAGCCTTGACTGAACATAGATTTACCTTTCCAGGTGGAATACCTACCTTCATATACAAGAAGGAAGTGAGTTTCGACTCCCTCGGTATGGTGGACTCCATGATTGTCACAACCGGACCCGAAGAAGTTCGCTCAACTATCATTTACCGATACAACAATGATCAGAAGATAGAACAGATAGTTAGTTTCAGCAAGAAGGGCATGGAAGACTCGGCAGTCTTTGAGTACAACACAAGAAAACAGCTCCGTAAAATAGCATGGTACAGCGGGAAACATCAACTGAAGAAGGCAGCAAAGTTTCGGTATAGCGGCAACAGGCTGTTGTACATCCGAAATGAGAACGGGAACAATACGCTTGCGGGCATGATCCGTTTCAGGTACAAGAGTCCGAATGAATACAAGAGGATGGTGTTTGATGATCACCTTAAGTTGTCGTTCAGCCAGGTGTATGTCGAAGAAACAGACACGGAAAACTACCGGAACGTCTTCTGCTACCACTATGTGAGCGCAGACAGCTTTGCCTCTATGGAGACTACGAGATATGACGAAAATGGTAAACTGACCGAACTTGTAAGAACGGGACCGGATAGAAAAGTGGTGGATTACGTAACGAATATATATGACGAAGCTGGGCTCCTTGAAGAGCAAACTGTTTTTGCAGGAGCCAAAGTTCAGGCAACTTATACCCATGAAGTCGACGATGCAGGCAACTGGTTAAAAAGGAAGAAGATTGTCAATGGTGAGGTTGAGGAGATTGTGACAAGAAGACTGACATATAGCAGTGACGAACCTAGCTAAAAAGCTGTAAATTGTTCTGGTGAGCACCCGTATGTACATACCATCCGTGCGACTAAAACCTTTTATCAAAAGGATAGTCATCAGTGAGAATGAACAGAGGAATACATACAAGGTTCTGCCAGACACAAGCATCGTAATGGGGTTTCAGTACTCAGGTTCGTTGTTTCATCAAACAAGCAGCGGCTTGAATATCCTAAATAAGGCCGGGGTTACAGGTTTATCCGATAAGTATAAAATATTCACCAATAGCGATGATATAGGTACGCTTCTGGTCGTCTTTACCGAAACGGGCGCAGCCACCTTTCTAAAGTGTGAGTTACAGGAACTCTTCTCTCAGAGTGTATCTCTGGATGATATCATAATTCGCTCAAAGATGGATATTGTAACAGAGCAGCTTCAGGAAGCCAGAAATGATTCGGAGCGCATATTAGTGATAGAACAATTTCTCATATCCTCAATAGCAAGTCCGCCAACTGATGCAATGGTTAAAGCAGCAGTCCAGCACATAAAACAAAATGCAGGAAACATCAGGGTCTCGTCGCTCGCAAAACAGCTCTATATCAGCCAGGGCCAGCTTGAAAAAAGATTCCGCAGAATGGTAGGTGCATCTCCGAAAAAGTTTGCATCTATCGTACGTCTCCGCAGCCTGCTAGAAAATCAGAATGACACCCGCAATCTCACACACAGAGGTCTTGAGGCTGGCTACTACGACCAGGCACACTTCATAAAAGATTTCCGGTCTATGACTGGTGAGACACCAGAAACATTCTTCAACAAGTAGAACGACGATTTTTTACAATTCACGATGGGATCCCATTGTGACCTTTGTAAAAAAAACCATGTCCAGAATTAAATCTTTTGCTGCACCACACAAGGGGCTAAGAAATGTGTTGAGTAAATTCTCCTACCAGCTTGGTCACACAAACTTCAATATTCCCGCCGAACTATCAGCACTTAAGCAACTCGGTCGGGATATGTTTGCGCTGTTAAACGACCATGCTGCAACCGAGAACAGTCATACGCTTAGGAATCTTGAGGAACGAGCACCCGGCTCGTCCCAACATGATATGGAGGATCACGCAAGGCTTGAAGAAATCCAGGCGGAACTGGAAAGCAGGCTATCCTCTTTCAGTGGAATTGAATCTCCTGACGAAGTACATGAATACTACCTAGATTTCTCTTTGTTTCATAGCATTTACCTTGAGCACATACATGAGGAGGAAACGGTGACTGAAAAACTTCTACAAGAGCACTTCACAGACGAAGAACTCACAAATCACAGGATAGCTATTATGGCCAAAGTACCTTTCCCTACCTTATGCTTGTGGCTGAAGTACATTGTACCTGCACAAGCTATAGCTGAAATTATAGGTATGCTCTCCGGACTGAAACAAAAGGCTTCTGCCGCTGACTTCAAAGCCGTGATGACTATGATACAGGCAGAGATGTCGAATGATAGGTTTGAAAACCTCATTGCTAATCTTAACTAACATTCAGCAGCCTGAGAGGCATTCTCCCGGGAAGAAAGAAATTTAAAAGAAATCTTGCTACTGTCAGATAGGCTGACACTTAGCACACTAACTTTGTACAGTCATGATAAGAAAAACTCACTCAAACATTGCAACTATCTGATACACACCATACATTTAAGAAAAAAGAAACATGAAAAGAGTTACTATCCTACTTGCCCTGGTTGTGCTTCTGGGCGCATGCAAGAAAAAAAACGATGATAACGACAACGTCTCAACCGGCCCTTCATCTATCTTGAAAACTGGCAGTTGGAGGCTCTCTGCCAGCACTAGTGTAATCGAAAACCCAGCACCTGTCGGAAATCAGACTGTGGACCTATATGCAATGGCACCCGCTTGTGAAACGGATAATACGTTTAAATACAACAACGACAACTCCATAACCGTTGATGAGGGGCCAACTAAGTGTAGTGCTAGTGATCCTCAGACTGAAACCGGAGGAACCTGGACACTCTCGAATAATGACACCAAGTTCGACTTAAGCTACCAGGGAACAAACTTGTCCGGGGACGTGGTAACAATTAACAATAGCACGTTTGTCCTTAAATATGTCACCTACTTTGGTGGTGTAAAGAGCACAACTACGAGTATATACGTCCGCCCTTAACACGTGAGTTCAAAAACGCGCTTTTCAGGAGACTGTTTCACTAATCGGAAATAGCCTCTTTTTCAGATATGCACGAAAAGATTGTACCCTATTGCGGTCGCACGTCCGGTGGTACTTCAAATGCACGTGCATCTGCTCGTAGCTTCTCATACTCATTCGTTAGTATGTGCAGTTCCTTCTGCTCAAACACCCTTTCTCTGTTCGAACGCTCAACTACTTCAGCAAGGTTGACAAGTGCAGTGATTTGTGCAGGAGATTTTGCTTGCTGGATCACCTTGCGCAAAGACTTAAGGATATGTATAGATACGTATACATTACCAGCAGCATGAAACCTGATGGTGTCGAAACAAAAATCGACCAACTGTGAAAAGTCGTGCACCTTTCGTATGATCCGCAGCCTGTTGTCCGTATCATACTGAATGTCCTGAGGCAGCGTGTTGGTAGCAAGCATGACAAGCGCCGACCCCAGCCAATGAATGCAGGTAATAGCGGTATGTGGATCGTTCACTCCGGGTGATAAAGCCCTTATTGCAATTTCAGTCATCTGGTTGATAGGAAACTCTATCTCCTGTGCAGGGGTACGTTGCACCCCTGTGATAACACTAGCGAGAATTCGGTTTTTAACTGCTGGTGTCAGCTCGTCCTTAGAATAGACATCTATGATACATTCACCAGCTACTATGAAGTCACCCACCTGGTAAAGCAAGCGGATGACCAAATCCTGCTCTGAAGACGAAGCCCATAGTGTTTTGTGGGAAAACGCCTGGATATACCCTGAATGAGGTGTCGTTAACCTACACAGGTTATAGCCCTCACACTCAAGCGACGAAATCACCTCCTCAATTGGAAGTTGCTCCTGTCGCTCCACCTGCTGCGGAACAAACTCATTTATCGCTTTTACAAGATCTTCATAGGCAGAGGTGATAACGTGTTCTGCTTGAATGGAGGAAGAAGTGTGATTAATGAAATAGATGAGTAAGCCTAGACTGGCCAGTGCGAGAAAAAAAGAAAATGCAACTGCAATATGAGGGACAAAAGGCGGCTCCTGTTCATCCCGAATTGCAAGCAGCACAATCAATGAGTACACAAAAGTGGATAAGAAAGTGCCGAGCACTATCTGGTTCCCGGTGTCCCGGATAAAGTTTTTGAGTAACCGGGGGCCATACTGTGAGGATGCTATCGTAAGAATAACGAGGTTCAGCGAAAACGCGACACCTGCAATGGTGATAATAGATGCTGCAATTGTAGAAAGAATGGCCCTCGCTCCTGTTGGATTGCCACTGTATACCAACCAATTCAAACTAGTATTCTCTGGACTGAGACTATCAACTGATATGAGAAGAAACGCCGTGACCATGGCCGTAAATGTCATGGCAGCGGGAATAAACCACATACTCTCTCGGATCGACAGCCAAATTCTTAATAACAGGGAGCTCATCTATTGTGCGTACTTACCGGATGCAGCTACTTGCTATTAATGCTGTGCCAGCTTTGAACAGGAATGGATTGTTTTCTCCGTTACAGTATATACATACCAGTGAACCAAGATCATATAAACTAATCCAAAAGTCTCATAACATCAGCAGATGGGCCTCGTACTACTTTTGTCCTAACAAAAATAACATCCAATGAATGAGCAAATGTCAGGCTGCCAGAGCAGCCCAGTATCTCAAGGAAAATGTAACAATGTAGACTGTACCTGCACAAAATGCAATTGCGGCAACAGTTGTACTTGTAAACAGTGCAGCTAGGTTAGCTTAGTTGTTCCGAGGCGGCCAGTGAGGAGACTTTGCTGGCTGCCTCCATTTTTACAGATCGCTCCAAATGAATGAGCAGATATGTTTTACATTGCTACCACCAGGATCTTTTGTTCACTACAACCGGCTTACGTCGGAAGCGCCTGAGGAGGAGTAGGCCAAAAATAAACCCGCCTATGTGTGCGGCATAAGCAACGCCGCCTACCTCCTGTCCACCAAGTGCACCAAGGCCATTGATCACCTGAAAAACAAACCACAAACCGACAGCAAGAATAGCAGGTACTGTGATGATGGTTATGAATATCCACATGTGGACGCCCCTGCCTGGGAACAGCAGCATATACGCTGCAAGCACACCCGAAATGGCACCAGAAGCCCCAAGGCTTGGAATGAGCAGGTTGTGGCCTAGAATGAATGTGGTGAACACATGACAAAGGCTAGCAAGGAGACCGCAAAGCACGTAAAACAAGAGATACTTCCAATGGCCAAGTGCATCCTCGATGTTGTCACCGAATATCCAAAGGAACATCATGTTACCAAAAAGATGTGCTATCCCGCCATGCATAAACATCGATGTAAACAGGGTGCCGAATACATGAACAGGGGTACGTTGCAGTCCTGGAAGTTCCATTAAATGGCCCGTATACGGATCCTGCAGTATCGCGTTATCGGTAATGATATCACGCATTGTTAGTATTTCCGCAGGTACGGTAGCAAAAGCGTAGGTAAAGTATATGTTGCTACCGAGGCCCTGGTAGAAAATAAAGACGAAAATATTAAGTGCTATGAGCAGGTAGTTAACAAGCGGAGTGGTTCTCCTGTCTCTGTTGTCATCACCTATAGGAATAAACATTTTTTCTTAAAGGTAAATACAAAGGTTGTACCCGCTTCATTGAAAATGAGGGTGTAATGCATCCTTGCGTCTTTAACGTATATCATAAACGGTCGTTAACCGGTTGCAAAACCATAGTTAAGCCACCCATCTTTTGCCTCCCTATAAGCTTGTCTGATACATCTTTGCTTCATCAAACGAAAACAATCAACAGAAAATAAAAAAACAATGAAAAAGATCATCCTCATCGCAGCAGCTTTCATCGGAATCACTACTGCAGCAAATGCACAGAACGCTTCAAGTACAGCCCAGCAGCAGGTTGAGCTTGCGCTGTCAAACACGATTGATATCACCTTTACAGGTTCTGGTTCTGCAACAGGTACTACTGTTACACTGCCTTTTACCTCAGTAACTGACTATGCAAACGGTGTCGAGTCTGGCGCTCAGCAACTGAAGGTGCGCTCTAACAAGAACTTTAATGTAACTGTAGCCGCTTCCGCATCCCATTTCAACGTTACCAATGGTAGTACCACTACAGTGTCCACTATGCCGGTTGTAGGTGTGTTAGACCTGATGGTTTCTGGCAACCAGACTGGTGGTACTATTGGAACCGGCTATTCTTCTTACGGTGCTGGCTTGTCTACTTCTGCAGCTACTATCATCACCAACGGTACTAACG
>Ga0196970_1001135_pt1 | contig 20525 bp, 19 predicted proteins | sample S1v_513CmetaG_FD_148672 | JGI IMG/M metagenome (GOLD analysis project Ga0196970, IMG submission 148672) | Soil microbial communities from Anza Borrego desert, Southern California, United States - S1+v_5-13C | ecosystem: Environmental > Terrestrial > Soil > Desert | place: USA: California...
CCTGGCTGAACCGCTATCGCCGCATCCTGGTCCGCTGGGAAAAGCTCGCCCTCACCTACGAGGCCATGCTCCACATCGTCTGCGCTGTCACCGTCTGGGAGTTCGTCTCCCTACTGGAATAGGTTCTTAGCGTTGTTTACTGAACAGATGTCGCGATGCCCTCGGCCAGGGCGACGAAGCTTTCCCCGCCCAGCACGACGTGGGCGTGTTCCCAGCCCGAATAGGCGAGACGGAAATGGTAGAGGCGGTGGTCAAGCGGCTGCTGGGCGATGGTGACCGCCAGGGCCGCCATGTCGGTGAAATCCGACAGGCCCATGCGGCCGGGCTCGTGCTCCTGGCGGAAGATGACGTCCTGGTCCGGGCCGTTCACCGCCCGCCAGGCACGGATGCGGCGCTCCAGGGTACGGCGGACGCTGTCGTTCAGATCCGAATGCCGCCGGCGGATTTCGGCGAACACGGCGATCGCCCGCAGCCCCGGCGCCGCCTTGAGCATGGGCACCACCTCGCTGTCCCAAATCCCGGCCAGTGGGTCGGGGCGCCGTCGTCCGCGCGGCGGCGTCTTGTGCGATGGCGGGCGTGGGTCCCGCTCGATGCGGTAGGCGGTCGCCGGGCTGAACCCGGCCTTCGCCGCCGCGATGGCGGGGGTGTTGGAGGAACGGTGTTTCATGTAGAGCCTCATCTGCTGGTCGGTGATGTGTCGGCCCGGCAAGGTCGGGGTTCCTCATTGGCGTGAAGACCCTCGATCCTGGCCGCGTTCACCGCTCCCGCCAGCAGCGCTTTTCCCAAGCGGAAGGACGCCGATGCCGCCGTCGTGACGCCGGCCGGGCTACGCCCGTCCTCCGTCACGACGGCGGCATTCTATTCTCATCCTGATTGACGCCGTTCTCACCGTGATTGTCGCGCCATACATCCCCCCGCAACAGGCCGAGCTGCCGACCGCGGAACCCGGTGTCCATTCTCCCGAGGGAAGCTCAGGCTCCGGTGCCGTCAAATCTGACACCTCCCGACGCGGATTGCGCATGCCGAGGCGTATTTACAAGTGGTTTATAATTTCCCTCTATGCTCTCAGGCGGCTATAATAATCAGGAAGACGGATCTCTTTTCTGATTGTTCGACAATCTTGAGGAGCTGAATAATGTCGTCAGGAGTGGATGAAAACTTGAATGATCCAGAGGTTCGCAAAAATTATCTGATACAAAACATACCTCATATTTTTGAGGGAAGTAGAAATAAATGGAATCAATTCGATAGCATATGGGAAGAGTATAGAAAGGGCCATGGGAAGCCTTGGGATCCTATTCGTATCGCTCAGTTTATGAATTTGTTTGAGATTGCTAACTCGGCACCGGAAGGCGATTACGTTGAATTGGGCACTCATTGGGGACTGATGGCCAAGGTCATATGGCGCCTTATGGATCCGTCCCGGACGCTGTATTGCTTTGACACTTTTGAAGGGTTTGACGAAAAGGACATCAAGAAGGAAAAAGAAATTTATGATAATAACTGGAAAGTCGGCAATTTCATGCCGACATCGCCGGAAATGGTCGCAGAATATATTGGAAACGGGCTCCCTCCCGAAAACCTCACGCTTGTAAAAGGATGGATTCCTGAGAGCTTTGAACCTTATAAGGAATTGAAATGGCGATTCGTTCATATCGACATGGATCTCTACCAGCCGATCAAGTACGGTCTTGAACTGACGTGGCCGCGTTTGGTTCCCGGTGGGGTTCTGGTCGTCCATGATTATGGATGTCTAGGCTTCCCCGGCGCAAAGGTGGCGGTCGATGAATTCTTCGCGCCTCTGGGGCTGCGCCCATTGCCGATGGGCGATCGCTGGGGCAGCGTCATGATTGTCAAGCCGTGTTTGCCCGTAGAATGAACCCGCACCGGAGGTAAAAACGTGACGGATAACAGCAGCGCCCGAATCGCTGACGATATCCTGCGGGAAGTTGCGGATTTGCGGCAGCGTGTCGACAAAATCTATGATTTCCTCAAGGTTGTAAACAATCACACTCTTAACGAGATTCTTCTCCTTAGTCGTGAAACCAGGATTACGTCTTCCCAGACGAAGAGTCTTCAGTCGACGTACCATCATGACCTCCTCCTTCTGATCGACCGGTTGCGGTCGTTCCTTCCGGAGCCGGAACTCGTGGTCGACACGGAACGCCCATTTGCCTTGGATAGCGACGATTTCAGGCATCCGCTCGGATCGGCGAACGACGACCTGCGGTCACCGGAATTTGTCCGTGCATGCGAAAACCATTTCGCGCGAAAGCTGAACTACCTGGACATCGGATGCTCTGGCGGCGGCGTGGTTTTCGACTTCATCCTGCGTGGCCACAAGGCAGTCGGGATCGACGGCAGCGACTATCCTTTGCGCCGGCAGCTTGGCGAATGGCGGATCCTAGACGGGCATCTGATGACCTGCGACATCACCGCCCCCTTCCGGCTGCGGCGCAAGGATTGCAGTGCGACGCAACAGTTCGACGTCATTTCGGCCTGGGAGGTACTGGAGCACCTTGCAGAAACCGATATCGAAACCGCTTTGGCGAATGTCCGCCAGCATCTGGCCGACGACGGTCTGTTCGTGGGGAGCGTCGCCACCTATCTCCATGAGGATCCCTCGACGGGGGCGGTTTATCATTTGACGGTGGAAGGCCCCGCTTGGTGGGAGGAACGCTTCCGCAAGAGCGGACTGGAGTTCACCGACTCCCACCCCTTCGACCGCGTCACGCTTTGTCGAGGAGCCGGGCACGGCCCGACCGACCTCGACTATTTCGCGCGGCCCGACATGGGGTTCCACTTCGTCGCTAAGCGTTCCCAAGCCTGATACACGGCTCAAACCGTGCTCGGAAGCGGGAGGAAGGGGCTGTCCGCAGCCCCTTCGCGATTCATAGCCCGGCCATCATCGCGCGGTGGGCTTTGGCAAGGCCCTCGTCCAGCGGAGTGAAGACGAAGTCGGGGAAGGCGCGCCGCACGGCGGTGACGTCGAAATGGCGGTGCGTCACCGGGTTCTGGCGCGGCGTGCCGACCACCTCCACCGGCGTGTCGAACAACGCCACCACCTTCTCTGCTAGTGCCCGGTAGGAGACCGACCGACCGGTCGCCAGATTCAGCAGGCCGGCACTGCGGTGGCGCAGCACCTGCAGGATCAGGGCCACGACGTCGTCCACCGCAATGTGGTCGCGTGTCTCCTCGCCCTCCCCGAACAGAGTGATGCGGCCGTCCTTGAGCGCCGCCCGGCGCAGCCGGTTGGGGCCGTAGGAGTTGTGCGTGTCGGCGGCGCCGTAGATCAGCGTCGGGCGCAGCACGGCCAGCGGGGCGCGGCAGGAGGCGGCCATCATCAACTCGCGCGACCGGTGCATGACACCGTAGAGGTCGATGCAGTCAGCCGGGCTGCCCTCGCTCACCAGCCCCTCGGTCATCGGGTAGACGGCGTCGGAGCTGATGTAGACCAGATGGGCCGGCGCCACCTTCTCAACCGCCCCGGCGACGGCGGCGCCTATGCGCTGGTTGGCCATGTAGGAGCCGATGTCCCGACCCTTGTCGGGGGTCAGCGCCGACAGGAAGACGACCGCATCGTCGGGCCGCAGGCGGTCAGCGAGCGCGGTGCCGGCCCCCTCAACCGTCAGATCAAGGTCGGCGCTGCCAAGAGCCAGAATCGGGGTCCCGGCGGCCTCCAGGGCGGCGACCAGGGCGGCGCCGACAAAGCCGCGGGCGCCCAGCACCACGACGCGGGCGGGATCGGCGGGGGTGGCGGTGTAATGGGTCAGCATGCGCCGGTGGTCCTCAACAGTCGTTGTGGTTGTCGCGCCCGAGCGTGACGTGGATCAGCCCGGCGGCGCGGCAGGCGGTGGGGTCGAGCACGGCATAGGGATCGATCACCTCGCGTCCGTGCAGGGCCTTGGCGACCTTGGTGAGGTCGATCTGGCGGAAAACGTCCCAGGGCGTCATGATCACCAGGGCATCGGCTCCGCGGCAGGCGTCGATCGGATCGGCGGCACCTTCCAGCCGGGGGTGGAAGGCCGGATCTGCCACCACCGCTGGGTCGTAGGCGCGCACCCGGTAGGGGGCAAGCCCAGACAGCAGGGCCAGCGAGGGCGAGTTCTTGGTCGAGTGGGTGTCCTGCTTGTAGGCAAGGCCAAGCACCGCGAAGACCGGATCCGCGACCCGCGCCACCACCCGCTCGTGGATGGTGCGCAGCACCCAGTCGCGGCGGTGGCGGCTGTTGGCGATCCAGCTGCGCACCATGCGGGTGTCGCTGCCGTGCTCGTCGGCCAGACGGCAGACGGTGGCGAGGTCGCGCTCCAGGTTGCCGCCGGCGATGCCGAGGCCCGGCTGCAGATAGGCGTATTGGCCGATGCGGCGATCGAGCTTCAGGGCCGGTACGATTTCCGACCAGTCGGCGCCGATGCGCTCGCACAGCTCGGCCAGCGTATTGGCGGTGCTGACCATGGCCACGAGGCACATGTTGATGGAAATCTTGGCTAGTTCCGCGCTCTCGTAGCGCATCGGCAGGACCGGGCAGTCGAAGGCCGCCAGGAAGGCCGCGTAGTCCGGAGGAAGCGGCCGGGCCGGGTCGGCGGCACCGACGATGAAGCGTTCGGGGCGCAACGCGCGCTCCACGGCGCGGCCGAAGATCAGCGTCTCGACTTGGTAGATCACGCGGTCGGCCGCCCAGCCCAGTTCAGCGGCCAAACCGCGGGTGAAGCCCGGCGGCACCTGGCACAGGATCACCAGCACCGCGTCGTCGCGCAGTGCTGGGGTGACCACCTCGATCAGGGCGCGTACCGGCGTCAGGTCGCTGCTGCCAGCGTCGTCCGTCGGCACGTCGCAGGCGATATAAACGATGTTGCAGCGCGCTAGATCCGCCGAGTCGGCGGTGAAGGTCAGCCGGTCCGCGTTGCCGGCGACCAGCTCCAGCAGACCTGGCTCCAGCACCGGCAGATCTCGGCGGGCGAGCGCCACCGCTCGCGCCGGGTCGGGGTCGAAGCCGACTGTCGGAAAGCCGCGTTCAGCTGCGGCGGCGACCGAGTTGATGCCGAGATGGGTCATCCCGGCGAAGCCAATCACCGGTTTGGTCATGCGCAAGCCTTCCCCAGGGCCGTGGCCGCCAGTGTGTTCAGCTGGTCGTTGATCCACAGGTCGTTGTCGATGTTGCCGCCGCCCCCGGCGGCGGTCGCCGCGGCGCAGAGCGCCTTGAAATGGACGTACTCCTCCTCCCAGGTCGGATCGGGCTGGACCAGGGTGACCGCCTCCTCGTCCGGGCGGCCGCTCGGCAGCTTGCGGTGGCGGTGCGTGAAGGTGCTGGGGCCCCACTTGCACAGGGATTCGATGTGGGCCGAGCCGTTCTCGGCGAACACGTCGCAGGTGAAGTGATTGCGCCAGGACAGGAGCGTCATTTCCAGCTCCAGCTCCGGCGTTACACCGTCCCCCGGCGCGCCGATCACCACATGATCGAAGGCATGGTTCTCGAACCGGTTGGCGGAGACCAGGCGGAAGGGAGCCTCGGGCCGGCCGAACCAGAACAGCACCGTGTCGAGCAGGTGCGAGCCCAGGTCCGGCAGGACGCCGGGGTCACGGTCCCGCCAGACCGAGTTGCGCACATCGCGCGCCGTGCCGTTGCCGTAGAACATCCGGCAGCGGTAGACGCGGCCGAGCACGCCGGAGTCCAGCAGCCGCTTCATGCGCACGAAGTGCGGCTCGAAACGGTGGTTGTAGGCGGTGTAGCAAACGGCCCAGTTAGCCCGCGCCAGAGCGGCCAGCCGCTCCAGCGGCTCCGCCCCGGCCTCGTCGATTAGCGGCTTCTCCACCAGCACATGCTTGCCGTGGCCGAGCAGGTGAGTCAGCTGCGCTCCCTTCACCCCGTCGGGGGTGCAGACGAGCGCCGCATCGTAGCGGTCGAGCGGAACGTCGCGAATATCCCGGAACTCCGCCTCTGGATGGACCGGATCGACGGTGCCGACGGCGTCCGGGAGGGCGACGCGGAGCCGCTTGGAACCCTGGATGCCGAGGCCCACGACGATAACTTTCATGCCCTCACTCCACCGCTTACCGGTACTGGATCACGCGTTCGACTGCGTCGATCTTGCGCGACACGGCCTGCGGAGTGACGGGGATGTTGCCGTCCAGCTCGCACTCCACGCTGGCGGCGAAGGCGCCCAGGATACTGGCGACCGCCTCGTTGCCGGTAGCCATCAGCGTCAGGGTGGCGTAGGCCAGCAGCGCGTCGCCGGCACCCACCGGATCGACGGCTTGATCGGCGAAGCTTTCCAGCGTGAAGAAGTTCCGCGTCTCCGGCCCGGAATCGCGGAAGGTGATCATCCCGCGGTCGCCCATCTTCAGCATCAGCGTCTTGCAGCCGGCCCGCGCGTACAGCTCGCTGCCCAGCGGACGGATGGTCGAATCCTGGTCGCCGAGCGCGAAGCGGGCCTCGCGTTCGTTCGGGGTGATCAGGTCGAAGCCTTGGAATTCCAGGATGTTGCCCCAGCGGCTGGCAACTTGGCTGTCGGCCACGCGGAAGCAGTGGACGGGGATTGCCGCCGTCAGTTCCGGGATGGTGGTGCGGTTGAAGATACCGTGGCGGAAGTCGCTGAAGATCACCGCGTCCGCCGGCATGTCGCGCAGGTTGGCGGTGAGCTGGCGGACGATCTTCTCGGAGATCGACCGGTTGTCCAGCGTGTCGATCTTCAGGAGCCTGTAGCCGCCGACGACGATGGCGTTCTTGTTGGTGGTCGGGCGTGTCGAGTCGATGATCGGCAGGCAACGGATTCCCTGCGTCTCCAGATCCTTCAGGACATGGTCGCGCAGCGTGTCGTCACCCATGACAGTGGAGAAGGTGACCTCCGCCCCGGCCGCGCGCAGGTGCTTGGCGACCACCGCGGCGCCGCCGGTGTAGTCCTGCCGCTCCTCGTAGCGCACGCTCATGGTTGGCGTTTTGGTCATGCCGCCGATCATGCTGCACTGGGTGTAGCTGTCCACGATGGTGTCGCCGACCACATGGACCTTCCGACCCTCCACGCGGGCGAGCGCGTCGCGCAGGTCGGCGAAGGAGATGCCCTCGCCTTCCATCAGCATCAACAGCTTCTCGCAGCCGATGGCCGGCGGCGACAGTTCGAGCAACTGGGTTGAGGAATAGACGATGTCGCCCGGCGTGAAGAGCATTTCGCCGCCGTAACTTTCCAGGGCGGCCACCTCGTCCGCCGTTTTGGGGTGGAGGCTGCCCTTCACATACTCGTAGCCCTTGGCGAAATAGTCGGGTTGGATGGTCTTGATGTTGGCGATCGGGGTCGCTTCCTGGTCGATGATCACGTAGTCGACCATCTCGAAGGCGGCTAGATTGATGGTACGCAACTCCTCCGGCACGTAGGGGCGGGTGTTGCCCTTGGTGATGTGCTTGTCGGCGGTGATGCTGACGACCAGCACATCGCCCTTCGATTTGGCGTAGATCAGGTGGCGCAGGTGCCCCGGATGTACGATGTCGAAGACGCCGTGGCACATGATGACCTTGCGCTTGCGCGGGCGCGGGCCGATGAGGTCGCGCACCTCGGCCGGGGTCTTAACCTTGTGACGGAAGGCGAAGTTGGTGTGTTCCTGCATCATGGCTGCCCCCGGTCCAGCATCTGAAACCATGTCCTGGTCGCGGCGGCGATGGACTCCGGGTCCCACAGCGGCGCTTCGCGCCAGTAATCGATGTTGGCCATCACCTGCGCCACGCCCTCTTCGAAGGACACCGTTGGGCGCCAGCCCAACTCGCGGGTGATCTTGCCAATATCGGCAAAGGTGCAGTCCGGCTCGCCTGGGCGTTTGGGAATGTGGATGACCTCGCCGCCGATCAGTTCCACCAGCCGGTTGACCGGCTGCGGGTTGCCGGCGCCGACGTTCCAGAAGTCGCCCGTGTGGTCGGTCGCGGCCGCCGCGTAGAAGGCCTCGGCCACATCAGTGGCGTAGATGAAGTCGCGGCTCTGCGTGCCGTCGCCGACCACGGTAAGCGGCTTGCCGGCGATCTTCTGGCGCAGGAACACCCCGAACACCGCGCCGTAGGCGCCCGAGGTGCGCGAGCGCGTGCCGTAGGCGTTGAAGATCCGGATGGCGTTGACCGGCAACCCGTAGACTTGGTGCCAGTGGAAGCAGGCCTGCTCGCCCATATATTTGCTGAGCGCGTAGGGATATAGCGGGTTGATCGGGTGATCTTCCCGTGTTGGCGTCGCCGCCAGTCCGTAGCAGGAGGAGGAGGCCGCGTAGACCAGCTTCTCCACCCCCGCCGCCCGCGCTGCCTCCAGCACGGCCACGGTGCCCTGCACGTTGATCGACATGTACTCCGCTGGCTGCTCAATGGAGGGCACGATGTCGCCAATGCCGGCGAAGTGGAAGACGAAGCGGGCGCCGGCGAACAACGGGTCGCCCGGCTCCAAGCTGCGGATATCGCGCTCTGCCACCACGACGTCGGGGTTGCCGACGTGCTGGGCGAGGTTGGCGAGACGGCCGCCGCTCATGTTGTCTACGACATGGATCCGGAAGCCACGGCCGACCAGCCGGTCCACCATGTGGCTGCCAATGAAGCCGGCGCCACCCGTAACGACGGCAAGAGGTTTGGCCGTGGGAGTCCGGGTGTTCATGCCACCTGCCCGCCCTTGAGCGTCTTGACGTTGAAGTAGCGCTCGTCGGTCATGCTGTGCGGCAGTTTGCCTTCGCGGAAGGCTTGGCACAGGTCACGCACTGCGTCCTCAATTCCGTGCTTGGGCTTGAAGCCCAGCATGCGGGTAATCTTGTCGGAGTTGATGTGGTAGGAGCGAATGTCGTTGGTCGGCGTGGTGACGATGCTGATGGTGCCGCGGTCCGGAAACTCCTGCCCGACCACCTCGCGCACGATGTGCGCGATGTCCATGATCGACTTGTTCTCGAAGCCGCAGTTGAAGGTCTGGCCGGCGATCTTCTCCACCGGCAGATCGAGAAGCTGTTCGTAGAGATCGCACATGTCCTGGATGTGCAGGTTCGGGCGTAGCTGGCTGCCGCCGAACACGGTGATCTTACCGTTATTGACCGCGTGGTTGGTTAGGATGTTGACCGACAGGTCGAGCCGGGTGCGCGGGGAATAGCCGCACAGCGTGGCCGGGCGGATCGTCACGCAGGTGAAGTCGTCCGACTGGTGCTTGAACAGCAGCGGCTCGCACATGCCCTTGTACTTGTTGTACAGGGTCAGCGGGACGAGCGGATGCTCCTCCGTCACGTCCGGGGCTTCGGACACGCCGTAGACCGAGCTGGAGGACGCGTAGATGAAGCGCTTCACGCCTTGTTCCTTGGCCGCGACCACCATCGGCTCGAAGCACTCGTAGTTGATCGAGGTGCTAAGCCCTTCGTCCAGTTCGAAGCTCGGGTCGTTGGAGATGCAGGCGAGGTGGATGACCGTGTCCACGCCTACGAAGGCGTCGCGCAGCTTGCCCGTGTCGCGGATATCGCCCTGGATCACGCGCAACTGCGGGTGCGGGGCGATGGCGCAGCCGAAGTACATGATGTCGTAGACGCTGACGTTGTGACCGGCGGCCAGAAGCTGCGGCGTGAGGAGGCTGCCGACGTAGCCGGCGCCCCCGGTGATCAGGACGTTGTGGATCATGACTTGGGCTTCCTCGTTCCGGGCGTTGGCGTGTGTGGTGGCCTATGCTGCTGAAATGTTCCGCTGGAGGTCAAGCTGTCCCGACCGTCGCGGCGACCGGGATGTCATAGCCCGCGGCGAGCGCGTCGCGGTGGAACATCGCGACTGTTTCCAGCGAATACTGGTCATGGTCCTTGCCGAGCAGGGGCAACTTGCCCAATAGATCATTGGTCATGGTGATGATGTGGCAGCCGATGGCGTCGGCCTGGATCAGGTTCAGGAGTTCCCGCGGGCTGGCCCACAGCAGTTCCAGTTCCGGTCGGCTGGCGAGGTCGGCGACGCAGGCCTGCATCATGGCAACGGGATCGGCTCCGGTGTCGGCGATCCGGCCGGCGAAGACACTGATCACAGCCGGCGTGCCGGGGACGAGCGCGTCGGCCACGGCGCGGACCTGGGCGCGGGTCATCAGCGCCGTCACGTTCAGCTTGATCCCGGCGCGCGACAGGCGCGTCAGGATGGGGCCGGTGAAGTCGCCCTGAGTGTTGGTGACCGGCACCTTGACGTAGACGTTTGACCCCCAGGAGGCGATCTCGCGGGCCTGGGCCTCCATGGTCGGCAGGTCGTCGGCAAAGACCTCAAAGGAGACCGGCCGGTCGGTGATTGCGTCCAGCACTTGGCGGGCAAAGGCCTTGTAATCAGTGACGCCGGCCTTGCGCATCAGCGTCGGGTTGGTTGTGAAGCCCTGGATCCACGGCTTGGCCGCCATGTCCAGCATCCCTTCGAGGTCGGCGCCGTCCGCGAAGATTCTGATGGTCAGGTTGGACAGGGAGATCATGGATGCACCGAGCTCCAGAGGTTGGAGTTAAGCGGGGTTGGACAGAAGAGGCAGGTGGGCGAGGATGAGATCCACCGCGGCCGGCAGCCCGTCGCACACGGCGTCCGGGGCTGCGCGCAGCGGCTCGGCGTAGCCGCGGTCGATGAAGACGGTGAAGCAGCCGGCAGCCTTGCCGCAGTCGACGTCGCGCCAGCGGTCGCCGACCATAGCGCTACGCTCCAGGTCGATGCCCCGATCCCGCGCAGCGCCCAGCAGCATGCCGGGACGCGGTTTGTAACGGTCCGAAGACTCGTCGAAACACACCTCGATGGCATCAAGCGGCAGGGCGGCGCGCAGATGGTCGTGCATCGCGTCCACCACCGCGCGGTCCTGGGTACCGCGCGTGACATCCGGCTGATTGGTCACGACGATCAGCAGGAAACCGGCCGCTTTCAGGCGGGCGAGCGACTCCACCACCCTGGGCAGGATCGCGAAGGACGCCAGATCCGGGGGCGGATACGGTTTGCCGTCGCGCACCACCGCGCCGTTGATCACCCCGTCCCGGTCAAGGAAGACGGCGCGTCGGGTCATGATGCAACTTGCTGCCCGGTGGACGCTCCTTCCCACTTGGTCCCCTTGATCTGCAGGGCTGGATGCGACACTAGGCAATGCCAGACCACGGCCTGGAAGGCTTCCGACAGCGGCGTGACGTGCGCCGGGTTGACGACCGGCACGACGACCACATGATCCCCAACGCGAGCGGTGTGTCCGGTTTCGCGGCCGACGATGCCGAACACGGTGGCGTTGCGCCGCTTCGCTTCGTCCACAGCGCGCACGATGTTAGTGCTGATGCCGCGTTCCGCGTCGCCACCGCCGACCGACAGGACCAGGATGCCGTCGCGTTCGTTCAGGCGGCTGACCGCCAGCCACTCGGCGAAGACCGTTTCCCACCCCTCGTCGTTCGTGCGGGCCGTCAGCTCCGAAATGTTGTCCACCGGAGAGTACGCCTCGATCCCGCAGAGCTTGCGGAAGTCGTTGACGGCGTGGGAGCAGTTGCCGGCGCTGCCGCCGACCCCGAGAAGGAATAGCCGACCGCCCCGGTTGCGCAGGACGGCGAGAGCCTCCGCCATGCGCTCAATTCCGGCGAGATCAATGCGTTCGGTGATCTCACGAGCCTCGGAAAAAAAGCGGTCAGCGTGTGACAAATGCGTCTCCATCAACTCTCTTCGGCACGGAGGGATAGCCCCAGGCGTTTCGTGATCTACATGGATGGCAGTACGCCTGAAATGCCTTCAAGAACATTAATAAGCCCTGCGTTCGGCCGGTTTTGGAAGGATGGGCTCCGCGTCAGCCCTCGACGATCAGCGTGAAGCTCGACACGTCCCGTATCGGCCGGCGGGCGTCCTGGATCGCGGCGAGCGCGCGGTTGGCCCGGACGCTCAAGGCGGCAGTCAGCAGCCATAGAGGCGCCAGCACGGGCGCAGCCAGAATGCCTCTGCGGCGGCGCGTTTCCCTCATCCAATGGAAGAGACGGGCATTGCGCCGCTTTGCTTCCCCGCCCGCGAGGATAAGCGAGCAGCGAAGCGGGGCGAACGAGCCCAGATGCCCGATCAGGCGGCGCATGTCGTAGGCAAGAGCCACGCCCGACAGCCAAGGCGTTGGCTCAAACAGATGGAAGGCGATGCGGCCGCCTGGTGCCAGATAGGGGTGCAGCACGTCGGTCAGTCCACGCAACGCATCATAGTGGCGGCGGGTGATTTCGACGATGATCAGCCGCCGGTCGGCTTGCGGCGGTAAGCGGTCTTCCAGGCGACCGGCCAGAACGTCGTCCAAGGTGCAGGAGGCTGCTGCTGCGAGCCCTTCGGAAAAACGACCCCTCCCACCATGGCTGCCGTCGTGAACGTAAAGCGTATGGCCCCCGTCCGTCCGTCCCGTGGCCGCGACCAACGCGGCGATCGGACGGGCATCGAGCCAGTTGGGATGCCAAACCGGAACATCGGGAGCATGGCCCTGAAGGCAGCGCCGGACTCTGAGCAGAAGGCTTGGGGGCGTGGCGTCCGGCCCGGCGTCTGGTCGGGGCTGGGATCGGGATGGGGACACGGCGAGGCCGCAGGCGTTCGTCACTTCGATCCAATACGGGTGCCCAAGGTGACCGACCGGGTCCGGCGACAGGCAGCCATCGAGGTCGCGCATGTAGGCGCGGGCCTCCTCGCCGACACGCCGGACCTTCTCGTCAAGCGGTCCGGTGTGGAACACGACTTGATGCCGTCGTGCCGCCTCTCGTTGGCCGCGTGTCGTCCAGAACGACAGACTGGCGGCGATCTCGGCCGGCGTGGCCTTGCCCATGCGCAGGAGTTCCAGTTCAGACCGGCGCGACTGGAGTTCGAACATGCAGAATTCGTCGGAGTCCTCCATGACCACGGGTTCGGCGTGCGGGCACAGCTCCGGTATGAAGGCGTAGTCGCAGAAACCCTCAACGGTGGGCAGGACCCGTTCGGGATGGATGCACAGGGGAAAGTAAAGGTAGTGGTGGCTGATGACGGTGCCCTCGTCCACCTGCCAGAAGAACTGGTTCGGGTGAGCCGTGTGACAAAGGCCCGCGTTGACGATCTTGGCGAGTTGCAGAGGATGCTGGTGGCGCAGCGCCAGGGCCACCATGTCGCGCGGAGCGATCGCCAGCACCGATCCCGATCCGTCCTCAATGAGCAGGGTGGACAACGGGTGTTCCACATCCTCGGCCACGCAGCGCAGGTTTGAGGCCATCACGACGCGATGGCCGGCGGCAAGGCGCGCCGTGAGGCTCGTCAGCGAGCCGTCGGCCATCACGAAATCCGCGTTCATGAAGATGAAGCGGGTTTCTGTCATGGCATCGCCGCTGTCGGCGATGCCGCGCCAGTAGGCGCGGGTCAGCGTCAGCCCGTAGAACGGCACGCCTCCCCGGTTCGCCGCCATCAGGTCGTCGATGGGCAGATGGCGCACCGGCGCCGTTTCCAGAAGGCGGGCGAAGGCGGGTGTACCTGCCAGTTCGCGCCGTTCACCTTCCGGCATCAGCAGCAACACCTCAAGGTCGGTCGCCGCGGCCAGGGCCGGCAAGTTGCCGGGCGCCAGCAGGGACGGCAGTCCAAAGCGCGCGAAGCGGCACACATACTCGCTGCCCCACATGGGGATCACAAGGCGGACTCGAAGCCGATGCGGGCTGCGGGAGGGCGCGGTATCTGGCATGGGGCGGCTCTACAGGACTCTAGGGTGCCCTCGACGTCCGCGGGTGGGGCGAAGCGGGAACGGGCACACCAAGGTTCCGGCCGTCCGAACAGGCCCCCCGGGCCGGCGGTCGGGCGATGACTACCCGAGCGTGGGTGCGCGCGCCACCAAAATTGTCGCCGGCGAAAAAGCGCTGGTATGCCTCGACTCCGGCTCGATATAGTCCGGGCGTCGGGGCCGCCCATCCGTTGCTCGGCGGCAAGCTGGGGAAGGAACGACGGATGCCGCAGACGGATCCCTGGTGGATGATTCGCGATGATCTGGCGCACGGCTGGGACGCCGTGGTGTCCGGGATACTCGCGGAGTTGGACGGCGATTTCGGCGTCCCGCGGGACATCAACCTAGTGAACGACGCCCTGCCGGAGATTCTGCCGTCCGGCCGTTTCTACGTTTATGGCGCCGGCTCCCACAGCATGGCTATCCTCGACACGTTGCGGCGCTGCGCCGGGAGCGCACTGCTGGGCTTTCTGGACCGGCGGGCAGAGGACATCGGGTCCCTCACCGGTTTGCCCGTGCTGACCCCGGACGAGGCGGTGCGGCGCGGGGACGCCGATTTCATCCTGTTATCCCATGTCACGCACGAGGCGGACATGGTCGAGACCCTGCAGGCCCTCGGCTTTCCAGGGGAAAGGATCGTTCCGATCTACGGCAACCCGCGTCTGCGCTGGCTCAGCCGCGATCGCCATCTGACGCGGATTCTGGAAGAGATCGGCGAGCGGCCCATCGACACGGTCATCGTGCGCTGCAACCGTTCGGTCATTATCGAAGAACGCGTCCTGGCCGAGGTGTTCGACCCCGAGCGCACCCTGATCGTGTTCGCCGGGCGCAACGACTGGGTCTACAACACACAGGTCTTCCGGTCCGTCGATACCCAGCAGAGTATCCCGGTGCTGACTGGCCTTCTGCAACGCCTGTCCCCGGCCGTGGTTTACCTGAGCACGATCCTGGACCATGACGTTCTGGCCATTCCCGTCCGCCGGGCGTGCCCCGATGCGTTCCTCATCCATGAGATCCACGACTGGTGGCATCTCTACGAAAACGATTTCCTGGCCGACGCCTTCGACATGCATCCCCGCCGGGCGCAGCGAGCCCGGATCGGCGAGTATTACAGCGGCTGCTTCTCGGACCTCGTCGTCTCGAACCGGGACGGCCCGCTCTGGCCTCTGCACATCGCGGAGTTCAAGGCGCCGTACCTCAGTTATTTCGTCGGCTTCCCAGAAGCCGACAACGTGCTAGACACGCCGATGGAGCCGATGGCCGCCGGCGACCGGATGCGCCTTCTCTACGCCGGCAACCTGCCGCCTCCGTACCGCAGGCTTCACTTCGAGGTCGACTTCACGTTCCTTCCCCTGTTCGAAGCGCTGGCCACACGCGGCGATACGGAAATCCACTTGTTCAACAACAGTCACCAGAGTGCTCTGGGTGACCAGAGCTATGCCGCCTACCTGTGGCGCTATGCCGGGCCCGACCTATTCTATCACCCGCGCGTTCCCGCGGCCGAGTTGATGGGGCTCATGGCTGGTTTCGACTTCGGTTGGCACTGCATGCCTCAGCGGCGTCGCATCGCCCTCGACCAAGCCATGGCGGTCACCCACCGGTTCACCGGCTATCTGCGCGGCGGGTTGCCGGTCATCGTCGACTCCGGATGGCGCTTCCTAGCCGATCTGGTGCGCGAGCACGGAGCCGGGCTCGTGCTCGACGATCCAACGGCGGACGCGGTGGTGGAGGCGGCCCGCAGCGCCGACCGGTCGGCACTGCGGGCCGGAGTGCGGCGGTTGACCGCGGCCATGAACCGTCACAACGCCAACACGATTAGCCGGCTCCAGGCCGTGGTCGGCGCACGGATGCCGTCTGCGGGGCGGCGGGCATGATGGTGCCTTTTTTCCCTTTTGTTTATCGGTTCCCGCGTAGCGTCGCGCGCGTTCGGCGCGCATGCCGTATCCAAGGACGATTCGATGAGAGAAGTGAACCTGCTGCGCAGGCTACCCGCGACCAAGCGGAACATCGCCCGGCGGACGGCCGCCCAGACCCAGGAAAATATTGCGATCGCCCGCCAGTACGGGGAGTCCTATTTCGACGGCCCGCGTGAGGTGGGGTACGGCGGCTACCGTTACGACGGGCGCTGGATCCCGGTGGCCAAGGACATCGTGGCGCATTTCGGCCTGAAGTCGGGCGACCGCGTGCTTGATGTCGGCTGCGCTAAAGGCTTCCTGGTCAAGGATCTGATGACGGTCTGTCCGGGGCTGGAGGTGTTCGGGCTGGACATTTCTGAATACGCGCTGATACATTGCGAGCCGGAGGTGATCGGGCGCCTACATCTGGGCAGTTGCGATCGTCTGCCGTTTCCGGACGACAGCTTCGCAGCAGTCATCTCCCTAAACACCATCCACAATCTGGAACGGCCGGGGGTCGTGCAGGCCATGCGCGAAATCCAGCGTCTGGCGCCGGGCCGGGCCTTCGTCCAGGTCGACTCCTACCGCACTCCCGAACAGCGCGACGTCTTCATGAACTGGGTGCTGACGGCCAAGTTCCACGATTATCCGGAGGGCTGGCTCGCCGCCTTCGATGAGGCCGGCTACACGGGGGACTACTACTGGACCATCATCGAGTGACGGGATTGGGGAGCGACAGACGGTGAGCAAGACTTACGCAATCCTGGGGGGCGGCGGCTCCTTCGGCATTCACACGGCGTTCCATCTGCTTGATTATGCGGCCCCGAAGAAGGTGATCGGGATCGGCCGCAATCCCCTGCGGGCGGAACCCTTTTCGCTCAACATCGACAAGCGCGAAGGCTACGAGTACCATGTGTACCATCTGACCTACGAGCTTGACCTGTTGCTCGAGCTGCTCGACCGCGAGAAGCCGGATGTCATCATCAACTATGCGGCCCAGGGTGAAGGGGCCGTGTCGTGGTCGCACTCCTGGCGCTTTTTCGAAACCAATTGCGTGGGCCTTACCCGCCTGGTCGAAGAGCTGATGAAGCGCGACTGGCTGGAGCGCTTCGTGCACATCGGGACGTCGGAGCTTTACGGTTCCGTCGATCATGCCGCGCACGAGGACGACCCGATCCGGCCATCCAGTCCGTATGCCGCATCCAAGGCGGCGTTCGACTGGTATTTGATGTCGGCGTACCGCTTCCTGAAATTCCCAATGAACATCGTACGGCCGTCCAACTGCTATTGCCCGGGACAACTCCTGCATCGCGTGATTCCCAAGGCCGTCGTGTGCGGCCTGAAGGGCGAGAAGATGCCTCTGCACGGCGGGGGGCGCGCCGAAAAGTCCTACCTGCACGCCCGCGATCTGGGCTCTGCCATCCAGCTTATCGTCGATAAGGCGCCCCTCGGTGCGGTCTACAACTGTGGCCCCGCCGAGCCGGTCACGATCCGGCGCGTCGTCGAGATGGTCGCCGACGGTCTGGGCATCCCGTTCGATCAGCTATGCGAGATCACCGGCGACCGGCTGGGCGAGGATGCCCGGTATTGGCTGGACAGCTCCGCTTTGCGCCGCGACACCGGTTGGAAGCCTGAGATCGATTGGGACGCCGGCATCCCAGAGATGGTCGATTGGGGCCGGCGCTACATCGATACGCTGAAGGATTGGCCCGCCCACTACGTTATGCGCGGTTGAAGAGGGAGTGATAAACGTGTCCAGTGACACCGTCCGTTTCCGCAACGGCTTCGATGCCGCGGCGGGACGGCGCCGCTGCATGTCCTTTCGGCGGCGCATCCTTGATGTCTCGCAACGCGTCACCGCGTTGCACATCGCACCCGCCTTCTCCTGTCTGGAGATGGTGGACTGCATCTATCACGGCTTGATGCGGCGCCGGGCCGATGGAACGTTCCAGGATGGCTTCCTTCTGTCGAAGGGGCATGGTTGCATGGCGCAGTTCGTGATCCTCGAAGCGCTAGGGATCTTGGCTCCGGAGGAATTGGACCGCTACTGCTCGCCTCAGAGTCGGCTCGGCGGGCACCCCGACTACGGCACCCCAGGCATCGAAGCGGCGACCGGATCGCTCGGCCACGGCTTGTCGATCGCGCTGGGCATGGCTTACGCCGACACCATCCGCGGCGACGACCGGGTCACCTACGTCATGCTCGGCGACGGCGAGATGGAAGAGGGATCGACCTGGGAAGCCTTGATGATGGCCCCCAATCTCGGCGTGCGGAATCTGGTCGGCTTCATCGACCTCAACGACTTCCAGGGGCTTGGCCGCATCAGCGACATGCATCCGAATTTCTACCCGATCGGCGAGAAGATCACCGCCTTCGGATGGGAGGTCGTGGAAATCGACGGCCATGACGCGCCGGCGGTGTTCGAGGCTGTCACCGCACGCCAGGGCGACAAGCCTTTCATGCTCGTTGGCCGGACGGTCAAGGGCAAGGGCGTGAGCTACATGGAGAACGTGCCGATCTGGCACTACCGGTCGCCGAACCCCGACGAATACCGTCGGGCTATCGACGAACTGTGCGAGGTGTCGCCGTGAGGAACCAGTTTGCCGAAACCTTCTATCAGATTGGTTGCGAGGATCCGCGGCTGTGTCTGGTTGTCGCCGACATCTCGCCGGCCGGCAGCATCCAGAAGTTCCGCGAATTCTTTCCCGACCGTTTCGTAAACACCGGTGTGGCCGAGCAGGTGATGATCGGCATGGCAGCCGGGATGGCGCTGCGGGGGCTGCGCCCTTTCGCTTACACCATCGCCACCTTTGCGCTGTACCGTCCCCTGGAAATGATCCGGGACGATCTCGCCTATCACAACCTTCCCGTCACGGTGGTAGGGATCGGCGGCGGCGTTGCCTACTCGACCCTGGGCGGCACCCATCATGCGCAGGAGGATGTGGGGCTTGCCTGCACGATCCCCGGCTTGTCTGTGATCGTCCCTTGCGATCCCGCCGAGGTGGCCGACGCGACCCGCCACTGCGCGCAGCAGAACGACGGTCCCATTTATCTGCGTCTGGGCAAGGCCGGCGAACCGGTGCTGACCGCCGACGCGGCTGAGCCGTTCCGGTTTGGGAAGCTGCGCTACCTGCGCCGCGGCACGGACATCTGCGTGCTGTCCTACGGACCCGTCATGGCGATGGCCATCGAGGTCGCCGACGCCTTGGCCACGCAGGGGAGGTCGGTGTCGGTGGTGTCCACCCACACGTTGAAACCGCTCGACCGCGCGGGCGTCGCCGAGGCGCTGCGCACGCACGATCGTGTCGTCGTCATCGAAGAGGCATCACAGCAGAACGGTTTGGGTGCTCAAGTCAAGCAGATTGCCTGGGACACGCGGGCGGTGTGCGATTTGCGCAGCTTCTCGTTGCAGGATGCGTTCATACACACCTACGGAACGCACGCGCAGATCCTGGAGGCCCATGGATTGAGCGTCCGGTCGGTGTTAGATGTCTTGGCCACAGAGCCGGAAGCGCGGTGATGGGGGACGGAATGAGCGGAGACGCGATGGGCGAGCCCCAGTACCAGGAGGCGTTCGACCTCATGGAGGCGCTTGGCCCCCAGCGGATGGGGCTGCACGCAAGCTGGGCCTACTACGACGATCCCAAACGGCTAACTTTCACGCTGGCGCGCTATAAGTTCGTCGCCAGGATGCTGGAAGGTTCCGGGGCCGTGCTGGAGGTGGGGTGCTCCGACGGCTTCGCGACGCGCATTGTGCGGCAGACGGTGGGGAGGATGACCGCCGTCGATTTCGACCCGCGCTCCATCGCGTCGGCGCGGGAAACGGTCTCGGAGCGTTGGCCGATCACCTTCCTGCACCATGACATGCTTAGCGGTCCGGTGGATGGGCGCTTCGACGCAGTCTATGCCCTCGACACGCTGGAGCATATCCCGGAGGAGGACGAAGACCGCTTCATCCGCAACATGATTGCGCCGCTGGTGGCCGATGGCGTTGTCATCGTCGGCATGCCGTCGCTGCAGTCGCAGGCCTATGCCTCGGCGCACAGCCGGGCCGGTCACGTCAATTGCAAGGACCAGCGTGCCTTGAAGGCTGTCATGGAGCGCCACTTCCGGAACGTCTTCATGTTCGCGATGAACGATGAAGTGCTGCACACCGGCTATCACGCCATGGCGCACTACATCTTGGCGCTGTGCTGTGGCAAGCGTACCGACGGCGCGGCAAACGCCGCCTGACCACCCAGGGGTTCTGCATGCTCTCCGCAGCATCGCCACTCTCGCCCCCGGCGCCCTCCGAGTGACAGCCCGTTTTGGGGTCGTACGCATGAGCGGAACAGGAAAGCGATATAAGAACGTGAGAGGTTTTTCAGAAGTCCGTAAGCGTTGCGTGACGACACATCCGACCTGATTCCGGTTCATGAAATATTCTGCTGATCGCAGATGAGACCGTCGCAAACCTGGGGGGCCTCACGCCGCGTGGTGAAAAGGTCGGCGGGCGTATGGCTCGGCGGCGACGTGATCCGAGGCGAGTGTGCCGTTCATCACGGCGGTGCGCACCTTCAGCATCCGGTGGGCGCCACGAGGGGACCAGCGCATCGGCTGGTTGGCGCCCATGCGCCGGTGCAGCAGGCGCTGGACCGTGCTCTCGGTCGTCGCTGTGGAGATGGGCTTGCCCTCGCGCCGGGCTGCGGCGGCGTCGATGATCAACTCGGCCTGTCCGGCGACATACGTTTCCAGGGCGCGCAGCAGCGTCGCCACCTTGCGGGCCTGCCGGTTGTCGGCAGCTTCCACGAAGGCGTCGAGGTCGGCCAGGGTGTCGCCGATCAGCGCCAGCGCCCGCTCGGTCTGGCCGTGCCAGTGTCGCCAGCGGAGGCGGGATACGGCGTCGGCCAGCGGCGCCGTCCGTTCCGTGGCGGCCGGCTCCGCCGTGGCCCAGCCCTTGACCGCTTGCGCCCCGTGCTGGACCCGC
>Ga0196970_1001136_pt1 | contig 20502 bp, 15 predicted proteins | sample S1v_513CmetaG_FD_148672 | JGI IMG/M metagenome (GOLD analysis project Ga0196970, IMG submission 148672) | Soil microbial communities from Anza Borrego desert, Southern California, United States - S1+v_5-13C | ecosystem: Environmental > Terrestrial > Soil > Desert | place: USA: California...
ACCGTCAGCATCCCTGTCCGCCACCCCGTCGTCCGAACCCAGGGTGGTAGTCTGCCAGATCAGGGGCGGCTGGTTATTGGACGCCGATCACCCCTGAAACTGGCCCAGTGTTGCAAGCCGATGCACAACAGACGCCCCCGTTCCGGCCCGCAGAGCAGTACCGGTGGCGCCGTTGACGTCGCTTTTAGGCAGCGCGAATAAAAATCCATGTGCGCAACCAGAAAGGCTAAATGCAAATTGTCGGGAATGCTGTGGCGAGATGCGGCAATTTTTCTACACGCGCCAAGGTCAGCCCACCCGCTCCAACAGCGTCGCCAGCCCGAGGCCGCCGCCGATGCCCAACGTCGCCAGGCCGCGCTGCCCTGGCGCCAGCTCGCTGAACAGCCGCGTCACCAGCACCGCCCCCGATGCCCCGTAGGGGTGGCCGAGCGCCAGCGCGCCGCCGCCGACGCTGACCTTGTCCTCGGGGATGCCCAGCGTGTCCAGGCAGGCCAGCACCTGCGCCGCGAACGCCTCGTTGAACTCGACGAGGTCGATGCCGTCGAGGTCGAGGCCGGGATGGCGCGCCAGCAGCCGGCGGACCGCCGGGATCGGGCCGGTGCCCAGCAGGGTCGGATCGACGCCGGCCGCGGCGGAGTCCGCCACCAGCAGGCCACGCGCGCCGGCCAGCGCGGCGAAGCGCCGTTCCGACACCACCGCCACCACCGCGGCGCCGTCGTTGACCGGGCAGGCGTTGCCGGCGGTCACCGTGCCGCCGGGCACGAACACCGCTGGCAGGCGGGCGAGCTTCTCCGCGCTGGTGTCGGGGCGCGGGCACTCGTCGCGGTCGATGACGCGGCCGACCGGCAGGTTCAGCGGCACGATCTCGCGGGCGAAGCGGCCCGACGCCTGCGCGGCCACCGCCTTGCGGTGGCTGGCCAGCGCGAAGGCGTCCTGGCGCTCGCGGGTGATGCCCCAGGCGCGGGCCACGTTCTCCGCCGCCACGCCCATCTCCGGGTCGCCGACGCTGTCCGGCGCGAAGCGGGCGCGGTCGTAGAAGCGCGGGGTGCGCCAGGGGGTCGCCGGCTTCTCAACGCGCCAGGGGGCGGTGCTGGTGCTCTCGACGCCGCCGGCCAGATAGACCTCGCCGGCCCCGGCCTCGATCAGGCGGGCGGCCATGTTGACGGCCTCCAGGCCGGAGCCGCACTGCCGGTCGACGGTGACGCCCGGCACCGCCACCGGCAGCCCGGCGGCCAGCGCCGACAGCCGCGCCACGTTGCCGCCGGGGCCGACCGCGTTGCCGAGCAGCACGTCGTCCACCTCGCCCGGCTCCAGCCCGGCGTCGGCCAGCACGGCGCGGATCACTGGGGCGGTCAGATCCTCCACGGGCAGGTCGCGCAGGCTGCCGCCAATGCGGCCGATGGGGGTGCGGCGGGCGGCGACGATGACGGCGCGGGGTCGGCTCATCGGATCTCCTCCACCCGTGGGTCGCCGGCCTCGATCCAGGCGCGCAGGGTGGCGCCCGCCAGCTTGCCGCTGGTGGTCAGCGGCAGCTCCCGCACGGCGTGGAAGCGGCGCGGGCACTTGTGGGCGTCGAGCCGGCCGCGGCACCACGCGCGCAGCTCCGCCAGCGACGGCGCCACCTCCCCGCGTCCGCGCAGGACGGCGCAGATCTCCTGGCCCCAGAAGGGGTCCGGGCGGCCGAAGACGTGCGCCTCCTCGACCTCCGGGTGGGCCTTCAGCGCCAACTCGATCTCCGCCGGGTAGACGTTGAGGCCGCCGGAGATCAGCATGTCGCCCTCCCGCCCGATCAGGTGCAGGAAGCCGCGCCCGTCCAGCCAGCCGCGGTCGCCCACCGTCGCCCAGCCGTTTTCCATGCGGAATCCGGCGCCGTCAGTTGGCCCGACGTAGCCGCGGCTGAGCATGGCGCTGCGCACCCACACGGTGCCGGTCTCACCGGGGGCGGCCGGGGTGCCGTTGTCGCGGCGCAGCGCGATCTCCACGCCGCGGACGGCGCGGCCGACGGACTCCGGCGGGCACGCCTCCGTCGAGGCGGCGACGCTGACGAAGCTCAGCTCCGACGCGCCGTAATATTCATAAACGGCGGCCCTGGGGAACACCGCGGCCAGTTCGGCGCGCAGGCCGGGCGACAGCTTGGCGCCGGCCGAGACGATGCGGCGCACGTCGGGGAAGCGCCTGCCCTCGGCCGCGCGCAGCAGCGCCACCAGCATGGTCGGCACCGCCACGACCGCGGTCAGCCGGTGCCGGGCCAGCGCGTCCACCGCCTCCGCCGCGTCAAACTTGCGCAGCAGGTGCACGGAGGCCCCGGCCGCCAGCCCCTCCACCGCGCCGTACAGGCCCAGGCCGTGCACCAGCGGCCCCGGCACCAGAATGCGGTCGTCGGCCGCGACGCCGAACTCGGCCCACCCCGCCTCCAGCGTCGCCGCCCAGGAGCCCTGGTCGCGGATGAACGCCTTCGGCCGGCTGGTGGTGCCCGACGTGAAGCCGATCAGGAACGGCCGATCCGGCGGCACCGGGCGCAGCGCCGCCGCCGGCCGCGCCGCGATCCACGCGCGGGCGGCATCCGGATCGTCGAACAGTCGGTCGAGGGGCAGGGAGTCCAGCACGGCGGCGCGCTGCGGCGGGCTCCATTTCGGGTCGAGGATCACCGCCACGCCGCCGGCCAGCACTGTGCCGAGGAACAGGGCCAGGAACTCCGCCCCGTTGCCGAGCAGCAGGCCGATCCGCGCCCCCTCCCCATCTCTTCCTTGGGGCACCCCCGCCGCCACCCGGCGCGCGGCGTCGAGCAGCGCGCCGAAGCTGACGGCCTCGCCGCCGATCCACAGCGCCGGCTTGTCGGGATGCCGTGCGGCGAAGGCGGCGAACGGGGCGGCGAAGGTCATCAGTGCGCGGCCAGCGTCGGCATGCCGCGCCGCACCGCCGCGGCGGCGAACGCCGCGACGCCCGCCTTGACCAAGTCGCCGGGGACGAAGGCGAGCGAGCCGTACAGCGCCTTCTCGAACGGCAGGCCGCCGACCAGCACCAGCCACGGCACGCCCAGCGCATACACCGCGCCGATGCCGCCCACCGCACAGGCGGCGAACAGCGTCAGCACGTTGCCGCTGCGCGGCAGCCGCTCGACCAGCCAGCCGATGACGAAGGCACCCAGCGGGAAGCCCAGCAGGAAGCCGCCGGTCGGCCCCAGCACGACGCCGAAGCCGCCGCGCCCGCCGGCCAGCAGCGGCAGCCCCGCCAGCACCAGCAGCACGAACAGCACCAGCGCCAGTCCGCCGCGTTTGGCGCCCAGCAGCGCGCCGGCAAGCATGACGCCCAGCGTCTGCGCGGTGACCGGCACCGGGATGAAGGCCAGGGGGATCGGCGGCAGCAGGCCGAGTGCCGCGACGATGGCGGCGAACAGGGCGCAGTGGACGAGGTCTCGGGTGGATAGGGAGGTCACGTGTGCTTCTCCTGAGAAATACGATGCAGGGCGATGGCCAACGGCGTTGCTGCGTCCGACCCCACCCCATCCATCCCCCACTTCGCTCTCGGCGGATCTTTGATCCGCCTGACGCGGCAAGCGGATTCTCTGGATCCGCTGAGAGCGGGGGAGGGGGCAGAGCGGCGGAGTTCCCTCCCCCGTCGAAGATGGGGGAGGGTTAGGGTGGGGGTCCGATGCCGGCGCTTTCCCACCCTCATCGCGGATCATACCCGCGGGCTTCCAGCGCATCGCCCAGCGTGTCGGCCATGCGCAGGGTCTTCACCAGGAGCGGGACGAGCAGCGCCAGCGCGCTGCGCTCCACGCCGCGGGCGCGCTGCGCCATGCGGATCTCCTGCATCAGGTCGAACAGCACGGGAATCAGCCGGATGGTCAGCGCCAGCATCAGGCTGAGCTTCCCGGCGTTCACTCCCAGCGGGCGCAGCACGCCCAGCACCCGCTCCAGCGTCTCGATCATCTCCGACGCGCGGGTGGTCAGCGTCACCAGTGCCGACAGCAGCACCAGCAGGCACACCCGCGCCATCACCACCACCGCGGTTTCCCAGTCGGCGAAGGCCGCCTGCGCGGCGAACAGCACCAGCAGGATGGGCAGCAGCGGGCGCAGCTGGTCGGCCGCGGTGCGCGCCGGCAGCCGCGCCAGCGCGAACAGCCCCAGGCACCCCAGCAGCAGCGCCCCCAGCGGCGCCGGGTCGGCGACGAAGAACGCCCCGGTCGCAGCCGCCGCCAGCCCCGCCAGCTTCCAGCCGGCCGGCAGCGCGTGCACGTGGGAGCTGCGGTGCAGGTAAAGGCCCAGCATCAGCCCATCCTCGCCACGTAGGCGGAGATCGCCGGCCCTGGCGCGTCGTCGGCGACCACGCGGCCCTCGTCCAGCACGATGACCCGCTCCGCCTCGGCGACGAGGTCGAGGTCGTGCGAGACGACTATGGCGGTCTCCGGCAACTCGCGGATGACCCGAGCGATGGCGCGGCGGTTGCGCAGGTCGAGCAGCGTGGTCGGCTCGTCGAACACCACGTGCGCCGGCTCCAGCACCAGAACCGAGGCGATGGCCAGCAGTTGCTTCTGCCCGCCGCTCAGCAGGTGCGCCGGCCAGGTGCGGTGCCCGCTCAGCCCGAAGCGCTCCAGCGCGGCATCGACGCGCCGGGCGATCTCGTCACGCGGCAGGCGCAGGTTCTTCAGGCCGAAGGCGACGTCCTCCTCCACCGTGGGATAGACGATCTGCACATCCGGGTCCTGGAAGACGAAGCCGACGCGGCGGCGCGCCGCCCTGGCGTCCTTGCGGGTGTCGATGCCGTCCACCAGCACGTGGCCCTCGCTGGGCACGATCAGGCCGTTGAGCAGGCGGGCCAGCGTGCTCTTACCCGAGCCGTTGCTGCCGACGATGGCGACGCGCCGTTCGGCCAGGGTCAGGTCGATGCCGCGCAGCACCTCCCGCTCGCCGTACCGGTGCCGCACGTTGCGCAGCTCGATCACGTTCCCGCCCTCCTCAGCCGACCAGCAGCACCTTGCCGGCGCGCCCGGACGCTTCCGCGGCGCGCACGGCCTCAGCCGCGTCGGCAAGGTCGTAGGTCGCCGCGACCGGCAACGCAAGCCGGCCGTCGGCCACCCGCGCGATCACCGCGTCGAAGGCCGCCCGCCACTCGGCGACCGAGCACCGGTCGACCCAGCGGCGCAGCCAGAAGTCGTACGCGCGCAGCCCCCGCCGCGCGAGGTCCGCCGGGTCCGGCCGCAGCAGCGCGCCCGACAGCAGCCCATAGGACAGCAGCACCCCGCCCGGCGCCAGATGGTCGAGCAGCGCCGCGCCCGCCGCCCCGCCGACCGCGTCCAGCCCGGCCGCCGCCCCCTCCGCCGCGCCGAGGCGGGCGAGCACGGGGGCCAACGGCTCGCGCGTCGTATCGACCACCGCCGCGGCGCCGAGCGCCAGCAGTTCGTCGGTGTAAGCGCCGCTGCGCACCAGGGCGACCATGCGCAGACCCAGCTCGCGGCACAGCCCGGCGGCGAGGCGCCCGCAGGCCGAGCCGGCGGCGTTGACCAGCAGGACGCTGCCCGGCGGCAGCCGCAGCTCCGTGGTCAGCATCAGCCAGGCGGCGACGGGGTTGATGTACAGCTGCGCCGCCGCGCCGTCCTCCACCGTGTCCGGCACCGGCACCGCCCATTCCGCGGGCGCGACCACCAGCTCCTGCCATGTGCCGGCGCCACGCAGCGGCAGCACGCGCCTGCCGATCAGGTCCGATGGCGCGCCGGGGCCGGCGGCGATCACGGTGCCCACCCCTTCCCAACCGGGGATGCAGGGCAGCGCCGTATGCTTCGCATAGGTGCCGCGGATGGTCAGCAGGTCCGAGGGGTTGATGGAGCGCGCGTGCACGCGCACCAGCAGCTCGCCGGAGCCGGGCGCGGGCGGCGGTGCCTCGTCCAGGCGCAGCACCTCCGCCGGCTCGCCGAAGCGGTCGTAACGGAGGACACGGGCCATGGCGGGACTCCCTTGGTGACGGCGCCGCCGCATTTATTCGCAACCTTCGCACCGCGACAAGAGGGCGCGTAGCCGAATCGTGCCAATCTGCAAGGACATTTGCCGGAACGCGAACGATTTTGCGAAGACTGCGAACTTAGGGATGCATTTCCCGCATAAGGTGCGGCCCAATTCGGGGCCATGCCGGAAAGAAAGCCCCGCGTGCTGCGACAGAGCGCCGCTCAAAAACCCCACTTAATCGATTGGTAAGCTTGCAAAGGACAGAGTGGTGTCAACCAGCAGTTTGACCGGATTCTCTCCGCTTGCTTTTCCGCACCCCTCAGATCGGCCGCCTGACCAGCGCGCTTCTCCTCGCCGCCGCCGTGGCGTTGCCCGTCGGCGCAGCGGCGGAAGCCGTTCGGGCCGGCGGCACCGGCAGCGCGCTGAAGACCCTGCAGGTCGCCGGCGAGGCGTTCGCGCGGGAGGGCGGCGCGCCGGTCGCGGTGGTGCGCAACCTGGGCAGCGGCGGCGCGCTGAAGGCGCTGCGGGCCGGGGCCATCGACGTCGCCGTCGTGGCGTACCCGCCCACCGGCGCCGAGGCGATAGGCCTGCGCGTGATCGAATACGCCCGCACCCCCTTCGTCTTCGCCGTCGGCACGGCGCCGGTCGAGCGGATCAGCCTGCGGCAGCTGGTCGACCTCTACTCCGGCAAAACGGCGCGCTGGCCGGACGGCGAGCCGGTGCGCCTCGTCCTGCGCGCGGCCTTCGACACCGACACCGCCGTGATGCGCGCCATGGCGCCGGCGCTGTCCGACGCGCTGGACCGCGCGCTGAAGCGGCCGGGCATGGTCGTGGCGTACAGCGACCAGGAGGCCGCCGACCGCATCGCCACGCTGCCCGGCGGCATCGGCCCGACCACGCTGGCGCTGATCCGGTCGGAGGGCCGGCCGCTCAAGCCGCTGGAGCTGGACGGCGTCGCCCCGACGCTGGAGGCGCTGGCGGACGGCCGCTACCGCCACGCCAAGTCCTACCACGCCGTCGTTCTCGCCAACGCACCGGAGGCCGCCACCCGTTTCGTCGCGTTCCTGCGCTCGCCCGCCGCCCGGCCGCTGCTCGAGGAGTTCGGGCAGCAGCAGGTCGCGGACTGAGCCGGCGGCGGGGAGCCCGGCCATGCAGCGGGTCCGTTACTTCACGCGCCGGCTCCTCACCATCGCCGCAGCGATGGCCGCGCTGTCGGCCTGCATCATGCCGGCGGTGGCGTTCAGCCTGGGCTACGGCGTCTACGCCGCGCGGCTGGAGACCAAGGCCCGCGTCAAGGCCGAGCAGATCGAGCACCTGATCCTCGCCGCCCCCGCCCTGTGGACGTTCCAGGAGGTGCGGCTGGCCTCGCTGCTCACCCAGGCCCCCGGCGCGCTGGACGAGGAGCGGGCGGAGATCCTCGCGCTCGACGGCACGCGCGTCGCCACGCTGGGCGACGCGCCCGGCTGGCCGGTGATCCGGCGCGAGGCGACGCTGTTCGACGCCGGGCGCCCGGTCGGCCGGCTGGTCCTCGCCCACTCGGCCGAGCCGCTGCTGAAGGAGACGGCGAAGGCCGGGCTGTTCGGGCTGGCGCTCGGGCTGGGGTTCTTCGCGGTACTGTGGATGATGCCGGTGCGCGCGCTGCGCGCCGCCGCCCTGGCGCTGCGCGAGGAGAAGGACCGGCTGGGCACCACGCTGCGCTCCATCGCCGACGCGGTGGTCACCACGGACGCCGCCGGCCTCGTCACCTCGCTCAACCCGGCGGGGGAGCGGATGCTGGGGCTGAGCCGCGATCAGGCGGCCGGGCAGCCCATCGGCCGGGTGCTGGTGCTGGAGGATGAGGAGAGCGGGGCGGTGCTGGACGTCGGCGCGCTGCTGAGCGCCGCGGACGGCCAGCACCAGGCGCGTCTGGTGCCGTGCGCCGGCGCGCCGATCGGCGTGCAGGTGGCGGTGGCGGCGATCCGCGCCGGCACGGGCGCGCCGCTGGGCCACGTGCTGACGCTGCACGACGTCGACACCATCCGCCAGCTGTCCAAGGAGCTGGAATGGCAGGCCTCGCACGATTCCCTGACCGAACTGGCCAACCGCCGGCAGTTCGAGCACGCGCTGGGCCAAGCGCTGAAGGGCGTGCAGGAGCGCGGCGAGCACCACGTGGTTCTGTTCATGGACCTCGACCAGTTCAAGGTGGTCAACGACACCTGCGGCCATGTCGCCGGCGACCAGCTGCTGCGCCAAATCACCGCGCTGCTGCGGGCGCGGACCCGCCGCGCCGACTGCCTCGCCCGCATCGGCGGCGACGAGTTCGCCCTGCTGCTCACCCACTGTCCGCACGACAAGGCGGAGGACATCGCGCAGACCCTGCTGCAGGCCGTCGGCGAGGAGCGCTTCGCGTGGGACGACAAGGTCTTCTCCATCGGCATGAGCATCGGGCTGGTCGAGCTGACCGCCGCGTTCGAGGACGGCTCGGCGGTGCTGCGCGCGGCGGACAGCGCCTGCTACGCCGCCAAGGCCAAGGGCAAGGGGCAGGTGCAGGTCTATTCCGCCGACGATGCGGCGCTGAAGGTGTCGGCCAACCTGATGGCGTGGACGGCGCGCATCACCCGCGCGCTGGATGACGGCCGATTCGTCCTGCACTACCAGCCCTACCGGCCGCTAGGCGCCGACCTCGACGGCTGGCAGCGCGGCGAAATCCTGCTGCGCATGATCGACGAGCGCAACGAGCTGGTGCTGCCCGGCGCCTTCATCCCGGCGGCGGAGCGCTTCGACCTGATGGTACGGCTCGACCAGTGGGTGATCGCCGAGGCGTTCGCGCAGTACAGCCGGCTGCCGCCGTCGTGCCGGCAGGCGTGGTCGATCAACCTGTCCGGCCAGTCGATGTCGCACGACGGCCTGCTGGAGCACGTCATGCGCCAGGCCCAGGCCAACGGCGTGCCGCCGGAGGGCATCTGCTTCGAGGTGACGGAAACCGCCGCCATCAACAACCTCGCCCAGGCGCGCGCGCAGATCGCGGCCCTGCGGCAGAAGGGCTTCCGCTTCGCGCTGGACGACTTCGGGTCGGGGCTCAGCTCCTTCGCCTACCTGAAGCAGCTGCCGATCGACTACCTGAAGATCGACGGCACCTTCATCCGCGGCATCGTCGGCGACCCGCTGGACCGCGCCATGGTCTCCGCCGCGCACGAGATCGCCGCCGTGCTCGGCATCCGCACGGTGGCGGAATACGTTGAAGATGAATCAATTCTTATGGAATTGCGCACCCTGGGCATCGATTATGCGCAGGGCTACGCCGTCGCCCGGCCGATACCGCTGATCGCCCACGTGAACGCACAGTTGAACGCCCAGTTGAACGACCCGCCGACGCCCTCGATGCCAGCCTTTTGCGAAGAGCCCTGACATGCACCGGCCCGTCGCTTCCGCCCTGACCTTCCTGTTCGGCGTCGGCCTTGTGCTGGCGGCCGGCGACGCCCGCGCCGCCGCGCCGGACGGTCGTGGCGCGGCGGACCTGACGACGCTGAGCCTCGAGGAGCTGATGTCCATCGAGGTCACCGTGACCTCCGCCGCCCGACACGCGCAGCGCCTCGGCGACACCCCGGCGGCGGTGTTCGTGCTGACCGGCGAGGAGATCCGCCGCTCCGGCGCCACCAGCATCCCCGACGCGCTGCGCCTCGTGCCCGGCGTCCAGGTGGCGCGCACCGGCTCCAACAAATGGTCGGTGACGGCGCGCGGCTTCACGGGGCGGGAGGCCAACAAGCTGCTCGTCCTGTTCGACGGGCTGAGCGCCTACACGCCGCTGTTCTCCGGCATCCTGTGGGAGCGCGAAGGCGTCTTCCTGGAGGACATCGACCGCATCGAGGTGATCCGCGGCCCCGGCGCCGCGCTGTGGGGGGCCAACGCAGTCAATGGCGTCATCAACATCATCACCAAGCCGGCGTCGAAGACGCAGGGCGGCCTGGTCACCGCCACCGCCGGCACCGAGGAGCGGGGGCGCATCGGCGCGCGCTACGGCGGGCGGCTGGGCGAGGCCGGGCACCTGCGCGTCTACGGCGAGGCGACGGCGCGCGATGCCGGTGGGCGGCCGGGCGGCGGTTCCGCCGACGACGCCAGCCGGTTCGGCCGCACCGGGTTCCGCAGCGACCTGGACCTCGGCGCGGGCGACCAGCTGACCGTCCAGGGTGACCTCTACCGCGGCCGGACCGACGACACCACCTTCGCCCCGCTGTTCAGGCCGCCCTACTCGGTCCCGGTCTCGTCCTCGGTGTCGGAGACCAGCGGCAACCTCCTGGGCCGCTGGCGCCGCCGGCTGTCGGACGCGTCGCACCTCGCCGTGCAGTCCTACTACCAGCAGAGCAGCTCCAGCAGCTCGCTGGGCGACTTCCGCGAGGAGACCTTCGACATCGAGGTCGAGCACCGGCTCGCGCCGCTGCCGCGCCACGACGTGGTGTGGGGCACCGGGGCGCGCTGGTACCGCAGCCACATCGGGCCCGGCGGCCTGATCGGCGCCGCCACGGTGAACCGCGTCGACACCCTGTTCAGCGTCTTCGCCCAGGACGAGATCACCCTACTGCCCGACCGGCTGAAGCTGACGCTCGGCACCAAGGTCGAGCACAACGAGCACACCGGCTTCGAGGTGCAGCCGAACGCCCGCCTCGCCTGGACGCCGCACCCCGATCACGTGGTGTGGGCGGCGGTGTCGCGCGCGGTGCGCACGCCGTCCCGCTCCGAGCAGGAGTTCTCCGGCGTGCAGCAGGTGGTCCCGGCCTTCGGCGGCCTGCCGCTGGCGGTGGCGCTGCAGGGCAATCCCGGTCTGTCGTCGGAAACCCTGGTCGCGTACGAGGCCGGCTACCGGGTGCGCCCGCTGTCCTCGCTGTCGCTCGACGCTGCGGTGTTCTACAACGTCTACTCGGACCTGCGCGGCTTCCAGGCCAGCCCGCCGACGCTGCGCTTCGGGCCGTTCCCCCACCTGCTGCTGCCGGTCACCGCCCGCAACGGCGTGCACGGCAACACCTACGGCATCGAGGTGGCGGCCGAGTGGGACGTCCGCCCGGGGTGGCGGCTGCGCGGCGCCTACAGCGCGCTGAAGATGCGCCTCACCTCCAACGAGGCGGCCACCGGCGTGGCGCCGCCGGACGCCGACGCGCCGCTGCAGCAGGTCGTCCTGCGCTCGTCGCACGACCTCAGCCGCACCCTCCAGCTCGACGTCGGCGTGCGGGCCGTGGACCAGCTGCGGTCCGGGGCGGTGGACGGCTACGTCGGGCTCGACGTGCGGCTGGCGTGGCAGCCGCAGGAGAACTGGGAGGTGGCGCTGGTCGGCCAGAACCTGATCGGCCGTCAGCACCGGGAGGCCAAACCGGACGTCATCGACCTGACGCCGAGCGCGGTGCAGCGCGGCGTCTACGCCAAGCTGACGCGCCGGTTCTGAGCGGGAGCGGCCCACGCCATGGCAAACCGCTCCCCACACGGCCCCTCGACCGGGCGCCTCCTCCGCACGGCGGCGGCGGCGGGGCTCGCGCTGGCGGCCGGCGGTCCGGCCATGGCGCAGGTGCCCGATGGCGACGAGTTTTCCGTCAAGACGGCGTTCGTCTACAACTTCGCCAAGTTCGCGACATGGCCGCCGGCGGCCTTCGCCGGACCGCAGGCGCCGCTGGTGCTGTGCACGATCGGCGAGGTATCGTTCGGCATGGCATTGTCCGCGCTGCAAGGCAAACCGGTCGGCGAGCGGTCCCTCGCCGTGCGCGAGGCGACGCCGGCGAACGCCGACGCCTGCCACCTGATCGTCGTCGGGCAACCGCACGCCGCCCGCTTCGGCGATGTCGCCGCGGCGCTGAAGGGCCGCCCCGTGCTGACCATCAGCGACGCCGACGGCTTCGCCCGGCGCGGCGGCGCCATCGGGCTGGTGATCGAGAACAGCCGGGTGCGCTTCGAGGTCAACCCGCGCACGCTCGACGGCACCGGCGTCACGCTCAGTTCGCAGCTGCTCCGCCTCGCCCGCATCGTGGAGGGTGCCTCATGATGGCTGGAATCTTCCGCGACCGCCCGATCGCCCAGAAGCTGATGGCGATCATGCTGCTGGTGTGCAGCGTCGGCATCATCGGCACCGCCGTCGCGCTGGGGGCGGAGGTCATCGCCTCCATGCGCCGGCAGGCGGTGGAGGAGCTGGAGAGCATCGCCCGCGTCATGGCCAGCAACCTCGCCGCGCCGCTCGCCTTCTCCGACCCGCGGGCGGCGGAGGAGACGCTGTCGGCGCTGCGCGCCCAGCCCTACATCCGCATGGCCTGGGTGGTCGACAAGTCCGGCGCCATGCTGGCGACTTTCACGCCCCCCGGCGGCTCGGCGGTGGACGTGGGCGCGGCGCTCGCGAACGCGCCCGGGGCGCGCTTCGACGGCGACACGCTGATCCAGACCTTGCCGGTGACGCTGGACGGCGCCCAGTTGGGCCACGTCGGCGTCGCCTCCGACCTCGGCCGGCTGACCGAGCGGCTGCACCGCTACTACTGGTCGGCGCTGGTCATCGCGATGCTGGCGCTGGCGGTGACGGCCGGGCTGTCGCTGCTGCTGCAGCGGGTGATCTCCAGACCGATCCGGCGGCTGCAGGGGGCAATCGCGCGGATCTCCGGCGACAACGACTATTCGGTGCGCGTGTCCTGGCCGGGCCGCGACGAGCTGGGGGTGCTGATCGACGGCTTCAACGGCATGCTGGGGCAGATCGAGCAGCGCGACCGCGCGCTGGCCGACCACCGCGCCAACCTGGAGCGCGAGATCGCCGCGCGCACCGCCGACCTGATGGCCGCCAACGTGGCGCTGGAGAAGACGGTGGCGGAGCTGAGCCTCGCCAAGGACGCCGCCGAGGCGGCGAGCCGGGCGAAGTCGCAGTTCCTCGCCAACATGAGCCACGAGATCCGCACGCCGATGAACGGCACGCTGGGCATGCTGGAGCTGCTGCTCGACACCCACCTCAACCCGCAGCAGCGCCACTTCGCCGAGACGGCGCGCACCTCCGGCGTCTCCCTCCTGGAACTCATCAACAGCGTGCTCGACCTGTCGAAGATCGAGGCCGGCAAGCTGGAGCTGGAGCGCATCCCCTTCGGCCTGCACGAGCTGATCGAGGAGGTCGCCGAGGGCTTCGCGCCAAGCGCCCAGGCCAAGGGGCTGGAGCTGGCCTGCCTGATCGAGCCCGGCGTGCCGGCCACGGTCAAGGGCGATCCCAACCGGCTGCGGCAGATCCTGGTGAACCTCGTCAGCAACGCGGTGAAGTTCACCCAGGCCGGCGAGGTCGTCGTCCACGCCGCCGCCGTGCCGTCCGCCGCCGGCCGGGCAACCGTGGAGATCGCGGTGCGCGACACCGGCATCGGCATCGCGCCGGAGATGCGCAGCCGCATCTTCGACGCGTTCGCGCAGGCCGACGGCTCGACCACCCGGCGCTTCGGCGGCACCGGCCTGGGGCTGACCATCGCGCGCGACCTCGCCGGCATGATGGGCGGCCGGCTGGAGCTGGACAGCGAGCCTGGCCGCGGCTCGACCTTCCGCGTGCGCCTCGCCCTGCCCAAGGTGGGCGATGCCGCCCCGACCGACCGGCTGCCGCCGCTGCGCGCCCTGGTGGTGGACGACAACGCGACGAACCGCGGCATCCTGGTGCGCCTGCTGTCCGGCTGGGGCGTCACCGCCGTGGAGGCGGCGGACGGCGCGCTGGCGCTGGCGCTGCTCGGCGGGGCGGGCGACGGCAACCGCTTCGACCTGGCGATACTCGACCGCGGCCTGCCGTGCTTGGACGGCCTGGCGCTGGCGCACGCCATCCGCGGGCACCCGGCCACCGCCGGGCTGCCGCTGCTGCTGCTGACGCCGGTCGATTCGGACGAGGTGGGCGCCGGCGCCGCGCTGTTCTTCGCGGTGCTGCAGAAGCCGGCGCGGCCGTCGCTGCTGCACCGGGCGCTGCTCGACCGCTTTGGGCGGACGCAAGCGGCGGACGATCGCGCCGCGCCCGCCGCCGAGGAGGAGGATTGGTTCCCCGTCCGCGTCCTGCTGGTCGAGGACCATCCCGTCAACGCCGAGGTCACCCGCAGCCTGCTGGAGAGCCTGGGCTGCACCGTCGATCTCGCCGCCAACGGGCAGGCCGGCCTGGAGGCGTGGCGGAACGGCGACTACGCGCTGGTCCTGATGGACTGCCAGATGCCGGTGCTCGACGGCTTCGAGGCGACCCGGCGCCTGCGCGCCGTCGAGGCGGCGGAAGGGCGCAAGCGCCAGACGGTGATCGCGCTGACCGCCAACGCCATGCTGGAGGACCGCGACGCCTGCCTCGCCGCCGGCATGGACGACCACCTCGGCAAGCCGATCATGCGCGCGGCGCTGGCCCGCATGCTGGCCAGGCACCTGCGCGGCACGCCGGAACCGGAACCCCCGCCCCCACCGGTGCCGCCGCCCGCCCCGCCCGAACCGGATGCGCCGCCCGCCCCGCCGGTCGCACGGCGGGAGGCCGTGCCCGGCGCGCCGTCGGTGCTGCTGGCCGAGAACGACCCGATCATCCGGCAGGTCGCCGCCGGTCTGCTGGAGACGCTGGGCTGCCGGGTGGAGACGGTGGACAACGGCAAGGACGCCATCGAGGCAGTCGGCGCCGGGGCCTTCGACCTCGTGCTGATGGACCTGTGCATGCCGAAGCTGAGCGGCTTCGCGGCGACGGCGGCGATCCGCTCCCGCCCGGACGCCAAGCGCGGGGTGCCGATCGTCGCGCTGACCGGCAACACCTCCATCTACGACCAGCGGCTGTGCCGGGCGGCGGGCATGGACGGCTATCTCGCCAAGCCGGTCTCGCCGGATGCCCTGGCCGCGGTCGTGCACGAGCACGCCCGGCAGGCGGTGCCGGCGCCGGCCGCTGGGCCCGAGACGGAAGATCAGCTGGAAAGCCTCGCCGCCGTGCTGGGCCGGCCGAGGGTCGATGCGCTGCTGGCGGAGTACGCGACGGCGGCGCGCGACTGCCTGGGGCGGATCTCTACCGGCCTGGAGGCCGGCGAGGCCGAGCAGGTGCGCGCCACGGCGCACGACCTGAAGTCGATCTCCGGCACCTTCGGCTTCCGCGCGGTCGCCGAGCTGGCCCGCGCCATCGACGAGGCCGCACGCGGCCAGGACCTCGCCCGCGTGCGCGGGCTGATGCCGCAGCTGGCGCAGGAGATCGGGCTGATCGGGCAGGGATGAGCGGGCCGGAGGCGCCCGCCGATTGGGCGCCCTGCACAGCCTTTGTTCACGCGCCCCCCGAAAACACCCCTCCGTCTGCCGCTCCGGCCGGCCTACGATTTGCACTGCCGGTGCCCTGCCCAGCCTTTCCGCCATCCGGGACCCGGACATGACCATCCACGTCGCCCTCACCCACAAGACCGTGTACCGGTACGACCGCCTGGCGACGCTGTCGCCGCAGATCGTGCGGCTACGCCCGGCGGCCCACTCGCGCACGCCGATCCTGTCCTATTCGCTGGACGTGACTCCCAAGGAGCACTTCATCAACTGGCAGCAGGACCCGCAGGGCAACCACCTGGCGCGGCTGGTCTTTCCCGAGAAGACGCGGGAGTTCTCGGTCACCGTCAACCTCGTGGCCGACATGGCGGTCATCAACCCCTTCGACTTCTTCCTGGAACCGGAGGCCGAGCACATCCCCTTCACCTACGATCCGGGGCTGGCGCACGAGCTCGCCCCCTACCTGCTGCGCGATTCGGACGTCGGCCCGCGGTTCGCCGACTATCTGGCCACCCTCGACCGCGCGAAGACGCCGACCATCGGCTTCCTGGTCGATCTCAACCAGAAGCTCCAACAGGCGATCCGCTACACCATCCGCCTGGAACCCGGCGTGCAGACCTGCGAGGAGACGCTGGGGAAGCTCAGCGGCTCGTGCCGCGACAGCGCGTGGCTGCTGGTGCAGCTGCTGCGCCACCTGGGTCTGGCGGCGCGCTTTGTGTCCGGCTACCTGATCCAGCTGGTGCCCGACCAGAAGCCGCTGGAAGGGCCGGAGGGGCCGTCCGCCGACTTCACCGACCTGCACGCCTGGGCCGAGGTGTACCTGCCCGGCGCCGGCTGGGTGGGCCTCGACCCGACCTCCGGCCTGTTCGCCGGGGAAGGGCACATCCCGCTGGCCTGCTCGCCCGACCCGTCGAGCGCAGCGCCCATCTCCGGCGCGGTGGAGATGTGCGAGGTCGAGTTCGGCCACGAGATGCACGTGACCCGCATCCGTGAGACGCCGCGCGTCACCAAGCCCTACAGCGAGGAGCAGTGGGCCGCCATCGACGCCCTCGGCCACGCCATCGACAAGCACCTCAAGGCCGGCGACGTGCGCCTGACCATGGGCGGCGAGCCGACCTTCGTGTCCATCGACAAAGTCGACGACCCGGAGTGGAACACCGCCGCCATGGGGCCGAACAAGCGCCGGCTGGGTGCGGCACTGCTCCACCGGCTGCGCGACCGCTTCGCGCCGGGCGCGCTGCCGACCTTCGGGCAGGGCAAGTGGTACCCCGGCGAATCCCTGCCCCGCTGGGCCTTCGCGCTGTACTGGCGCAAGGACGGCGTGCCGGTGTGGCGCGACCCGGCGCTGGTCGGCGACGAGGCCAAGGATCACAAGCCGACGGCCGAGACCGCCGAGCGCTTCGTCCGCATGCTCGCCGGTCGCCTCGGCGTCGACCCGGCCTACGCGGTGCCGGGCTACGAGGACCCGGTGCACTACATCCTGCGCGAACAGGCGCTGCCGGCCAACGTCGATCCCTTCGACTCCCGCCTCGACGACCCGGAGGAGCGGGCGCGGCTGGCCCGCGTGTTCTCGAAGGGGCTGACCAGCGTCACCGGCTACACGCTGCCGATCCAGCGCTGGAACGCCGCCGACGGCCGGGTCTGGATAACCGGGCCATGGCCGCTGCGGCGCGAGCGCATGTACCTGCTGCCCGGCGATTCGCCGATGGGCTTCCGCCTGCCGCTGCCGTCGCTGCCGTGGATCGCGCCGGAGGACTACCCGCACGTCCTGCCCGCTGACCCCATGGGCGAGCTGCCGGACCTGCCGAACCCCGACGAGTCCGGCCAGCGCTACCGCCACGGCCCGCCGCAGCCGGTGTCGGGTGCGGTGCGCGAGCAGCGCCGGGCCGGCGCGCTCGACCCGAAGCCGGGCCCGCGCGGCCTCGTGGCCGACGGCGTGCGCACCGCGCTGTGCGTCGAGCCGCGCGACGGCCAGTTGCGCGTCTTCCTGCCGCCGGTGGAGCGCATCGACGACTTCCTCGACCTCGTCGCCGCCGTCGAGGACACCGCACGCGAGCTGGCCACGCCGGTGCAGGTCGAGGGTTACCCGCCGCCCTACGACCCGCGCGTCAACGTCATCAAGGTGACGCCCGACCCCGGCGTGATCGAGGTGAACATCCATCCGGCCTCCGACTGGGACCAGTTGAAGGGCATCACCACCGGCCTGTACGAGGACGCCCGGCAGACGCGGCTGGGCACCGAGAAGTTCATGCTGGACGGCCGGCACACCGGCACCGGCGGCGGCAACCACATCGTGGTCGGCGGCGAGACCCCGCCGGACAGCCCGTTCCTGCGCCGCCCCGACCTGCTGGCCAGCCTGATCCGCTACTGGCAGAACCACCCGGCGCTATCCTACGCCTTCTCCGGCTTGTTCATCGGCCCGACCAGCCAGGCGCCGCGCGTCGACGAGGCGCGCGACGATTCCCTCTATGAACTCGACATCGCGCTGAGCCAGCTCGCCCCCGCCGGCCGGCCGGTGCCGCCCTGGCTGGTCGACCGGGTGCTGCGCAACGTGCTGATAGACGTCAGCGGCAACACCCACCGCACCGAGATCTGCATCGACAAGCTGTACTCCCCCGACAGCCCAACCGGACGCCTCGGCCTCGTGGAGTTCCGCGCCTTCGAGATGCCGCCGCACGCGCGCATGAGCCTCGCGCAGCAACTGCTGCTGCGCGGGCTGATCGCGCGCTTCTGGAACGAGCCCTACACGCGGCCCACGGTGCGCTTGGGCAACATGCTGCGCGACCGCTTCCTGCTGCCGCACTTCGTGGCGGAGGACCTGAAGGACGTGCTGGCCGACATGCGCCGGGCCGGCTTCGCCTTCCAGGACGACTGGTTCGCCCCGCACCTGGAGTTCCGCTTCCCGCGCGTCGGCGGCGTCGAGAGCGGCGGCATCGCGCTGGAGCTGCGCACGGCGCTGGAGCCCTGGCACGTCATGGGCGAGGAGCCGGGTGGTGGCGGCACCGTGCGCTACGTGGATTCCTCGGTGGAGCGGCTGCAGGTCAAGGTGTCGAACCTGATCGGCGGCCGACACTGGATCGCCTGCAACGGCCGCCGCGTGCCGCTGCACCCGACGGGCGTGCCCGGCGAGTACGTGGCCGGCGTGCGCTACCGCGCCTGGCAGCCGCCCTCGGCGCTCCACCCGATGATCCCGGTGCACGCGCCGCTGGAGTTCGACATCGTGGACGGCTGGTCGGAGCGCGCGGTGGACGGCTGCACCTACCACGTGTCGCACCCAGGCGGACGCAACTACGACACCTTTCCGGTCAACGCCTTCGAAGCCGAGGCGCGGCGCCGCGCGCGCTTCTTCGACCACGGCCACAGCAACGGGCGGATGGCGGCGCCGACGGATGCCGGCAACCCCGACCTGCCGCTGTGTCTGGATCTGCGGTGGGGTGACCTTGATGCCGGTGCTACTGAGTAGTATATAGTCGGCAGGAGGTGGCCATGACCGTGAAGACCTCGATCTCGCTGACCGACGAGCAGGAAGCCTACGCCCGCCGCCTCGTCGAGGCCGGACAGTTCCCGAGCCTCAGCGCGGTTCTCCAGCGCGGGCTCGAGATGTTGCGGCGTGACAACGACCTACGCGATACCGAGATCGAGGCGATGCGGGCGCTGATCGATCAGCGCCGCGCCGGCGCCTTCGTCGATCTCGATGAGGGAGAGGCGGAGACCCGCGCGATGCTGGAGCGGAAGAGGAAAGCGCGTGCGGCGCTATAGGGTCCGCCGCGCGGCGGCCATCACGCGCGACCTCGACCTCATAGAGGACTATCTGGTCGAGAGCTACCGGCAACTCGGGGACGACCTGGAGAGTTCGACGGAGCGGGCCGCCAACCGCATCGGCGATGTCCTCGCCTACATGCGGACGTTCGAGAGCCATCCGCACCGCGGCACCGAGCACCCGGACATCCGCTCGGGCATCCGCACTGTAACCAGCAGCAAATTCATCTTCTACTTCGAGATCGACGAGCCATCGTCCGAGGTGAGGATGCTGGCCGTGTTCTTCGGAAGCGTGGACCACAGATGGCAGATCTTGGACCGACTCCGGCATTGATTACGCCCCTCCCGCCCCATGAATCACCCGGTGGATGAACGCCAGCTTCCCCGTGGTGGGCGCGTTCACCACGAACGGGTACGGGTCGTTCACGCCCATGCTGCGGTTCAGCGCGTTCAGCGCCTCGGTCAGCGGATACCAGATGTCGAGCAGCGCGTCGAAATCGGTGCAGCGGTAGGCGTCCGAGCCAATCTCGCGCTTGGTGTCGACGCCGATCACCGCCAGCTTGAGGTTCGCCGCGGTGTCCAGCGTGCCGACCATGTGCATGGTGTGCGCCCAGCACTCCGCCCAGTCCTCCCAGGGGTGCGATGAGGCGTAGGCGCTGATGAAGCGCTCGTTCCAGTCCGCCGGCGGCCCCTGTTCGTAGTGGCGCCGCAGGGCCTGGGCGTAGTCCTGCCGCTCGTCGCCGAAAAGATCGCGGAACGCGTCGATCAGCGGCGTGCCCTCGACCAGACGCTCCCAGTAGTAATGCCCCAGCTCGTGCCGGAAGTGGCCGAGCAGCGTGCGGTAGGGCTCGCCCATCGCCACCCGGCGCGCCTCGCGCTCGGCGTCGTCAGCCTCGGCGATGTTGAGGGTGATGACGCCACTGGCGTGCCCGGTCATCACCGGCGCCGGCGCCGCCTCGGGGGCGAGGAACTCGAAGGCGATGCCCTCGGGCGCGGTGCCGGCCTTGGGTTCCACGGGCAGGCCGAAGCGCAGCAGGTTGTGCACGGCGCGGTGCTTGGCCAGCTCGATCCTCTGCCAGCGCCGCAGGTTCTCCGGCACCGACAGGTCGGGAATGACGCGGTTGAGCCGGCAGGCGCGGCACAGCGGCTGGTCGTCGCCCGGCTCCAGCAGCCAGGTGCAGGCGCCGTATTGCGCGTTGCCGCACAGGCGGTAGCCGCCCTTGCCGGATTCTATGGGCGTGACGGTGCCGTCCACCGCGATGGTCACGGCGGCGACCATCATCCGGTCGGGCAGGTAGGCGAGGTCCGCGCCGCAGCGCTCGCAGCGGACGTTCTCGAAATAGACGCGCTGGCCGCACTGCTGGCAGGTGAAGATCTTCATGCCGCCCCAACGCCGTCGGCCGCGCGAGGTTCCTCACGCCCGCTCGGCGCAGGTCGTGCCGGCGACCGCCCCGACGGCGGCGCCGTCCGGATCGCCGGCCAGATAGGCGTCGAGCAGGCGGTGGACGGCGGCGCGCGCCGTGCGTCCGGTCAGGTTGTGGTCGGCATCGGGCAGCGTCTCCAGCCGCACGCCGGGCTGGCCGGCGAA
>Ga0196970_1001137_pt1 | contig 20469 bp, 18 predicted proteins | sample S1v_513CmetaG_FD_148672 | JGI IMG/M metagenome (GOLD analysis project Ga0196970, IMG submission 148672) | Soil microbial communities from Anza Borrego desert, Southern California, United States - S1+v_5-13C | ecosystem: Environmental > Terrestrial > Soil > Desert | place: USA: California...
GTGGCTCCAGAAGTGCCCAGTGTTCAGCGAGGGCGCGCAAGACGCGCTTGGGTTCGATCATCGGAATGGCCGGCTGGTTGGCGATTAAAAGCCGCGATTGTACTGCATCGAAGCCGATGCGATTCACTCTCGGGACGGACTGCTGCCTTTCTTTTCAATCAAGTGCATCGATCAACAGCAGGCGATCTTGAGCGAAGGGCGGTAGAATCAGCGCACTTTCCGTTATCCACAAGTGGCCGACCCTTGCTTATCGAGTCCCGCCGCCGCGCCTATTTGAACGCCATGCAGGTGGTCAACTGGCTGCCGCGCACCGAATTGCCCTTCGCCGCGCCGTCCCGGCCCGAGTTGCTGGACATGCCCGAGCCTGAGCTTGAAGCTCCCGTCGCGCCTGCGCCTGCGCCTCAGACCCAGGCACCGGTGCAGCCAGCGGCGGCGCGGCCGAGCGAACGGCCGAAAATCGAGGTGCTACGGCCTTCGCTGGCCAGCACCCGCAATGGTGCCAAACCGGTGGAAGAGGCCGACGCCACGCCGGTCGTCGCCAAGCCCGCGCCTGTGCCGCCACCACGTTTTGCCCTGCAATTGCTGCGCGCCGGGAGCTGCCTGCTGCTGGTCGAGTTACCCACAGGCGAAGCGTTCCAGAGCCGCGACCCGGCTTATCTGTTGCTCAAGGACATGCTGCGCGCCGCGGGTCTCCCGGATGCGCCGCAAATCGTCGGTGAGCCGGTGCGCTGGCCGTGGCTAAATCGCGGCACGCTGGACCAAGGCCCGGACGCGGCGCGGGACTTCGTCCAGGGTTTCCTCTCGGTACAAATGGAAGCGGCACCCTGCGCCTGCCTGTGGCTGATCGGCTTGCCGGCTGTGCGTTTTGCCGGCGAAGCGGACGCCGAGGCGTTCAATCGTGAATTGCAGATCGAAGGTCTGGGCCCGGCCTGGGCGATTCCCGGTCTGGAATTGTTAATGGAAGAGCCGCAGCGCAAAGCCGCTGTGTGGCAAGCCATGCGTCGGCTGATGGCGCGCTGGAAAGAATCGAATGAGTGACGCGGTAACCTTCCGCCCGATGACCGAGGCGGATCTCGAGGCAGTGCTGAAAATCGAGTACGCCGCTTACAGCCATCCGTGGACCCGGGGAATTTTTCTCGACGGTCTCGGCAAATACCAGATCTGGCTGATGTTCGAAGGGCAGCAGCAGGTCGGGCACGGTGTGGTGCAGATCATTCTCGACGAGGCGCACCTGCTCAACATCACCGTCAAGCCTGAGAACCAGGGACGTGGGCTGGGGCTGACGTTGCTGGAGCATCTGATGTCGATTGCCTACAAGGCTGAAGCTCGGGAGTGCTTTCTGGAAGTGCGCGACAGCAATACTGCGGCATTCAAGTTGTATGAGCGTTATGGCTTCAACGAGATTGGCCGGCGCCGGGATTATTATCCGGCGGTGGGGGGGCGTGAAGATGCGGTGGTGATGGCCTGCACCCTTGTTGACTGAAGCTTGAAAGCATCGCGAGCAGGCTCAATCCTGCAAGTTGGAATGCGTTCCCCTGTAGGAGTGAGCCTGCTCGCGATAGCGATTTATCAGGTGCCGCTGATCAGCGCTTGCCATCCAGCGGATCCAGATCCGCCAGTTCAGCCTCGTCCAGTCCATCACCGCCGCCGATGTCATCTTCACCGACCACGCTCAAATCCCAATCCGCCTGATTGCCCTCGCCAATCTCTTCGGCATCGCGAGCGCCATCGTCGCGAATGAGCGTTTCCGGGCTCAAATCGTCGTCCGTCGGTTGGTGATCATCGACCGAGCCGCCGGTCAGACCTGCCTCACGCACACGTTCACCTGGCATCAGCTGCTCGCGTTCACGCTCAGGAATCTCATCACCGATCTTCGCGCTGGGCTCTTCGTCGTCGAAATCCAGCTCATGCACCGAACCCATGCGGTCTTCGTTATCATCGATGGGCTCCGGTTGCGCCGCATCGTAGGGGCGTCGTGAATCAGTCATGGCAAATCCTCATACTGTGGGCCTTACTTGGAGTGGACTCATCCGGCGCACGAGAATTCCAACGGAAACACTTTGCCCAACGGGCGTGACTCCGACGGGCGGTCGTCTATCAAACCAGCGCATCTTTCTTGAGGCCTTATCCATGCACGACTTACAAGACCTGATTGATAACAACGAGCGTTGGGCTGACGCGATCACCAAGGAAGACCCGGATTTCTTCGCCAAACTGGCGCGCCAGCAGACCCCCGAATACCTGTGGATCGGCTGCTCCGACGCACGGGTGCCAGCCAACGAAATCGTTGGCATGTTGCCTGGCGATCTGTTCGTGCACCGCAACGTCGCCAACGTGGTGCTGCACACCGACCTCAACTGTTTGTCGGTGATCCAGTACGCAGTGGACGTGCTCAAGGTCAAACACATCCTCGTTACCGGCCACTACGGTTGCGGCGGTGTGCGCGCGTCGATGCAGGACCGCCAGTTCGGTCTGATCGATGGCTGGCTGCGTTCGATCCGCGATCTGTATTACGAAAAGCGCGAAGAACTGGCCAAGCTGCCAACCGAAGAAGAGCAGGTCGACCGGATGTGCGAACTCAACGTGATCCAGCAAGTGGCCAACGTCGCGCACACCAGCATCATCCAGAACGCCTGGCATCGCGGCCAGAGCCTGTCGATCCACGGCTGCATCTACGGCATCAAGGATGGCCGCTGGAAAAGTCTCAACACCACCATCAGTGGTTTCGAGCAACTGCCGCCGCAGTATCGCTTGCGCCCGATCGGCCCGGCGTAAAGCCGCCTAGCGTCGGCCCGATTGCCGCCAGCGCTGGAGAAAGTGCAGGCCTTCCAGGCTTGGCGGTTCATCGTAACCGGTGATCCAGCCACGACAACGTGATGAGCCGCAACCGCAGGCAAACTGGCGCGAGAGTTTGTCTTCGGTGGCGGCGTAATCAATGCTCAGATGCTCGCCGCGCTGAATGTCCTTGAGCGACCACAGCCACAACTCAGTCATGTCGAGAAACGTGTTCGGGTCGCAGGCATGTTCGAGCAGTCCGCAAAAGCGAGGGTCGTACAGGTGAATGCCGCTGAGCAATTGGCGGGTCTGTCGGCAGCGATAGGGCAGCAATTGCCCGGAAACCCTGCACATCCGGTGTGTGCCGGGAAAATCTCGGCGTGCGGCGATTGCCACCGGATTGGCGTAGGGATCGTGAATGATTTCGAAGTCGGCACTGGAGGGAAACCCAAGACGCACGGGCAGGCCGGAGAAGGGGTAGATGCCTTCGGTATCGTGCGGGGCAGAGCCTGCCACGGCGTGGATATTCATGATCTTCCTTTGTCGCACGGCTATGCGACGTTGCCGGGACGACGTCCTGTCGGCCCTTGTTTACAGCCATGGATCCAATCTAGTGGTTAAAGGTATAACCGGTCTACTGTCAGATGTGACAGGCGTGATAGACGTATTCCCGCGTCAGCCAGGGCTGACACGGGATGAGTCGTCAGGTTTACAGGTGCGGAGCAGGAATGGCGGTCGCCGGCAGGGGCGCTTTCAACTGTTGCAGTTGCGCCTTGATCGGTGTGCTAGCGCACTTGGCTGCGGCCTGCTCCGCTGTCAGATCACGGATCGAGGTGTAGAACAGTTCGCAAGTTTTGGCTTTCTGCGTGACCTGCCAGGTTTGCGTGCAAGTGTTCAGCGTGGTCTGCGCGTTGCTGCCCGGTTTGCTGCCCATGCCGGCCTGCCAGCAGGCGGCGCTCAAATCCTGACCCATGACTTTCAGGCCCGCAGCATCGGCCTTGGCCTGCGCATCGTCGCGGGTGTAGCTTTTCGGATCGGCGGCGTACCAGATGTAACTCGGATGGTTGGACCCCAGCACCGGCACCTGCACGCCCTCGCTCGGGCTGATGGTCGCCAGGCCCAATACGCCGACGGTCGGCCCGTATTGCTGTTTGATCCAGTTACGCACCGGCGCACCGAACGCGACCATCGGCAGCGTCGTGCCGCTGGCAGTCTGGCTGAACTGCTTGACCAGCGTGGTCTGGTAGTCCTTGAAATAGTCGTACACGCCTTCCAGGTCGCTACCGGCATTGGACGGCGCGGCAATCGGGGCGATGTCGATGATGGTCTGATAAGCCGGCGTCTGCTCAGCGGGAATGCCATTGTCAGTGAGCAACGTCGCCCAGCGATCAGTGGTGTTGGAGCGCAAGTAATCCTGCGCCTGAGTCAGCGAATAATCTGGAGGGAAGTGCAGCAACTCGACACTTTTGCGGTTTTCCAGGGCCATGCCCAGCGGCAGGAACAGGTACCAGCTGTAAGCCCATTTGCCATCGGCGTTGAGCTTGCTGGCGCCGTTGTAGGCCAAGTCGCCAGCGTCAAGCAGCGCCGCCAGCGGTTTGTCGTAACCCTGCGGCACACCAGAGATCTCGGCGTAGAGCTGATCGTTGTCGGTCTTCACCAGCACCTTGGCGTCGGCATAGCCATCGCGCTGCACGCTCTGGGTCAGGTAATGCGCAACGGTCTGCTCCAGCGTCCAGTTGCGGTAACAGATGACGTGACAATTATTGGGATAAGCGAAGAGGCGCGTGACGCGCTCGGTGCTGCCCAGTTTCAGGTCGACATCGGCGTGGGTGGCGGCGCTCAGTGTCAGTGCGGTGAGGGCCAGTGCGGCGGGGGAAAGTCCTGCGAACTTGAACATGCTCAGATCCTTTTCAGCGTGGAGTTCCCCGCAAGTGTCGGGGGCGTTTCATAGTGGATCAGCCGTGTGGCACAAAAAAGCTGGTCGGTACGATTTTTTTCAGCGAGTAGCGCAAGAAATGTGGGAGCCAGCCTGCTGGCGATAGCGGTATGTCAGGCAACACTGAAGTCGACTGATAGTTTGCTATCGCGAGCGGGCTGGCTCCCACAGTTGCAGCAGGCAGCTACTTGATGGCTATGGCATCACCGGCGGCGTATACGCCAGCGTCGTCCCCAGCGCCCACAGCAGCACCAGCACCAGCGGCGTGTGCACCAGCAATTGCACGAACGAGAAGCCGATCAGATCCCGCGCCTTCAAGCCGAGTACGCCGAGCAGCGGCAGCATGTAGAACGGGTTGATCAGGTTCGGCAGTGCTTCGGCGGCGTTGTAGATCTGCACGGCCCAGCCGAGGTGGTACTGCAAGTCGTTGGCGACCTGCATCACGTACGGCGCTTCGATGATCCACTTGCCGCCGCCCGACGGAATGAAAAAGCCAAGAATCGCCGAGTAGACGCCCATCAGCAGCGCATAGGTGTCGTGCGAGGCGATGCTGACGAAGAACGTCGAGATGTGATGCGCCAGCGTCTGCGCATCCGCCCCTTTGACGGTGGTCATCAACGCGGCGATCGAGCCGTACAGCGGAAACTGGATCAGCACGCCGGTGGTGGTCGGTACGGCGCGCGCCACCGCATCGAGAAAGCTGCGCGGGCGCCAGTGCAGCAGGGCGCCGAGCATGATGAACAGGAAGTTGTAGGTATTGAGCCCGGAAATCGCGGTGATCGCCGGTTTGCTGGAAAATTCATGGAACAACCACCCCGCCGCCAGCAGCACCAGCACGATGATCAACAGCGGGCTGTGTTCCAGCCATTCGCCTGGTCGTGTGCGCGGTTGCAGCGGCGGCAGGTTGAACGCCGGGTCGATGCCGCAGGCCTTCGCGTCCCGCGCCGAGTTCGGGCCCGGTGCGGTGGCATAAGCGATGATGATCGAGACCACGATCAGCGCCAGCAACATTACGCCCGACTGCCAGAGGAAAATGGTTTCGGTGAACGGAATCACCCCGGTGATTGACAGGATCGACGGCGGCAGGCTGGCAGGGTTGGCCTGCAGTTGCGCGGCGGACGACGACAAACCCAGCGCCCACACCGCGCCAAGGCCGAGATACGCAGCGGCGCCGGCGGCGCGGTAATCCATTTTCAGGTCGGTACGGCGGGCGAGGGCGCGCACCAGCAGACCACCGAAGACCAGCGACAGGCCCCAGTTGAGCAAGGACGCGACCATCGAGATCAACGCCACCCAGGCCACGGCGGAGCGGCCATTTTTCGGGACCCGCGCCAGTCGGTCGATCAGTTTGACCGCAGGCGGCGAGCTGGCGACCACGTAGCCGCCGATCACCACGAAGGCCATCTGCATGGTGAACGGAATCAGGCTCCAGAAACCGTCGCCGAAGGCCATTGCCGCCGCGGTGGGTTTGGCACCCATGGCCAGAGTGGCGAGGGCAACGATGATGACGGCCAACGCGGCAAATACCCAGGAGTCGGGAAACCAGCGTTCGGCAAAACTTGAACAGCGCAGGGCAAAGCGCGCAGAGCGGCTATCTTCGATATCAACGGCCACGGGGAGTACCTCGGAATTTTTATGGTTATTTTGGTCTGGCAGGCGAAACACAAATCCCTTGTAGGAGTGAGCCTGCTCGCGATAGCGCAATCACATTCAACACATTCACTGACTGGACGCACGCCATCGCGAGCAGGCTCACTCCTGCAGGGCAGCGGTGTTCATCCTGCAGACAGGCATTTACAGTAAATCAAGCGCCGCCCATTTGTGATCAGCTTTTGCAAAACCATGACTATGGTCTAACGGGTTGTCCCCCCGTCCATTTGCGTAGACCATGGGCGCCTTGGTTTTTTGCCTGATCCAGAGTTTTTTGCGATGACTGCCCAAATCTCGGCCAGACCTGCGCCGTTCAGCCGCTCCGACTACAAGACCCTTGGCCTTGCGGCCCTCGGCGGGGCGCTGGAAATCTACGATTTCATCATTTTCGTATTTTTTGCCCTGACCCTCAGTCAGCTGTTCTTCCCGCCGGAAATGCCCGAGTGGCTGCGCCTGCTGCAGAGCTTCGGCATCTTCGTCACCGGCTATCTCGCACGGCCGCTGGGCGGCATCCTGATGGCGCATTTCGCCGACCGTTTGGGCCGCAAAAAGGTCTTCAGCCTGAGCATCCTGATGATGGCGCTGCCGTGCCTGCTGATCGGGATCATGCCGACTTATGCACAGATCGGTTATTTCGCACCGCTGCTGTTGCTGGCGCTGCGCATCCTTCAGGGCGCAGCCGTGGGGGGCGAAGTGCCGAGTGCCTGGGTATTCGTCGCCGAACACGCACCGTCCGGTCACCGCGGTTACGCCCTTGGCTTTTTGCAGGCCGGGCTGACCTTCGGCTATCTGATCGGTGCACTGACCGCGACATTCCTCGCCCAGGTCTTCACTCCAGCGGAAATTCTCGATTACGCCTGGCGTTATCCCTTCCTGCTCGGCGGAGTGTTTGGGGTGGTTGGCGTTTATCTGCGCCGCTGGCTGAGCGAAACACCGGTTTTCATCGCGATGGAGGCGCAGCGCGAGGCGCGGGTCGAACTGCCGCTTCGCACCGTGTTGCGCGAGCACCGACTGGCGATGTTGCCGGCGATGCTGCTGACCTGCGTGTTGACCTCGGCGGTGGTGGTGTTTGTGGTCATCACGCCGACGATGATGCAAAAGACGTTTGGCATGACCGCCAGCCACACCTTCGGCCTCAGTGCGCTGGGCATCGTTTTCCTCAACATCGGTTGCGTGCTCGCCGGTCTGCTGGTCGATCGCATCGGCGCGTGGCGCACGGTCATGCTCTACAGCCTGCTGCTGCCACTGGGCATCGGCGTGCTGTATGCCTGCCTGATCGCAGGCGGGCAGTGGGTCGGCCTGGCTTATGCCGTGGCCGGGCTCGGTTGCGGAGTCGTCGGCGCGGTGCCTTCGGTGATGGTCGGGCTGTTTCCAGCGCGTATTCGCGTGTCGGGCATTTCCTTTACCTACAACATTGCCTACGCCGCGTGGGCGAGCGTTACGCCATTGTTGCTGATCGGGCTGATGCCCTGGAGCCCTTGGATCTGCGTGATGTTCTGCGCAGTGATGGGCGTGGTGGGCATGCTGACGGCCGCTTATTTCGGTGCTCGCATGCCTCGCACAGGGCCCTGTCAGGCCGCGGGCGCTGCCTGAGCAGAAACCGCCGAACTATTTTCGACTGACGGGTCTCGCGGCCGCTTCAGAAAAGCTCTGCAAGGCCGATGGCTAGGTTGTACGCCGCGTTCAACCCTGCCATTGGTGCTTTCCCATGTTCAATAAACGCTTGAAGCAAGAGCTGGCCGCTCTTCGTGAAGAACTCTCCAGCCTTGTGCAAGTGAAGGAAAGCCTGGAAAGCGAGATGCTGGCGCTGACGCTTGAGGCCGACGGGCGGATTCGTTCGGTCAACCAGAACTTCCTTGGCGAGATGTTTTACAAAAGCCAGGACCTGATCGGCCGGGCGCTTGAAGACATCGTCCCGGCCCACGTCAAAACCAACGAATTCCATCTGCGCTTCAAGAACGCAATGACCCGTGGCGAGCATTTTGCCGGTGCCGTGCGCCTGGTGCGTGGCAATGGCGAAGAGGCGTGGCTACGCTCGATCGTCCAGCCCGTGCGTGCTTCCGATGGCCGGATCAGACATATTTCGTTCTACGCCAGCGACCTGACCCGCACCATCGAAGCCTCCCGCGAGCATGAAAACCTGATCGGCGCGCTGGTGCGCTCTACCGCTGTGATCGAATTCGATCTCAATGGCAACGTACTCACCGCCAACGATCGTTTCCTCAATGGCATGGGTTACAGCCTGGCGCAGATCAAGGGCAAACATCACCGCACGTTCTGCGCGCCGGAGGAATACAACAGCGGCGAGTATCAGAATTTCTGGCGCCGCTTGAACAATGGCGAGTTCGTCGCGGGTCGTTTCAAGCGTATCGACAGCCATGGCCGCGATGTCTGGCTGGAAGCGTCCTACAACCCGGTGGTCGATGCCAACGACAAACTGTACAAAGTGGTGAAGTTCGCCACGGTCATCACCGATCAGGTCAACCGCGAGCAAGCCGTTGCCGACGCGGCCAGCATTGCCTACAGCACCTCGCAACAAACCGACAGCACCGCGCAACGTGGCACGACGGTGGTCACCGAAGCGGTCAACGTGATGCGTGATTTGTCGCGGCACATGCAAGCCGCCGGGGAGGGCATCGAGGCGCTCAACGAGCAGTCACTGGTGATCGGCACCATCGTCAAAACCATCAGCGGCATCGCCGAACAGACCAACCTGCTGGCGCTCAACGCCGCGATCGAAGCCGCCCGTGCCGGCGAGCAGGGTCGCGGTTTTGCCGTAGTCGCCGATGAAGTGCGACAGCTGGCTTCGCGCACCAGCCAGGCCACCGACGAGATCGTCACCGTGGTCCGGCAGAACCAGGAAATGGCCCGCAATGCGGTGGCGCTGATGACCGACGGCAAGCTGCAGGCCGAGCAAGGCCTGGCACTGGCGGCAGAGGCGGGGACGGTGATTGTCGAAATCCAGGACGGAGCACAGAAAGTCGTGGACGCGGTGGGTCAGTTCGCCAATCAACTGTCTCACTGACACCCTGCTGATCGTTCCCACGCTCTGCGTGGGAACGCCTCTCGGGACGCTCCGCGTTCCCTTGCCGGCGTGACGCAGAGCATCACAGGATGCATTCCCACGCAGAGCGTGGGAGCGATCACCGAGGTGTCACAGGTTCTGTGATTCTCCAGTAGCAGCGCTACAATCGGCTCCTTTACCCGCGGAGCAGACCCCCATGAGCGATTCCCACCGCCGCCCGGTACCCTTGAACAAAGCCTACCGCTTGCTCAATCACGGCCCGACCGTGCTGGTCAGCGCGGCCCACGACGGCCAGCGCAACATCATGGCCGCCGCCTGGGCCATGCCCCTGGATTTCGAACCGCCGAAAGTCGCCGTGGTGCTGGATAAGTCCACCTGGACCCGCCAACTGCTCGAAGCCTCGGGCACCTTCGTACTCAACGTTCCTTGCGCCGATCAGGCCGACATCGTGCAAACCGTCGGCAACACCTCGGGGCTGGAAATTACCCAGAGCCAGGGACGGGACAAATTTCAGGCCTGCGGTCTGCAAACCTTCATCGGCGAACAGGTCGCAGCGCCGCTGCTCGACGGCTGCGTCGCCTGGCTCGAATGCCGCCTGCTGCCGGAACCACGCAACCACCAGCAATACGACCTGTTCCTCGCCGAAGTCATCGCCGCCCATGCCGACGAGCGCGTGTTCAGCGAGGGGCGCTGGCATTTCGAAGGGCATGACGGTTTGCGCTCGCTGCACCATGTTGCCGGGGGGCATTTTTTGAAGATTGGTGATGCGGTGGTGGGTAAGACGTTAGCGGTGTGAATAGCGGCTGATGGCAAAACATTGCAGGATGTTGCAAGGTAGAGGGCAATGTCGAACCAATCAGGCAAATGCCCTATGGATCCTTCCTTTTCGAGTTATCTGGCACCGTTGCTGTCGTTGGCCCTGTTGTGGACGGTGGCCGTGGTCACGCCCGGCCCGAACTTCTTCAACATCGCGCAACTCGCGGTCAGTCGCTCCCGCCGACACGGCGTGGGCGCGGCGCTCGGCGTCGCCAGCGGAACCGTGTTGTGGGGGCTGGCGGGCGGCTTGGGCATTCAGTCGCTGTTCAGCGCCGCGCCGACGCTGTACCTGAGCTTCAAGGTTGCCGGTGGCTGCTACCTGATCTACCTCGGGTTCAAGCAGTTCAAGCGCAAGGCGCCGATCGTCGCGGGCACACTCGATACCTCGGAGCAAACGTTGCTCGGCGCCTATGGGCAGGGCTTTCTGGGCAACATGACCAATCCCAAGTCAGCATTGTTCGTCGCGACAATCTTCGCCACCGCCATGCCGGCTCACATCCCGCCACTGTTGCTGGCGCTGGCGGTAATGATCATGGCGACGCTGTCGTTCAGTTGGTATTGCTGCGTCGCGTTGTTCTTCGCCAGTCGCCGGATCGCTGGTGTGTACGAGCGTTCGCGGCAATGGCTGGATCGCTTCGCGGGCGGTTGCTACATGTTGTTTGGGGTGCATCTGGTGGCTAATCGCTAAGCCGCAGTCAAAGGCTGGGTTGCTGCAATTTGTATCAGATTTGCTTCATTGGTTTGATCAGGCTTTCGGCAGGAATTCCAAACAGCTCATGAAGTTTCCATATCATTGGCAAAGTGAGTGCCCGCTTGCCATTCAACACTTCGTAGACCCTGTTTGTTCGACCAATAGCCGGAGCGAGATCCGCGGCTGACAGGCCTGACTGTTCCATTCGGAATTTGATGGCATCGATTGGATTGGGCAAATCCAGTGGAAACTGTTTGGCTTCATAGGCCTCAATGAGAGTGATCATGATGTCGAAGTAATCACCTTCAGGGGTACCCGGTTCTGGCTCGTTGTCGAAAAGTGCAGACACGTTTTTGAGCGCCGCACGGTAGTCTTCTTCGTTATGAATCGGACGTATGTTCATGGGTTACTCCATTTCGACGGTATCAGCGTCGATTGCATCGTACTGCTTGTGGGTGCCGACGAATTTTATGTATATGGCGCCGAAGCGGTAAGCCACGGCTACGATCAGGCGAAAGTCATTGCCCTTGATGTTGAACACCACCCTGCGGCTTTTCAGAATGCTTGCAGAAGCAAAATGTGCCTTGATGTCCGAGGGCGTTGACCAGCTTGCTTTCCTCGCTTCATCTATCCACGCCAACAGTGGTTGCTCTGAGTCCGGATACCGTTCCCAAAAATTTTTGAGCTGACTGACAGCGATAATTCTCATGACGCGATCCTAGTCCCGCTATGGGACTGATGCAAGGCTGTTGGTTGTCGGTGGACGTACGGTTCCAATATTTGCGTGTTCATAAATGCCAGCAGATCCCGAAATTGTTGTTTGCTGAACGGCCACTTACTCTATCCGTGGCAGCAAATTTTCGGTGTAGGAAAAGGCGACGGGATGCGAGTGAACACAATCTGTTAGCCACAAAAAGGCCCACCTCACGGTAAGCCTTTACGCTTTGCGTCCTAGCCTCAATCCCCCAGCGCTTCCCCCTCACGCCGTGGATCTGCGCCACCCTCCAACGACGCTTTCCCCTGCGCATCCTTGCCCCGCACGATGGCCTGGGTGCCGCTGGTCATGTCGATTTCATTCACGGCATGCCCTTTGTCTTTCAACGCCTGAATCAGCGCCGGGCTGAACTGGCCCTGTTCCAGTTCGGTCGGGCCGTTGCGGCTGCCGAAGTTGGGCAGGCTGATCGCGCGTTGTGCGTCGAGGTCCCAGTCGAGCAGGCCGATGGTGGTTTTAGCGACGTATTCAATGATTTGCGAGCCGCCGGGCGAGCCGACCGTGGCGACGAATTCGCCGCTCTGGCGATCAAAGATCAGGGTCGGCGCCATCGACGAGCGCGGGCGTTTGCCGGGTTCGACGCGGTTGGCGACTTTCTGACCGTTCTCTTCGGGGATGAACGAGAAATCGGTCATCTGGTTATTGAGCAGAAAGCCCTGAACCATCAGGTGTGAGCCGAATGCGGCTTCGATGGTGGTGGTCATCGACACCGCGCCGCCGAGGTCATCCACCGCCACGACTTGTGAGGTGGAAATACGCAATGGCGAACGGTCCGGCGCGTAGGCAACCTGCACGCCCGGCGGTGTGCCCGGTTTGGCAGTGCCCATGCTGCGTTCGCCAATCAGGCTGGCGCGGCTGGCCAGATAACCCTGGTCGACCAGACCTTTGACCGGCACCGGCACGAAGTCGGTGTCCGCGACATATTGCGCACGGTCGGCGTAGGCGAGCCGTTCGGCTTCCGCGATCAGGTGCACGGCTTGCGGGTCCGGTTCAATGCCGGCCGGTTTGTCGGTCTTGACCGGTTTGAGCGGTGTCAGCGAAAGGCGCGGATCACGGGTTTCCAGGGCCTGCAACGTGCCGAGGATTTGCGCCACGGCGATCCCGCCCGACGACGGTGGCGGCATGCCGCATACCTGCCAGCGCTTGTAGTCCGTGCACAGCGGCGCACGCTCCTTGGCCTGATAGCGTTGCAGATCGGTCAGCGACAGGCTGCCGGGGTTGGCGTGACGCTGGACCTTGGCGACGATTTCCTCAGCGATCGGACCTTTGTAAAACGCGTCTGCACCTTCACTGGCGATGCGCTTGAACACGGCGGCCAAGGCCGGATTCTGCAGGCGCGTGCCGACGGCTTTGACGCTGCCATCGCTGTTCAAAAAGTAGGCGGCCATGTCGGGCGACTGGCGCAGCGCCGAATCGGCGGCAAGCAACGAGTACAGGCGCGGGGAGATGGCGAAACCCTGCTCGGCCAGTTGGATCGCCGGCTCGAACAACCTGGCCCACGGCAGACGCCCGTGTTGTTTGTGCGCCATTTCCAGCGCACGCAACACCCCGGGCGTGCCGACCGACCGGCCGCCAATCTGCGCCTGCGGGAAAGCCATCGGTTTGCCGTCCGCTTGTAGAAACAGCTTCTCGGTAGCGCCTGCCGGCGCTGTCTCGCGCCCGTCATAGGTGCGCACCTGTTTGCCATCCCACAACACGATCATCGCCCCACCACCAATCCCGGACGACTGCGGCTCGACCAGCGTCAGCACCGCCTGCATCGCAATCGCCGCATCGATCGCCGAACCACCCTGACGCAACATCTCCCGACCCGCCTCGGCGGCCAGTGGATTGGCGGCAGCAGCCATGTGTTTGTTGGCGTGGCGGGTTTGCAGATCGGTGCGATAACCGGAAGCGCCTTCCGGTGCCAGCGGCAACATCGAGGAGGGCGGGGCGTTGCACGCGGTGAGGGTCAGGGCACTGATAAGCAGTGTAAGAGCTGGCAGGCGAAAGCGGCTCAAGGGCTGGGTTGAAAACACGCGGGCTCTCCGTCCGTGGGATAGAAGTGTTGGGGGACTTTAGCGAGCGGGCGGTTGGGGTGCAAACCGGAAGAGGATTTTGCTCTATTGATCGCTGTGGTCCGTTTCTATAGATGCTATAGATGTGTAGTTGATGTGGATTTTTCGTACGAGCTATTCAGGTCGACAACCGACGCAGGTTTGCCTGAGGATATTCTCTTGGCGATTCCCCAGGATGGGCGTCACGGAAGGACAGTCTGTTGTCACTCAGCTTGCTTGGAGTCGGCAACAACCGGATTGAGGGGGGCAGGGCGATGACTATGTGCCTATAGTGATTGAAATGGTCGGGTGACTATAATCAAGACATGAAAGAGTTAACGCTTTATCTCGACGACCTCACCCCTGAGCAGCTTTCCATGAGGCGGCTTGCGGAGTACCTGCGAGCCCTATCCATGCTCTATGGCTGCGAGGAGTCGGTTCATTTCGATCGAGTGGAGCCAGGGTCAGCCCAGCTCAGGTCCTTTGTCGAGGAGAAAGCTTATCCTCTCGTACTGAATCAGGTGCGGGAGGTTTCTGGCGGTCTCGGAAAAAAATCAGCTATCGCAGCCTACAAAACCCTCGCGGCATACATGGCCGTCGATGGTACCAGAGCATCAATCAGATCTGATGGAGATCAGATTTTCCAGTTCCCACACGTTAAATCGGAAGCGGCTCCACTAAGAATCATCAAGCCGTCCAGCATTCAGGGCCGACTATATAGTGTAGGGGGGAGGGATGAGACGGTTCCGGTCAGAATTGAAGGCGCCGATAATGAAAGCCTTTTGTGCGAAGCGGATGTAGCTGTTGCAGAGCGACTTGCTCAGCTTCTCTTCAAGCCCGTTCGACTCCATGGTGATGGTGAATGGGTTCGCTCCGATGACGGTGCATGGAAGCTGGTGAAGCTGAAAATCAACTCCTTCGCCAGATTGGAAGATATCGGCTTCAAGGAAGCTGTAGCCCGGCTTAAAGCCGCAGGAGGAGTCGAATGGAACGACATGTCCGGCGCTCATTCCGATATTTTGGAAACCAGGGGTCAGGATTGAAAATCGTCGTCGATACAAACATCCTGGTCCAGATCATGCAAAACGAAGGTGCCAAAGAACTTCGTGATCCTGAGACAGATGAAGCCGTTGATAATGCATTTATGCGGGCTCAAGCGCTTGTAGAGCGAATAGAGGCAATCAAGGGCGTTGTCGTTATACCTGCGCCGGTATTAGCCGAGTACTTGATGGGCATCAGCCGTGACAGCTATCAAAAACATCTGGATATCATCAATGGCGTTAAATGCATTGAGGTGTCTTCATTTGATCAATTGGCCGCAATCGAGTGCGCCATGTTGGTTAGCAACAAGGAAATGAAGCAACTCGATCCTGACTCCAAGATGGCTAAGCTAAAATATGATCGGCAGATTTTAGCTATTTCGGTGGCGGCTGGCGCCAAAGAAATCTGGACTCACGATAAGCAGATTTACCGCAGAGCTGGATCCGTGGGCATACTGGCCAGATCTCTGTTCAATATCGAAGCTAATCCTGAACAGCTCAGTTTTCACAACGATATGCAGTCCACCAGCATTTGAAGCGAAGCTCGGCTAGTTCCGGGCTCTTTGTTCTAACCTAAGCCCACCCTTAAAATCCCAACCTTGGCCGGTTTATTTCAGCCATAAAAAAACGGCCTACCTTTCGGTAAGCCGTTTTTAGTACTTGGTGGCTACACAGGGACTTGAACCCCGGACCCCAGCATTATGAATGCTATGCTCTAACCAACTGAGCTATGTAGCCAAGTGGCGCGCATTATTCCCCTGAAATGGAAAAGCGTCAAGCGTAAATCCAAAATATTTCTTCTTATTTTCAACCGCTTATCCTCCGGCCCCGAAAATCGGGGCCGGGGAGGGTGTCAGCGCAGGCGGAATCTGGCGGTATTGGCGCTCAAGGCTTCGCTGCCCAGGCTCAAGGTGTCTGCCGCAATGTTCACCGCCCGCGCGCCTTCGAGCAAACGCACCGCCGCTTGATCGACCTGCTGGATGTTGCCGCTCACCTCATCGGCGGTGCTCGCCTGTTCCTCAACGGCCGTGGCGATCTGCGCCAGGGTGTCGGTGACGCTCTGAACGGCGCTGGCAATTTCGCCCAGGCGTTCACCGAGGCCGGTGACGGCGGCGGCGTCCGATTGCGCCTGGCCGCACGCGGCTTCCATCAGGCTGACTGCTTCATTGACGGTGGCGCGCAGGCTGTCGACGGTGCCGGCGATCTGTGCGGTGGATGACTGGGTGCGTTGCGACAGGCTGCGCACTTCGTCAGCAACCACGGCAAAGCCACGACCCTGTTCACCGGCGCGTGCCGCTTCGATCGCCGCGTTGAGGGCCAGCAGGTTGGTTTGCTCGGCGACGCCGCGAATGGTGTCGACGACCAGTTGAATCTGCTGGCCTTGTTCGCTGACCCGACCCAATGCCGCTGCTGTTTCGTTCAAGCGCTGATTGAGCTGCTGAATGCTCGCCGTGGTGCGCTGGCTGTCGCGGCTGCTCTCAGCGGCGATGCGCCGGGTGTGCTGGGCGCTGCCAGAGGCCTGTTCGCAGCTCTGCGCCACGCCTTGCGAGGTGGCGGCGAGTTGCGTGGCCGCTGCGGCGATCTGGCTGATCTGCAATTGCTGCGCCTCGACTTCGCTGAGCGCACCGCTGGAATGATCGTTGAGGCTGCGCACCGCGTTGCTCAGTTGCGAAGTTTCGTGATCGACGCCGAGCATGCTGCTGCGCAGTTGCACCACGGCCACGTTGAGCGCGGTGCTGATGGCCGCCAGCTCATCACGGCCGACTACCGGCACCTGCAGGCTCAGATTGCCGTCACGCAGGGCTTCGGCGAGCAGCGTGATGCCGCTGGCGCTGCGGCGGATCGAGGCTTGCAGGCAAATGAACAGGTATAACGCGGCCAGCAGCAGACAACCGAAGATCGCCGCGACCAGGATGAACTGACGGATAGCCGAGCTGTGATAGGCGTCGAGCCGCTGATCCAGCGACAGCAGCGATTGCTGGCGCAGGGACGCGAGGTTGGTCAGCAGGGCGTCGAGGCTGCGCTCGAAGTCTTCCGGTTTCAGATTGATGCTGCCCCCGAACACGCCGTCGTCGAGCACTTTCAAGCCGCTGTCGAGGTGTTTGAGGCTGTCGTGGTATTGGCTGGCCCAGCTCTGCTGGTCTGTCGGCAGGCGTGCTTCGAGCAGCGTGGCGGTTTTGACCAGTTGCTCGCGGGCGTCGCCGATGCGGCTGCGCAGGTCACGCAATTGCAAACGGCTCTGCAAGGTAAATTGGCCGGAGACCACCGAGGCCTGGCCGACCGCGGCGAGGCGGCCGATTCGCTCGATCAGGTCCGGCGCGTGTTGCGTGGAGATCTGCGTCAGCAGATAGGTTTCCAGCCACGGCGCGAGCGTCAGGCGATTGTCCATGACGATCTGCTCGCGCAACGCTTGCAACGCGCCCAAGGCGTTGGTAAAGCGGTCGTAGCCGTCCGGCCACCAGCCGACGCTGCTCAGGCTTTTCGAATCGAGGCTATTGAGCGCGGTTTGCAGCGCTTGATAGCGCGTCAGCGTTTCGCCTTCGGCTCCTTCGTTATTCAGTGCTGTACCCAGGTCCGTAGTGGCTTGCAATACGGCAGGCTGCACCTTGTCGAACGCGGCCATGGCCGCCAGTGTGGCCGGCGTCGGTTGCCGGTTGGTTTCCGTAGCGCGCCAGCGGGCGGCGCGGTCGCGTTGCGCGGCGAGCAGGTTGTCCAGCGCATCCAGCGCCAGCAACTGGCGCACGCCGGCGCGCTCGCCGGAGATAAGACTGAGCTTTTCGCGATAGTCCTGACCGATCATCAACAGGCTACCGGTCAACGGCAGAATGAACAGCAGAAACAACAACTGGAATTTACGTGCGAAGCCAAATCGCCCCAGCAATTTGATCCCCGGTGAAAGAAAAGCCTGCATGCCCCATGACTCCCCCGGACACCACGCACCATTGGCGTGCATCGCAATCGCTCGACCTTGATGTTGTGCCCTGCTAAAAGGCCTCGAAAGTTCACTCTTGCCCGCTCTGTAGGCCGGCTCTGTAGCGAAACTTCCCATTGTCGGTCGCCTTTGTAAGGCGGCCGCGTTCAAGCAGAGAAGCAAGGCAAGATTCAGACCATGGCGTTGCGCTATCAGCTGGCAATCGACGACCCGTCAGTTAGTTAGCTGGCTAAGGGGATAGCGCAGGCGCACCGAAAAATGGCACATTGACGCACCTGCCTACGGGCACCCCTCTGCTGTCCGGAAAATTCCATGGCTATCAGCAATGTTCAGACCGCCGCTGCCTCGGCGACCGCTGCTCCGCAAAGCAGCCCTTTGGTGATGCGCATCATCGGCGCGGTAGCGCTGGCGCATTTGATCAACGACCTGATCCAGTCGGTGCTGCCGTCGATCTATCCGATGCTCAAGGCCAATTACGGCCTGACGTTCACCCAGGTCGGCCTGATCACTTTGACTTTCCAATTGACGGCGTCGCTGTTGCAGCCGTGGGTGGGTTATCACACTGATCGACATCCGAAGCCGTGGCTGCTGCCGGCCGGTTCGATTTGCACGCTGATCGGCATTGTGATGATGTCGATGGTCGGCAGCTTCCCCTTGATTCTGCTGGCGGCGGCGCTGATTGGCATCGGCTCCTCGACATTTCACCCCGAAGCCTCGCGGATTGCGCGACTGGCCTCGGGCGGGCGTTACGGTCTGGCGCAATCGACCTTTCAGGTCGGTGGTAACGCGGGTTCGGCATTCGGCCCGCTGCTGGCGGCGGCGATCATCATTCCGTTTGGTCAGGGCAACGTCGCGTGGTTCGGCCTGTTCGCGGTGTTTGCGCTGTTCGTGCTGTACCGCATCAGCCGCTGGTACGCCCATCACTTGAATCTGTTCAAGCTCAAGGCCGGCCAGGCTGCGGCTCACGGCTTGTCGAAGGGCAGGGTGATCAGCGCGCTGGTGGTGCTGGGGCTGTTGGTGTTCTCCAAGTATTTCTACATGGCCAGCCTCACCAGCTATTTCACCTTTTACCTGATCGAGAAATTCGACCTGTCGGTGGCCAGCTCGCAGTTGCACCTGTTCCTGTTTCTCGGCGCGGTAGCGGCGGGGACATTCTTCGGCGGGCCGATCGGCGACAAGATCGGCCGTAAGGCGGTGATCTGGTTCTCGATCCTCGGCGTGGCGCCGTTCACCTTGCTGATGCCTCACGTCGATCTGTTCTGGACCAGCGTGCTCAGCGTGGTGATCGGCTTTATTCTGGCCTCGGCGTTTTCGGCGATCGTGGTGTACGCGCAGGAGCTGGTGCCGGGCAACGTCGGGATGATTGCCGGGATTTTCTTCGGCCTGATGTTTGGTTTTGGCGGGATTGGTGCAGCGTTGCTTGGGCATCTGGCGGATATACACGGGATTGAGTATGTGTATTTCCTGTGTTCGTTTTTGCCGTTGTTTGGCGTGTTGGCAATTTTCCTGCCGCGTACCAAAAAGGCGTGACCCCCAAAAGATCCAATTGTAGGAGTGAGCCTGCTCGCGATAGCGTTCTCTCAGCTACAGATGTGCTGACTGACATACCGCTATCGCGAGCAGGCTCACTCCTACAGGGAAATGTGTTGGGCTATACATTTCAGGCACAAAAAAGCCGCGTATCAAACGCGGCTTTTTCTTGCGCGGGTGTTGCTTAGACGTTGAAGCGGAAGTGCATCACGTCGCCATCCTTGACGATGTATTCCTTGCCCTCCAGACGCCATTTGCCAGCTTCCTTGGCACCGGGTTCGCCCTTGTACTGGATGAAGTCGTTGTAGGCGATGACTTCGGCGCGGATGAAGCCTTTTTCGAAATCGGTGTGGATCACGCCAGCGGCTTGCGGGGCGGTGGCGCCGACCTTGACGGTCCAGGCGCGGACTTCTTCGACACCGGCGGTGAAGTAGGTCTGCAGGTGCAGCATTTCGTAGCCGGCGCGGATCACGCGGTTCAGGCCCGGCTCTTCCAGGCCCAGAGCCTCGAGGAACATGTCCTTTTCTTCGCCGTCGTCGAGCTCGGCGATTTCCGCTTCGATCTTGTTGCACACCGGCACGACCATGGCGCCTTCTTCTTCGGCAATGGCGCGAACCACGTCCAGGTGCGGGTTGTTGTCGAAACCGTCTTCAGCGACGTTGGCGATGTACATGACCGGTTTGGTGGTCAGCAGGTGGAAGCCCTTGATCACTGCCTTTTCGTCAGTGCTCATGTTCTTCATCAGGCTGCGCGCCGGTTTGGCTTCGGTGAAGTGCGCGATCAGTTGCTCCAGCAGCGCCTTCTGCACGACCGCGTCCTTGTCACCGCCCTTGGCGTTGCGCGCGACTTTCTGCAGTTGCTTCTCGCAGCTGTCGAGGTCGGCAAAGATCAGTTCCAGGTCGATGATTTCAATGTCGCGCTTGGGGTCGACGCTGTTGGAAACGTGGATCACGTTTTCGTCTTCGAAGCAGCGCACGACGTGAGCGATGGCATCGGTTTCGCGGATGTTGGCGAGGAACTTGTTGCCCAGACCTTCACCTTTCGAGGCGCCGGCCACCAGGCCTGCGATGTCGACGAATTCCATGGTGGTCGGCAGGATGCGCTTGGGATTGACGATTTCCGCCAGTGCTTGCAGGCGCGGATCCGGCATCGCCACGATGCCGCTGTTCGGCTCGATGGTGCAGAAGGGGAAGTTTTCGGCCGCGATACCGGACTTGGTCAGGGCGTTGAACAGGGTGGACTTGCCGACGTTAGGCAGGCCGACGA
>Ga0196970_1001138_pt1 | contig 20467 bp, 12 predicted proteins | sample S1v_513CmetaG_FD_148672 | JGI IMG/M metagenome (GOLD analysis project Ga0196970, IMG submission 148672) | Soil microbial communities from Anza Borrego desert, Southern California, United States - S1+v_5-13C | ecosystem: Environmental > Terrestrial > Soil > Desert | place: USA: California...
ACCAGGGGCTTCATTCTCGTCAGTGCCATCTTCCTGTATGCGGGAGAGCCGGCGTACGGCCGACACTAACTCACGTACGGCCCTTAGCGACTCCCTTATGTGGTGCAGACCTAGGCTGACGGAGCCGACATCGTACAGCGGCGTGATTTGCTCGCCGAGCAGCCGAACGCCCAGCGCCCTAGCCACCCAGCGGCGGTGTTCCAGGGTATCACCAAAATGCCCTGGCGAGGCGCAGGGGTACCCGGCCAGGACATCGGCCGGCAGAGATAGCCCCTGCAGGTCGTTTAGATAGACCTCCGAGACGGGTAGCCAGCCCTGCTGCTTGACAAAGGCCTTCGCTCCGGTCCTGACAGCATTCCAGCGGGTATGTAGGTCTGTATCATCGATCATGTCGGAGAGGACATACTGATAGGCCATGGGCAGCAGGCGCCGGACCGTATCTGCATCGGGCGGGGCAGCCCACACATCTTCAAGATAGGCAAGCGCTTGGGCCCCGGTCGTCTGCGCCGGGAAGGGGATCAGTGCATGAACCATATCAAGCACAGCCCGCTCCGGTGATTCAGGGGCGAAATCGGCGATGGCAGTTAGCCAACCGCCCAGGTCGCTCCGCTGGGACCCCCGACCGGCGGCCAGCACAAATCGGCCGTGTTTCCGCCGTTCGCCCGTACGGTCAGGCGCAACCGGAAATAACGGCGTGGTCAGCAGCAACTTCAATAACTGAGTGCGGGCGGGCGGGTCAGTTTCGGTGGTCGTAACCGCATCGGTAAGTAGCGATAGCAACTCGTCCGGCGCCGCCACGGGTCCTTCCACGGCCAGCCTGACCACGACCGGTGCCCGCGCAATGTTGCTTCCAAAAGTAATTCCTACGGCGGTGAGCACGGCGATTAGATCGGGTGGAAGGTCTGCCACCGGCGCCTCAGGTCGTGCAGGGTCGTCGGCGGTTAGAACATCGACAGGCAGACAGACTTCTCGTATCCTCCGGACGGGCACCCAAGCTTGGTCCTGGAGCTGTTCGACCCAGAGCGGTCGGCGGATTGCACTTTCAATCCGATCCTCGCCGGCTTCACTCCAACCCAGGGGAATGTATGCTAGGCGCAACTGATTGAACCGCTGCAACTGTGCTTGAGCGGCTCTGAGCCATTTCACGGCAGCTACGGCTTGGTCATAATCGAGTGGGTCGCCCACTGGCCAGCCGATGGGCAGTGCCGCATCGATCAGCTTATACTGTCGGTTGTTCAGCCGACCGGCTATCGGATGCTCGACTGTGTACGCGCTGGCGCGAGTCGAAGGCGGCATGATACCGATGGCGTGCAACTCGTAGTACTTATAAGTCTCAATCTGGTAAGCCAACGTGAACGCACCCGCCGGTCTGGGTTCCAGACCGGCAAAAAAGCTGGACCAGTCTCCCTCGGAGGAGAGCACATCGGGGTCGTCGTCCAGATAGTCCGCGATTACCGTCGGCAGGTCGGGAAATAACACCCGTCTGTAAGCCCCTCCGTAAGGCTCGGCCAACAGGCACTGCCCGGGGGGCAACAGCCGGAGCCTCCCATTGGTCGTCCGGCAAAGCAGGCGTTGTATGTATCGCTTACGGTTCGGCTGAGCCTTTCGAACCCACCAGGTCAACCGGAGCACATCTAGGGCCTGCTGGGCATCCGGCTCCTCGGGCAGCTGTTGCCAGAGCCGCTCTACAAGGCTTTCAAGCCCAAATTGGGCGATTTGCTCCAAGTAGCGCCGTGCCCAGTTGCGCTGTGTCATCTCAGCGGCGTCGCGGGTTGGGGTGGTCACCTCCTGCCAGAGTTCCCACTGGAGCAGGCCTTCGGGGCTGCCAGCTAGCTGGCGGAGGCGGTCGGCCAACTCTCGTTCCTGTCCGAGCAGGTTCCATTCGGACGGCAGCCGCATCAGGGTATCGTGCGAACGCCACCCTCCGGCCTGGGTGGGCACGCAGACGAGCGGTTCCATCTCCCACCCATCGTTGCACCGTTCGCCCGCCTCTGACAGTGCGGCCAGCAGCATAATAATCGGACGCTTTTCCTCCCAGACTGTCACCCATTCCGAGACGCCTGCCGCCGCCAGATCCGCTGGCCGCAGTGGCTGCCAGAGGTCCAGTTCTTGTAGCGCCGTGACGGTCCGCGGCGGCAACTGCTGCCAGGCAACAGCCCGCTGTCCGAAGAGGTAGTTCGGTAGCCAGGCCGCGTCAAAGAGCGGCATAAACGGCCCGGGTGCGAACAGGCCAACCTCAGGCGTTACAAAGCCCTGCGCCTCAAAGGTCGGCAGGAACGGCAGTGTAGCCAATTCGCCCCGAAGCTGGGCCCGGAACGCGTCACACAAGAGCCACTGTCCACCCGCGGTATCGGTACGGCGGAAGTCCGGCAGTACCTCGAAGCCCGCCGCCCACCCGGCACTGCGCGACCCGGAAACCAACCATGCTATGTAAGCGGCCAGCAGCCGCGGAATCTGCTCCCGAATCTGCCGGTGCCATGGAGTGTCATCATCCAGATTCTTCGGGTCGGCCCGGGTCACCACCAGCAGCCAGTCAGCCTGGATGTGCAGGCGCAGCGGCAGTAGTAATTCCATGGGAAGCACTGCAAAGGCCCGGCCCACATCCGGCAGGCGGGGCACAGCGTCCGGGCCTACTTCGAAGAACGCTTCCACACTGCGCATCCGGGCGGCCTCGTCATAAAAGCGATCCCGCTCCGGCCCCGGGTCGGGCGGCACGATCTGCCGGTGCTCCAGGAATTGTTGGATTGACGCTTTGGTGGGTTCGTATTCGCTGACAAACAGGCCCCAAGAACGGGCCTCAGCTCCCCCAGGCTGGGTGGCAGAGATGTGGAAGAGACGCACGCCATTCTTGGGTGCTGGGGCCTCCTCGCAGGCCAACTCCCAGGCGTCATCGTTCCAGTCCAGGCACCGGATGCCTCGGCGGGCCAGCAGCGGTAGCAGGCTGAGGTCGCTTTGAAGCACCCGGTGCAGATCCTGCGCGATCGCCGGCTGCCCGTCGTTGCGCCGTGAGAAGACGAAGCGGCAGGTCATGCCGGCGGTGGGCGCTTCGGCCTGGTCGCTCCAGTAGGGGAGCACCGCTCCCAGCCAGTCACGGATGCGCTCGCCGTACTGCGACGAGCCGGTGCTCCAGCCAACCTGCAAGTAGAAACGCCAGTCGGCCGATGAGACGTCGACCCGCTCGAAGGCATGGAAGACGGACTTGAAGCCCACGCCCATGAAGCCGACGGTGCCTGCGCCTTTGGTAGAGAGGCCCGTGGAGCAAAGCCCCCGGACGTTGTCCTCGGAGAAAGCACGCCCGTCATGCTCAAAGACCAGGTTGCCATCATCGATGGTGAAGCGAATGTGCCGGGCCTGCTCATCGATGGCGTTTTGCAGGAGTTCAGCTATGTATACCCACCCGTGGGTGAAGTTCTGGTTGAGTTGGCGCAGGGCGCCACGTCCACGAAGGTCGGCAAAGAACTTCCGGTTACCCTCCCGGAGGTTGGCGATGAACGCTTGGCATTCGGCCTGATTCATGGGTCGTATTCCCACCTTCCACTATTTCGGGACAAAATTTTCAGCATTATGTTCATGGTCGTGCGGGGAAATTCCTTTGTTAGAGAAGAAATCATACTCTTAGGCGAATTAGTATCAGGGCGACGACGGTGGCGGGTAGGACATGTGATAGACTTGAGTTGGTACATAGAATCGAGCCCTCTTGGGCGGGTTTTGACGCTTGCGACACTCCTATTCGCTCCAAACAAAAACCGGCTGCACTCCATCGACGGATGTGCAGCCGGCACCATTGTGTGCCGTGCTGTCTGCAACCGGCAACTGTTATCATTCAGACACCGAAAAACCTGGAGTGCACGCTAGGAATCCAACTCCACCAAGGTAGTAAGCTGGCTGGCTATTTCGTTATACAGGTCTACATCCGCCTCTGGCGCACGAATGGAGACGATTAGGGCGTAACGTGCAGTCTGGTCATACCGGTCGAGACGGGGTCGTGTCTTCCACCATCCGAGGGTTGGATAGACTGCCAGTACACCACGGTCGGCAAGCTCTGCAGCGGTTCCCTTCCAAATGTCACAGTGCAATGAACCCTTTGCCCGATTCTGCTTTCCAAGCAGCCACGCTGAGTCTTCACCACTAACCCGTATCCCTGCTTCCTCATCACGAGCAGCCGCATTGATGCGTGATCGAAAATCCTTCTCTGACTCCAAGGGGCGTTTTACTTCGAAACGAAGCCCGTGCGACTCATAACGGTAGCGGGAACGCATTCCCCGCTCGGACGGGTTGGGCTCTACGAAATAAGACAGCGTGACCCGCATCTCCACCTCCGTCTCCCCCAAGGCCCGGAGTCCATCTAATGGCCAAGGCAGGCGATGCAAGTGCATATCGCGAAGGGTTGGTGGGCTGTGCCCTTCACGTTCAAAGGGTTGCAGACGTTCTTCCACAACCATGGACAATGAGTTTTTGTAACTCCAGAGGGCACGGTTGAGGCTGGGAACCCCGAAGCCACAGTGCCGAACCAGGGTTTCGTACTTGGCTTTAGAGGCACGCCCTGTCGCGGGTAGGAACATTCGTTTCATTTCCTCTGTCCATTCTGCCGAATGGACGACCAGGGCGCGTACAGTCTCCGGCCAGAGGTCTGGATATTCCCTCATGATTTGCGCCGCCATCCGGGCGGCTAGCGCTGTTGCCGGACTGGTTCCCGTTGTCGTGGTGAACAACCGATCCTGGTGTCTGGCATTCGAAGTCAGGAGACTCAAACTCGGATCTGTGAATGCTCCCAGATTGTCGGCGGCGGCGTTGCCCCCTTCGAATACGACATCCGGCTTCAGTGGCCAGTCTGATTGCCACGTAGCAGAAGTCGTACTAAAAGGGCTCAGCCCGCCGAAGCGAGCAACTGGCCAGTAGCGCCCTGCAACGGGTTGCGCAAAATGAACAAGCTCTGTATACGCACCTACTGTCAAGGCATTCCAAGACTGCCCTGGGTCTTGTACGCCGTCGAGCGTATTACTGTTGGGATACTTACCCCAGGCGTTGATATCATCGACGTTACCCGCCGAGATTATCATCAGCCTCGGGTGCTCACCTTGGCCATCGGCATCAAAGGTTAGCCGGTCCACTGCCGCTGACCATGCCGAGGGGCGACCACGTGATGGGTTGTCCCGGGCCGTCACCGCCATGCCAAATACCCGCTGCCGGTTCGGAGCCGTGATTTCGGGCCGAGCGACTGCCTCGATCGTCAAATACCCGTGATGCAACGGGCTGCCCTCGTTGGCACCGTCGAAGGGCAATAGTTTCACTGATTCCAAACGGTGGCCAACCTGCACCGGTTGATCAGAGGCAAGCGCTTCAGTCAGATCCCCGACCAGAGCGAGACCAGCCATCTCGGATCCGTGTCCGTGTGCGTCCTCCGGTCCCCAAGCTGGGTCCACCGTGTGCAAGTCAGAGGCTGCGAGGGCGGGAGCAAGCAGAGGATGGCCACGATTGACACCAGTGTCCAGGAGACAGACATGGGGAACCGACTCATCGGTTGCTGGTACCATAGTGCGCTTGAGCAGGTCATCCAACCACTCATACTGTTCAGACGGGGCTATTGAGTCGAAGAAGTCAGCAGTGTCCGTGGCCCGTCGCAATTCGGCGATACTATTGAGGGTCATCATCGACCGGTTCAACTGATCTGGCGATCCAAACATCAGCAACACCGTACGTTCGGGGAAGGTAAGCTCCCCTGGAGCGAATTCTAGCCCCTGTTCCTTAGCTAATTCTCGGAAGACGGTCAGCAGATCGACTCCGTCTTCCCTTTGGGGTAACCAGACTTCCCACCATAGCGGCTCTTGGGTTGAGTCTGGAAAGTGTTCGGGGTCATCAGTCCAAAGCGCACGAAGGGTTCCGGCCCGAATCTCCTTGATAGTGTTGATCAGGGCCTTGTGATCCCTGGGATTACCGCTCTTGTCACACTTCTCCACGAGATAGTCACGAATGAGGCGTTCGAAATGGTCCAGCTTTCCGTCCGGAACAAAAACTGTCGCAAATGTCTGGCTACCGTCTTGACGCACATTCAGTAACTCTATACCGGACCGTTCTCGCGCCAGACTCTCAAATGCCAACTCGATGTCCGGAAAACCCTCAAACTCCACATGAAGGCCAAATCCCTGGTCCAATCCAGCACGCGCTTGGACGGCCCGGGCTGTCGCCATCTCAGGTTTCAGCGCCTCAACTTGACTCAGGAGTGTAGCCCCATGGGACTGGCGATCACGGTCCGGTACTGAACGCCCCTTGACGGGGCGTGACGGTGGTCGGAACCGTTCGGTTCTGGCTGCCCCTTTCAGGATGAAGTGGCGACTCTGATCATGAGGTTGGTCCGGCATATTGAACCACGTCTTCCCTTACTAGATGTTCTTCTTCAATCTCTGGGCAACGTCTTTGCGCTCCGATAACATCGCTCTAAGGTCATCCTCTGTGGGGCGCCGCTCCTCAATCAGTGCAGCCTTCAGCGCTTCATCTGAGGCCCGGGTTACCTCGGCGTGGTTCAGACCAATGGCATCTTCCGCCAACCGTCTCCAGGCTACGTTCTTATCAACATGTCGTGAGAGTCGAGATTTCATCAGTGCAGCTATCCGAACCTCGTCAGGCAGTTCGTAATGAAACACGTCATCAAATCGGCGAAAGAGCGCGCTATCAAGGATTTCAGGGTGATTGGTCGCAGCTACAATCAGGCTATGGGATCGGTCCTGCTCGATCATCTGCAAAAAGCTATTCAGCACACGCCGAATTTCGCCGACATCATTAGCAAGTCCGCGCTGTGAACCAATTGCGTCAAACTCGTCGAAGAAATAAACGCCACGCGAATGATCCGTAGAATCAAAGACCTGCCGCAGCTTGGCAGCTGTCTCTCCCATATACTTGGTGATGAGACCATCCAATCGGATTTGAAACAGAGGGATGCCCAGTTCCCCTGCCAGCACCGATGCAGTCATGGTCTTGCCTGTGCCAGGTGGGCCAACCAGGAGCAGCTTTCGCCGGGGGGAAAGACCGTGCTCCAAGAGTAGATTCGCGTGCCGTTGCTCGCGAATCACCCGTTGAATCTGCTGTACCAGATTGTCATCTAAAACCATCTCGGCTAGGCGTGCTTTCGGGTAGGAAACTTCAAGAAGACCTGCCAACTCACCTCGAGGCCGGTTGATAGGCACAGTCTGCCCTACACTGCGTCGCCGCTTGGACTCATCGATCAGGCTGCGCAATTCCTCGGCCAGCTTGCCATGGCCCATTTTAGCTTCGTGAGCGGCCGCCTGGAGAGCCACCGAATAGAACTGTTGGTCATCGCCTTCCAGGTGCGATTTCACCAGCGCCTTGAATTGTTCACCACTAGGCATGGGGCATTCTCCTCCCCTATTGGATGCACTCCATTTTACCGGAACGTGCGCACGGCTGTTACATCGTAGGGCGTTATCCCGTAGCGTCGGTTCCGACAGGCAGGAGCAGTATCATCCAGCCTTGGCGTCGCTCGCTGGAAACAGTGTCCCCCGTGGCCCTTCCCGCAATGAACTGCGCCAGCCCTCATAATCTTAACATGTGCTTTACCTTCCCCAATAATAGTGGGTGTGTTGTTCAGCATGCCTTGCCGGACGAGCAACAGACAACGGCTTCACACAAGAGTCACGCACTTCTTCCGAATACCTCTATGAGATATTACAACGCCCCGAGGAACAAGTCCTTCCAGGTGACTCTGACGGACGACTTATTGCTACAGAACTACCTGCTTGCCCTCAAGCCTCAGATATAGGGGGCTGTTTGCGCTGCGGTCGGAGCTACGGCCCTTCTGCCAGCAAACGTGGTGAACGCCACCTCCGCATCTCGCCGCCGATAAGCTCAAGCACTGCACCATCCCCGTTCGCTAGGGCCCCCCCCACATCGGTCACCAGTTTGTGTCCCCGGGGGCCAAAGGCGTTCCTTAATGGCAAGCTTGTACATGGCCAATCTCAAGGGGGCATATGGTACATAGCAAGCCAATTGGGTGGAGGGCGTCACATGGGATGGTTGATCGGTTTGGTTCTCGGTTTACCAGCAGCGTTAATCTTGCATGAACTTGGCCATTGGTGGCTAATGGAGGAAGCCGGTTTTTCGCCGGCAAGAGTTAGGCTTTTTAGCGGACCGGCTACCCTTAAGTTCAAATAGCGGCGAGTTCCTTGTGAGGTCGGGCTCATACCTTCAGGAGCTTACGTTGTCGAGAATTCGCGTATGCGGCACGAGATCAGATGGTCACAGAACCTCCTGATATACTTGGCTGGCCCGGTGGTGAATCTTGCGGCTGGCCTTGTCCTTGCAGCGGGGTATTTTGGCTACACCGCGTGGCGCAGCGACCTTCCTTTGGGAACTGCAGTACTGCGAACTCTCACATCCATTAGCCTGCTCCTAGAACGCTTGGTCGGGCTCTTCAGTTCCGTCCTTGTCGAGTTCATTCCCAGCCTTGTGCTGGGCGCAGGATTCCACGGACCGTGGGGCATCCATGATCTTGTCCAAGGCATGCAAAATCCAGCCGGATTTATCGACGTAATTGGAGGATTACTCACCGCACAGTTGGTCGTTGGTCTCTTCAACCTAATCCCGTTCCCCGGCCTTGACGGATTCGGCGTTATCGGTTGCCTCTACGAGGGCATAACCGGTCGAGTGGTACCTCGGTCAGTCTCAGCGTTAGGACAAGACATGATCCTTTTCGGCCTTCTCATAGGGACGCTATGCTTGTTTTTGGGTCGTAATCAGGCGATTTACTCAGAGGTGATTAGAATTCCTGAGAACCGTCGGCTAGCCACGCTGAACGTCTTTGGCCTTCTGGTGCTATCCTCAGTGATCGCCTTGCGTGCTCTTTTACAGCGGGACCTTAACCGCAAGTAGGCGACGGCCCACCAACTTCTCTAGGGTACTCTAAGGAGCGGCGTTCAATGAGCACCTGGTCGGAACGGCACGGTTGGCTGAGTGGCGAACGCTTGCCTCCTTCTAGTCTGGTTGGCTGTTTTTGATACTGCATGAAGTCAGGGGAGTGCACGACCCTCGGAAATGCCAATATTACTCCACCCAAGACGCCCAAGAGGAAGAATCCTCGATGGCGTCTTCTGTGAATGCGTCCCTGTTGTTCAATTGCAACGGCGAAGATCACAAGTCTGTCATCCCGCAGAGCGTCGAGAATGGTGTCCTCGAAACAGATAGTGCGGAGTCTTGTCATTACGAGGTCTCGCCTCGTTCCGCTGGGCAAACTCATCCTTTGCTGCCAACTCAGCCCGTGTCGGAATTGACTGCATCACCTTCGGCTCTTTCTCCTGCCCTCGACCTCGTACCATCGGGTGGCCAGTCGTTCCACCATAGGCTCGTGATTGGCCCATGAAGACAGTTGCCGCTGAACCCTCTCGATGCGAGCCAATTGCTCAGCGCTAAAGAAGTCTTGGGGTTCCAACTCACCCTTCTTGCTGTTGCAGGAACGACACAAGACTGTCACGTTGGCCTCAAGACGGCCGGTACGACTGTGGTACATCAGGAAGTTGCCGCCTTCATTCTTGGGAAGCCAGAAGTGATCTAGTGTGAGGTCTGGCATCGTAGCGGACTCAAATCGGCAACCACAGGCCATACATTCGTAACCAAAACTCCTTAGGATATGACCCAGACAGTTACGCCTAACGTAGTTGTCTAGGTCGTTCCCCCTCTTATAATCCATCTTGCGTATCAGGTACGAAGACCGGTCTCGCATAAGCCGTTGCGAGATGCCAGAGACGGTCGGTTCAAGGCTGGATTCGGAAGCGACGCTCTTCTGACGGTCCTTCCACGCCAGTTCTTGATAACTCAAGTCTTTAACTCTGTCGCTTTGCTCACTTTCTTCCAGAACAAGTCGACTGAACTCCTCGCCAACGCGTAAGGCCTCTCGATGAAATTCCACCCAGCGTGGATTATCCGGAGAGAACAAGCCGCCCATCGGGGCGTTTTCAAGTCGTTTCCACCATAGCCCACGCGTAGAGCGGTCGCCCGTCCAAGCCCGGAAAAACGATTCCAACTCGTGTAACCGGTCTCTGTACTTCTTTATTTCCCGGCGTGTGGAAATGAGCCTGTCCAGGGCAGCGTCTGTATGCTCCCCAGGTCCCAAAAGGCAATAAACGCAAACCTCTTGCTCTCTTAGTCTTGTGCTTGTGGGGCTGCTCCACTGCAGAGAGCACCGGCTACATGTATGAGGATAGAATTCCGTCCACATCGCCGTTCCCCCTAAGTAGCGCTGAGTATAAACCGTCTGCACCAAACATTCCATTAGTCAAACAGCTTCCCCTGCCAGCAAAGCAAAGGCTAAGAGCAACTGGGCTTACCGGCGACCATATACTCCTCCGTGCAGATTTGAAACGGAACCTTTAGCCACTTGTGCCGTCCCCAGCCTTTGCTCGCCCAATGCAACCTTTGTGCAGAATTGATTCGGCAATTACCGGCGCTAGGTATTGGCAGTTCTTCGTGTCGAGATAACACCGAACTGAACCTAGGTGGCGTACCGGTTGATGACGGTTGATAACATTAAGAGCCAGGATGTCGCAACACCCTGGCTGAATCAGGAACAGCATTAGCCCCGGACACTGGGGTCAATCGACCTTGGACAAATCGCTCTTAGGGCCGCCCTGTCACGTGGGCGGCCTTTATAATCTATAAACGCTTGAGCGTCTTCGCTCGGAGCCTGCCCGATGTCATCTAACCGAGGGCGCAGATGAACATGGACCTCGTTCTGGTTCTTATGCTCTGGGGCCCTGTCGGCCGGTAGGCACTCGCGGACCGAATGGCGAGTTTGACAAATTGTGTCCTTCCATGATCACGCCACCCCTCCGCTGCAAGCTTTAAAGCAGCCACCACACGCTATGGCGCCCACCGGGCCAGACCCCGAACTAAGGCAACCCGTTCCACCGTCTCCTGCAGGCCAGCGAAAGCCACTCGCTCCCAGCCCGTGTGCCCCACCGAGATCCCCAGTCCACGCCTGACCTGGCGGCCAAACCGTTCCGGCATACGCCGGAAATACTCCCGCCAGTACCCTACAATGCACTCCCGTCGCTCTACCAGCAGCGCCTGCGTTGGGAGCGAATCGCTCTTCTGCAGGTTTATCGATGACCGGCTGGGCAGCATGTTCCACCAGTCGTTGTTGCCCCAGGCGCTATACGGGATCACGTGATCTACATGAAAAGACTCCTCGAGTGTCTTTCCACTCCACACGCACGTGAGGGGATGCCCCAGATGTAGAAGCACCTCCCGCACCTCAGCCGTCGTCCGCTCATCCTCCGGCTCGTCAAGGAGCAACTGTAGAAACTCACCGGTGGCGCGGGGATCCCCGTTCATCTCGGCCGTCAACTGGGCCCAGCGGAGGATCAGACTCTCTTCGATCCAGTGGTTGAACCGACTGATGTCCAGCCAGATTGACTCAGGAACCTCGACCCAGCCTAACCGGTCATCGAACGGGTCTGGTGAAAGAACTTGAGGGCAGCGCGGTACGTACTGGAACAGCCGGTTTGCTTTTGTGCCAGCAAATTCCACGGGACCCCTCTTGATGGTATCGCGAAAGACTACAAGCGTGTCGATGAATCGGTCGGGATTCTGCTCCAGGTCCTGGAGGAACGCAAGGCGCCCTCCCGCGGAGTACTGAGTAACCAGCGCGGCTACGGTCTTACGGAAAGCCAGAGGCTTTCCGCCGGGCTTTGCTTCGCCCCGCAGCTGGGCAACAAGCCGATCATTGGGAGCCAAAAGAGGCCAGTAATAGGTGAGCCACCGGACTGCTATGGACCGCATCGGTACGAGTACCTTGTCCCTGTCCCAGCGCACGGTGTGAGGCTCCGTTCGGCTGATACTGCACAGGGCCCGAATGAGAGCGTATTTGTATGTAGCGGTCTTCTGATCCTGTACCAGCACGCTCTGCAAGCGTTCGAGGCCGCGCGAAACCTGCTGGCGCCCCTTTTCAGCCAGCAGCACGGTCCACTCAACCTCGGGTACGACCATATCTGTTTGGGTCTGCGTATCAATTACATGCAGCCCGGCTGCTTCCAGCAAGAGGGTAAGGCGACCCCGAGGGATCTCCGGGAAGATCCGCCCGTTTGCTTCGCCCTGCTGGGCGCCCCGACTTCCCTGAAGGGTGAGAACCAGGCGCCCTCCGTCCCGAAGAACCCGGGCAAGGTTCAGCACGGCTGTGATCAGGTGCTCGCGACCCACGTGCATGAGGGCCGTGCACAGTACGTTACCGTACTCGGCTGATGGAATTGTGGCCAAGTCCGGCAGGGACGACTGTCCGAGAACCATGCCACGATAGGAGGCCCTCGCGTGCCGAAGCGCTTCCTGCGATGCGTCGTATCCTATGGCGGGGAACTTCTGCTCGAGCAGCCAGGCAACATTCCGTCCGCTTCCACAGCCGATGTCGGCCGTCGGGGCTCCAGGGTGAAAGAAGGCCCCCATGACCCTCTGCAGCCCTTCAGGCGCAAGGGTAGGGTTTTGTTGGCCGTGTTGCGGGGAATGGGGGGCGTAGCTAGAAAGGTTGGTTGCGTCCATAGGGTTCACCTCCGGAGGGGGCGCAGCGCCTTACAGACATTCTCCAGGTGGTGCCCAATCCCTTCGGATTTGGTGGTATATCCTCCTGGCTTAAGTCGGGGACGCAAAGAAGGACGAATCCGTGCATCACTGCATAGTTCGTCCTTCTGATTGTAAAAGCCCAGCCATTTCTCTCACCAACACACCGCAACGCTTTGGTCTAACAGCGTCATTTTTGATCTGGTCGACCTAGCATCTCATCCGCAGGTCACCTAACGTACCACGCACGATTCGGCAGGCAACCGTCATCGCATACCGTTCGATCTGCCATGAACCCGGACTGTCGCCTCTCCATCAGCCCTCCAGCCGCCTTCCAAGTTATCTGAAAGGTCGCAGTCCAAGACATCTGCCACACCCTTGCCGTGCAGCACCAAGCCGACGGTGTTACGGTTAACAGCCGCCCCCTGAAGACGCACATATCCCCTGACCTCTACTGCTGGTCCGGTCATCCCGACCAACGAACTCCCCTCGACCACACCTCTACCGCCGGCATCCACTACCAAGGCGGGGCCTTTCCCTCGACTGAATCGGCTTGAGCGTACGACTACACTCGCCGTGTCTCCTACACGGACGCCGCCACCGCTAGACGCCGACCGCTCAACAACAAGCTCAGCCCGGTCTGATACGTCGACCCACATGAACTCACATTCTTCCACGCGGCCCCGCGCCCCATGTGTAGCCTTCAAACCAACCGCATCATCATGCAGTCGACAACGCCTGACCAACGGGTCGGCCCCCTGTTGGAGTTCGATCCCGACACGTCTATTGCCAAACACGGCGGTGTCTTCCACCGTACCGCCCGCACGGTCTTCAAAACTGATGCCAACGCCATCGCTTCCGGATACCTGACATTGGCGCACGTACGGTTGGGCCCCTTCGCCCCGCACGCATAGACAAGCCTCTGCACCGCCGGAGAGGTCGCAATCCTCGATGTGAGGGCGTCCACTGACAATACTCACGGCTTGGCCCTTACCCTGTCCGCTACGCACCGACAAGCCTCGAATTTGCACCCAGGGTGCAGCCAGTGTTAGTGCCGGGCCGTTATCGCCTTGGAGAACCACGGCCCCTGCGGGACCAACGCCGCTGATTACAACCGGAGCCTCGATCACCAGCGATTCAGTGTAGATGCCCGGATACACAAGGATACGGGCACCCGGCCCAACTGCCTTCAGTGCACTACCCAGACTTGAATGAGCACCCGGCAACACTGGTGAGCCAGCACAGACCGTCACCGTAGCAGACCCAGTTTCGTTCGAAGTTGCAGGCTCAACATTACCTGGAGCGTCATCGATATGGTCGGCTTCAGTCAGAAGTGGCGAGATACGTCGGATCGCGTATACGTGCAGTTCGTGGAGGGCCCGTGTCATGGCCACATAGAGCCGCTTGGTTGCCAGCAGATCGGCAGGGAAATGTGTCCCGTCAGCGTCAAGCACTACCACAGCATCGAACTCAAGCCCCTTGGCCGAGTGTACGTCTAGCATCATAGGCACCTGCTTTGCATGCTGTCCAGGCTCGCCCCCGGTTACGGCAAGCCCTGCCCCGGTCAGGGCCGTTCGGATCCCTTCCGCCCGAGCACTGGTGGGGGTTATCACTGCGACTCGCCCAAAACGGTGCGTTAGGTCCCGCAGGGTCTCATGGAGTGCAGCCACCAGTTCCGCTTCGCTTGAGAGAATCCGGATTACGGGCTCTGCTCCATCTCTGAGTACCGGCTCCGGCAGCGGGACCTTGGTAGGTACCCGTTCCAACACCCGCCGGGCCTGTCCCACAATCTGTCGGGTGGACCGGTAGCTACGCGGGAAGTGATACTGCTCTACCCGGTCGGCAGGTACCGCTGCGTTCAGCAGTTCGTCCCAGTTAGTCTCTTCAGCCCCCGAGGTGAGGCGTTGGGCCAAATCGCCCACGAGTGTCATCGAATAATCGCGTGCCCGACCTGCCAGGACGGCATAATGGATTGGGGTCAGATCTTGCGCCTCATCGACGGCAATGTGGTCATAGCGTTCAGTTTCGGCGACGCCGAAGATGTGATCACGGAGCCAGCAAAGCACGGGTAGAACCGCAGCAGACATTTCCCCACGGGACAAACGGGTGGCAGCCTCCTGCAGAGCCGCCTGCAGAGGACCGAAGGTTATCTGCGCTATTTCTGATGTACAGAAAGACTGCCACGCCGCTACGCATAGTTTGTGAGCCGAACCAGACGGTTGCAGTCGCTTTCGGTAGGCCGGAACCTGCCGAAGGATCTCACGGCCGTGTATGATAGCCTTCTCGAGCCGTTCCACTTCCTTGAAGGTGCCCTGCCGGCGCGAGTTGTTTAAGCTGGCCAACTGTTTGCGGGCTTGCCGTAGAGTCTCTTCCTGGTCGGCCACGATGCGGTCCAGTTCGTGGCGCACGAACGTCAGTCCACCACGGCGGAACCAGGTCTTGATTTGTGCGGCAGTAATTAGCGGATGCCCTCCGACCACCAGGTCCTCTTTTGGGAGGAGGCGGTCGGCGTATATCGGCAGCCAGTCTTGTAGGGCGCTCACTAGTGAGGCAGCCCCCTTGAGAGTGCGCATTTCTGGGGAGTCGTCATAATGACTCAACCCCTTTAGGTCGAGGCCCAGGACCTTGGTGGCCCATGCAGGAAAGGTCGTCTGCTGTACCCGGTTGACCCCGAGTTCGGGCAAAAGGTCTTGGATGTGATTCAAAAAGAGCGCGCTGGGCGCCAGGACTAGGGTCCGCTCGGGGCGGACCTCCTTTGGGTAGGAATAGACCAGGTAGGCCAGCCGGTGCAAGGCGACAACGGTCTTGCCGCTGCCCGCCACACCTTGAACTACAACGGTTCGGTCACGGGACGCCCGGACCACTCGGTGTTGTTCAAGCTGGATTGTGGCAACGATATCACGCACCGTTTCGCCCGCGTTGCGCTCCAGTTGGCTGAGTAGGAACTGGTCTGCATAGCCGTCTTGGGTCTTCGGCACAACCTGGGCGGTGACGGCATGGTCGGTGTACGCGTCCATCAGCTTAATGATACGGTCGGACGTCACCTCCAGATGGCGCCGCAGATGAAGGTAGCCTTTGATCATTCCTCCAGGAGCCTTGTAGCTGGTGCGTCCACCGGCGCCTTCGTAATAGAGACTCGCTATTGGTGCACGCCAGTCGGTAATGCCGGGGCCACCGCTTTTCCCTATGTAATAGCGCTCAGCGCTTCCTGTATCGCTTGGGGTAAAGTCAACACGTCCGAAGTAGGGAGACTCGATGGCGTCCTTGAGTTGCTGTATGATGGCCGCCTGGTTCTCTTTCAGTGTCCGCGCGACCAGTCGGTCCTCCAGCGGGAACCCTTTCTGGTTGGCCGCAGTTTCGAGGAGGCGGCACAGGTCGGCCACTGTAAGCTTAAGGTGGGCAGCTTCAGCCGGATAGTCTGGATGGGACTCGGGCGGTTGCGCTCCGCGCTTCTTGGGTTGTGCCATCGTGGTCCACCTCGCGGTGTCGTTCCATTTCGACAGTATGCCTGACTGAACATTCTATAGTGAAGGGAGCGCTTCCTCTCGCAACTGGTAGAAGCACCCGAAGGGGGAGCCAGTCTTTGCGTCCTCAGGCGTAGGGCCACTGCACGACAGGACGAACCTGTGTATGTCCACGAGTTTGTCCTGTTAGGCACCGTATACTGCCGGGCAGTCGGTTATGACTCCGGCGCCGATGGCCTCAAGCCCGTGCGCCGGTCCCAGAAGGTATCTTCCCACCCGGTGATGACGCCGTGATCACCACAGACGGGACACTCCCACATGATCGTGGATCCGTCCTGGTGTGCGAAGATAGGGCCTGTACACCGGCGGCGCCCCTGCCTGCGAAGGCACGGAACGTTGGTCTCTTCAGAGTGGTCGACCTGACGAATCGTCACCCACCCCACGATGGCCCCCAAAAAAAGCGCCAGGTCTAGGGCGGGGCCAGGGATTTCCGCAGCGATCTCGCCTTGCTCATCGAGGAAATGCAGTAGATTGGTAATGAGAGCCATAGCGCTCCTCCTTAACAGGGTGTGAATCCGATTGTCGGCCCCCCAAAGGCCGCCGGTTGTCGTTGTAACAATATTTCAAGTAACGTGGCTTGGAGTCCTGCTGTCCGCCTGCCTACGCTACTACCAGGAACTACACGTGAGATATCGCACTATAGCAAGGAAGGACGAACTCGTGTATCACTACGCGAGTTCGTCCTTTTCATTATTGGAGTCCCGCGCCGAGTTATCACATTTGGCAGGCAGGGAGAGCAAACCCCAAAAGCGAACATGTATTCGAAGTACTTTTGGGAGGCTCCTACGTGACACGACTTTCCCTTCGCTGCGGAGACCAAGAGTTTCGGACGCCGGAGGAACTGGCCGTTATCGCCCGACGTGTGCTGGCTGGGCACCGGGAAGAGCGTGTTCTGATACTGGGGTTATCGGCCCATTATCGTGTGACGGGAGCGTGGCTGATCGGAGCCCCAGAGACGGCCACTGTGTCGCATGTGCGCGTAGATATAGGTGCCGTACTATGTGCACTACGCTCCAGCTCGGACACTACCCAGTTTTTCCTGGCCCACAATCACCCAACCGGTTCCAGCAGCTTCAGCTACGACGACCTGACCGTAACACGGGAACTTGCCTGCCTGGCAGCAGAGTGGGGCATATATCTTGTGGATCACATGTTGGTCGCTCGTGGCCGAGTATACAGCGCAAGGCGGGCTGCCCTTGACATAGACCGGCCGGTCCCGAGTGCGAACCGTCCAGTTGCGTAGCGAAACGGAAACTCGCAGCCTCAGGCTAGAAATTCGGCGCTTTCGCTAAGTAGATGTCATGATCGTCGGCCCGCCATGCAACATCAATTGACAATGTCCTCACGTCTATGTCAGTCGGCTGCTCTGCCGGAGGCAATTTGACCAGGCCAGCCACAGCTGAGACTCCGCGCTCGTCAAGTGGAGCCTTGAACTCCCTACCGAGTACGTCGCTGGCCGAAGCGTGCCACGCGAACTCTCCGTGTTCTTCCTCATTCAGGAAGATCCACCCAGGGAGAGCGCACGTCACCTCGATTTTTCCCGCCGGTTTGTCAACAACTACCTTTTTCACAACCTCCCGAAAGCTTGCGGGATTGACTTCTGACTCGTGCCTCTGCAACTCGTTAACCCAAGCGGCCAGTAGCCTGCCCGCTTCGCTGACCCGATGTTCAATGTTCAACTGCCTGTCTTCCTCGCGCTTAATCTGTGACTCAAGGCTATCCAGACGATCACATTCCTCGTCGATTCGGCGCCGAAGGTCTTTCCGTCTCCGCTCGGACTCCGCTTCAAGCAGTTCCGCATCGTATATCTGCACCTTCATCTCTATTTGTTGCACGGTTCCCAGCAGTTCAGCAATTCGCTGACGGGCTCGGTCGACGCCGGCACATAAGACAGTTCGAATGTCTTCTTCCGTCATCGAAGCAACGTGCTTTTTGCAGGCGTTGATAACCGCGAGGTGGATCTGGTCCCTCAGAACTCTGCTACAGCACGAGTAAACGGCAGAGTCATTACTTTGACCTGGATTCATGTCCTGGCCGCACTCGGCACAGACGAGAAGGTCCTTTAGGAAGTTGCGGGTGGCTACGCGAGGCCCCTTTCCGGCGAGCAGGCTTTCCATCCGAACACTCACGGCTTGAAATAAGTCTTCCCGGATGATGGGGGCTTTTACGTACTCAGATCTTATCAGGACGCCGTTGCTGTGAGTCACGTAGCCACGATATACCTGTTTGGTGAGCATGTCTTTGACGTGGTCGTAGGTCCAAGGTTTGTTATCCCTTCGCGACTGCGGGTATGCCGACTGAAGGGACTTGGCCACATCCCGGGGATGCCAGCCTAGTGCCACCTTTTCGAACGCGTATCGCACTACGGGTGCCTCATCGTCGTGGGGCGTCAACTCCTTAGTGCTCTTGTTCTTTTTGTACCCATAGGGCTCGCCGAAGGGTTCGCCCCGGTCTCGCTTTGCCTTGTTTTTGTCGGCGCTCCGGACCCGGAGGGTAATACCCTCAACTTCGGCCAGTAGTCCCATGAAGGTTTCGGAAACAACACTATAGTCTCCGTGCATGGCTACTGGCAGTTCCCCGCCAGACGTAAAATCGATCTGGGTCTCCTTTTGCCTACACACCTCATAGAAGCGCACCCACTCCCATGAGCGGCGGGCAAAGCGGTCTCGACGGTACATGTACACCTTCCTAAGATAAGGGCGTCGAGCCAGTTGGCGCTGGAGCGCCCACGCTCCGTCCCTCTCTTCGAGCTCCTTCTTGGTTGCCGACTGACCAGGATCTAGGAAGATCGCCCAAAGGTCGATGCCGTCTTGATCGCATTTCTCTTTCGCTCGCCGGATTTGTTCGTCGAAGCTTTCGCCATCATCTAGTTGCTCGTCTGATGATACGCGCGCATAGATCGCCGCTGCGTTCTCTGTTCGGGGCCCGACCTGGCAGCACCCAGTCAGGCGTTTCCAAGGAATTAGTGCTCCGTCTTGGTACAGGCCAGAGTAGTCAGGCGGCTTGAGTTCGTACACTTTGATCACCTCAAAATCGAACCTATGTCAGAAAGGCCAGTTGAGATGCCAGTCGCCTGGCACCTGATGGTGTTCTGCAATTACGCAAGTTGACAACCGGTATCTCCATTCCTGGAAATCTCCGTAATAGTGCCGCCGCGAACACCATTATGCTGCACCATGGGGCTGCGCTGCACCACTAGACGTCACCGCAAGCCGGTCAGCACTGCACCGCCTAGCTGCACCGCACCGTCGAACTGCACTGCACCGCCGAACTTCAACGTGCGCGGGTCTGACTGCACCGAATCGCCGGGCTACACTGCACCGCACCGCCGGGCTGCACCGCACCGCCGGGCTGCACCGCACCGCCGGGCTGCACTGCACCGAATCGCCGGGCTGCACTGCACCGCACCGCCGGGCTGCACTGCACCGCCGGGCTGCACTGCATCGCACCGCCGGGCTGCACCGCACCGCCGGGCTGCACCGCACCGCCGGGCTGCACCGCACCGCCACCCTCAGCAGTTTCGGCGAGAGACGGGCCGACTAGCATGCTCTACGGCCCGTCCTTCGCCTAAGATGACACCATGCCGCTTCGGCAGAGAATGGCATCATTTTCCCGGGTCACCGTTACACTACCGATCCTAGTTGACAGCTGTTTGGATAAGTGTCCACCGGAGAATACGCAGATAGGGGTGTCCTGATGTAAGCCATGAGAGGTCTTTGGCGGGCGCCGAGTCGAGCAAGATGACCACGCCGTCGGGAGGGCTGACACAGGGCAAGTGTTTGCGGACCCATGACAGCAAGGAAATGCACCTAACCAGTTCCGAGTCGTCCAGGTGTGAAAGGACCTGGAGGAGTACGAGTTTACCAGAGTCGTCGACCGCGAGACATTCAGCCGCTCCATATGGCGTCAACAGGGGGATTCGCTCGTCCTCCCAAGGCGACAGCGGAATGCCCACCAAGGAAGGCATGGCCCGGAGTTGCTGTACAACCCACGGCCTAAGTTCGCTGCTGTCACCTACTGCCAGGACCTGCTGCGGGTGTGTAGATAGGGTCTCTCTGCTTGCTACCAGCCGCCTTACTCTACGAACAGCGCCCAGCCTCTTGGCCCCCATGGCTTGAGCCGATGTCGTCTTTGCACCATGACTCGCTCGCATCTCTGCACCATTCTGCACCTGCTCCGACTCACCGGCCGGCGCCTGCTCCGTTGCACCGTCCCGCTCCGTTGCACCAGCCTGCTCCGTTGCACCAGCCTGCTTCGTTGCACCGTCCTGCTTCGTTGCACCGTCCTGCTCCGTTGCACCAGCCTGCTCCGTTGCACCAGCCTGCTCCGTTGCACCAGCCTGCTTCGTTGCACCGTCCTGCTCCGTTGCACCGTCCTGCGTCTGATCC
>Ga0196970_1001139_pt1 | contig 20444 bp, 22 predicted proteins | sample S1v_513CmetaG_FD_148672 | JGI IMG/M metagenome (GOLD analysis project Ga0196970, IMG submission 148672) | Soil microbial communities from Anza Borrego desert, Southern California, United States - S1+v_5-13C | ecosystem: Environmental > Terrestrial > Soil > Desert | place: USA: California...
GGGCCAGGCGCACGCCCGCACCAGCGTCACCTACGAGTATCCGGCGGCGGAAGGCGATCCCTACTATCCGATCCCGCGCCCCGAGAACCAGGCGCTGTTCAAGAAGTACGAGGCGCTGGCGGCGGCGCGGCCGGAGGTCGCCTTCGTCGGCCGCCTGGCCACCTACCGCTACTACAACATGGACCAGGTGACCGGGCAGGCGCTGGCGGCCTGGCGGCGCCTCAAGCCGCTGGGCCGGGCCGCAACGGCCGGGGAGACGGCGATCGCAGGCGCATGACGTGGTCTACGAGTATCTCTACTTTTTCCGGGGAAGCAGCGAACCGGTTCGCGAGCGCAAGGCCTGCGAGGCCGATGGCGCCGCCCGCGCCCGGGCCGCTGAGGACTTGCTGCGCATGCCCAGCCGGGTCGGCGTAGAAGTTTGGTGCAGGGGTCGTCTGATCTACGCTCGCAGCCGCACCCGGACGACCTCAGACCCTTCGCCCGCCGGCTGAGCCGATCACGCGGGTCGCCGACCTGGCCGGGAGGTGTCGCGTCGCACCCCGCAATGCCGGTCTTCCTAAGCCTCCGCACGCCCCAGGGCGGCCCTTCCCAAGGGGAGCTCTGAGTCACAAGCGGTCACCCATCGCAGCCCTTCTTCAGTGCCATTGTCTGGATCTACACTGAGACGGCGGGAGCCCGCGAGAGCCTTCCTCCATGCAAGCCTCGCAGACCCCGATCTCAAGCAACTGACCGAGCGATCCCGACACCCCGCCGGTCAGTCATCGCCTTGGTAGTCGAGCAGCGACGTCTCGAGCGCCTCGATCGCGCCGCAGCCGGACTTCATCTACTGGCGCGATGTGGCGGAGAGCCGCCTCGAGCCCCTCATGACCGACTGGTCGCTCCCGCCCATTTCCCTGCATCTCGTCGCGCCCGGCGACGGCCCGCGCCCGGTGCGCGTCACCGCCCTTATGGAGTTCCTCGCCCGCAAACTCACCGCGCCGCTCTGGCCCGGAGATCGCGTGCACCGGTAGGCCGACGACCGGACGCCGATCGGCCGTTGTCGCCTGTATGATCACCCGGCCGCGCGGGGCCAATAGGCGCTGTCCGGCGTCGCCCGGTGGCCGAAGATCGCCTGGCCAATCCGGACCACCGTCGCGCCTTCCTCGATCGCCGCCTCGAAGTCGCCGGACATGCCCATGGAAAGCTCGCGGACCTCGGACCAGCGCTCGCGCAGCACCGTGCGCGTCTGCGCGAGCTGGCGAAAGCAGGCCCTGACCTGAACGGGATCGTCGGAGAAGACGGCGAGCGTCATCAGGCCGCGGACCCTCAGTCGATTCAGAGGCTGGAGGCCGGACAGGAGCGCCGCCGCATCGCCGGGAGGCACGCCGTACTTCGAGGCTTCGCCCGAAGTGTTCACCTGCACAAAGACGTCCATGCGACGATCGACCCTGTCGAGCGCCCGCTGCAGCGCCTCGGCCACCCGGAGGCTGTCGAGCGCATGAAAGCTGTCGGCGAAGCCGGCGACCGCCGCGGCCTTGTTGGTCTGCAGGTGGCCGATCATGGCCCATTTCGCCGGGCAGTCCTGAAGGTGGGCCTGCTTGCCGAGCGCTTCCTGCACCCGGTTTTCGCCGAAATGGTGCAGACCGAGACACCAGGGGGCTCGCAGCGTTTCCGGCGGAACGGTCTTGGTGGCGGCCACAAGAGCGACGTCCTCGGGGCGCCGCCCCGATCGCGCACAGGCCTCGGCAATCCGCCTGCGCACGTCGGCGAGCCGGACCTCAAGCGTATCCTGCGCCGCCGCCGGAATCATGGGGTCGGGCAGACTGCACCGCCAGCCGCGACGTCTGCGGACAGGGCCGGTTCGGCGCCCGTCAGAAGAAGCGCTGTCTCGGCCCCCAGTCGGAGGTCCGGGACATGGCCGAAATACTGACGGCGAAGGCGTCCCTGCCCGTCGATCAGCACCACGGTCGGGGTACCTTGCATAATGTAGGCGCGCATCGTCTCCGGGATCCCACCGTCGGCGCCGGGAGCGTCGATGCCGACGGGGAAGTCGATACGGTTCTCGTGCAAAAAGGCGGCGAGGGTCTTCGGGGAGTTCGCCTCGTGATGCTCGAAAACGGTGTGCAGGCCGATGACCGCGACCTGCTGCTCGCCGAAGGTTTCACGCAATCTCTTCGCCTGCGGCAGGGCGTGGCTGACGCACCCCGGGCACAACATCTGGAAGGCGTAGAGAACGATCACGCGCCCGGAGAGCCGTTCGAGCGACAGCGGCTCGTGAGAATTGAACCACTGTACGGTGCGCCATTCGGGTGCGGGATCCGATATCTTGGGCATCCGGCTTCCTCCGCTGGACCCGCTGCGCCGGAGCGCGGCGGGGATTTCATAGGCTCAGCGGGCGACCCGGCCGGGCAGACTCAGGTCCCCGGACGCGACGTCGAAGACGTCCGAGATGCACAGCAGCGGCGCATGCAGATTGGCGTTCACCAGCAAGGCGGAGGTGACGCCGTCGAACCGCACGCCGGCGGGCGCGCCGATCACTTCCGCCGGAACGCGGACGGTGACGAGGTCGCCGCCCAGCACCGTCGGGTACTCGGGACTGTCGATCAGCAGCGGCACGTTCGGCCAGGTTTCGGGCACCGTTGGCGTCGTGCCGGCGGGAATGTCGCGCACCTTCAGGGCGCCGGACCCGCACGCCTCGTCGGGGACCAGCACCACCCAGTGCGGATGCCAGACGTGCCGGTTCACGCCGCCGTAGGCCGCGTCGTCGAAGTCCGGGTGGAAGGTCACGGCGAGGGCGAGAATGCCCTGTTCGCTGTCGAAGCCGACCGTCGAACTGTCCAGCGATGTCGGCCAGACGTAGCTGAACACGGCGCTGCCGGCGAACTGGCCGACCGCCTTGGGGCGGACCTCTCCGGCCTCGCCGCGGACCTGGACGGTGAAAACCACGTCGGAGCCCTCGGAGGCGACGTCGGTGCGGACGATGTCGAAGGCCGCGACCTCGGCCGGCTGGGCGGGCGAGACAATCTCCTGCGCGGGGGCGGGCGCGGTGAGGACGGCGGCGAGGGCGAGCGAGATCAGTCTGGTCATGACGAGGTCCTCAGGCGCGGACGAAGGCGAGCAGATCCGGGTTCACCACGTCCGGATTGATGGTGCACAGCCCGTGGCCCAGCCCCTCGTAGATCCGGATCTGGGCGTTGCGCAGCAGGGGCGCGGACATGTGGGCCGAAGCGCCGATCGGCACGATCTGGTCGTCCGTGCCGTGCATCACCAGGGTGGGCACGGTGATCGCCTTCAGGTCCTCGGTGAAGTCCGTTTCGGAGAAGGCTTTGATGCAATCGTAGTGGGCCTTGGCGCCGCCCATCATGCCCTGACGCCACCAGTTGGCGATGACGCCCTCCTGCGCCTGGGCGCCGGGGCGGTTGAAGCCGTAGAAGGGCCCCGCCGGCACATCGCGGTAGAATTGGGCGCGGTTGGCGACCAGGGCCGCGCGGAAGCTGTCGAACACCTCGATCGGCAGGCCCCCGGGGTTGGCGGCCGTGCGGACCATCAGCGGCGGCACGGCGCCGATCAGCACCGCCTTGGCCACCCGTCCATCCCCGCCATGGCGCGCCACGTAGCGGGTGACTTCCCCGCCGCCGGTCGAGTGGCCGATGTGGATGGCCTCGCGCAGGTTCAGGGCTTCCACCAGTTGCGCCACGTCCGCGGCGTAGGTGTCCATCTCATTGCCCTCCCACGTCTGGGTCGAGCGGCCGTGGCCCCGACGGTCGTGGGCGATGACGCGGTACCCCTGGGCCAGGAAGAACAGCATCTGGTTGTCCCAGTCCTCCGCGCTCAGCGGCCAGCCGTGGTGGAAGACGATCGGCTGGGCGTCCTTCGGACCCCAGTCCTTGTAGAAGATGTCGGCACCGTCGCGCGTGCGGATGAAGGGCATGGAATTGGCTCCTGTGGGCTGGCGGGAAGCGGTTCCGGCGGCGGCCGGGCTCGCGGTCGAAAGAAGACCCAGGGCGGCGGCGCCGGCGAACACGTCGCGGCGGGAGGGGTCGGCAGGACGGGCGATGAAAGTCTGCGGCATGGCTCCGGGTCCCGTGGTTGCAGCAGCAGGATCGCCGCCGCACCGCGGCTTGCCCATTCGGCTCTTGGGGCAGCGGGACTAGCCCTTGGTATGATTGCGGCCATGCTCCAGGCTGAGCGATGAGGGATCGGCGGCGCGGGGGAGACGGATGGAAGACAGGATTCCGGAAGGCGCGACCAAGCGGGTCTTCTCGTTGTGGCCGGGGACGGCGCCGCCCGAACGTCCGGAGTTGACCGCCCTTCCGGCCTGGGTGCGGAACTCGGAGGGCCGACCGAGGCGATCCTTCGTCCTGGGTCCGGCGGAGTCCGTGCTCGTCGCAGCCGCAGTGGTCGCGGTCGCCGGGATGATGACGACAACGCCTGGAGCGCCATGGATCGCGCGGGCTTGGTGGCTCGTCCTCATCGCCCTGCTCGTCGCGGCCGCCGTCGCGCTCCACGTCCGTCACCGGAGCGCACGGGACGAGGCGGCCTGGCGCGACGCGCTGTTCGAGAGGTCTGGAATCTCGCTGTGGCGCGAGGACTGGACCCCGGTCGGGGACGCGATTCTGGCGCTGAAGAAGGCTGGCGTTCACGACATCCAGGCGCACTTCGCGGCCCGACCTGCCGACGCCCGGGCGCTCCGGCGGCAGGTCATGGTCAAGGACGTCAACGCCTTCACGGTCGAGATGATGGGCGCGCAATCGAAGGCCGACTTCATCGGATCGCTGGACCGGATCCTGCCGGACAGCGACCAGACCTTCGACCAGTGGCTGATCGCCTTCGGCCGCGGCGACGCCTTCTATCGTTCAGAGACCCACATCGTGCGGCCGGATGGCACGCATCTGGACTGCCTCTTCACCGCCGCCCTGCCGAACTCGCTTGAGGGCTTCAGGGACATCCTGGTCACGGCGCTCGACATCACCGACTACAAGGCGCTGCAGGCCCGGCTCGTCTCCGCACAGACCGAGGCGGCGCGGGCGTCGCGCATCACCACCGTGGGCGCGCTCACGGCCTCGATCGCGCACGAGGTGAACACGCCCGTGGCGTCCATTCTCGCCAATGTCCAGGCCGCGTTGCGCTGGCTGCGCCGCCCCGAGCCGAACCTGTCCGAAGCCGAGCAGGCGCTGGATCGCGCGGTCGCGGACGCCAGCCGGACGACGCAGGTCGTGGGCCGCACGCGCGACTTCCTCAGCGCCTCGCCGCCCACCGTTCAGCCGCTGGACATGGCCGAGACCGCTCGGATCGCCGCCATCCTGATCGATCGCGAGCTCCGCCTGCACGACACCTCGATCCACCTTGATGCCGCCAGCGACCTTCCTCCGGTCATGGCCGACCCGATCCAGATGCAGCAGGTGCTGGTGAACCTGATGATCAATGCGGTGCAGGCGATGCGGTACCAGCCGGTCCCGCGAGACGTGCGGGTGCTGGTGCGGGAGGCCGGCGGAGCCGTGCAGGTCTCGGTCACGGACGGCGGTCCCGGCGTCGACCCCGCCGTTCGACCGCGCCTTTTCGAGCCCTTCGCCTCGAGCCGGAAGGACGGCATGGGCATGGGTCTGGCGATCTGCCGCACCTCGGTGGAGGCGATGGGCGGCCGAATATGGCTGGATGACGGCCCCTCACCGGGCGCGACCTTCCATGTCAGCCTTCCCGCGGCGCAACCGGATCAGGCGACGAGCGCCTCCTGAGGCCCGGCGCTGAGCCGGTCCGCCAGTCGAACCCACTCGGCCAGGGTGCGCGCCTTCATCTTCTGCATCGCCGACTTCCGGTGGGTCTTCACCGTCGCCTCGCTGAGCGACAGCTCCGCCGCGACCTGCTTGTTCAGCAAGCCCTGGGTCACGAGCGCCATCACTTCGCGTTCGCGCGGCGAGAGGCTGGCGTAGCGCCCCTGCAACTCGGCGGCGTCCTCCTGCCGTCCCAGACGCGCCTGGTCGCGCTCGATCGCGGCGGTGACGGCGTCGAACAGGTCCTGATCGCGGACAGGCTTGGTCAGGAAGTCCACCGCCCCGGCCTTCATCGCCCTGACGCTCATGGCGATGTCGCCATAGCCGGACATGATGATCACCGGCTGGCGAACACCCTGGGCGGCCATCCGCGCCTGCAGATCGAGCCCGTTCCCGTCCGGCAGGCGCACGTCCACCAGAATGCAGCCCGGCCGGTCCGGCTTGTCGGCCCGCAGGAAGCTCTCGATGGAGGGATGCTCCATCGTTTCGTAGCTCATCGACCGCAGGAGCCCCATCAGCGCCTCGCGCAACTGGCGGTCATCGTCGACGATGTGGATCAGGGGCGGCATGGCGATGAAAGAGCGGGAAAGCAGACGCATCACTCTGACCCAGAATGCGGCGTCTGTCTTTTCAGAGATTGCGGTTATTGAGAACGCTCCGGCTTGCAAGGGCAGCGGGAAAGGGTTCACCTGACGCCGTCTAGGGGTGCGCCATGGAAGGCCACGGGGTCGCGAAGTTTCGGGATGCGGGGCTGCTGGCGACCTCCGCCGACCGGCCGTGGACGATGATCGCCGCAGAGATCCGCAGCCACGGCGCGGGCGAGATCGCCGCCTTCACGCCCCAGAACGCCGAGATCACCCAGATCCTGCGCGACGACCGGCCCGCGGTGTCCAGCCGCGCGTCAGGCGGCGTGCGCCAGGACGTGGAGGCGACGCCCGGCACGACCTGGCTCTGCCCCGCCGGCATTCGCGAGGAGGCCACGCGCCTGTCCGCCGCCATCCCGCGCGTCCTGCATGTCTACATTCCGCCGCACAGCTTCCTGTTCGGGGAGGTGGCGACGCTCGGTTTCCGGGCGCAGGATCTTCGCTACCAGGCCCGGGTCGAAAGTCCGCGCATTCAGGCGCTGCTGCGAATGATCGAGCTGGAGCTCGGCCGGGAAGGCTCGGCCGGCGGTCTGCGCATGGACGGCCTCGCCCTGGAGCTCATCGCTGCGCTGGCCGAAGATCACGCCGAGGACGGCGGCCGGGCTCCGCCGACGCCACGCATCCCGGGGACGCTGGACCGCCGCCGCCTCGACCGGGTGCTTGCCTTCATCAACGACAATCTCGAACAGGACCTGTCGCTGGCCGCCATGGCCGAGGTCGCCTGCGTCAGCGTCTTCCACTTCGCCCGCGTGTTCCAGCAGACCATGGGCGCGACGCCCCACGCCTACCTCAGCCAGCGCCGCCTGGACCTGGCGCGACGGCAGCTGGCCGACGGCGCCGAAAGTCTGGCGGAGATCGCGCTCGCCTGCCGCTTCTCGAGCCAGGCCAACTTCACGCGGGCTTTCTCCCTTGCGACCGGGGTGAGCCCGGGCCGATACCGCCAGGCGGTCCGGGGACGGTGACGCTTCATCCTTTTGGATGAATGGCGCCGCCCCGGTCGGCGTGCCACCCTGCGGCGGGGAGGCATCGATGGCGTCAGAGCCGGTCATCCACATCGTCGACGACGACCGTTCGCTGCGGGAGGCCGTGCAAAGCCTGCTGGAGTCGGTGGGGCTGCGCGCGCGCGCCTACGGCTCTTCCCAGGAGTTCATCGACGCGGGCGGCTGGATCGACCCTGGCTGCGTGCTGCTGGACGTGCGCCTGCCCGGCGTCAGCGGACTGGAGTTTCAGTCGCGGATGGTCGGACTGGGCATCCATCTGCCGGTGATCTTCATGACCGGACACGGCGACATCCCGATGTCGGTCCAGGGCATGAAGGCCGGCGCGGTCGACTTCCTGACCAAGCCCTTTCGCGACCAGGATCTGCTGGACGCCGTCTCCGTCGCGCTGGACCGCGATCGGGCGCGCCGGGCGTCGCTGGCCGATGTCGAGGATTTGCGCGCCCGCTACGCCACACTCTCGCCCCGCGAACGGGAGGTCATGCGTCTGGTCGTCACCGGCCGCATGAACAAGCAGGTGGCGGGCGACCTCGACATCAGCGAGGTTACGGTGAAGATCCATCGCGGCGCCGCCATGCGGAAGATGGGCGCGCGCACCCTGCCGGACCTCGTGCGGATGGCCGATCTTCTGCCTGAGCACTACTAACACCGAAGTATGATGGCTCCCGCCCCGATTTGCCGCCATCTTCGCGCCGCCCATCCGGCGTCAGTGAAAGAGCGTCAGCTTGTCCCCCAGCCACTCCGTCTCGGTCGTCGAGGACGACGACTCACTGAGGATCGCCATGGTGGGGCTGCTGGACTCGCTCGGGTACCAGGTGACGGCCTACGCCTCGGCGGAGAGCTTCCTGTCGGATCCCGCCGCGCGCGAGGCGGACTGCATCATCACCGACATCCAGATGCCGGGCCTGAGCGGGATCGAGCTGAAGCAGCATCTGGACGAGCAGGGCGTGGTGACGCCTGTCATCATGGTCACGGCCCGCACCGAGGCCTCGATCCACGCCAGGGCCAGGGCCAGCGGCGCGGCCTGCGTGCTGCAGAAGCCTTTCCAGGAAGCGGACCTGGTGCGCTGTATAGAAGGCGTGCTGGCCGACTGACGGTCCTCCTGTGACGGACAGGCTGTTCCACCTGATCCGCGACGCCGTCGTCCTGTGGGGCGCCGACGGACGCATCACCGCCTGGAACCCGGCGGCCTCCACGATCTATGGCTGGCCGGCGGCGCAGGCGATCGGGGCGCCCGTCGGAGACATCCTCGGCCCCGTGCCGGCCGACAAGGCGGACGCCGTCCTGGAACGGCGCGGCGCCGACGGGCGCACGCTCATGGTCCAGGCGACCTGGTCCAGAGCCGGCGGCGAAACCCTGGAAGTCGGCCGCGACATCACCGCCCGGCGGCAGATCGAGGATCGGCTGAAACGGTCCGAGTTGCGATACAGCAGCCTGTTCCAGGCCATGGCAGCGGCCTTCTGGGAGCTGGACTTCTCGCCGGTCGGCGAGCTGCTGCGCGACCTGAAGGCGCAGGGCGTCGCCGACTTCCCGCGCTACTTCAACGAGCATCCGGAGTTCGTGCGGGAAATGATGCGGCGCACCCGGGTCGTCGACGTCAACGAGACCACCCTGTCCATGTTCGGGATCGGTTCGCGCGACGACCTCGCCGCTTCGGTCGAGCCCTACTGGCCGGAGACCAGCACCGCCGTCTACGCCGCCGCCGTCAAGGCCGCGGTCGGACGCCGCAGCCACTACATGACCGAGACCCGGCTGCGCCGGCAGGACGGCGGCGAGTTTGACGTTCTTTTCACCGCCGCCTTCCCGCACGAGGGGCTGGTGCAGGGAGCGCTGCTGGTCGGCGTGATCGACATCTCGGAACGCCTCGCCGCCCAGGCCGATCTGCGCCGGCTGCGCGACGAGTTCGCCCACGCGGCGCGGGTGTCGATGCTGGGCGAGCTCGCCGCCTCCATCGCCCACGAGGTGAACCAGCCGCTCGCCGCCATATCGACCAACGCCGCCGCCAGCCTGCGCTGGCTGTCGCGGGATGCGCCCGAGGTGGCCCGCGCGGTGGAGCTCGTCTCACGCATCGGCGCGGACGCCCAGCGCGCCGCCGACGTCATCTCCCGCGTCCGGGGCATGGCCGCCAAGCGCAGCGCGGCTCACGAGGCGCTGTCGATCGGCGAGGTGATCGACGAGACCCTGCTCTTCCTGCGCGACGAGCTTCAGGGGCGCCACGCCGAGGTGACGGTCTCGGCGGAGCCGCTGACGGTGCACGGCGACCGGACGCAGCTGCAGCAGGTGCTGGTCAATCTGATCATGAACGCCGTGCAGGCCGTCTCGCCGGCCGCCGCGCGCGTGCGGATCACGGCCAAGGGGCAGGGCGAGGAACTGGAGATCGGCGTCACGGATGACGGCCCTGGTCTGATGGTCGATCCCGACAGCCTGTTCACCAGCTTCTATTCGACCAAGCCCGAGGGCATGGGCTTGGGCCTGCCGATCTGCCGGTCGATCATCGAGGCGCACGGCGGCCGCATCAGCGCCTGCAACGGGCCGGACGGGGGCGCGATGTTCGTGATCCGCCTGCCGGTTGACGGCGCTCATACGAAGGTCTGAGCCGACGCTCCACACGTAGAATGGCGCAGCCGGCGCCGCCAGCCGCATCCTCTTCTTCAGACGAACCGCTCCCCGACGGATCGTCTCTGACGAGGAGAGGCCCGATGCCGTTCGAGACCCGACCCGACCCTGACCGGATCGACCGCTCGGCGCTTCTCCTCGTCGCCCCTTGCGATGACGCGAACGACGACGCCGTGGTGCTGATGCGCGAGGCCGCCCGGCTGGGCGCCGAGGCCGGGCTGCAGGTCGAACTTCGCCCCTGGTCGCTGCGCGAGGGCGGCCGCCCCTTTCTGATGCTCACCGTTCGCGCCGACCGGGCGCCGCTGGAGGCCTGAGCCATGTCCAAAACCATCGTCCTGATCCACGGCGCCTGGCTGAACAGCCACAGCTGGAAGTCCTGGAAGGCCCGCTACGAAGCGAAGGGCTACACCGTCCTTGCGCCGGACTGGCCCTTCGATGACCGCACGCCTGCCGAGTTGCGCCGCTCGCCGGATCCCCAGCTGGCCCGCACCGGCCAGAAGGCGATCATCGACCACTACGAGCGGATCATCCGCGCCTTGCCCGAGGAGCCGATCCTGATCGGCCACTCCCTGGGCGGCGTCTTCACCCAGCACCTGCTGGACCGAGGCTGCGGCGTCGCCGGCGTCGCCATCAACCCGGCGCCGACGCCCGGAGTGCCGCTGGGGCCGCACGCCATCGTCTCGGCGCTGCCGGTCTTCAGCGACCTGTTCAGCTGGAAGAAGGCGAAGGTCATGACGCGGCGGTTCTTCGAGACCCGCTTCGCCCAGACCGCGCCAAAAGACCGCGCATCGGAGCTCTACGACCGCTACATCGTGCCCACCGCGGGCCGGGTCTACTGGGACGGCGTCACCGGCGCCTCCGGCCGCATTCGCTGGAAGAATCCGGAGCGGGCGCCGCTGCTGCTGATCGGCGGCGATCTGGACCTGATCGCGGACGCCTCGATGACCCGGGCGATCTGGCGCAAGCAGAAGCGCGCGCCGTCCCGCACCGACCTGAAGATTTTCGAGGGCCGCTCCCACTGGACCTGCATGGACGCGGGCTGGGAGACGGTGGCCGACCAGGCGCTGGACTGGGCCGTGGCGAACGCCCGTCCGGGCCGGTCCTGAGATCGGTCGGCGGGAGGTCCGGACATGTCGATCGCGCCTGCCGGTCCCGTCGTCTTCATCCACGGCCTGTGGGTGACGGCCGCCTCATGGACCCCGTTCACGAGCGCCTGGCGCGCCGCCGGATACGAGGTGCACACGCCGGAATGGCCGGTGCTGGCCGGGATCTCCGCCGAGCGCCTGCGGGCGGACCCGCCCGCCGAGCTGGGATCGCTGACGATCGAGACCGTGGTGGACCGGATGGCGGCCTGCATCCGGCGGCTGGACCGGCCGCCGCTTCTGGTCGGCCATTCCTTCGGCGGCCTGTTCGTCCAGCTGCTGCTCGACCGCGGGCTCGGCCGCGCGGGCGTCGCGCTCAATCCGGCGCCGGTCGCCGGCGTCGTGCCGGGATGGCGAACCCTCAGGGCCGCCGCGCCGGCGATCCTGAGGCGAGGCGGAGCGCGGCGCTCCTACGCCCTGAGCCGGAAGCTGTGGGCGGACCGCTACGCCAACGCCGCTCCGGTCGCGCTCCAGCACGAAACCTGGAGCCGCTACGTCGTGCCCACGTCGGGGCGGATCATCCACCAGGCGGCCTTCCAGCGCGGCACGCGGATCGACCCGCGCCGCCGGCGCCAGCCGCTCCTCATCACCGCCGGCGACAAGGATCGGCTGGTGACGCCCCGGCTGTCGCGCGCGGCCTTCCGCATCCAGCGCCGCGCGTCCGTCCCGACCAATTTCATCGCCTTCCCCGGCCGCTCGCACCTGCTGGTCGCCGAGCCCGGCTGGGAGGCGGTCGCCCGGGCCTGCATCGCCTGGGACGCCCCGCACCGGGCGCCGACCGAGGCGCCGCCCGTGCAGTCCGAAGCCGATTTCCTCAACGCACCTGAAGGAGAATTCCTGTGACCACCGCATCCGTCGGGGCCGCGCGCTCGCTGCTCACGCCCCTCGATCACGCCCTGATCCTGATCGACCACCAATCCCAGATGGCCTTTCCGCTGAACTCCATCGAGGTCGGCGCCCTGCGGGCCAACACCGCCACCGTCGCCCGCGCGGCGGCGGCGTTCGACGTGCCGACCATCCTGACCAGCGTCGCCGCCACCAGCTTCTCGGGGCCCGTCTTTCCGGAAATCCAGAAGGCCTTCCCCGGTGCGCCGGTGATCGATCGCACGACGATGAACTGCTGGGAGGATCCGGCGGTGATCGGCGAGGTGAACCGCATCGGCAAGGGGCGGGTCGTGCTCGCAGGCCTGTGGACCTCGGTCTGCATCGCGGGACCGGCTCTCTCCGCGGTCGAGCAGGGGTTCGACGTCTATGTGATCGCCGACGCCTCCGGCGACGTCTCGGACGAGGCGCACAACCGCGCCATGGAGCGCATGATCCAGGCCGGCGTGCGCCCGCTGACGTCGTTGCAGTACCTGCTGGAGCTGCAACGCGACTGGGCGCGCGGCGAGACCTATGACGCCACGACCGGCATCGCCATCGACCACTCCGGCGCCTACGGCATCGGCCTGCTCTACGCCAAGGCCATGCTCGGCGAACACGCGCGGGAGGGCTGAGATGACCTCCGTGAACCTCGAGACCGAACTGCTGGCCGAGTTGCAGGCGCTCGAAGCCCTGCTGGACGAGGCGCTGGAGGAGAGCTTCCCCGCCAGCGATCCGATCGCCGTCTTTCGCAAGGAGCACGACGAATGAAGGCCTACCTCCTGTCGCTCGCGGCCGGCGTGCTGATCGGCGTCATCTACGGCCTGATCAACGTGCGCTCGCCGGCGCCCCCCTATGTCGCCCTGCTCGGGCTGCTCGGCATCCTGCTGGGCGAGCAGGCGGTCTCGGCGGTGAAGGCCCGCGCCGCCGAGCCGCCCGCGATCGCCGCCCGTCCCGATGCCTGATCGTCGAACCGTTCTCGAAGGCCTGGGCCTGGCCGCCGCTGCGGCGGGCCTAGGCGGAGCCCTGCCGATGTCTTCCGACACGCCCGACCTGATCCTGATCAACGGCCGCTTCACGACCCTTGACCGCGAAAACCCGACGGCCGAGTCCGTGGCGGTGAAGGACGGCGTGTTCACCGCCGTCGGCCCCGCCCGGGACATCGTCCCGACCGCCGGAGCGAACACCAGGCTGCTCGACCTGGGCGGCCGGCGCGTCATCCCCGGCCTGATCGACAGCCACACCCACGTGATCCGCGGCGGGCTGAACTACAACATGGAGCTGCGCTGGGACGGCGTGCCGACGCTCGCTGACGCCATGACCATGCTGAAACGACAGGCGCAGAACACGCCGCCTCCGCAATGGGTGCGCGTGGTCGGCGGCTTCACCCGCCACCAGTTCGCCGAGAAGCGCCTGCCGACGCTGGACGAGATCAACCAGGCGGCGCCGGACACGCCGGTGTTCATCCTGCATCTCTACGACCGCGCCCTGCTGAACCGCGCCGCCTTGAGGGCGGTCGGCTACACCCGCGACACCCAGGCCCCGCCGGGCAGCGAGATGCAGCGCGACGCCCACGGCGAGCCGACCGGCCTGCTGATCGCCCGACCCAACGCGATGATCCTCTATTCGACCCTGGCGAAGGGGCCGAAGCTGCCGGAGGAATACCAGCTCAACTCCACCCGCCATTTCATGCGCGAGTTGAACCGCCTGGGCGTCACCAGCGTCATCGACGCCGGCGGCGGCTTCCAGAACTATCCGGACGACTATGCCGTCATCGAGAAGCTGCACGCCGAAGGCCAACTGACGGTGCGGCTGGCCTACAATCTGTTCACGCAGAGGCCGAGGGAGGAACTCGCCGACTTCCGCTCCTGGGGCCGGCAGGTGCGGCCGGGGCAGGGCGACGACCTTTACCGTCACAACGGCGCCGGCGAGATGCTGGTCTATTCCGCCGCCGACTTCGAGGATTTCCGCGAACCGCGGCCCGAATTGGCGCCGGGCATGGAGGGCGAGCTCGAGGACGTGGTGCGCCAACTGGTCGAGCAGCGCTGGCCCTGGCGCATGCACGCCACCTATGACGAGACCATCTCCCGCGCGCTGGACGTCTTCGAGCGGGTCGCTCGCGACCAGCCGTTCGAGGGCCTGCATTGGTTCTTCGACCATGCGGAGACCATCAGCCCGCGCAACATCGACCGCGTCGCGGCGCTGGGCGGCGGCGTCGCCGTGCAGCACCGGCTGATGTACCAGGCCGAAGACTTCGCCGACCGCTACGGCGCCGACGCCCTCGCCGACAGTCCGCCGATCTCGCGCATGCTGGAAGCCGGCGTGCCGGTCGGCGCGGGCACCGACGCCACCCGCGTCGCCTCCTACAATCCCTGGGTCAGCCTGAGCTGGCTGGTGACCGGCAGGAGTCTGGGCGGTATGCGCATGTATCCGGCCTCGCAGCGGCAGGATCGCGAGACGGCGCTGCGCCTGTGGATCGAGGCCAACACCTGGTTTTCGAACGAGGAGGGCCGCAAGGGGCGGATCAAGGTCGGTCAACTGGCGGATCTGGTGGCGCTCGACCGCGACTACTTCACCGTGCCCGAGGACGAGATCGTCGCGATCCAGAGTGAACTGACGCTGCTGGGCGGCAAGGTGGTCTGGGGGGCGGGAGACTTCGCCCGCGAGTCGCCGCCCATCCCGCCTCCCGCGCCCGACTGGTCGCCGGTTCGGACCTTCGGGGGCTACCGCTCTGCGCCGGAACGGACCGGCTTCTTCGCGCGGGCCGCGGCTGCCTGCGGCTGCGCGGCCGACTGCACCGTCCACGGCCATGACCATGCCGCGGTCTGGCGGACCGAAACGCCCGCCGACGACAGCCGCGCCTTCTGGGGCGCGTTCGGCTGCGCCTGCTGGGCCGTCTGACCCCACCCTGGAGATCTCCCATGACACGTTTATCCCTGAAGACACCCGCCATCCTCACCGCCGTCGTGAGCCTCGCGACCGCCCTGGTCGCCAGCGCGCCCGCGCCGGCCTGGGCCCAGATCGCGGTCTGCGCCACCAGCTGTGTCGACACCCGCTTCGTCGAGACGGGCGGCGTCCGCTACGCCTATCGCATTGTCGGCTCGGGCGAAGGGCCGCCGCTGGTGATGCTGAACCGGTTCCGCGGCACCATGGACGAGTGGGACCCAGCCTTCATCGACGCCTTGGCGGCGGACCGCACCGTGATCCTGTTCGACAACGCCGGCGTCGCCCGCTCATCCGGCGAGGCCTCGCCGCGGCTCACGGGCTGGGCCGAAAACGCGGCCGCCTTCATCGGGGCGCTCGGGCATGAGCAGGTCGACGTCTTCGGCTTCTCCTTCGGTGGACTGGTGGCGCAGGAACTGGCGCACCGTCGCCCGGAGTTGGTCCGCCGCCTGATCATCGCCGGCAGCGGCGCCGGCTATGTCGAGGGCCACAACGTTCGGCCGGAGGCGATCGCCGTCGCCACCAAGCCGGCGAACGTAGACGAGGACTTCCTCTACCTCTTCTTCCGCAATACGCCGACGAGCCAGGCCGCCGGCCGCGCCCATCTGGCGCGCCTGCGCCAGCGGCAGGACGCCTTCGCGGAACGGGCCAGCGCCGACGCCTGGCGCGCCATGCTCTCCGCCGGCTCCGATGTGGGGTCTGCCGAGACATCCCTGCTGAACCGCGCCCCGCAACTGCATCATCCGGTGCTGGTCGCCAATGGGGTCGAGGACGTGATGATCCCCACCTACCAGTCGTTCGCCCTCGTTCAGGCTCTGCCAAACGCCACCCTGGTGATCTACCCCGACTCCGGCCACGCCTTCATGTTCCAGTTCCCCGAGGCGTTCGCCGGCGAAGTGAACCGGTTTCTCGGCTCCGCGGCGGAATAGGCCCCCTTCCGGTGGAGGCGAGCATTTCAGGGAGACACCCATGACGATCAAGCGACGAGGCTATGCAGCCTGGAGCGGCGACACCTTCGAGGGCGTTGGCTCAATCTCCACCGCAAGCGGCGCTTTGGAGGCCTATCCCTATGGCTTTCATAGCCGGTTCGAAGGCACGCCGGGCACGAATCCGGAAGAACTGCTCGCCGCCGCGCACGCCGGCTGCTTCACCATGGCCCTTACGGTGGTGCTCGCGGATGCGAAGCTGGTCGCCAAGCGCCTACACACCACCGCCGAGGTTACACTCACGCATGAGAACGCCGGCTACCGCATCGGCGCTGTGCACCTCGTGGTCGAGGCCGAGGTCGACGACATCGACGCGCTGACCTTCGACTATCTGGCTGGCAAGGCCCGTCAGACATGTCCGGTGTCGAAAGTACTGAACGCGGAAATCACGCTGGACACTCAGCTCCGGGAGTAGGGCCATGCCCAAGGGGGGGCTCAGGAGCTCCCACAGTGGTTCATCAGCACCGAGCCTCATCGAAATTGGATACAAGCGATGCCGTCGAGCTTCGCAACCTTCGCCGCGCTGCACGTCCCTGGCGACCCGGTGGTTCTCTACAATATCTGGGATCCGGGCAGCGCCCGGGCCGTCGCCGCCGCGGGAGCCAAAGCCCTCGCGACCGGCAGTCACCCGGTCGGAGACGCCAGCGGCTTCGGGGACGGGCAGAAGGTCCCGCTGGAGTATGTGCTCGACAACGCACGTCGCATCATCACCGCTACCAACCTGCCGCTGCCGGTGGACTTCGAAGGCGCCTACTCCGCCGATGCAGGCGGAGGGGTCCGCCAACGTCGCGCGCCTGAAGGACGCCGGGGTGATCGGACTTAACTCCCCCCGTCGCCAAGTGAACGACCTTGGTCATGACGCCAACGGCGGCAGGCTCTGGGTTCCTACGTGCGCCCTGCAGCGACAAGTTGTCTCTGGACTGCCTGCACCGCCATCCCGGATCCCCAGACCTCTCCGGAACCGGACCGACCGGCGCAGCAACAACCAGTCGTGACTCGACGGTTCGTCAGCCATCGTTAGGTTGTTCGCGGTGCGCCTCCATCAGGGGCTCCGCGAGAGGGGAAGAGAGATGCGCGACGCGAAACGCCGGATTCTGGAAGGTGCGGCCTCGCTCACGCCCGTGAGGGCGGATGCTCCGATGGCAGAGGCGGCGGCGGTCGGCACGAGCGGGACCGACTTCCTGCAGGGGACCCAGGAGCGGGATGAGATCTACGGCCTGGGGGAGGACGACACGATTCACGGCTGGAGCGGCCATGACTCCCTCTACGGGGGATCGGGCCACGACGACCTGAGCGGAGGCTCGGGCAACGACGAACTGGTCGGGGGCTCCGGGGACGACATTCTGAACGGCGGCACGGGCGTCGACACGATGAGCGGCGGCCGGGGCGACGACCTGTACACAGTCGACCGCGCCACCGACATCATCGTCGAGAGCGACGGGGAAGGCACGGACCGGGTGTTGGCCCTGGCGTCCTATACCCTCGGCGCGGGCGTCTCGGTCGAGATCCTCTCCGCAGTCTCGCCGAGCGACCGGAGGGCCATCGACCTGACCGGCAACGAGATCGGCAACACGATCATCGGCAACGCCGTGGCCAACACCCTCTCGGGTCTGGGCGGCGACGACGTTCTCAAGGGGCTGGCCGGCGACGATGCCCTGATCGGCGGCGCGGGCGACGACAAGCTGGAAGGCGGGGCCGGCGATGACCAGCTGGACGGCGGCGCAGGCTTCGACCGCGCCATCTTCAGCGGGCTTCGGTCGCAGTACACCATCTCCACCTCCGGCGGCGTCACCACCGTCACCGGGCCGGACGGAACCGACGTCCTGGTCAACGTCGAACAACTCAAGTTCGACAACGGCCTGTTCAACCTCGGCGGCTACCCGGCCAATGTCGTCACCGGATCGTCCAAGGCGGACGGCCTGACGGGCAGCGCGGGGGGCGACACCTTCTATGGTCTCGGCGGGGACGACAACGTGGCGGCCCTGGCCGGCGACGACGTGGTCTTCGCGGGTTCGGGGAACGATGTCGTCGACGCCGGCGCCGGCGCGGACCAGGTCTTCGGCGGCTCGGGGGACGACACCCTGGTCGGCGAAGGCGGCGACGACTCGCTCAGCGGCGAACAGGGCCAGGACCTGCTGCGCGGCGGCGCCGGCGACGACCTGCTCGATGGCGGAGACGACATCGACCGGGCCGTGTTCTCCGACGTCTGGGCCAACTACGACGTCACCCGAGACGCCGACGGTCGGGTGATTGTCACCCACGCCCGGGGGACGGGGGCCGACGGTCGCGATCGACTGGTCGACATCGAACTGCTGGAGTTCGCCGACGGCACGCGGAACCTCCAGGGCGTCGCCACGCCGCTGCTCAGCGACGCCCGACCCACCGAGGGCGAGGCGGTCACGGTCAGCGTGGGCGAGATCGCGGACCCGGACGGCGACCTGAACCCTGTTCTGACCTACCAATGGCAACGCCTCGAAGGCGGCGTCTGGGTCGATATTGTGGGCGCCACATCGGCGACCTTCACGCCGACATCGGCGGATGTCGGGCGCGAGCTGCGGGCGGTGGTGGACTACGCCGACGACAGCGGCGCGAACCTGCAGGTGATAACCCGGCCGACGTTCCGGACGGGCCTGCTGTTCACGGGAAGCTTCACTGACGACAAGCACGACGGCTCGGCGGGCGACGACACCCTGGTCGGCGGTGGCGGGTCGGACCGGCTGGACGGCGGCGCCGGCGTCGATCGCACCGTCGGCGGCGCCGGCAACGACCGGCACTACGTCGACCACGCCGACGACGTGGTGGTCGAGGCGGTCGGCGGGGGCGCGGCCGACCGGGTGATCACGAGCACCAACTATGTCTTGGCGGACGACGCCGAGATCGAACTGTTCGGCACCGTCGACCGGATCAGCCTCGACGCGATCAATCTGACCGGCAACGGGTTCGGCAACACAATCTACGGCAATGCGGGCGCCAACGTGCTCGACGGCGCAAGCGGCGACGACCTGATCCGCGGCTTCGCCGGCGCGGACACCCTGATCGGCGGCGACGGCAACGACCGCCTGGACGGCGGCGAGGGCGTCGACGTCACCATCGGCGGCCTCGGCTGGGACTGGCACTATGTCGATCATGCGGACGACGTCGTGGTGGAGCGCCCCGGCGAGGGCGGCGGCCCCGGAACGCCGCGCTGGGGCGGGGACCGGGTCATCGCCAGCACGAGCTATCGCTTGGCGGCGGGGGTCGAGATCGAGTTCCTCCTCGCCCATGACCTGCGCGGCATCGACGCCATCGACCTGACCGGCAACGAGTTCGCCAACTACGTGCGCGGCAACAACGGGGCCAACATCCTCGACGGCGGCGGGGGCGCCGACCAGGTGTACGGGCATGACGGCGACGACACCCTGTACGGCGGCTCCGGAAACGACATCCTCGTCGGCGGCGCCGGAACCGACCGCACGGTCGGCGGGGCCGGCAACGATCTGCATATGGTCCTCGACACCTCTGACATCGTCGAGGAAGGCGTCGGCCAGGGGTTCGCCGACGTGGTGCGAACGGCCGTCGACTATACCCTGACGGCCGGAGCCGAGGTCGAGGCGCTGGGCCCCCTCCACCCGCACGAGACCTCGCCGCTCCGCCTGACCGGCAACGAGTTCGGAAACTGGGTGGTCGGCAACCGCGGAGCCAATATCCTCGACGGCGCCGCCGGGAACGACAAGCTGCGCGGGCGGGAGGGCGCCGACACGCTCTCCGGCGGCGCGGGCCGCGACCGACTCGAAGGCGGCTCCGGCGACGACCTCCTGATCGGCGGGGCCGGCAACGACAAGCTCCTCGGCGGATACGGCATCGACACGGCCGTGTTCAGCGGCGACCGCAGCGACTACACCATCAGCGTCGTCAGAGGACAGACCAAGATCACGGGGCTCGACGGGACCGACACGATCACTGATGTCGAGCGGTTGCAGTTCGACGACGGGGTCTATGACGTGAACGGCGATCCCCTGGCACAGGCGGAAGGCATGCCCGGCCTGCCCGGGGCGGACGATGACTTCCTTCTCAAGGACGTTCTCGCCCCGGCGGCGCACCACGACCGCATGGCGACACTGGCGACTGAAGCGGGTTCCGGGCTGGAACTGGTCGCGGAGCCGCCGTGGTCGGTGGCGCTGTCGCCCCTCGGTGACGAAATGTCCGCCCCCGTCCCCGCCTCAGACGACCGTCCCTTCGACGACGGAAGCTGGGGCGACATATTCGGGTAGGCACCGCACGCGAGGCGGCGGCCTGGAGGTCGAAGAGGCGCAGGCGCGAGGCCTGGATCACGGCCTGGACCCGGCTGCGCACGCCGAGGGCGCGGCAGGCGTTGGCGAGATGCTCCTCCACCGTCCGCGCGGAAAGCCCGAGGATGGAGCCGATCTCCCACGCCGTCCTGCCGTCGCACCGAGCGGAGGCAGTTGATCTGGCGCCCGGTCAGGGCGGGGCGCGTCATCCGCCGGGCGGCGGCGTCGCGCATCAG
>Ga0196970_1001140_pt1 | contig 20383 bp, 18 predicted proteins | sample S1v_513CmetaG_FD_148672 | JGI IMG/M metagenome (GOLD analysis project Ga0196970, IMG submission 148672) | Soil microbial communities from Anza Borrego desert, Southern California, United States - S1+v_5-13C | ecosystem: Environmental > Terrestrial > Soil > Desert | place: USA: California...
TCGCCCCGGCCAGGGAGGTGGGTAGGCTGGGATGCAATCCCGGCATAAATGGTGCTGGGATTGCATCCCAGCCTACGTCTGCCCTCTAACCATTCACAACGCAGCCCTTTCGATGCGCTCCTCGACGGACTGGATACGCGCTTGCTGCATCGCGCGCAGGCGCTCGACCAGCGCCGGGCCGGCCTTTTCCGGCGTGCCGCAATCGAATGGCGGGTGCGGGTCGTACTCGAAGGCCAGTTGCAGTGTCTTGGCGACCTCGTCTCCGGCGAGCTCGGCCGCCAGGGCCAGCCCGAAGTCGATGCCTGCAGTGACGCCACCCCCGGAAATGCGGTTGCGGTCACGCACGATGCGCTTGGCAATCGGCTCTGCGCCAAAGCGCGGCAGATACTTCCGCCATTGCCAGTGGCACGCCGACTTGTAACCCTTGAGCAGGCCGGCAGCGCCGAGAATCAGAGCGCCGTTGCAGACGGAGGTAACGAAGCGCGCGTTTTCTCCCTGTCGGCGCAGGAAGGCCAGCGTCTCCTGGTCGACGATCTGGTCGCCGATTCCAAAGCCCCCCGGAACGCACAGGACCGTCAACTGCGGGCATTCCGCGAAAGTCGTCGTCGGGTTGATCGTGAAGCCGACGTCTGTCATGACGGGCTCGGCGGATTTCCAGACCAAGTGCACCCTGGCGTTCGGAACCCGGCTCAGGACCTGCGCAGGGCCGGTGAGATCGAGCTGGGTCACATTGGGAAACAGCAGGAATCCGATATGGATGGGATTGCTCATCGTTTTCACCTCCTTGAAAGATGAAACGATTCTAGGGAAAGCCGGGCTGGCAGAAATGACAGAGACAGGCTGTTTTCTGCCAACCCGGGGCCGCGCTTGTTTCATCGGGAAAGCGGCTCCAAGGTGCGCAGATAGGCATCCGCTTCCGCAATCCGGTCGTGGGAGAAGACTTTTATTCCATGGCTTTCAAGTAGTGCTGCGGTCACGCCCATCCCGTCCTTCCTGCGTCCGTTGAAATCGCCGGAATAAATGAAGCGGCTGCCGCAGGACGGACTGCCGTCCGCGAGCAATGCAAACGCGAGGTCGACATCCCTGGCCAGCGCGAGCGCGTGCTGCGCTCCTGCGAGGTAGCCGCTCGTGACGTCGCGCCCGTTGTTTTCCACGACGCGGGCGAGTCCGTGCAGGACACCATGCCCGTCGCCGCCGGCGACCTCGGCGGGTGGCCGCGGCACGGGAAAGCCGGCCGAGACTTCCGGGCAGACATGAATCAATCGGCCTTCGGCCCGCCATTGCGCAATGATGGCGTCGTCGGTTGATTTCGCCCGGCCGTCGTAACGGACAGGGATCCCCCCAAGGCATGCACTGACAAGGATCTTTTTCATTGTGGAGCCACTTTCAGGTAGGTCAAAACCGGTCGCAGAACTAGCGTGAGCCGCCACTGTAGCGGCTCACGCCAGGGGAATGTCAAGCCCGGCAGGCAGTTTGCAGAACTGCATCACTGCTTTGCGGTTTACCGGATGCACCTTCTTGTCCGGCATTGCGTGGTGATCACAGGTGCTTCGGCCCATCCCTTTTTGCACAAATGATCGACGCCTTTGCAGGATTTACACGGCGTCGCCGGGCGTCCGCCGCCCCTGCGCACTGCTCCCGTTGGCACACGGCTTGCACATGCTTCATGTTCCGGCGCATTCCCGCCGCCAGATGGGAGAACGAAAACAAATGCCTCCCAAGCGAATAACACCCGTCCTGCTCCACGCAGCGGCGGTTCTCCTCCTCTTGCTTGCCGGCCTTTGCAGGGCGGCTCCCTCCCCTGTCACCTTGCTCACCATCGATGGCGCCATCGGCCCCGCCAATGCCGACTACGTCGTACGCGGCATCGCCCGCGCGGCAGAAAACGGCAGCCAGCTCGTGGTATTGCAGATGGATACGCCCGGCGGGCTCGATACCGCGATGCGCGGGATCATCAAGGCCATCCTGACCTCGCCCGTGCCGGTGGCGAGCTTCGTTGCGCCGAGCGGCGCGCGCGCCGCAAGCGCCGGCACCTACATCCTCTACGCCAGCCATGTCGCGGCGATGGCGCCCGGCACCAATCTTGGCGCGGCTACGCCGGTGCAGGTCGGCGCGCCTGGGATGGAACCCGGGCGCGAGCGGCAAGACCCGCGCCGCAAGGATGGCGGCGAGGGCAAGAAGCCCGGCCCGGAAGACGCGACCAGCGAGCCGATGACGCGCAAGCAGGTCAACGACGCGGCCGCCTACATCCGGGGCCTCGCGCAGTTGCGCGGCAGGAACGCGGAATGGGCGGAACGGGCGGTGCGCGAAGCGGTCAGCCTGTCCGCGGAGGAGGCGGTGAAGCAACGCGTGGTCGATGTCATGGCGGCGGACGTCACGGCGCTGGCCGCCGTGCTGCACGGCAGGAAAGTCAGCGTGCTCGGACAGGACAGGCAATTGCAGACCCGGGATGCGCCGGTGACCGATATCCGCCCTGACTGGCGCGCCCGTCTGCTGTCCGCGCTGACCAATCCCAGCGTTGCCCTGCTGCTGCTCACCATCGGCATCTACGGGCTGTTCTTCGAATTCATGAATCCCGGCATGGCCGTGCCGGGTGTGGTCGGCGCGATCTGCCTGCTGCTGGCGCTGTATGCACTGCAGCTGCTGCCGGTCAACTACGTGGGTGTCGCGCTGATCCTGCTTGGCATGGCCTTCATGGTGGCCGAGGCTTTCCTGCCCAGCTTCGGCATCCTCGGACTGGGCGGCATCGTGGCCTTCGTCACCGGCGCGCTCATCCTGATCGACACCGAGCTGCCCGGCTTCGGCATCCCGCTGGCGTTGATCGTCGCCATTGCGCTGTTGAGTGCCGTGCTGTTGGGCGCCGTGACTTACCTTGCGCTGCAGACGCGCCGCCGCAAGGTGACGGTCTCCGGCGATCCGTCCGGCGCCGTCGCCGAAGTCGTCAAGGCGGCCCAGGACGACACCTGGGTCCGGATCCATGGCGAGATCTGGCGGGCAGTGAGCGATGAGCCCTTGCAGCCCGCGCAGAAGGTGAAGGTCGTCGGCCGCAAAGGCCTGCTGCTTGAAGTCGTCCCCAACGGTAACCACCCACGAGGAGAATGAGCATGTTCTTCGATATTGGAATCGGATTCGGCGGCCTGCTCCTGATCGCCGCCATCATGCTGCTGGCGTCGGCCATCCGCGTGCTGCGAGAGTACGAGCGGGCGGTCGTATTCCAGCTCGGCCGCTTCTGGGGCGTGAAGGGGCCGGGGCTGATCCTCATCATCCCGGTGCTGCAGCAGATGGTCCGCGTCGACCTGCGCACCGTGGTGCTGGACGTGCCCACGCAGGACGTGATTTCGCGCGACAACGTGTCGGTGAAGGTCAACGCCGTGATCTACTTCCGCGTCGTGGAGCCGGACAAGGCGATCATCCAGGTCGCCAACTTTTTCGAGGCGACCAGCCAGCTGGCGCAAACGACCTTGCGGGCGGTGCTGGGTAAGCATGAGCTGGACGACATGCTGGCCGAGCGCGAGCGCCTGAACATGGATATCCAGCAGGTGCTCGACCAGCAAACCGACGCCTGGGGCATCAAGGTGGCCAACGTCGAGATCAAGCACGTCGACCTGGACGAGTCCATGATCCGCGCCATCGCGCGGCAGGCCGAGGCGGAACGCGAGCGGCGCGCCAAGGTGATTCATGCGGAAGGCGAACTGCAGGCGTCGGAAAAGCTGATGCAGGCCGCGAATGTGCTGGCACGCCAGCCGGGAGCGATGCAGCTGCGTTACATGCAGACGCTGTCGGCGATTACCGGCGACAAGTCGAACACGATCGTCTTTCCGATGCCGGTCGACCTGCTGTCAGGGTTGGTGGATCGACAGGACGGCGGCTTTTCGTCCGAACCTAGAAAATGAGCTTAAAGACCCCGAACACCGTCAACAGTCCGATGATGAAGATGATCGCCACGAGCCACATGATTATTTTCATTTCTCACTCCTATGGGGAAGTCGAACCGATGGCTACAACTGCACCTCACTCGCGCCCTGCGCCCGGCTTACGGCGACGCGGGGTCGTCCGGATCGGGATCCGGTGGAATGCGTTCCGCCGTCTCTCTGCTGACCGGCCGCACCGTCGGTGTGCCGGAGGGCTCGGCGCCCGCCTTGTCGGCGCGCTCGCCTGCGTCCATGGAAATCTCGTCCTCGGGAATGCCATCTTCATGCGGCGGCCGGGTAGGTTTTCCTTGTGGCACTTCTCGTGATGGATGGTTGTTCATGGCAACTCCTCTCGAACCAATAACACTGTGCAATAGAGAAATGTTGCAACTTCCATGCCCGGGCTGCAGCAGCCTTGCCTTGACCAGCATGCTCGCCCTCGTGTCGGTTCTTGCCATCGTGTGGGAGACGGTGCCGCATGCCTGATGCTACACAAGCATGAGCGTTTGTCATGCCTTGCCGCCGTTCAAGCAAGCCGGTATATTGACCGCAGTTCTTCCCGAGAGCCGCCCGCCCTGCGGCGCCCAGTCCGGAGCCGACAACATGCATTGCACTCGTGTGGCTGCCCCTCTTTCCCCTTTGAAAACGCTGCGTGCCGGCGCGCTCCGGATGAGCTTCATCTGTGCGTTCGCCGTGTCTGCTGCCGCGAGTGCAGGCGTCAAGCCGCAGGATCTGCCCAGCCTTCCCGGTGCGGACATTCCGACGCCGTGGCATTGGGCAGTGGACGAAGAAAGCGCCACCTTCGCCTATCAAACACAATTCGAAAAGTGGGAAGCCAGCGTCGACCATTCCTCAGGCCTGGGGCCTTCGCTTGCGGTCGATTACGGCGTACTGTTGACCAATCGGCTCGGCGCCGGAACGACGTTCACGCGCGATAACGATTACGCGGAGCTTGTGGCCAACGCGGTGTACGCCCATCGGCGCAATGTCCGTTTCCGGCTGTCGGGCGCACAATTGCGTACGGCAGGGGACAGCGTCCTTTCCGCCTTTGACGGGACACCCGACTTCCGGCAGAACAGTTACCTGTTCAGCGCGAGAAAATACTGGCCGGAGAATCGTTACGTGTCCGGCCTGGGCCTCGCGCTCTACCGGGTCGATGCCACGCCTTCGGCACCCGCGATGCTGCCGCTGGAATTGAACGAGCTTGATGAGGACCGTCCGGCCAGTATCGCTGCCGGAAAACTCGACGGCTTCATGCTGAACCTCGGCCTTCGCCCTACCTGGGAATCGAAGATCGAGCTGCGCCGCGAGTTTTCCCACATCGATTACCGTCCGTATCCCGGTTCGCTGCGGCGCGAATTCCTTTCCTCCGGACGCGTCTCCTTTCAGCAGTATTTCGGCAACTGCCTGCAGCTGCATGGCGGTTACAGTGCGGGGAGCGATGCCGGCCGCCTGGACCTGGGCCTTGCGAAGGACAATTGGAGCCTCAGGCTGTCGCAGGACTTCAACGATGCCGACCAGGACACCCTGCTTCAACTCAGCATCAGCATTCCGCTGGGCGGGAAGGTGGGGGAAAGCGGTACCTGCCTTGCGCAGAGGGAGGTGGCGCCGTCGTTCGCGCCGATCGTGGATGCAGCGCTCCAGCGCCCCCTGCAATTCCCCCGAGAGCCGCTGATCGTGACCGAGCAGTAAGGCGCGCCGGAAGTTTACTTACATCGTGAACGGCAGCGGTTGCAGCGCATAGGCTTCATCCGCGCGTTCCATCACGTCGAGCAGCGCCTGCAGACCCTGGTTAAGCTCGCGCAACTGCTGCCCGCTCAGCTTGCGCAGCGACTCCGGCAACAGGCCGCGCGCCGGGACCGGGGCACGCTTGATCACCGCTTCGCCCTGCTCGGAGAGGGCAAGCTTCACCACGCGCAGATCATCCCTGGCACGCGCTTTCGCCACGTAGCCCTTCTTCACGAGGGCATCGACCAGGTTGCTGGTGGTGGTTTGGTGGATTGCCAGCCTTTGCGCGACGTCGCCGACCCGCAATCCGGGCGATTCGTGCAGTTCCTGCATCACCCACAGCTGCGCGCCGGTGACACCGCATTGCTTTTCAATCCAGTTCGAGTGGCGCTGCGCTGCGCGGATGACAATACGCAGCTTTTTGAGCGCCTCCACGTGGGGAGCGTCCGCTTCGCCGGCTTGTTCCGGCTCGTCCGGCGCATTCGCTTTCCTTCCGCTCGTCATGATCCTCTCCTGGGGCATCTTGCATTAAAACTACATTTGACGCAATATATTTTGTCCAAATCTGTTACGTTAATATTGCGCCATTGCAGGCGTTGCGAAGACTATATCGCTTCTCCCTTGCATCCCCAAGCCGGGAAGAACAAATTTCATCCATGCACCCGTTTCCGGCGTGTTTCACCGTCGGCCTCGTGCAATCAAAGTGAGGAACTATGGATCGGGCTCCCATCCCCGACGACGTAAAGCGTTTCGTGCTGATCAGCATTCCGTCCGTCCCCTACCTGGAAGCAATGCTCTTGCTGCGGGACGGGCCGGCGAATGCCTGGAACAGCAAGCAGGTCGCGCAGCGGCTCTACATGAGCGAGAAAGCGGCCGACGAACTGCTGACGCAGCTGCACGATGCAGGTATCGCCACCGCCATCTCGCGGGCGCCGCCGCTCTATTGCTATCAACCGACCTCCGGCGATCTCTTGCAGATGATCGATCGGCTGGCGGAGACCTATGCGAAGAACCTTGTCGACGTCACCAACCTGATTCACTCAAAAACAAACAAGAAGGCGCAGCAATTTGCCGATGCCTTCAAATGGAGAAAGGAGCCGTAGCATGGCCGCGGTAATCTACACCCTTTGCGCACTCACGGCGCTTGCATGCGCGTATCTGCTCCTGCGCAGTTATGCCGTGTCGCGGCATCGCCTGCTCCTATGGAGCGGGCTCTGCTTTTCGGGGATGTTCATCAACAACATCATCCTCATCGTCGACCGGTTGTTCTATACCGCCGGCGACTTGTCGACAATGCGGCTGGTCGCCGCCCTCGTGGCGCTGCTGCCTCTGCTGTACGGGCTTGTATGGGAGGATGAATGAATACGCTTAATGCCGTACTTGCGGGCGCGATTGCGATGGCGTCCCTGACAGTCAGCCTGTTCTTCTTCCGGTTCTGGCGCAGCACCAGCGACCGGTTCTTCCTCTACTTCGCGATGTCCTTCATGCTGGAGGCCGTGAACCGCCTCATCCTCTGCTTTACCGCGATGCAAAGCGAAGACACCTTCGTCTACTACACCATACGGCTGGTTGCCTACGGCCTGATCCTGTTCGCCATCCTGGAGAAGAACTGGTACCGGAGAAAGGAACACGCTTAGCGGGAAGTGGGCGCGCCGCGCCCACTCCGTTCCTGTCAGACAGCCCGCATCAGTCCTGCGGCTTGCCGACCTGGTAGATGCTCGGGTCGGAGGGCCCTTCCACATCAAGCTTGCCGACCAGCCCCTTGCCTGCGCGCGAGAGCGCATGGTCGACCAGCATATAGCTGCCCGGATAGTCGAGCTTGAACTCGACGATGCTGGCGCCCCCGGCCGGCACGAGCGTGGTCTGGACATCCTTCTTGATGGTGGTCACGGAGCCCTCGCTGTAGACCTTGTCGAAGATCTCGCCGATGACGTGGAAGGACGAGATCTTGTTGGGGCCACCGACGCCGAAATAGATGCGCACCGTCTCGCCCACCTTCGCCGTCATCTTGTGCTCTTTCGTCAGCGCGCCGACGGCGCCGTTGAAGACATAGTACTCCGGCAGCTCGGCCGCCATCTTGGCCATGTCAAAGTCCTGGTGGCCTTTCGCGCCATGTGCGTGCGTGGTGTAGATGTCGCCCTGCATGACATAGAACTCGCGGTCGACCTTGCTCAAGCCTTCCGGCGGCTCGACCAGGATCAGGCCATACATGCCGGCCGAGATATGGTGCGGCACGGAGGGCGTCGCGCAGTGGTAGACGTACAGGCCGGGGCTCAGGGCCTTGAACGTGATGGTCTGCTCCTTGCCCGGCGCCAGCTGGGTATGCTGGCCGCCGCCGTGGCCGCCGGTGACGGCGTGCAGGTCGATCGAGTGGACCTGCTTGCTGTCGGCGCGGTTGGCGAGCGTCAGCTGCACCGTATCGCCTGCGCGCACGCGCAGCATCGGGCCGGGGACTTTCTTGTCGAAGGTCCAGTAGGTGAAGGTGGTGCCGTCATCCAGCTTGCCGGTCAGCTCCACGGTTTCGATGCGATATTTGCGCAGCTGCGGCGTCTTGTCCGCGATAGGCGCAGGAACCGCATTCGGGTCCATCGACACGCTGACGGCGCCCGCTTCTGCAGGCCTCAGTGCAGGCGCGGCGCTTGCGGATGCAACGGCGGCAACGGGTGCAGCCTTGGCCGGCGCTGCGGCGGCCGGGTTCCCTGCGACTTCGATCAAGCCTTCCATGCCTATCTGGCGATGACCGGGAATGGTGCAGATGTAGGCGAACGTGCCCGCCTTCCTGGCAACAAAGCGCAGCGTGGCCGGGCCGGAATTGGCATCGACCTTGGCCGATGCCGCCTTGAGGTCGGGGATGGCGATATCGTGCTGCGCGCCCTCGCCGCTCGACAGCACGATTTCAACGGTGTCTCCGGCATTCACGCGCAGGGTCGGATTGACCTTGCCTTGTTCATCTATGTAAACCATCTTCCCGTCCGCCATGCCGGTCTTGAGGACAAAGCGCTGGACGACCGCCTTTGCCGATGCTGCGGGCTTTTGCGCCGGGGCAGCAAGGACTTCTGCAGGGAGGCAGGCCGCCGTGGCCAGAAGTGTCGAGACGAGAATCGCAAGCGGACGGCGGGTCAGGGTGTGGAGAGCGGCGGATTTCATTTCAGGCTTTCATCAATGACGATAAGGTTGCCCGCGTGTCCGCTGGAGCTCTTGCTGCCGATGCCGGGATCGCGCGTGCAGGATCATTCTGGGCGCCTGAAGCCCGGGAATCCTTAACCTATGTTCAGAAAATCGGGGGTGGCGGCGATCGTCAGCGCCAGGCGTCCGGATATTCTTCATGCGTGGGCAAACCGCCGCTCGGGCAGCCCCAGGAGACCCGCGAAGACCAGAAGATGTGGTCGGACGGGGACAGCGGCGGAGCGACATCCAGCGAGCCGGCCGGGATCACCATCAGCTTTCCGCTGCGCGTCATGCGCGGAACCGGGCAACCGCAATGGCGGCAGAACCACTTGCCGAAGCTCTTTGCCTGCGGCAAGTCATAGCGGGCGATCGCTTCCTCTCCGGCCACCCAGCGGAATTGCGCCGGGTCGACGGTAAGGTTGGTGGCATGCCCGGTGCCGGTCGACTTGCGGCACCGGGAGCAATGGCAATGGACCATGACCTGGTACGGCCCCTCTGCCTCGTAGGCGACGGCGCCGCACAGGCAGCTGCCGTGAATCCTTGGTTCAGTCATGTGGCTCTCTCCCTTTTGCGGATCCCGTACTTTATAACCTATAACAATCCGTGCCCGTGTTTGAGGCAAAGCAAAGCGCACCGGGCTGCATCGGGCCTCTGTAAGCTTGAATTGCTAAGATGCGACTAGCGTGCCAGGAAAAATGCATGGCCCTCCAGCAACCCGGTTCGAGCACAACCCGAAAACATGTCGGCCTCCCCAAACGCGCATCGCATGCGCCGCCGCCTGCTCGTACTTGCCGTTGTCTTTCCGGTTCTCTACATTGCATCGATCATCGCGTCCGTCGTGCAAGACTACCGCGGGACGCTGCGCCGGGCTGAAACGGATGCGACAAGCATTTCGACAGCCCTGCGCGAACACGCGGACCGGGCGATCGGTGAAGCAGACCGTCTGATCCTCAGCGCGGCGGCGGACATCCAGGGCGACATTTCCGAAGGGAGGGCGGCCGACGAAAACGGCTTGCACCGCGTCCTGCGGGCCTACTCCAACTCTTCGCCGCATTTCCTTTTCATCAACGCGGTCGACGCGAAAGGCGATGTCATCGCAAGCGGACTGACATTACCGGTGCCGCGCTCGAATGTGCGCGACCGGGACTACTTCGCGTTCCATGCGGGGAACAAGGATGGCATGTACATCTCGCGCCCGGTGCTCGGCCGGACGAGCGGGCAGTGGGTCTTCACGATCTCCCGTAGCCTTCGCAACCCGGATGGCTCGCTCAGGATGATCCTCGCCGCCGGCATCTCCGTCGCGTACTTCGAGCATTTCTACCGCTCGCTGAACCTTGGCAACAATGGCCGGCTGCTGCTCGTCCGGCATGACGGATGGGTGCTGGTTGAAAGTCCCCTGGTCGGTGCGGCCGTGGACAAGAACGTCAGCGGCACGCCGCTCTTCCGGCAATTTGGCAAGACAGCGCACGGCACCTACCACGTCGATGCCGGCGCCGTCGACGGAACGCCGCGCATTGTCGGATACACGAACTCGATGCACCACCCGTTTATCGCGGTGTCGTCACTGTCCAGGACGGATGTACTGGCCGACTGGGAAAACCGCGCACGCCACGCAATCGCATGGGGCGCGATCTCGATGGTATTGATGGTGGCGCTGATTGCGATGCTGCGCCGGCAACTCAGCTCACTGCTGCTTGCCCACGGAACACTAGAGGACAGCAACAAGGAACTCATACGGTCGGAACGGCGGTATCACGACCTCGTCGACGGCATCGACGGCATTGTCTGGGAGGCGGAGTATCCCAGCCTGCGCTTCAGGTTCGTCAGCAAGAATGCCGGAAAGATTTCCGGATATCGCGCGGATGAATGGCTGGGTGATCCGGCATTCTGGGAAGAGCGCCTGCACACCGACCCCCGGGCGGTCCTCGAACGAATCGGCGTGCCACGCCGGCCCGCTGCCTCCGACCCCCTCTTGCTCGAACACTGCGTCACCGCGCCGGATGGAAGAGAGATTGTCCTGATGAACAACATGACGGTGTCCGAGGGGGAAGGTGCCGTCACGGTCCGCGGCGTGATGGTCGACACGACCGAGCGCAAGCGGGCGTATGAAGAACTCGAACTCGCCGCCAAGGTGTTCGAGAGCAGCCTGCTCGGCATCTTCATCATCGGCCCGCAGGAAACCATCATCCGGGCCAACCAGGCGTTTTCGGACCTCATCGGCTATCCCATCGACGAAGTGGTGGGCGTCGAAGCGTCGTCGTTCACCACCGACTTCAATGTGCCCGAGCTCAAGAAGGCCATCAGGGCGTCGCTGAAAACGACCGGGAAGTGGCAGGGAGAAGCCTGCGTGCAGCGCAAGAACGGGGACGAACTGATCCTGATGAACAGCATGTCGCTGGTACGGCACAAGGATGGGAAACAGAATGCCACCATCGTGATTTGCAAGGACATCACGGCGCAACGTGCCTTCGAGCGGCAGCTGCACCAGATGGCCCACTTCGATTCCCTGACCCGCCTGCCCAACCGGCGCACCATGCTGGACCGGCTGCAGCACGCGATGAACCTCGCCCTGCGCCAGCGCACCCGGCTTGCATTGATGTTCCTCGACCTGGACCATTTCAAGCAGATCAACGATTCCCTGGGCCACGCGGTCGGCGACCATGTCCTGCGCATCGTTTCGGACCGGATCAGGAACTGCATGCGTGATGCCGATACGGTGGCACGCGTAGGCGGGGACGAGTTCGTGGTGCTCCTGGAGGGCATCGACGACGTCGACACCGTCCAGCGGATCGCGCAGAAGCTTTGCAGCTCGGTGTCGGAACCGATGGAGGCCAACGGTCTTGAGCTCTTCGTCGGCCTCAGCATCGGCATTGCCTTGTTCCCGAACGACGGGACGGAAAGCGAAGCACTGATCCGCAGCGCCGACACGGCAATGTATCGCGCCAAGCTGTCCGGGCGCAATTGCTGGTGCTTCTTCGACGACGCCATGGCGCGCTCCGCGGTGCGGCGCCTGGAAGTGAGAATGGCGCTGCGCCACGCGGCGGAGCGGGATGAGTTGATGCTCTACTACCAGCCCCAGCGTTCGCTGCACACGGGAAATATCATCGGCGTCGAAGCGCTGATCCGCTGGCGGCGCCCAGGCATCGGCACTGTCCCGCCCCAGGAATTCATTCCCATCAGCGAAGAGAGCAATCTCATCATTCCGATCGGAAACTGGACGATCCAAAAAGCATGCGAGCAGGCCGCTTCCTGGCTGCACGACAAGGGGCTACACCTGCGCGTGGGCGTCAACGTCGCGGCCCGGCAGATCCGGCAGGAGGCTTTCGTCGACAACGTGCGCGCGGCGCTCGACCGCTCTGGCCTGCCCCCTTCCCTGCTGGAACTTGAGCTGACGGAAAGCTCCGTGCTCGAAGATATCGACGACACGGTGGAAAAACTCTGGAAGCTGAAGGCATTGGGCATTACCGTCGCCATCGACGATTTCGGCACCGGCTATTCGTCATTGTCCTACCTGGCGCGGCTGCCGGTGGACCGCCTGAAGATCGACCAGTCCTTCGTGCGGGACACGCCGGGGGACCCGCACTACTGCGCCATCGTGCGCACCATCATCGCCATGTCCGACAATCTCGGTTTGTCCGTCATTGCCGAAGGCGTCGAATCAGACGAGCAATCGCTGTTCCTGAAGAACGAGGGATGCGACGAGATACAGGGCTACCTGTTGTCGCCGCCGAGGCCTGCCGAAGCGCTTGTCGAGGCGCTCTGTCCTTAAAGCGGCCGCGCCGCCAGGCCGGCCATCGCCGGCCGCGGCCATGCCAGCCACAATGCGGCGACCGGGAACAGGTAGACGCCGGGCAGGTCGCGCACCAGGGTGCTCGGCGCGACGATGCCGCACGCCACTTCAAACAGATGCACGGCGGCGTGGAAGGCCAGGAACGCAGTGCCGGCCATGGCGGCCGGCCAGGCGTCGCGGTTCCGCGCCAGCCACAGAAAGGACAGGCCGGTGACGAGGTAGGCGCAACCGATGTCGCGCACAAAATGGACGTTCAGCGGGCCGGTGAAGATGACGCCGGGGACGGTGAGATACCAGCGGCCGGGATCGACGAGCATGGCGACCCCGTTTCCGATGCAGATCAGGGCGAAGACGATACGGAAGATATTGATCATGGCGCAAAATCCTGAGTGGTTCCATGATCAAGACGAGACAGGCCGCTAAAACGTGACATGGGCGGCGCCGGCCTCGATCCTGAACCGCCGCACGGCGCGTTCGAGCATGGCCGCCTGTTCGCGCATCGACTCCGTGGATGCCGCCGCTTCTTCGACCAGGGCGGCGTTCTGCTGGGTCGCCTGATCCAGCTGGCCGACGACCTGGTTGATCTGGCCGATGGCGGCCGTCTGTTCCCGGCTGGCGGCGGCGATCTCGCCGATGATGCGGCTTACGCGGCCGATGCCGGAGACGATTTCCCCCATCCTGCCGCCGGCGTCGCCCACGAGTTTCGCGCCGGTTTCCACCTGCCCGGCCGATGCGTGGATCAGCTCCTTGATCTCCCCGGCGGCGTCTGCGCAGCGGCGGGCGAGTGCGCGCACTTCGCCGGCGACGACGGCAAAGCCGCGGCCCTGCTCTCCGGCCCGGGCCGCTTCGACGGCGGCGTTCAGCGCCAGGATATTCGTCTGGAATGCGATGCTGTCGATCACGCTGATGATTTCCACCACGCGGCTGGACGCGGCTTCAATCGATTGCATGGTTCCCACCACGCGTTCGACCGCCGTCCGCCCCTCTTCCGCCACCCCGGATGCAAGCCGTGCGAGCCGGTTCGCCTCCTCCGCGTTGTCGGCGTTGCCGCGAACGGTGCCGGTCAGCACTTCGAGCGTCGAGGCGGTTTCCTGCAGCGAGCTGGCTTGCCTTTCCGTCCGCGCGGACAAATCCAGGTTGCCGGCCGCGACCTGGGTGGCGGCCGAGACGACGGCTTCCGTTCCCGAGCGCACCTGGCCGACAATCGCACGCAGGCTTTCGTTCATGTTTTTCAGGGCCTGCATCAGCTTTCCGGCCTCGTCGTCCGATGCCGGCACGATGCGCTGCGTCAGGTCGCCTTCCGCCACGGCGGAGGCAATGTTGACGGCAGCGTCCAGGGGGCGCGTGATGGCAATGACAAGCCAGCGCCCGACGACGATGGCCAGCGCCAGTCCCAGGGCAAGGGATGCGAGGGCGCCGTTGCGCAGCCACTCGTAACTTGCCTGCGACTGCGCGTATTCCTGCTCCGCGAGGGATAGCTGCAGGGAGATGACGGCATCCATCTTGCGGCGCAGGGGCTCGACCAAGGGCGCCATCTTTCCGTGGACCGCCGCGGTTGCCGCGTTCGGATCGAACTGCTTCAATGCCTCCACCGCCGGAAACAGGCCTTCGGCGAGGTACTTCTCGTACATGCCGGAAAACTCGTCCGCCAGTTTTCGCTCCGCGGGCGACAAGGGCAGCGCGAGATAGGACTCGCCCTCGGTCTCGACCAGGGCCAGGCGGGCGGAAACCTCGCGCAGCGATTGTTCGACCTCATCCTTCTCCCCGATGAGGGCCCTGGCGATGGTGCTTTCGTTCTGCTCGATGAGGCGGATGATGCGGTCGAGCCTGCCGACCGCAACCAGCCGGTCGTCGTACATCGACCTGATGGTGCCGTTGGCGTGGTGCAGGCCGGCAATGCCGACAGCGCCCACGACAATCAACTGCGCGGACAAGAATGCGATCACTGCGATCAGTCTTGCCCGGATGGTGAGCTTGTTGGTCATCGGCTATCCGCTTTCCTCGCTGGCTGGGTGTGCGGGCACGAGGATAGCAAGCGCCGCCGGGCACGAATAAGCTCCTTCGCGGCCAGCAGACGGCATCAATCCAGCCAATCTCGATTTCGCCCGCGCGGAACCGGATTGGCCTTTGCTTCCGCGCCGTTGGCCGGATTTGATCTATGCCTGTGCAGGGCGAGCGCTTACCATCTCGCCTGTTCCCGACGTCCGCCGCGACGGACGTTTGCAAGAATCCATCCAGTGTCTCCTCCAACCTCTCCAACGTTGGACTTGTGCCCGTGCTCCCCCCGGGAGCATGGGCATTTTTTTGCGGCCGTCCGCATGTGAAGATCCTTTGCGGACATGCACAGGTCAATGCCGGCCAAGCGCCAAAAGAAATCGGCCGGCTTGCCGAAACGGGCTATTGACTGTCCGTGCCCGCGGATACACTCGCCCAATGGCAATGCCGGATACACGCATTCCGGCATGGCGCCATTTTGGTCGCGATGACAAGGTTTACCATGCAACGCTTGCTGCATATTCCGGAACTGGCGGTCGCCGAGCTGGCCGTCGAATACGACGCCGCGGCCGTGCCGCCGAACGAGTTTGCGCTGATGCTCAACATCTGCGCCGAGATGGGCGTCGACGCGCGCCGCGTTTGCGCCAGGACCGGCCTGCAGCCGGAAATGCTCTTCGATCCGTCCACGCGCTTGTCTTACCGTCAGATAGAAGCACTGGTCCGCAACGCGTTCGCGCTGACCGATATCCCGCATCTCGGCCTGCTGATCGCGGAAAGGATGACGGTCAGTACCTACGGCATGGTCGGCTACGCCATGATGAGCTGTGCCACCCTGGAGCAGGCGGTTGACATCGGCCTGCGTTATTACAAGACGACCAGCATGATGATGGAGGTATCGGCTGAACGCGACGCCGCGTCCGTTTCCATCGTCGCTCGCCCGGCCTTCCACGCGCCTGACCTCGAACCGTTCATGGTCGAGGAATTGTTCGGCGGCCTGATCCCGGTCATCAGGACCCTGGCCGGCACGGCGTTCCAGCCTGCCAGAATCGAAGTCGTCTATCCCCCGCCGCCCTACGCGGCGCGATACCGCGCGCACTTCCAGTGCGAGGTGGCGTTTGGAAGCAACGCGAACCGCTTCACGTTCGACCGCGGTACGCTGGCACTGCGCCTGCCCAACGCCGACGCGCTCAGCGTCAAGCAGTGCGTCCAGATCTGCGAATCGCTGCTGCCGCCGGAGAGCGCCGAGCCGGACGTGGTGCATGCCATCAAGCGCGTCATCCTGTCCCAACCGGGGGTGTGGCCGGACATGGCAAGCGTGTCAAAGGCCTTGAACATGAGCGAACGGACCTTGCGGCGGCGGATTGCGCAGCGAGGCCATTCCTTTCAAAAGATCGTCGACGACCTGCGTCGGGAGGTGGCGATCCGCTACCTCCGGAAATCCATCCTCTCGACGCATGATGTTGCCGTCCTCACCGGATTTTCCGAGGTGACGAATTTCCGCCGGGCCTTCAAGCGTTGGACGGGCGGCATCTCCCCCACCCAGTACCGTGCCGGCGAACGGGACAGGAACGGTGAACATACCGGATGAAGGTCCGCGCCGGATGCCGTGGGCAGGTTAAGGAAGCACAGGCGAATGCCGGCGCAAGGTATCGGACGGCAGCTCGCGGAACATCTCACGGTAATCCGCGCTGAAATGCGAAAGATGCCAGAAGCCCCAGCGTGCGGCAACGTCCTGGACCGCGATGTGCGGCTTGCCCGACTTCAGCTCGCGGCGCACGCCGTTGAGCCGGATGGCGCGCAGGTAGCGCACCGGATTGATCCCGAGGACTTCCTGGAAACCGTACTGCAAGGTGCGGCGGCTCACGCCCAGGGTTTCGCAGAGATCGGCGATGGAAATCGGTTCGTCGACGTGGCAGCGCAGGTATTCCTGCGCCTGCGCGACGATGCGCGACCGTTGCCTGGTGCTCCCCGGGACCGGGTAAGCGTTGTCGGACTCCATCGCTGCGACGAGGGTGCCGTAGACCGCCTCGCGCAGCGACCGCCGCACACGCTCGTCGGCCAGGAGCGCGGGATTGTCGCCGATGGAGCGCGTGACGGTGAGGAGCACCTGTGTCAGCAGCTCCTTGCGTGCGGCGGACACGTGCGCCACGGACTTTCCGTGGATGAGGCGGCGAACGTCCTTGCCCTCGACCTGTTCGGCAAACGCGAAGAAATCGTCCGGATTGAGCGACACGACAACGAGGTCGAAGTCGGGCGGCGTGCACATGTCGAGTTCCTCGTCGCTGCGGAAGCAGCCGATGGCGCCGCTGGTGACAGGGGTGCCGCGCCATGTGACGGGTTTCGACAGTGCAAGGGGAATGCCGAAGCTGAGGGATCCGGCGCGGCCGGCGCCGCGCTGCAGGATGGCCTGGTTGGTGGTCTCGCGAAAGACTTGCATGTCGCCGATCCAGGCTTCGAACAATTGCCCGTAGAAGGGGCCGGGCGTCATCTGCTGGTAGCAGGTGTCCCATCCCCTCACCTGCACGGCCTGCTCGTCCGCGTCATGGAACACGGCCTTGATGACGTCCGGCGCCGCCCCGGGACCGGCGTGAAGATCTCCGCTTGTCGAATCCTTATGTTTCACGACATCACCATGATGACTGGCTCAGGCAAGGCGCAGGTCTGCGCCCCTGGGGGAATACGCTTCAGAAAGAGGATATACCGGTTCAGCGGAACCGGTGCACGAGGATGATGGAATATCGCGCGGCAACAACACCGGCGCGATGATCATTTTGGCAAGACGTGCTGGCTTACACCCTGTTGGTTGAAGAGCAGCACCGCGTTTCCTTCCGCCGCTGCGACGGCCGCGATGTTCTGGCGGTCCGGGCGGACCGTGGTCTCGAAGCGCCGCACCGGCTCCGCGGCCACGCCGACGGCACCGCCATTCCCTGCAAGGACCACGCGCCCATCGTTGAGCTGAACGCCCGACGTCAGCGCATTGTGCGTGCCGCTGTCGACGCTCTGCCAGGTCTCTCCCTTGTCACGGCTGATGATGACGCGTCCGCTCATTCCGAAAAGCAGGATACTGCCGTCGCGCAGGGCGAGGCCGTTCCATAAGGATCCGCTCGTCCCGGTCTGCAACGCGGTCCATGTCCTGCCGCTGTCCGTCGAGCGGTACGCGGCGCCGCCCTCGCCTGCGATGAACAGGGTATCCGGCCGCAGCGGAATGATGGCGTTGAGGTGGCGGTCCGCGTTGGCGCCGTCGGCGACCTTCAGGCGTTGCCAGCTTTGGCCGCCGTCATGGGTTTCGTAGGCGGCGCCATAACCGCCGGTGACGATGCCGTGCAGTCCGTTCTCGAACCACACCGACAACAAGGCAGGCTCGTTCTCGACCACGTGCTGCAAGCGCCATGAACCGCCGCCGTCGCTGGTGCGCAGGATGACGCCGCCGTGCCCGACGCCCCATCCGTTTTTTCCGTCGATGAACCAGAGTGCGGTCAGCGGAGAGCTGACGGCGACATGGTTCGCCTGGCGCCACCGGCCACCGTCCACCGATAAGACGACGACCCCGTGGTCGCCCAAGGCAATGATCCGGCTCCCGGCGCGTACCGCATTAACCAGTGGCGCCTTGTCCGCCGCCGGGATCGGCATGGCGGGCATGCCGCCCGGCGCCGCGTGCGCCAAGCCCGCCACCGCCACCGCCACCAGCAGGACGCCACAACGCCTGCGCCATTTCGACAAATTGTTTCGCTTCCCTACTGCATTCATTTCCTGCATCCTGTCTCTTGAATTCCACATTGCCTAGTGATCGACCAGCGGCATGAGCACCGGGCCCTTGCGCGGGATCAGCACGTCGATCATCACCGCCAGCGCCGGCAGCAGCGTGATGGCCATGAGCATGTTCACCATGAACATGAAGGCCAGCAGCATGCCCATGTCCGCCTGGAACTTGAGCGGGGAGAATGACCAGGTCGCGACCCCGATCGAGAGCGTCAGCGCGGTGAAGATGGTCGCCACGCCCACCTCGCGCAGCGAGCGCTTGAACGCCGCCACGATGTCTTCCCCCAGCGCCAGATGGGTTTGCAGCCGGTTATAGATGTAGAACGCGTAGTCCACGCCAATGCCGACGGCGAGCACCATCACGGGCAGGGTGGCCACGGTCAGCCCGATGTCGAGCGCTTTCATGAACCAGTAGCCGAGGAAGGTTGCCAGGGTCAGCGGGACGCAGCACGCGACCATGGCCCGCCAGTCGCGGTACACAATGAACACCAGCAGCAGGATGGTCAGGTACACATAACCCATCATCGGCAGTTCGGAATGCTCGACCACGTCGTTGGTCGCTGCCTGCACGCCCGCGTTTCCGCTCGCCAGGCGGACATTTACGCCCTCGAACGGGTGGGCATCACGGAAACGCTCCACGGCGGCCACGACCTGCTTCAAGGTCTCGGCCTTGTGGTCGGCGAGGTAGAGGTTGACCGGCAGGACGGTGCAGTCGGCGTTGTAGAGCCGCAGGGCGTCGGGCACCTGGCGCACCGCTTCGCCGAGGCTGGACTCATCGCGCGGCAGAGCCGCCCACTTGGGATTGCCTTCGTTCACCCCCGAGGCCGAGAGCTTCGTCACGCCCGGAAGGGATTGCGCCAGCAGCACGCCGGGAACATTGCCGAGATGCCAGGTGAGCCGGTCGACGTGCGTCATCACATCGTGGCGGTAGCAGCCATCCTTCGGCGTTTCAACGACGACCGTCAGCACATCGAGGCCCAGGCCGAAGCGCGAGACGATGCTTTCCACATCGCGGTTATAGCGCGAATCGATATGCAGCTCCGGCGCCCCGGGCAGGACATGCCCGATCTGCCGTCCCTGGCTTTGCCAGATCGCGACGGCAAGGAGCACGATGCACAGCACCGCACCCAGGGCCGCGTTGCGCGTCTCGGCGATGCGCCCCAGCCACTGCATCGCGCGGTCGCGCATCGCCTGCAGGCGCCCCACCCTTTCCACGTAGTTTTCGTCGAAGCGGCAATAGCTGGCCAGGACCGGCAGCATGATGAGGTTGGTGATGATCTTGTAAGCGACGCCGACCGAAGCGGTGATCGCCAGCTCGCGGATCATCGGAATGGGCACCAACACCAGCGTGGCGAAGCCGACGAATGCGGTGATCAAGGCCAGCGTTCCCGGGATCAGCAGGCCGCCGAAGCTGCGTCGCGCCGCCGTCATCACGCTGGCCCCGCCGCATACTTCCTTGGAGATGTAGTTGATCTGCTGCACGCCGTGCGACACGCCGATCGCAAAGACCAGGAAAGGCACCAGGACGGCGAGCGGGTCCAGTCCGAAGCCAAGCAGCGTGATGGTGCCGAACTGCCACACGACCGAGACCAGGGAACAGACCAGCGGCAGCAGGGTCAACACCATGGAACGCGTGTACCAGTAGACCGCGACGGCCGTCAGGACGAAGGCCAGCGCAAAAAACTTCACGACTTCGGTCGCACCGTCGCCGATCTCGCCCATCTGCTTGGCGAAGCCGATGACCTGCACATCGAAACGGCCGTCCGCAAACTTGCCGCGCAAGTCGTTCTCGACGCGCCGGTTGAACTCCATGTAATTGAGCGGCTCGCCCGTCTTCGGATCGGGGTCGGCCAGCTCGGCGACGACCATGGCGCCGGAATAGTCGGTCGCCACGAGGCTGCCGACAAAGCCGCCGACGATGGTCCGCTCGCGGATACCGTCAATGGCTTCCGGCGAGAGCGTCTTCACGGTGACATCCCCGCCGATCACGTCTTCTGCCTTCATGCCTTCTTCGGTGATCTGCACCGAGCGC
>Ga0196970_1001141_pt1 | contig 20366 bp, 18 predicted proteins | sample S1v_513CmetaG_FD_148672 | JGI IMG/M metagenome (GOLD analysis project Ga0196970, IMG submission 148672) | Soil microbial communities from Anza Borrego desert, Southern California, United States - S1+v_5-13C | ecosystem: Environmental > Terrestrial > Soil > Desert | place: USA: California...
GGTCGACACCACGGGTGCCGGCGACACCTTCACGGGTGCGCTGGTCGCCGCGCTCGACGCAGGCGAGCGGCTGCCTCAGGCCATGTCCTGGGCGACCACGGCTGCGGCGCTGGCGTGCTGCGGCCGCGGTGCCCAGGACAGCATGCCGCATGCCCCTGAGATTCGAGCCGCCCGGGCAAGAATGCCCTCACCCGTCGAATTGGTGCGTCAATGAGTTAAGATCGTAAGTCTGCTTCGGCAGGGCCGTCGATGGTCCATCCCTCGGCGTGGGCCGTCAGTCGTTGCCGGTGGAGCGGTGCGGCACCGTCACACATGGTGCGAAAGCGGGAGTCCGCCCGTAGCGCGCAGGCGATGTTCTTGAGCCGGTCCATGCGTTCATCGTCCTCGTAACGTTGGTAAGGCATCCGGCTCCATGCCACGGCGGGCCAGAAAGGATCGCTCGCGAAGCGCGCCACGACATGCACGTGCAGCTGCGGGCAGCGGTTGCCGATGTCGGCGACGTTCAGCCGCAAGGGCCGGAACAGCCGCGTCAGTGCCTCGCCGACCAGCGCCAGTTCCTCCATCAGCTGCGCCCGTTCGGCTGCGGTGAGGTCGAGCAGGGCGCCGGCACCCGGCCGGCGCGGCACCAGCATCAGCCATGGCAGGCGGCGCTCGTCAAACAGCAGCACGCGGCAGAGCGGGAAGTCACCCACCGGTGCGGTGACCGGGACGAGGCGGGGGTGGAGCTCGAAATCCATCGGCACCTTCAATCGCTGTGGTGGCAGGCGACGGCGCGGCCGGGGGCCACCTCGCGCAGGGCAGGGCGTTCCTGGCGGCAGCGCGCGGTGGCCAGCGGGCAGCGCGGGTGAAAGCCGCAGCCCGGCGGCGGCGCGGTGGCGGAGGGGATCTCGCCCTCGATGCGCGCCAGGGCGACCCGCGCGCCGGGGTCGGGCACCGGCGAGGCGGCGCGCAGCACCCGGGTGTAGGGGTGCAGCGGCGCGTCGAACACGGCGCGCACCGGTCCGCGCTCGACCACGCGGCCGAGGTACATCACCGCCACGGACTCGCAGATGTGCCGCACCACGCCGAGGTCGTGCGAGACGAACAGGAAGCTCAGCCCCCGCCGTTCCCGCAGGTCGTCGAGCAGCCGCAGGATCTGCGCCTGCACCGAGACGTCGAGCGCCGAAACCGGCTCGTCCGCCACCAGCAGGCTGGGGCCGAGGATCAGCGCGCGGGCGATGCCGACGCGCTGGCGCTGGCCGCCGCTGAACTCGTGCGGGTAGCGCTCCAGCGCGTCGGCGCCGAGCCCGACCTCCGCCAGCAGCGCCCGCGCCGCCTCGCGCGCCGCCCGGCCACCGGCGAGGCCGTGCACGCGCAGCGGTTCCTCCAGCGTCTGGCCGACGGTGCGCTTGGGGTTGAGCGTCGAGTACGGGTCCTGGAACACCATCTGCACCCGCCGGCGCAGCCGCCGCAGCTCCGGCCCGCGCGCCGCGCGCACGTCGGTCCCCTCGTAACGGATGGTGCCGCCGTCGGCCTCGACGAGGCGGAGGATGCAGCGCGCCGCCGTCGACTTGCCGCAGCCGGACTCCCCGACGAGGCCGAGCGAGCCACCCGGCGCCACCGCCAGATCGACGCCGTCCACCGCCCGCACCACCCGTCGGGCGCGGCCGAACAGGCCGCCCTGGCGGAAGTCCTTGCGCAGGTCGCGGACCTCCAGCCCGCCCTGGGTCTGCACGGGGTTCATGCGGCGATCCTTTCCTCGTTGCGGACCCAGCAGCGCAGCAGGCGTTCGCCGTCGGCGTGCAGCGGCGGCGCCTCGGCCTCGCAGCGGGGCCGGCGCAGCGGGCAGCGCGGCGCGAAGGCGCAGCCCGCCGGCATGGCGCGGATCGACGGCACCTGGCCGGGGATCGGCGCCAGCGCCGCGGTGTCCTCGTCCACGCGGGGCGTGGCGCGCAGCAGCGCCTCGGTGTAGGGGTGGCGGGGGGCGGCGAACAGGGCGCGCACCGGCGCTTCCTCCACCACCTGCCCGGCGTACATGACGGCGACGCGGTCGGCGATCAGCGCCACGACGCCCAGGTTGTGGGTGATGACCAGCATCGACATGCCGTGCGAGCGCTTCAGCTCGTCCAGCAGGCCCAGCACCTGCGCCTGGATGGTGACGTCGAGCGCGGTGGTCGGTTCGTCGGCCAGCAGCACCTGCGGCCGGCAGGCCAGCGCCATGGCGATGACGACGCGCTGGCGCATGCCGCCGCTGAACTGGTGCGGGTACTCGTCCATGCGCTGGGCGGCGGAGGGCAGCTTGACCTCCTCCAGCAGGGCCAGCGCCTCGCGCCGCGCCGCCGCGCGGTCGAGGCCGCGGTGGATGCGCAGCGCCTCCGCCACCTGGTCGCCGATGCGCATGGTGGGGTTGAGCGCGGTCATCGGCTCTTGGAAGACCATGCCGATGCGGTCCCCGCGCACGCGCTCCATCTCGCGTTCGGACAGGCGCAGCAGGTCGCGGCCCTCCAGCTCGATGCGGCCGGCGGCGATGCGGGCACCGCTCTCGGGCAGCAGGCGCAGGATGGACAGCGCGGTGACGCTCTTGCCGCTGCCGGACTCGCCGACCACCGCCAGCGTCTCGTTGCGGTACAGCGTCAGGTCGAGGCCGCGCACCGCCGGGTACCAGGTGCGGCCGCTGCGGAACTCGGTGCGCAGGCCGCGGATGGCGAGGACGGGGTCCTCGGGGGGACGGGTCATGGTCGGCTACTCCCGGCGAAGCTTGGGGTCGATGGCGTCGCGCAGGCCGTCGCCCAGCAGGTTGAGCGCCAGCACGGTGGCGAGCACCGCGAGGCTGGGGAACAGCGCCAACCAGGGCGCGTCGAGCATGGTCTCGAACCCCTCGCGGATCATGCCGCCCCAGGTGGCGGCGGGCGGCTTGACGCCCAGGCCGATGAAGCTCAGCGCCGCCTCGGTGCGGATCGCCGCGGCGAGCCACAGCGACGCCATCACCGCCAGCTCGGCGATCAGGTTGGGCAGGATGTGCACCGCCATGATGCGCACGGGGTGGAAGCCCAGCGCCCGCCCGGCCTCGACGAAACCCTGCTCCTTCAGCACCAGGGTGGGGGCGCGGGCGATGCGGGCGAAGGGGGCCATCTCGGTCACCGCGATGGCGACGATCAGGTTCTCCAGGCTCGGCCCCAGCGTCGCCACCACCATCAGGCCGAGCAGCAGCGTCGGGAACGACAGCAGCACGTCCATGGCGCCCATGACGATCTGGTCGGTCAGGCCGCCGGCGTAGCCGGCGACGATGCCCAGCGTGCCGCCGACCGCCACCGCCACCACGATGGCGGCGAAGCCGACGGTCAGCGAGATCTGCGCGCCGTACAGCAGGCGCGACAGCACGTCCCGCCCGTAGGTGTCGGTGCCCAGCGGGTGCTCCGCCGAGGGCGGCCCCAGCCGGGCGAGGATGTCCTGCTGCAACGGGTCGGCGGGGGCGAGCAGCGGGGCCGCCACGGCGGCCAGCACCACGGCCGCCAGCAGGACGGCGCCGGCCCAGCTGGTCCGGTTGCTGCGGAACGCGTGCGCGAGGGCGGAGGCGCCGGCCGGCGCCGGGGGCGCGGCCGCATCGGCGTGTGCGGTCATGCGTAGGTCACCCGTGGATCGATCAGTCCGTAGACGAGGTCGGTGAGCGTGTTGGCGGCGATGACGCAGGCGGCGAAGATCACCATGATCCCCTGCAGCAGCGTGTAGTCGCGCATGCTGATGGCGCTGAGGATCAGCTTGCCCAGGCCGGGCCGGCTGAAGACGATCTCGGTCAGCACCGAGTTGCCGATCAGCGTGCCCAGGTACAGGCCGACCACGGTCACCACCGGGATCAGCGCGTTGGGCAGCGCGTGCCGCCAGACCAGGGCGCGGCGCGACACCCCCTTGGCCCGCGCGGTGCGCACGAAGTCCTCCCCCAGCACCCCCAGCATGGAGGAGCGGGTGACCCGCGTGACGTAGGCCGTCATGATCAGGCCGAGGTTGAGCGCCGGCAGGACCAGCGCGTGCAGCCGCCCGCCCGGATCGTCCAGCGCCGCGGCGCCGATCACCGGGAACCAGGGGGTCTGGATGGCGAAGGCCAGCAGCAGCAGGATGCCCGACACGAACGCCGGGAACGACAGGCCGACCAGCGACAGGACGCGCGTGACGTAGTCCGGCCAGGCGTTGCGCCGCACCGCCGCCAGGATGCCGAGCGGCACGCCCAGCAGCACGCCGATGGCCAGCGCGCTGAGCGTCAGGTCGAGCGTGTAGGGCAGCACCGCGGCCACCTCCGCCACCACGCTGCGCCCGGTGGTCAGCGAGGTGCCGAAGTCGCCGCGCAGCACGCCGCCGACGAAGTCGAGGTACTGCACCGCCAGCGGCCGGTCGAGGCCAAGGCGCTCGCGCAGCGCCGCCAGCGCCTCCGGCGTCGCCTGGTCGCCGAGGACGACCTGCGCCGGGTCGCCGGGGACGACGCGGGCCAGCAGGAAGACCACGGTCAGCATGGCGAGCAGCGTCGGCAGCGCCAGCAGCGCGCGGCGGATGAGGTAACGGATCATGCGGCCTCCTCCTCGGCCAGGGTGGCGAGTTCGCCCAGCGTGATGGGCTTCAGCGGCGGGCGGATGCGCGGGTAGCCGACGGCGGCGGGCGTGCCGCCGGTGGCGTCGGCGATCACCTGCACCAGCGTCGCCGCGCACTGCCGCCCCTGGCACGGCCCCATGCCGCAGCGCGTGTAGGCCTTTACCTGGTTCGGCCCGACGGCGCCGAGGGCCACCGCCTCGCGGATGCGGCCGACCGTCACCTCCTCGCAGCGGCAGGCGATCACGTCGTCGGGCGGCACCAGCACGGACCGGCGCGGGCGGAACAGCGCGTCGAGGAAGGGGCGGACGCGCACGTGCCGGCCGCGCTCCCGCCACAGCGGCGCGGCCAGGGCGTCGCGGGCCGCCGCGTCGATGCGGCCGAGCGCGTGGGCGGCGCCCAGCGCGGCGAGCCGCCCGCCGATCTCCGCCGCGCGGGCCCCGGCGATGCCGGCGCCATCGCCGGCCACCCACAGCCCGGTCACGCTGCCGGCGCCCCAGGCGTCGAGCTGCGGGCGGAACGCCTGCTGCGCCTCGTCCCAGACCTGCGCGCAGCCCAGCGCCATGCCCGCGTGCGCGTTGGGAACCACGCCCTCGTGCAGCAGCAGCACGCGGGCCGGCGCCTCGCGGACGCCGCGGCGGGTGCGGAAGCGGACGGATTCCAGCCGGCCGGCGCCGCAGGCCTCCACCGCCTCCACCCGCCACACCGGCACGCCGGCCCTGAGCAGCGCCCAGCGCAGGGCGAGGCCCTTGCGCAGGTACGCAGCGTTGGCGAGCGCCCCGGGCAGGTGCCGCAGCGCCGCCCGCCATCGCCCGCGCGGCGTGGTGTCGAGATAGCCGGCCAGCCGCCCGCCCATGGCGACGAGCTGGCTGGCGTAAAGCAGCGGCAGCGGCCCGCTGCCGGCGATCCACACCGGCTCCTCCGGCAGCATGCGGCTGGCCTTGAGCAGCAGCTGCGCCGCACCCACGGTCATCACGCCGGGCAGCGTCCAGCCCGGGATCGGCACCGGGCGCTCCTGCGCGCCGGACGCCAGCAGCAGCTGCGCCCCCTGCACGGCGCGGGAGCGGCCGTCGCGGGTGAGATGCACGGTCCAGCCGGGCTCGGCCTGCCAGACCTGGGCGCCGGGCTCGTAGTCGGCGCCGCAGGCGCGGAAGGCCGCCGCCAGCACGGCGCCGCGCCCGTAGTCGGGGCCGAGCCGGGCGGCGAGCCCGTCGCGCCCGGCGCGCTCCACGGCGCGGTAGACCTGCCCGCCGGGCTCCGGCTGCTCGTCGATCAGCAGCGTGCGCAGGCCGAGGTCGGCCGCCTGCACCGCGGCGGCGAGGCCGGCCGGCCCGCCCCCGACGATGATCAGATCGTAGCGGCCGCTCATGGAAGCAGCTCCCGGCCGCCGTGCTGCGGGTCGATGCGCATGCCCTCGCGCACCGGGGTCTGGCAGCCCTGGCGGGACGGCACGCCGTCGATGACCATCAGGCACTCGAAGCACACCCCCATCATGCAGTAGGGCGCACGCGGCGCGCCGGACGCCGGGGTGGTGCGGCAATGGGACAGCCCGGCGGCCAGCACGGCGGCGGCGGCGGTGTCGCCCGCGGCCATGGCCACGGCGCGGCCGGCGACGGTGACCGTCACCGTGCCCCCGGAGGTGGGATCAGGCAGCTTGCGGAACATGGAAACGCCTGTGGTGGAAGGGGGCGAAGCGGTCGGGCAGCCGGCCGGCGGCCAGCGCCTCCGCAAGGTCGTGGGCGTGCGCGGCGGCGAGCGTCACGCCGGAGTGGCAGGTGGCGAGCATCGCGCCCGGCCAGCGCGGGGATTCGGCGTAGACCGGCAGTCCGTCCGGGGTCAGCACGCGCAGCCCGGCCCAGTTGCGCACCAGCCGCGCCTCGCGCAGCGCCGGGACGATGGCGACCGCGCGCGCCGCCATCGGGGCGGCGTGGGCCAGGGTGGTGCCGGCGTCCATGCCGGCGTCCTCCTTGCTGGCACCGATCAGCACGGTGCCCTCCTCGCTCTGGCGCAGGCCGCTGGCCGGCATCGGCAGCAGCGGGCGCAGCCGCTCGGTGACCAGGATCTGGCCGCGCTCCGGCCGGATCGGCACCTCCAGCCCGACCTGCCGCGCCAGCGGCCCGGCGCCGTTGCCGGCGGCGATCACCAGCCGCGGCGCCTCGAACCGGCCGCGCGGGGTGAGCACCGCGAAGCGCCGGCCGTCGAAGGCGATGCGCTCCGCCGGGGTGGCGGCGTGCACCGCGCCGCCGTTGCGCAGGATGCCGGCGTGCAGCGCCTTCAGCAGGCGCAGCGGGTCGACATGGCCGTCCAGCGCGCAGAAGCCGGCGCCGGTCACCCGCTCGCCCAGCGGCACCCGGCCGAACAGCGCCTGCAGCTCGGTGCGGTCGAGCAGGCGGGTGTCGGCCTCCGGCAGCCCGCCCTGGACGCGCAGCCGGTCCAGCTGGGCGCGGCGCGCCTCCAGCTCCGCCTCGCCCAGGCAGAACGTCAGACCGCCGCAGCGGCGGTAGTGCGGGTCGATGCCGGTGCGCTCCGCCAGCTCGGCGGCGAAGGCGGGCCAGCGCTCCAGGCTGTCCAGCGTCCAGCGCTGGTAGCACGGCGCGCCGAGGCCCTTGCCCTGCGACCACACCAGCCCGAAGTTGGCGCGCGCCGCCCGCGCGTCGGTGTCGGCGCCGTCCAGCAGCGCCACCGAGGCGCCCAGCCGGGCCAGCCCGTAGCCGATGGCGGCGCCGACCGTGCCGCCGCCGAGGACGAGGACGTCGGCACTAGCCACGGCACCCTCCCGCGGCATAGGATCGGCCGTCGCATAACGGAGGGTTATAGGCGTGGCGGAGCGGCTGAACCTGCGCCAGATCGAGGCGTTCAAGGCGGTGGTGGAGGCCGGCACCGTCAACCGCGCGGCCGACGTCCTGTGCATCTCGCAGCCGGCGGTGAGCAAGCTGATCGCCGGCCTGGAACGCGCCGTGGGCTTCGCCCTGTTCGACCGGGTGCGCGGCCGTCTGGTCGCCACCGCCGAGGGCATGGCGCTGTACGAGGAGGTGTACCGCACCTTCCTGGGCATCGCCAGCATCGGCCGGGCGGCGGAGGCGATCCGGACGCAGCGCCAGGGCCACGTGGCGATCGGCGTCATGCCGGCGCTGTCCACCGGCTTCATCCAGCGCGTGCTGGCGCGCTTCCTGGCCGGGCGGCCGGAGGTGCGCGTCTCGATCCATGCGCGCAGCTCGCAGTTCATCGTCGATGGGCTGGCGAACCGGCAGCTCGATCTCGGGCTGGTCGCCGGCCTGCCGGAGCACCCGCTGTTGCGCTGCGAGCCGCTGGTGCGCCGCGACGCGGTGTGCATCGTGCCGGCCGGCCACCGGCTGGCGGCGGCGGCGGCGGTCCGCGCCGAGGACTTGGCCGGGGAACCGTTCGTCTCGCTGGGCGAGGGCAGCGCGACGCGGCGCCGCATCGACGAACTGTTCGCCGGCCTGGGCATCGAGCGGCAGCTGCGCGTCGAGGCAAGCTCCGCGCAGACGCTGGCCGGTCTGGTCGCCGAAGGCTTGGGCGTGTCTCTGATCCATCCTCTGTTCCTTGAAGATCGGCACGGCCGCGTGGCCGCCAAGCCCTTCCGTCCGGCCGTTCCGATGGAGCTGGGCCTGGGCATGCCGCACGACGGGCCGAAGACGGGGCTGGCCGCCGCGCTGGCGGCGGAGATCCACCGCACCGCGGCGGATCCGGCGCCGGTTACTTGAGCACCGTGGCTTCGGTGATCGGCGGCGCGAGGTTCAGCGCCCCTTCCAGCCGGTAGCCGAACTCCAGCGCCGGCCGGTGCACCCAGACTTGCAGCAGGTCGAACAGCGGCACCGCGCACATCTGGGCGGCGATCTTCTCCTGCGCGGCGCGCAGGAAGGCGGCGCGGCGGGCGGGATCCGCCGCGGCGCGGGCGGCGTCGATGTCGGCGTCGCCGGCGTCGCAGTGCGAGAAGTTCGCCACCGCGGTCGGCGTGCCGACCGTGCTGCGCGAGTGGAAGAACTCGTTCAGCCAGACGTCGGCCGCCGGGAAGCGTGCGGCGCCGTAGAACACCAGCGCGCTGACGTCCTTGCGGATCTGCGCGTGGTAGGTGGCGTGGTCGACCACCGCCATGTCGAGGCGGACGCCGATCCTCTGCAGCTGCGCCTGGATCACCTCCATGATCGGCAGCTGGGCGGAGACGTTGGACACCACCACCGGCAGCGAGAAGCCGTCCGGATGCCCGGCCTCGGCCAGCAGCGCCTTGGCCTTGGCGAGATCGTGGGCGACCGTCCACGATCCCGGCGCTTCGCCCTGGTAGCCGGGCGGCACCACCGAGCGGCCGGGCACCGTCACGTCCTTGCCGACGAATCTGGCGATCTGCCCGACGTCGATGGCGTGCGCGATGGCCTGGCGGACCCGCAGGTCGTCCAGCGGCTTGACGCGGGCGTTGAGGTGCAGGATGCGGTACTCGCCGGGTGTGAAGATGTCCACGCGAGTCTTCGGCTGCTTCATCATCCGTTCGACCCAGACCTGCTCGCGTTTGCCGTAGACGAGGTCCAGCTCGCCGGCGGAGAAGGCCAGCTCGCGCGTGTTGTCGGAACCGATGAAGCGGTAGACGATGCGGTCGATCTTCGGCGCGCCGCGGAAGTAGGCGGGGTTGGCGACCAGCTCGACGTGCCGCTGCGGCGCGTACCCGGCGAACGCGAAGGGGCCGGTGCCGACCGGCCGGGTCTTGAAGCCTTCGCCCAGAGTCTCAACCGCGTTGCGGCTGACGATGTTGCCGCCATGGTAGTTGGCGAGCAAGCCTATGAGCTTCGGCTCCGGCGCCTTCAGCGTGATGACCACGGTGTGTGGTCCGGTGGCTGCGACGCTCTCGACGGCTGCGTAGTCGCCGGCGAAGGACGACGTCTTCGGGTTGGCGGCACGCGTCAACGAATAGACCACGTCGTCGGCCGTCACCTCGCCCCAGTCGCCATGGAAGCGCACGCCGTGCTTGAGGTGGAACGTCCAGGTGCGGCCATCGGGCGAGGTTTCCCAACGCTCCGCCAGATCGGGCTCGATGGCGTCGGGACTGGCGCTGCCCGGCGGGAAGCGGACCAGCCCGTTGTACATCCAGCCGACCAGCGCCTTGTCCTGCGCGGTGGTGGCGCGGTGCGGGTCGAGCGTCACCACGTCGGTGCCGGATGCCCCGACACGCAGCACGCTCTCCGCTCCGGCACTTCCAGCCGTCAGCGCCAGTCCGGCAAGCAGGCCGAACGCCCGCAGCGGCCACAGCGCACTTCTCATCGGACCCTCCCATTGTTCGCGTAACGGACGATACGCTAATGGTCGCGCCGAAGCCTGGTCAAAGTCATTGTGATCGATGGGCTATTCCAAATGGTAATGGGATGCGGAGGCCGTCGCCGACGGCTTGGCGGCGTGCCGCCTTCTTTTGCCGTGTTTGGCATCAAACGACGGGTGGCCATCGAACGTGCGAGCCGCTGCACGCGATTGTGGCGACTGCCAGGACCAGCCCGGCCGGCATCGTATGTCGCCAGGATCTGATGGAGGCCTTCAGCTGGCTCGACCTGACGCCCAAAGGCCGCAGCGGGACCGGCGGAACCGTGAGCCGGGTGCGGCTTCACGGCCAGTGTTGAACGCCCGCACCGCCTCAAGCCGCCTGCGATCTTGGCGGCGGGCGGGGAACCGCCGGTCGGATCAGTCCACCCCGGCCAGGGCCGCACCGGAACCGGGCCGCGCTCCCGGGCGCTTCCAGAAGATCACCAGATTGCCCAAGAGGATCAGCGGCAGACCGCCCACCGCCCAGGGCGTCCATGCGTAGCCCTCCAGCGCGGTGGACACCGCCAGCGCGATCACCGGGAACAGCACCGTCGCGTAGGCCGCGCGGTCGGCGCCGATGCGCGCCACCAGCGACAGGTAGGCGAAGAAGCCCAGCACCGAGCCGGGGAGCGCCAGATAGAGCAGGCTGAGCAGGTAGCGCGGCGTCGGCTCGATCACCAGCGGCAGGCCGCGGGCCACGGCCAGCACGCCCAGGAAGGCGGCGCCCCAGGTCATGCCGCGCACGATGGCGTTGGGCAGGTCCGTCCCGTCGCCGGTCGCGCGCGTGGACACCAGATTGCCCAGCGAGAAGACGTAGGTGCCCGCCAGCGCCAGCCCGATCCCCAATGCCGTGGCGCCGGTCGCGTCCACCCGGGCGAAGGCCTCGGCGAACAGCAGGACCATGCCGCCGATGCCCAGGGCGGAGCCGGCGACCGTGCGCAGCGTCGGCGCCTTGCGCAGGAAGAGCCATTGGTTCAGCGCGTTGAAGATGGTGGACAGCGTGAACACCACCGACACCACGCCGCTGGCGATGTGGGCGGACGCGGTGTAGATCAGCACGAAGTTGAGCCCGAACAGGCACAGCCCCATGGCGGCGAACCAGCCGTGCTGCCGCGGGCGGACCCGCCGCAGGCGCCCGGTCGCGGCCAACCCGATCCACAGCACCGCCGCCGCGAGCACGAAGCGCCAGAGGATCGACACCTCGGTCGGCACCGGCCCGAACTGCATTTTGATGGCGAACCAGGTGAAGCCCCAGGCGACGACCACCGCTGCGAACAGACTTGCCGTCACGGCGCGATCCCTTCTGCATCCAGTCCCGCCCGAGACATGGCACGGCGCGCGCGGCGTGTCTTCCAGGGAGTTGCCGGGGAATATCGGGTTCTTGCGCCAAAGTGGCCGCCCCGCCGTCCGGCAGGGTTGCGCCTCGCCGGTGGTTGCTGTCTGCTGGACCGGCTATGGCGACGATGGATCACTACACGATCTACGACATCCTGCGGCGTGCGGGCGTGCCCCTGCGGGCCTCGGCGCGGTTCGGCGACGGCGTCGGCGCCGCGCTCTGGGAGCGCGACGATGTCGCCGAGACACGCTATGTGGCGCCGGGACACCACACGCTCAGCCTCTACCTCGAGGGCGGAACGGGCATCCGGCGCCGTCAGGGCGCGAGCGCGGCGCCCACCGGCAGCCCCGGCAGCCTGTGCGTCATGCCGGCCGGCGTCAGCACGTCCTGGGACGTCAGCGGACGCGTGTGCATGTTCCACCTCTACGTCCCGCGCGCCGCCTTCGACCGCGCCGTGGTCGAGGCTCTGGACGCGGACCCGGCGTCGGTCCGTCTGCGGGATGAAACCTTCGTCCGCGATCCAGCCATCGAGTCGGTGATCCGCTCGGTCATGCTGCCGCTGCGCTGGGACGATCCGGCGGACCGCGTCGCCGTCACCCATGCGGGCCGGATGCTGATCGCCTATCTGGCGTCGCGCTTCACCGAACGCCCGGCCAGATCCCTGCTTGCCCGCGGCGGCTTGGCCCCGGCCGCTCTCCGGCGGGTGGCCGACTTCGTCGACGCCCACCTGGACGCGCCGCTGGCCATCGACGACCTGGCGGCGGTCGCCGGGCTCAGCCCTTACCATTTCGCGCGGGCCTTCAAGCGCTCGACCGGCGAAGCGCCGCACCGCTTCGTCGTGCGCCGGCGGATCGAGCGCGCCAAGGCCCTGATCGCCGCCGGCGGGCTGCCGCTGGCCGGGGTGGCCGCCGCGGTCGGCTTCGGCAGCCAGAGCCACTTCACCGCGCGCTTCCGCGACCTCGTCGGGCTGACGCCCGGACGCTTCGCGTCGGCCGCCGAGCGCGTTCCTCCCGCCCCGCCGGATGCCGGCTCACCGTATCGGGATGAGACGCAGGCGCTGGTGGCCGACGACGGGAAGCGCGCGCCCGCGCCCGGCCCCTCCCGGACGGAGCGCCGTCCCGGCCGCGCCGGCACCACCTCGACCACGGCGACGCGCGACCGGTGAGCGCCGGACTCCGTGCCGGCCAGCGCTCGTGGCGGTGTCAGCGCGGACGGCGCGAAGGCCAGCGCGGCGCAGGCGAGTTCCGCCGTGATGCTCCGCCGCAGAGCATGCGGGGCGGCCGCGCTCAGGCCGTCATCAGGCCGTCATCAGGTCGACGCTCCCGTTTCGCTGTTCGTTGACGCTGGTGGGGAGCAGGCGACGCACGATGTCGGAGAAGTCCGAGAAGTTGTACGGCTTGCGCAGGATGGTGAAGCCCTCGGCCGTCGCGTCGCGCGCCGAGCCGCTGTAGCCGGTGGTGAGCAGGATGGGCAGGGTCGGCTCATGCTCCCGAACCAGCCGCGCCAACTCCAGCCCCGTCATGCCGCCGGGCATGATGATGTCGGAGAACAGCAGGTCGATGCGCATCCCGCTGCCCAGCACCTCCAGGGCGGCCTTCGCATCGCTGGCGTGCACGACGTGAAAGCCGAGGTTCTCGATCACCAGCGACGTGGCCTCGGCGATCTGCGGATTGTCCTCGACCAGCAGGATGGTCTCTCGGTTTCCCTGCACCACCGGCTTGGCGGCCGTCTCGGGCGAATCCTCCGCGGCCCTGGCGACGGCCTCACGGCTGCGCGGCAGCAGCAGCATCACCGCGGTTCCCTTGGCCGGCTCGCTGGCGATGGTCGCGAGGCCGCCCGCCTGCTGCGCGAAGCCGTACACTTGGCTGAGGCCAAGCCCCGTGCCCTTGCCGACCTCCTTGGTGGTGACGAATGGTTCGAAGACCTTCGGCAGGATGTCCGGCGGAATGCCGCAGCCATTGTCCGCCACGGTCAGCATCACGAAATCGCCGCGCAGGCCGCCGACCTCGGCTTGGCCGTCCAGCATCACATTGCGCGCCTCCAGCGACAGCGAACCGCCCTGGGGCATGGCGTCGCGGGCGTTGACGCCCAAATTCAGGACGGCTAGTTGCAGCTCGCTGAGATCCACGTGCACCGGCCACAGGTCGGGCGCCACGTACGTCATGACCGAGATGTTCCCACGCAGCGAGTGGCGCATGAGGTCGAGGAACTTCGGCAGCTGCTCGCGCAGGTCCAGCGCCGTCGGTGCCACCGTTTGGCGGCGCGAAAAACTGAGCAGTTGGCGCGTCAGGCTTTCGCCGCGCGTCGCCGCGGTCTCGATGGCGTCCACGGCGCGCTGCTGGCGCGCGTCGAGGGGACCCATGCGCACCAGGACCAGGCTGCTGGCCATGATCTGGAGCAGGTTGTTGAAGTCGTGCGCGACCCCACCGGTCAGCTGGCCCATGGCCTCGATCCGCTGGGCGCGCCGCAGCGCCTCTTCGGCCGCCTCGCCCCGCTGCAGCGCCTCGCGGACCCGGGCATGGGCCGCCGTCTCGCGCATCGCCCGGCGCCACGCGACGGCGGCGGTCGCACACAGCAGGAGCACCATGGGCACGGTCAACAGCGCGCCACGCAGCAGGGAGGCGCGCCAGCCGGCCATGGCGTCGCCGGCGGGCCCGGTGAGAAGCGCCGCGACCGGCACGCCGTCGAGCCGCCGCGCGATGACCGGCCGCTCGGCGCCGTCCCGGTAGACGCCGTCCGCTCCCTCCCGCAGCGCTTGGCGCAGCGCCAGGTCGGCGGCGTACCGGGGCTGCGCCGGCCAGCCGTGCCCTTCGGCCGGCAGGCTGAGCAGGAGGCTCCCGTCCCTCTGGACCAGGACGATTGCGTCCCGGGCCTGCCCCGCCAGCTCCTGGAACGGCTGAAGAAACTGCGTCACGGGCTGCGCGGCGACGACGACGCCGGCAAAGCCGCCGGAAGCATCGGCGACCCGCAGGGCCACGCCGACGCTGCGTTCCGCCCCAGCGCCGCCGAGGGAGAGGACGGCCACGCCGACCTCCGCGCCCGTGGTGCGCAGGGCCTCGAAGGCCGCTTGGTCCGAAATGTCGAGGCTCCGCGGCACCGGAAACAGGGCGCTGCCGGCCAGCGCCCGGCCGTGGCGGTCGAACAGCCAGATCGTCTGGCCGGGATGCCGCTGGGCAAGGGTGCGCAACGTGTCGTGCAGCGGTCTTTCGGTCTTCGGATCGGTGGGCGGGCGCAGGCGCGCCACCGCGTCCAGCGCGCGCTCGCCGATCGTGCGCTGGCCGTCGAACCCTCGCTGCGCGACCGCCTGAACGCGATCCATGCGATGGCCGAGCTCCCGTTCGCCGGCCTTCACAGCGTCGCCGTAGGAGGTCACCGCCCACGCAGCATAGAGCAGGAGCGGACAGAGCAAGGAGGCCGCAAGCAGCAGGTGGAGCACCGGAACGGCGACAAACCGGGGTGTCTTCACTCTCATGTCCATCTCCGCGGCGTGCGGAGCGGAGTCCACCCGCATCATTCCAAGAACAGGATGAAAAACCGGGTCGAAACACGCGCTTGCCGCTGCCGCTCCAATTGGTTAAGGAGGACGATGGAGAGGGTTGCACAGGGGGGATGCCACCAGCAACCGACCCTTTGCTGTAGAACTCCGCCAAGTCGTCTATGCATCGCCGGAGCATGGCGTCGCAGCATTGATGTTCGTCCGGATCTCAATGGCACAAGGACATAGGATGGGACGACGGCAGGGGCGGTCGAAAACCGCGCCGGAGGCCCCATGTCGGGGGGCCACGCCTGAGCAACCACCCGGTTCATGCTCCATCGTCTTCGCCGCGTCCTCCTGCGGTTCGCCATAGGCCCCATTGCCGTCTCCGCCACCGGGACCGGTGTCGCCGCCGCCGCCGCCTTGCCGCGGCAGCGATGGCCAATGGCAACCCTTGCCCCCGATACCCCGCGCTAAGCCGACCGTACAGGGTTGTCGCCGCCGCTCCAGCCGCGGCTACGGCGCTCTCGGTTTCCAGCGGGCAACGGTCTTGTCAGCGCGCTCGCAGGCAATTCCTTCGGCGTCGAGAAGAGCCCGGGCCTCGTCCAAATCGCTCCAGGGGCGAAAGCCAATCTCGGTGGCGGATTCCAGCACGACATCGAACTGTTGATCGCGCAGCACGGCCACCGCATGCCGGCACTCCTCCTCCGATCCACATCGCAGAACCGGCACCGTTAACTCTGACACGCTCAATCTCCTTGCTGTTGGCGCGCAGTATGGCAGGTGGTCCGCGGTGCGAGGAAGGAAACCGGGAGGATGCCTGCGCCACCGCTTTTATTGCCCGGCGCGGGCTGCCCACGTCTCCCCCAGGGCGGGCAGGGAGCCGCGGCCGGATACCGCGATGGCGTGCGATGCCGCCGGCCCAGCCAGATTGATTTTGGGCAATTCCATTGCGAGAACGCGACGATACACAAGTCTGACAGCCGGCTGGCGGTGGGAGCGCATACGTCGAAGCCCACGCACCGCGGCGGTTTGGCAAACCGTGGAGTTGGAGTGATGTCCCTGCGTCTTGGTGGAACGGTCGTGCTCGTCGTGGCGGTTGTCGGCGGTGGTTTCCACGCGGCACCGGGGAACGCGGCATCGGCCCAACACGTGTTCGCGGAGAGGGGCTGCGCCGGCTGCCACGGCGCGGACGGCCGGCAGTCGGCCGACGCGACCCCGGTGCTGGCCGGACAGAACGCCGGCTATCTGCTGCGGCAGATGCAGGACGTAGCCGGTGGCCGACGCGTCGCCGGTCCTGGGGCAGACGGTCAGCCGCGCACCAAGGCAATGAAGGACGTCATGGCCGGCATGGGCGACGAGGAACTGCGGGCGATGGCCGACTGGCTGGCGACCGTGCCGCCCCCGACCGCGGCGCGGGGCGACGCTGCCGACGCGGGGGAGGGTGCGGATCTCTTCGAGGAGTTTGGCTGCATGGGCTGCCATGGCGTAGATGGCCTGAAGCCGCTGTCCGGCTACCCGATCCTTGCCGGGCAGAACCGGCAGTACCTGGCCCTCCAGACCAAAGAGATCCGGGACACCGTGCGAACCAACGGGCGCTCCCGGGTCATGGTCGAGTTCGTCCATAAGGTCAGCGACACCCAGGCGGATCGCATCGCCGCTTACCTGTCGCAGATCAGCCGGAGCGCAACCAACCCCTGACCCGGATCCAATCCGGACCAGCAGCGGATCACCACCTGATCCCCCCTCGAAGCAGACGCTGCCGGCGATTTGTGTGGAGCACGCCGGACGGAGCTGGGGTTGAAGGTTTGGCTTGAGGACGCGGCGTTTCCGGAGGCCAGCCATGTCACTCCGCCCACCCTGTGGATCGGCGCGGCCCTATGACCCTCGATCGGCTGGGGGGTGTTCACCGCGAACCGTTGATCGGTATGGCATGGGCTTGGCTGTGTCAGGGTCAAGCGGACTCCGATTGGGGGGCTGAGCCGATGCCGATTCACACAATATGGTTCGGGGGGTGACCCGCTGCACCCCGCTCGTGTCCATGCCCAACCGCAGGAGCCGGCCATGCCCGCACGCCCCAACCGCCTCACGATCGGCCGCCGCACCCTTCTGCTGGGCGCGGGTGCCATCGGCGCCGTGGCGCCGTTTCCAGACTGGGCCATGGCCACGGGCTTCATCCCGACGCCCGGACAAACGGAAGGCCCGTTCTATCCAACCCGTTTTCCCATGGACGCCGACAACGACCTCGTGCACGTCCAGGGAGCGGCGACGCGGGCATTGGGGACCGTGGCTCACATCCGCGGGCGGGTCCTGGACCGCGCCGGACACCCAATCCGTGGTGCCGCCGTGGAGATCTGGCAATGCGATGCCCAGGGCCGCTACCGGCATCCCCGCGCGCCGGGCCACGAACGGTTCGACCCCGGCTTTCAGGGGTATGGGCGGACGGTGGTCGATGCGGACGGCGCCTACCGGTTCCGCACGATCAAGCCCGTGCCCTATCCGGGCCGAACGCCGCACATCCACGTGGCCGTGCACCGACCGGGCGGTGGGCGCTTCGTGACGCAGATGTACGTCGCAGGCGAGCCGCTGAACGAACGCGACGGCCTGCTGAACAGCATCGGCGACCCGCTGGCGCGCCAAAGCGTCACGATCGCCCTGATCGCCGCCGACGATCTCGAACCCGGCGCCGTCAAGGGCACGTTTGATCTTGTCCTCGACGTCTGACCGCGCCGGCCGGGCGAACAGTGGGTCCCGGTTCCGGAACGCAGCCATCGACGCCGGGCCGGCGGTGCCGTGTCGTGGCGGGTGCATGGCTGTGGCCGACGGTGTAGCGTGACGGCCCCGGGCCGCGCCGGTGGTGCGCAGATCGATGGACGGTTGGAACGAGAAAAGACCCGATGAGCCACTACAACGACGTTTTCGATGCCGACGAGCCAAAACAGCCCGTCGTCCTGTCCGTGTACAACCAGAAGGGCGGGGTCGGAAAGACAACCTCGGCCGTCAACCTCAGCATCGGGCTTGCCGCTCTGGGAAAGAGCGTGGTGTTGATCGACTTCGACCCGCAAAGCAGCGCGTCGGGCAATTTCCTCGTCAGGAAGGAGGCCAGGTTTGGCATCCACGACCTCCTCAACCAGGACATCTTCATCGAGGAGGCGGTGACGCCGACGCTCTTCGACGGCCTGGCGATGGTGGCCGGCGCCCGCAAGCTGTATTCGCTTGAGCACTCGCTGGACCGCCAGGGCCTCTCGCAACGCAAACTGCGCCAGGCGCTGCGCTTCACGCGCCACGCGCCCGATTACATCGTGATCGACTGCCCGCCGGCCCTCGGGCACCTGGCGGCGGGGGCGCTCGCCGCGTCCGACCGGCTGATCATCCCCGTCTTCCCCGGCGGGTACGCCTTGGAGGGCCTGACGAGGACGCTGAGCGTCGTCGAACACATCCAGAAGGGCATGAACCCCGATCTCGCGGTGGCCGGCATCCTGATGCAGGCCGTCACCAACGACCAGGTCGGGCGGGACTCCCTGGACAAGGTCGGTGCCGCCCACCCGGACCTCGTCTTCCGCACCGCCGTTCCCTACGACGCCGACGTCGTGAAAGCGACCTACCGCCGCATGCCGGCCAGCGTGTTCAACCCCGATGGCCGCACCGCCGCGCGGTTCGTGGCGCTCGCGTGGGAGATCATTCGTGGGCGCGGCACGCCGATTCCCGAGCCGGAGCAGACGCAGGCGCTGCAGCGCCTTCGGGAATGGCACGAGACGACCAGCGCTTCCTACACCGACGGCGCCTCTTCCACACCGTCCGCCTCACCGCCCGCGGCCACACCGAAGCGGACGCGGGCGGCGGGACCCGGCATGGTGCTGGCCGGCGTGTTGGTCGGATTCGCGCTCGGCCTGCTGCTGGGCGTCGTGAGCGGTGGGCGCATTCTCGCCGCGTTGCCGGCCCTGTTCTGACGCGCCGAGTCTCGATTGCGCCGGGGGCCTCGGCGGCAAACGCATCCGCCCTTGTTGCTGGCCTTCCCCGGCGTTTTCGAGGCCCTTATCCCGACGCAGGTCGGGATGCCGGTCCACCGCCTTGCGGTTGCGTCGAAGCCATCCAGCGAAAGAAACCATCAAGCGCCTTTGGTACGAGATGGTCGCGGCCGCCACGCGGGAGGAGGCGTTCGCACGTCAGGCTTCCGCGGTACATAGGCCCCTGGCGACGCCGAAACCCGGTGCCGAACCACACTCGCAGTGGCATAGTCCCACTCCCGGCGCTGATGCCGGTGTTGGAGACAGGGTCGATGACGGATCTGGACAGCGCCATCGCGGCGTTCCGTGCCGCCGAGCGCTCGATGGGAGCCGCGCGACGCGCGGCGACGAAAGGGCAGGCGGCCGACAAGGCTGGCGCGGCGCAGGAGAAGCGTGCGGCCGCCCAGCGGGTCAAGGATGTGGCCTCTGGAGTGGACAGGAGCACCCTGACGGAGCGGCAGCGGCGGGATGTCCGCCGGGCTCTCGACTATCTTCGGCTGACCGAGAAGTCCACGGGGGAGCCGCCGCAGGAGAGCGGAGCGTCTGTAGAGTGAGGCGAAGCGGCGCAGAGCGGTCCGGCTGATTGCTGAACCGGCCCTGATCGACGTCAGTGCAGAACCATTCGAGGGCGGCGCCGGAACGCCGAACACGGCAAGGCTCCGTCCCTGGCCGCGTGACGTTCCTGCAACCGGCAGGCGTTGCAGAGCGTAGGCTTTGCAGTAGTCTCCGTGGACAAAACCAGGGAGGTCGGGCATGGCGCTGCTGTCGTGAAATGGCTACGACTTCCCCGGGGTCCGAAGACGTGTTTCGGCGACGATGTCCTCCCCGACACCATCATCCGGGAGGGGTGCGCGGCTTGGCCCATGCTCGATGCTCGAACAGGTCCGGGTGATGCGTTGGGTACCGACGTTGGGCACCACCTGCGGATCGTTGCAGGGGCGGCGGAACCAAGTGGCTGATTCTGAAGGGAGATCGTGCGAGTTGGTTGGGGGACTAGGATTCGAACCTAGGCTGGCGGAGTCAGAGTCCGCTGTCCTACCGCTAGACGATCCCCCAGACCGTCGTCGGGAGCGACGCTTGGTCGCGTACCCGTCGTGGGCGGCCCTTTTAGCATCGGATTCCCATGTTGTGAAGCCCCGAATTGCGGCCTCCATCGAAATCCGCACGTCTCCCCCCTCGAAAGCAAGGCTTCGCCCGGCCGGCGGAAGCGGTTAGTATGTCCACCATTCCGCGGCGTCTATGAGAGGCGCCGGATATGGGAGGAGTCGTGGACGCTTACCTGCACAGTGATCGGCTAAGCGAGTCCGAACGGATGCGGTCGCCGGCCCCTGTGCGTCCGGTTTATGCGGCCCTCGACCTCGGCACCAACAATTGCCGGCTCCTCATCGCCCGCCCGACGCAGAGCGGGTTCCGCGTCATCGACGCCTTCTCGCGCATCGTCCGCCTGGGCGAGGGCGTGTTCAGCAGCGAACGCCTGTCCGATTCCGCCATGGAGCGCACGCTGGCCGCGCTGAGGGTGTGCGGCGGCAAGATCCAGCGCCGCGGCGTCACCGCCGTGCGCGCCGTCGCCACCGAGGCCTGCCGGCGCGCCCGCAACTGCACGCCCTTCCTGGAAGCCGTCGAGGACGAGACCGGAATCGCCATCGAGATCATCTCCAGCCAGGAGGAGGGGCGGCTGGCCATCGCC
>Ga0196970_1001142_pt1 | contig 20366 bp, 22 predicted proteins | sample S1v_513CmetaG_FD_148672 | JGI IMG/M metagenome (GOLD analysis project Ga0196970, IMG submission 148672) | Soil microbial communities from Anza Borrego desert, Southern California, United States - S1+v_5-13C | ecosystem: Environmental > Terrestrial > Soil > Desert | place: USA: California...
CCTTCGGCACCCCACTGTACGGCGCACCTAGGCTGGGTTCGTGCAGCGCGCCCTGGTGAGCGTCCCCGGCGACACGCCGCTCCCCGACGTCGTCCGGGCCGTCCGCGCAGCGCTGGACGGGACGGGGCCGGCCGTCATGCCGATGGGGGCGGCGACCGCTGCCGAGGAGGTCCCCGACGGCGTCGCGCTCGTCCTGGCCACCTCCGGCTCGACGGGCGCGCCGCGGTGGGTGCTGCTGGACGCCGACGCCGTCCGGGCGTCCGCCCACGCGACGCACGACCGCCTGGGCGGACCCGGGCGGTGGGTGCTCGCCCTGCCCTGGCACCACGTCGCCGGCATCCAGGTGATCACCAGGTCGCTCCTCGCGGGGACGGAGCCGCTCGTCCTGCCGCCGGGGCGCTTCGACCCGTTCGCGGCTGCGGACGCCCTGCGGGCGGCCCTCTCGGCGTCGTCCGAACGCCTCTACGCCTCGCTCGTGCCCACCCAGCTGCACCGCATCGTGGCCGCGGCAGGCAGTGGTCCCCTGCCCGCGGGGCTGCGGGCGTGGGCGGGTCTGGCGGGCATCCTGGTGGGTGGCGCGGCCACGGCGCCGGCCCTGCTGGACCGCGCCCGCGACCTCGGCCTCCGTGTGGTCACCAGCTACGGGATGACGGAGACCGCCGGCGGCTGCGTGTACGACGGCGTCCCGCTGGACGGCGTTCAGGTGCGCGTCGCCGGGACGATCGAGATCGCCGGACCCGTCCTGGCGCGGGGCTACCTCCCGGACGAGCCTGGTGCCTTCGTGGACGAGGGCGGCGTGCGGTGGTTCCGCACCGCCGACGTCGGGGAGGTGGTGGACGGCGTGCTGCACGTGCACGGCCGCGCCGACGACGTCATCGTCACCGGGGGCGTGAACGTCGCGCCCGTCGCGGTCGAGCGCGTGCTCGCGGACCTCGGCCTCGGCGAGGTCTGCGTGGTCGGCATGCCCGACGCCGAGTGGGGGCAGGTCGTCACGGCGGTCGTCGTACCCGGCGACGGACCGCTGCCGGACGTCGACGCCCTCCGCGACGCCGTCGCCATCCGCCTCGGGAAGGCCGCCGCGCCCCGCGCGGTCGTGGTCATGGACCGGCTGCCGTACCGCGGACCTGGCAAGGTGGACCGCGCTGCGGTGGCCCGGGAGGCCGCCGAGCTGCTGACCGACCCGGACTCGGGGCGGTCGGCCGGCGAGCCGGGATCACCGGGGCCGGGACAACGCGTAGGAGGGGACCATGGCGACCGCCGCTGAGTGGCTCGAGGGCGCGCGGCTGCGCACGCTGCCCGCGGCCGTCGCCCCCGTGCTCGTCGGCACCGGAGCGGCCGCTCAGGTCGACTCCGCGCACCTCGGCCGGGCGCTCCTGGCGGCGGGCGTCGCACTGGCGCTGCAGGTCGGTGTGAACTTCGCCAACGACTACTCCGACGGCGTCCGCGGCACCGACCTCGACCGGGTCGGACCACTGCGGCTCACCGCGTCCGGGGCGGCGCCCCCGCGTCAGGTGCGCGCCGCGGCGTTCGGCGCGTTCGGCGTCGGCGCGCTGCTCGGGCTCGCCCTCGTGGCACTGACCGGGCACTGGTGGCTGCTGGGCGTCGGCGCCGCGGCGATCGCGGCGGCCTGGTACTACACGGGCGGGCGCCGGCCGTACGGGTACATCGGCATGGGTGACGTGGGCGTGTTCGTGTTCTTCGGGCTCGTCGCCGTGCTCGGCACCACGTACACGCAGGCCGACCGGATCACCTGGCCCGCCGTTTCCGGGGCAGTGGGCATCGGCCTGCTCGCGTGCGCCCTGCTGATGGTGAACAACATCCGCGACGTGCCCGGCGACGCCCTGGCGGGCAAGCGAACCCTCGCCGTCCGGATCGGGGACCGCCAGGCCCGCCGCGTGTACGCCTGGCAGCTCGCCGGTGCACTCGTGGCGGGTGCCGTGTGCGCGGTCGCCGCGCCGGGGGCGCTGCTCGTGCTGCTGCTGGTCGTGCCCGCGGCGATCCTCGGCGTGAGCATCCTCGTGGGGACGCGCGGACGGCTCCTTCGGCCCGTGCTGGCCGGGACCGCGCTCCTCGAGCTCGCGTACGGCGTCCTGCTGGGGCTCGGGCTGGCGGTGTAGCGCCAGCCAGGCGGTCGTCGCTTCGCTGGGCGGTCGTCGCTGGGCGGTCGTCGCTGGGCGGTCGCCGCTGGGCGGTCGTCACTAGGCGGTCGTCGCTAGGCGGTCGCCGCTAGGTGGTCGGGCGGGGGGCTCGGTCCGTGCCGGCGTCGGCCGGGGTGTCCGTGCCGGCGTCGCCCGGGCTGTCCGTGCCGGCGTCGGCCGGGGTGTCCTGGGGCGGGTGCGGGGGCGCGTCCCCGGGCGGGCGGGTGGCGGCGTCCGCTGCGGCGTCCTCCGCTGCCTCGTCGGCGGCGACGCCCGCACCGAACCGCGGCCGCTGACCCGTGCGGCGCTCGGCGATCCACGTCGCGGCGGCCGTCCGCTGGCGTCCGAAGAGCACGTAGGACAACGCGGCAGCCACGACTGCCGCGACGACGACGAGCAGCCAACCGCCCATCCCGGCCAACCGCAGCACGACCAGCGCGGCGCCGAAGAGGGCGAGCCGGAGGAGGGAGAACCGGACCACTGGCACGCCGCAAGCGTAGGCCCGGCTTATCGTGAGGACATGAGGATCGCCGTCTACGTGGTGCCGGTCGCGTTGGCGGTCTATGCCTTGTTCGACCTGTACCGCAGCGAGCCGGGCGAACGCGCAGGGCTCCAGCCGCTGCTGTGGGTGCTGATCATCCTGCTGCTCCCGGTGCTCGGGCCGATCGTCTGGATCTTCGTGTCCACCACGCGGCGCATGGAGGCCCGCGCTGCGGGCCGCCCGTCGACGGCGGGGCCGAAGCGCCCCGCATGGCCCGCCAGGCGCCCGGGACCGGTGGCGCCCGACGACGACCCCGACTTCCTGCGCCACCTCGAGCAGCAGTGGAAGCGTGACGGCGGCGATCCGGGTGGGGCCGGCGGGCCGGGCGCCCCCAGCGGACCGGACGCGGATCCGCCGAGAGGCTGAGGCAACCGGCGGCGACGCGGCTCGAGCCGTCCTGCACAGGACGGGAGCGATGCAGTCACGCACAGCCGAGCCGGGCCCCGGGTGCGCCCCATGGTGCGGCTCTGGTCTGCTTCGCGCCCCCGACTGCGCGACGCAGCTCTGCACTGCTCTTCATGTGCCCGCTTGTCACACTCGCCGACGTGTCGCACTCGCCGACACCCCCTTCTCGCGAGCTTCGTCCCTATTGCGCTGTTGGCCAGCTTATCGTACACTTGTTCCCATCGCCGGATAAGGGAGCACCGCCATGGAGCACAGGGGCAGTCGCACAGCGACTTCGCTCCCTGCGCACCGTGCGGACGCCGAGGAGGCCGGCGCGACGCTCGCCGAGCGCTTGACGCGGCTCCGCGAGCTCACGGCGGGCTTCGCGGGCGCCGACCTCGCCGGGCTCGACGGCGTTGCTGCAGCGCAGGCCGCGGACGCGCTGCGGGTGGTGACGGACCAGCTGGGTGCCGTCCGCGCACGCCTGCTGGCGCGGGTCGAGGCGGACGGGCGGTGGTCCGTCGACGGGTCCGCCCGGTCGTTCCCCGAATGGTTGGCCCGCCGGGGCGGCTCATCCGTTGGTGCCGCGCGGCGCGAAGCAGCCCTCGGGCACCTGCTGGACGAGGCCGCGCCCGCGGCCGCGACCGCTGTGGCGAGCGGTGAGATGAGTCTTGAGCACGCTCAGGTCATCAGCCGGCACGCTGCCACCAGCGACGCACGGCGGGCGGCGCTCGCCTCCGATCGACCCGATCGCAACGCAGCGTTCCTGGTCGACGCCGCCAGGCGGATGGGCGTCGACGACTTCGCCCGGTTGGTGAGGCGCTGGGCAGCGGCCGTGGACACACAGGCGCACGAGCGCGAGCACGCCGCCGCCCTCGAGCACGAGTACCTGCGCATCACGTCGCGCCCCGGAGGGATGGGGATAGAGGGGTTCCTCGCGGCGGAGAACGCGGAGACGCTCCGCACGGCGCTGCGGGTAGTGACGGGAGTGCCGGCGGCCGATGACGCCCGCACACCCGAGCGACGACGCGCCGCCGCCCTCACCGGTCTGGCGCGGACGGTCCTCGACCAGGGCCTCGGCGGTGCGGGCAAGGCACTCGTCCGCCCGCACCTCCTGGTGCACGTCCCGTTCGAGACGTTCGCTGCGCTCGCCGCGGACGGCGAGGGTGCGGTCGACGGCACGGGCACGATCGACGGGGCCGGTGCGGCCGCCGATCGGGTGCCCGTCCTGGAGAACAGGGACGGCTCGCTCGGTGCGCCCGCTGAGCTCGATGACGGCACTGCACTGCCGCTCTCCGTGCTCGCACGTATGGCCTGCGACGCTCAGATCACGCGGGTCGTGATGGACCCCGCCGGGCAGCCGCTCGACGTGGGGCGGGCGCAGCGGACCTACACCGGGCCTCAGCGGTCAGCGGTCATCGCCCGCGACCGGACGTGTCGGTACCCCGGGTGCTCGGCACCTCCGGTGCTCTGCGAGGTCCACCACATCACCTGGTGGAGCCGACGGGGCGGCACCTCCGTCGAGAACGGGATCCTCCTCTGCAGCTACCACCACCACCTCGTGCACAGGCGTGACATCTCGATCACCCGCGCGAGCGACGGTGCGTTCAGGTTCAGCCGAGCGGGGCAAGCCATCGGAGTGGCCGACGAGTCACCGGGCGCCCCGTGCCCGAGCGACGTGCTCGCACATGCCGGGCCACCGACCACGTCGCCCGACCGGCCAACGACGTCGCGTCAGCAACGGACGCCCACGCAAGAGGGCACAGGTTCGGCTGGAGTTCCCGCGCGCGCCGACGCGCGCATCGCGCAGGGCGAGCTCGGGCTCGAGGAGTGCGCATGACGGCCGTGAGGCGCGTGACGACCACGATGCGGCGCACCCCGGTGCGCGCCACCGCTGCGCGGCTCACGCCCCGCGACCCGCGCGCCACCGCTGCGCGGCACCCGCCGCGAGACCGGTCAGAGGCCGGAGTAGCTGTGGAGGCCCTGGAAGAAGAGGTTGACGCCGGTGAAGTTGAAGATCACGGTCGCGTAGCCGACCAGGACGAACCACGCCGCCCGGCGTCCCGACCAGCCGACCGTGGTCCGGGCGTGCAGGTAGGCCGCGTAGACGACCCAGACGACGAAGCTCCAGACCTCCTTCGGGTCCCAGCCCCAGTAGCGACCCCAGGCATGCTCGGCCCAGATGGCGCCGGCCATCACGGTGAACGTCCAGAGGACGAAGCCCACCGCGGTGATGCGGAAGCTCAGCGCCTCGAGCTCGCCGGGAGCCGGGAGAGCGTCCAGCATGCGCCAGCGCCTGCCGGTCAGGGGCCAGCGGGTGTGACGCGAGTCGCCGGCACCGGTCAGCTGGCGCAGACGCGAGTCCTTGAGCAGCTGGAGCACCGAGGCGGCGAACGAGACCGTCAGGAGACCCGTCGCGATGGTCGCGATCGAGACGTGGATGACGAGCCAGTAGCTCTGCAGGGCCGGCTCCACCGCGTCGGCGGGCACGTAGAACACAGCGAGGCCGAGGCCGAGGGCGATCACACTGAGGCCCACGACGATCGTCCCGAGGAAGCGGAGGTCCCGGCGTCGCGTGAGGACGAGGAACGTCGCCACGGCGACGAAGGTGCCGACCAGCGTGAATTCGTACATGTTGGCCCACGGCACCCGGCCCGCCGCCAACCCGCGGAGCACCAGGCCGACCCCGTGGAAGGCCAGGGCGAGCGTGGTGGTCGCCATCGCGATGCCCACGGCCTTGCGGGGCGCGGGGCCGGAGGTCCGGGTCTCGGCGCCGGGGAGCGACGGCCCGGATGCGCCGACCGCGACGGGCGCGGCCACCCGGCCACGCGCCGTGCCCAGGGCGTCGGCAAGGTGGGCGAGGTCGATCGCGAACGCCACGAACCCGATCGCGTACGCCGTCGTGGCACCCCACACCAACAGCGTGCTCAGCTCACCGAGGCCCATCGCCGCTCCCGTCGCTCATCGCCCGACCCCTCGCTCATCGTCCCGTGCCCGCCGGTCGTCGAGTGGCGGCTCACCCTCCACCGGGCCGTCGAGCTCCCGAACCGCGTCGACGACGCGGGCCAGCTCACCGGCCAGCCCCATGTCGTCACCACGTGCCAACCCGGCGAACCGGACCACGACTCCTGTCTCATGATCGGTCACCCGCACCCACACACGCCTTCTGGGCGTGAACAGGCTCACCGCCAGGCCGACGAGTGCGGCGACGGCGAAGCCGAGGACCGCGCCGAGCGCCGGGTCGTGCCGGAGGTCCAGCGCGACGAAGCGCGGCAGGTCCCGCCACGTGAACGTCCCGAGACCGCCGGGCAATTCCACGGTCTCCCCGGGCCGCACGAGGATCGTGGCCGGGGCGTCGTCCACGAGGACCTGCGTCATCCGGGCGGTGTCGAGCTCGTAGACGTTCTGCGGGACGCCGGTGTCGAGGCCGAGGTCACCGCGCCAGACGGCGAGCACCAGGACGGGGTCCCGCGGGTCGGGGTGCACGGACGCCGCGCCTGCCGGCGTGACCACCGCGCTGGGCAGGAGGTAACCCACCAGACCGATCTGGTCCCCGGTCGAGACGTCCGGCACCTTGATCACACCCCGGGAGGTGTACACGTCGTCCTCGGGCAGGAAGGGCACGGCACCCGCGAAGGCGACCGCGCCGGCGGCGTCGCGCACCTCGACCTCGGGGGCGTAGCCGTTGCCCTGCAGGTAGACCCTCGCACCGCCGACGGTCAGCGGGTGGTTCACGCGGATCACCGCGGACTCCGGGTCGCCGCCGGGCTCGGTCACCGTGACCGCAGCCCGGAAGTCGCGCGGGCGCGCGTCCGCCGTGAACTCCGCGGTGAACCCGTCGAGCCGGAGGGTGAAGGGCACGAGCGACCCCGGGTCGAAGGCGGTGCCTCCCACGAACGTGTCGTAGTCCGTGACGGAGTTGGCGAACCCGCGGCCCTCGACGACGATCGCCTGGCCGCGGTAGTGGAGGAGCTGGCCCGCCGCGATCGCCACGAGCAGACCGAGCAGGGCCAGGTGGAACACGATGTTGCCCGTCTCACGCAGGTAGCCGCGCTCCGCACTCAGGGTTCGGGCACCCGAGGGCTCGACCGCTCCGACGACCCGGAAGCGCGGCAGCGCCCGGACCGGGCCGGTGAGCGCCCCACGTGCAGCCGCGAGCACGGCGTCAGCGCCCACGGTCGTCGTGAGCTCGTCGTGCACCGCGAACCGCTCGAAGCGCCGTGGCGCCCGAGGCGGGCGCGCGCGGAACGCCCGCACGTGCAGCAGGAGTCGCGGCACGATGCAGCCGATCAACGAGACGAAGAGCAGCAGGTACACCGCGGAGAACCACACCGACGCGTACACGTCGAACATGCCGAGCCTGTCGAGCCAGCCGCCGAGGCCCGGGTTGTCCGCGAGGTAACGGGCGACCGCCGCCGGGTCCTGCGGACGCTGCGGGAGCACCGACCCGGGTACGGCGACGACCGCGAGGAGCATGAGGAGCATGAGGGCCACCCGCATGCTCGTCAGCTGCCGCCACATCCAACGCAGCCAGCCGACGACGCCGAGGCGGGGCAGGCTCGGAGGCGCCTCCTCGGCGGTGGGGGCCAGCTCGTCGATGCGACCGAGGGGCACCTAGACCACCAGCTCGTAGCCGCTGATCCAGCCTTGCATCCAGCCCGTCACCGTCCACCACAGGCCCGTGACCAGGGCGATCCCGAGCAGGACGAGCACCGCACCGCCCGCGCGCATGATGGCCAGGCGGTGCCTGCGCAGGAAGCCGAGCCCACGCGCGCCGCGCTCGAACCCGAGCGCCAGCAGAAGGAACGGCAGTCCCAGGCCCACGCAGTACGCCACCGCGAGCGCGGCACCCCGAGCCGCAGACGCCTCGTCCATCCCCAGCGTGTACACGGCCAGCAGCGTCGGGCTGATGCACGGGGTCCAGCCCAGACCGAAGACGACGCCCAGCAGCGGCGCGCCCCACAGGCCGGTCCGTGGCGCGATCGGCAGGCGCGCGGTGCGCTGCGCGAACGGCAGGCGGCCGATGAAGACGAGCCCCATGACGATCACCACGACGCCGAGCGCTCGCATGATCACGTCGCGCTGCTCGACGAGGGCAGCGCCGGCGGAGGCCACACCGATGGCGAAGGTGACGAACACCGTCGTGAACCCGGCGACGAAGAGCGCCACCCCGAGGAGGGTCCGACCGCGCGTCGCGGTACGAGTGGTCCGGCCGGGAGCGCTGACCGCCGCCCTTGTCGCGCCGACTCCTGCGCCGGCGGGCTGGGCTGCGCCCGTGGTCACCGCGCCCCCAGCATCGGAGGTCTCGGCATCGTCCGCGGCGACGGGCGCCGTCGGGCGCAGGGCCGTGCCGACCATGCCGCTGACGTAGCCCAGGTAGCCGGGCACGAGCGGGAGCACGCAGGGCGATGCGAACGAGACGAGCCCGGCCACGACGGCGACGGGCAGCGCCAGCAGCATGGACCCGTCGAGCATGGTCGTCGCGACCGTGTCGCCGATGCCGCTCACCACGGCGGCGATCACGACGACTCGTCCAGCAGGTCGTCCACGACGGCGCGTACGGTCGTCGGGTCGATGACGCCGAGGATGCGGGCCGCGACCTTGCCCTCGGCGTCGAGGATCACCGTCGTCGGCACCGCCTGCACCGGCACCACGCCCTGCAGCGCTGCGACGGCCGCGCCCTCGGCGTCGTGCAGGGACGGGTAGGGGATCTCGAAGGTGCGCTCGAAGGCCTGCGCGGCGCCGGCGTCGTCGGTCGAGTTGATGCCGAGCACGTGCACGCCGGCGTCGGCGTAGTCGGAGGCGAGCTCGACGAGGTCGGGCGCCTCCGCCCGGCACGGCGGGCAGCCCGCGTACCAGGTGTTCAGGACGACGACGTCGCCGCGCCAGTCCGCGACGTCGACGGGGTCGCCCGCGAAGTCGGTGCCGCTGAGCTCCACGGGACCCGTGCGGTCACCCACGTCCCACGTGGTGAGGGAGCGGTCGCCGGACACGTATCCGGTCTCGGCGCCGTCCTCGTCCCAGCCGCCCGTCACCGTCGGCGTGCAGCCCGCGAGCGCAGCGACCGCGGCGACGCCCGCCACGACCCGGACGGTCCGGACGGCCCGCGGTAGGGGCCGGGCCGGCGTTCTCGGTGGCGCGGGTCGACGACGACCTGTCATCAGGCCCCCGGGACCACGCGGGCGTCGGGGAGGAGGTCTGCGCACGGCTCGCTGTACGTCACCGTGACGTCGTCACCGGAGAAGGTCAGCGACGTCAGCGACGCGAGCGAGCACTGGCGGCTCCGCGGGTCGTGCCAGAGCCGCTTGCCCTCGAGCGCCTGACGGGTCACCCAGATGGGCAGCTGGTGGCTCACGACCACGGCCTCGTGCCCGTGCGCCGCGTGCCGGGCAGCCCCCACCGCCGCGAGCATGCGGGCCACCTGCTGGCGGTAGGGCTCCCCCCAGGACGGTCGGAAGGGGTTCCACAGGTGTCGCCAGTGGCGCGGCTGCCGCAACGAGCCGTCCCCGACGCCGAACGTGAGCCCCTCGAAGTGGTTCTCCGCCTCGAGCAGCCGCGGATCCGTCGCGAGGTCGAGGCCGAGGGCCTCCGCGATCGGGCTCGCGGTCTCCTGCGCCCGCTGGAGAGGGGACGCCACGACGTGCACGACGTCGCGACGCGCCCCACCGGTGCGACCGGCGAAGTGGTCCGCGAGGCGCTCCGCCATCGCGTAGCCACGCTCCGAGAGGTGGTAGCCGTCGAGCCGTCCGTACAGGACGCCGGTCGGGTTGTGCACCTCGCCGTGGCGCACCAGGTGGACGGTGGTCATGACCATGGTCCTAGTCTCCCCTACTCGGCGGAGTGCTCGGGTCACTCGACCATGATCAGCCGGCGTCGACCAGGGCGCGACCCGGCGTCGCCTCCTCCGTGGCGTCGCAGGGCGACGGGGTGCCGGGCGCGACCTTGGCCATCGCGCGGCCGAGGGCACGCAGCTCGTCCTCGGTGAGGCGGTCGACCAGGTGCTCACGGACGGCCCGCACGTGTCCCGGCGCGGTCCGCACCAGCAGGTCGTACCCCGAGTCCGTCATCGTGCAGTTCACGCCGCGGCGGTCGTCCGAGCAGCTCCGCCGCTCGACGAGGCCCTGGGACTCGAGCCGGCCGACCGTGTGCGTGAGCCGGCTCCGCGAGTGCATGAGCGCGAGGGCGAGGTCCGACATCCGGAGGGTCCGACCCTCCGCCTCCGAGAGGCGCACCAGGATCTCGTACTCACTGAGGGAGAGGCCCGAGTCGCGCTCGAGCTGGCGGTTGAGCGCCTCGTTCAGGCGGGCCACGCCCAGCAGGTAGGCGCGCCAGTGGACCTGCTGCTCCGGGCTGAGCCAAGCGACGTCCTGCGCCATCGGTCCCTCTCCTCGTACCGGCTCCGTGTGAGACACGTCACGGCGGCCGCGCTTTGCGGACGCATCCCAGTGTAGTAGAACTGTCAACTATCCAGTAGTTGACGGTTCAATAACTGACCCGTCAAGTAAATAGAAGGAGCAGACAATGACCGCCACGACCACGACCGCACTCCCCGCCGGCGTCCGCCCGGGGACCTGGGAGATCGAGACCTCGCACAGCAGCGCGTCCTTCAGCGTCCGGCACGCCGGCATCTCCAAGGTGCGCGGCATGATCGCCATCACCGGCGGGCGCATCGTCATCGGCGATGACCTCGCCACGAGCACGGTCGAGGCCACCCTCGACCCCGCCACGGTGGACACCCGTGACGAGCGCCGCGACGGCCACCTCCGCAGCGCCGACTTCTTCGAGACCGAGACCTACCCCACGTGGGAGTTCCGCTCCACCGGCATCCGCGCGGACGGCGACGACTACGTGATCGACGGCGAACTGACCGCCCACGGCGTCACCCGGCCCGTCGCCCTGCGCACCGAGTTCAACGGCGCCGCCACCGACCCGTTCGGCGTCGCACGCCTGGGCGCGTCGGCCACCACGACCATCTCCCGCAAGGAGTTCGGGCTCACGTGGAACGCGGCCCTGGAGACCGGCGGTGTCCTCGTGGGCGACACCATCACCATCTCGCTCGACATCGAGGCCGTCGCCGCAGCCTGAACCCCGCGTGACGCCGGAACCCGGCGGTCACCCGGCAGTCATCGGCGTGGTTCGGCCACGCCCGCCGCAGGTCGCGCGACGGCCCTGCGGCGGGCGTGGAAGGCCAGGATTTGCAGCTCGGTGGCCAGGTCCACCGAGCGCAGGTCGACCGACTCGGGCACCTGCAGCACCCTCGGAACGAACGTCAGGATGCCCGTGACGCCGCAGGACACGAGCCGGTCGCACACCTCCTGCGCCACCGTCGCCGGCGTCGCAAGAACCGCCAGACGGGTGCCCTCCCGGCGGATCACCGCCTCCAGGTGCGCGTCGTCCTCCACCACCAGGCCCGCCACCGTCGACCCGACCACGGCCGGGTCGGCGTCCACGAGCGCAGCCACGCGGAACCCGGTGCCCGCCATCGCCACGTAGTTGGCGAGGGCATGGCCGAGGTTGCCGATCCCGACGATGACCACTGCGAGGTCCCCGGTGAGCCCCAGCGCCGCCGCGACCTGCGCCTGCAGGTGCTCCACGTCGTAGCCGACCCCACGCACCCCGTGGGAGCCCAGGAACGAGAGGTCCCGCCGCAGCTGCGCGGGGCCGACGCCGGAGAGCTCGGCGAGCTCCGCCGACGACGTCTGCGTCACCCCGCGCTCGGCCAGGTCGTCGAGGGCTCGGAGGTAGACCGGCAGGCGGGCGACCGTGGTCGCCGGCACCTCACGCGGCGTCATGCGAGAGCCCGGCGCAGCCGGGCCGGGTCGATCCGCCAGTAGTCGACCAGCACGCCGTCCACGGTGACGGCCGGGACGAGCTCGCCGTACTGCGCGCGCACGTCGTCGTCGGCGTCGACGTCACGCTCCGCCCACCCGACACCGGCGGAAGCGGCCACGTCGGCCACGACCGGCCGCGCCTCGTCGCACAGGTGGCAGCCCGCACGGGCGTACAGGACCACCCGGCCAGCACCGGCAGCATCCACAGCACCCACAGGTGCAAGCCTAGGTGGGGTGGCTACAGTGATCGAGTGGCCGAGCCGACCCCTGACGCCGTCGGCGCACCGGCCGGGGACCGAAGGACCGCCGCGTTCTTCGACCTCGACAACACGATCATCCGCGGCGCGAGCGCGTTCCACCTGGCCCTGGGCCTGCGGCAACGCGGCTTCTTCTCCACGTTCGACTTCGTCACCTTCGCGTGGCACCAGGCCCGGTACCTGGCCTTCGGCGAGGACCTGCACCAGATCGACACCGTCCGCTCCCGGGCTCTGTCGATCGTGGCGGGCCACTCGGTCGCCGAGATGGCCGCCATCGGTGAGGAGATCTGGGACGAGGTCCTCTCCCTGCGGATCTTCCCGGGGACGCAGGCGCTCCTCGCCGAGCACCTCGAGGCCGGTCACGAGGTGTGGATCATCACCGCGAGCCCGGTGGAGATCGGCGAGCTCATCGGACGGCGGCTCGAGGTGACGGGCGCGCTCGGCACCGTCGCCGAGCACCGCGACGGGTACTACACCGGACGGCTCGTCGGCGACATGCTGCACGGCGCCGCCAAGGCCCACGCCGTCGCGGCGCTCGCCGAGCTGCGGGGGATCGACCTGACGCGCAGCTACGCCTACGGCGACTCCACGCACGACGTCCCGATCCTGTCCTCGGTCGGCCACCCGGTGGCGATCAACCCGGACCGGCGGCTGCGCCGGCACGCCCGGGCCGTCGGGTGGCCGGTGCAGGAGTTCCGCGGCCGACGGCGCGTGGCCGCCCGCCGCAGCGCGCAGACCGCGAGCTGGGCCGGCGCCGCGTGGATGGTCGGGGTCGTGCTGCGGGCGGCACGCCGCGCGGTGCGGCGTCGCCTCTCCTGATGCGCTAGTCCCGGGCGGGCAGCCTGCGCAGGTCCGCGACCATGAGGTCGGCCTGGTCGACGGGGACCGGGCGCGAGAACAGGTAGCCCTGCCCGTGCCCGCAGCCGAGGCCGATGAGCGCGTCGCGCTGGGCCGGCGTCTCGATGCCCTCCGCGACGACGGACAGGCCCAGCGACTCGGCGACCGCCAGGCAGGCGCGGACGATCCCGTGGTCACGCTCGGTGGACGTCATGCCGTCCACGAACGAGCGGTCGATCTTGAGCAGCTCGACGGGCAGGCGTTCCAGGTGCCCCAGGTTCGAGTACGACATCCCGAAGTCGTCGAGCGCGAAGTGCACCCCGGCCGCGCGCATGGCCTCCGTGAACGGGGTGACGTCGCCCCGGATGGACCGCTGCTCCGTGACCTCGAGCCACACGTCACCCGGCTCCGCCCCGGCGCCGCGGATGATCTCCATGGTGCGCTCGGCGGCGTCGGGCCGTTCCAGCTGCACCGCCGACAGGTTCACGTTCATGTGGATCGGCACGCTGCCGAGGCTCCGGCGCCAGCGCGCGAGCTGCCGCGTGGCCTCGCCCAGCACCCAGTCGCCGATCTCGAGGATGGCGCCCGAGTCCTCGGCGATGGGGATGAAGACGTCCGGCGGGATGAAGCCGCGGGTCGGGTGCTTCCAGCGCGCGAGCGCCTCGAAGCCCACGACCCGGTGGTCGCTGAGCGCCACGATGGGCTGGTAGTGGAGCAAGAGCTCACCCCTGCCGAGAGCTGCACCGAGGTGGGAGCTGACCTCCAACCGCTCGCGGGAACGCTGCGAGGCCGCCTCGTCGAACATGCGCAGCTGGCCGCGGCCCGTGTCCTTGGCGGCGTACAGGGCGGCGTCGGCGTCGCGCAGCATCGCGCTCGCGCTCGTCGAGCCGCGCCGTGCGAAGGCCCCGCCGACGCCGACGGTCACCTGCACGCGCTCGCCGCGCAGCGAGAAGGGCTCGGCGAGGGCCGCGATCATGCGCGCGGCGACCTCCGCCATGGCGGTCGTGTCGCGCGGGTTGTCGAGCACGACGACGAACTCGTCGCCGCCGAACCGGGCCAGCAGGTCGCCCCGCCGCACGCAGCCCCGGAGCCGGTCGGCCACGTGCACGAGGAGCTCGTCGCCCGCCTCGTGGCCGAGGCGGTCGTTGACCTCCTTGAACTTGTCGAGGTCCAGGAAGAGCGCACCGACGGTCCCGGTGCGGCCGCCCGCGAGCGCCGCCGCGAGCCACTCGCTGGCGAGCGTCCGGTTGGCGAGGCCCGTGAGGGGGTCGTGCGTCGACTGGCGGCGCAGCTCGTCCTCGAGCCGGCGCCGGTCCTCGATCACGCGGGAGGCGACGACGACGGCGTCGTCGGGCGCGGGCCGCAGCACGCTCTCGACCCAGAGCCACTCGCCCGTGCCGGAACGCAACCGGTACTCCAGGCGCGGGGCGGACGCCGCGTCCGCGATGAACGCCGCGACCGTCGACCGGTCGGCCGGGTGGACCAGGCCGGTGACGGCGGAGCCCACCAGCCCGGCGGCGGACTGGCCCAGCTCGCGGTCGTGCGACGACGACGCGTAGACGTAGCGGCCGGACGGGTCGACGACCGCGACCAGGTCGCTCACCGAGTCGGCGATGAGGCGCAGCGACGCCTCGCTCTCCGCCAGCCGGGCCTGCAGGCTCGCGTTGTCGAGGGCGACCGCGACGCATGCGGCGAAGGCCGCGACGGCGTCGACGTCCTCGGGGCTGAACGGCGCCTCGCCGTGCCGGAAGCCGCACAGCAGCGGCGGGGTCGGCTCCGCCCCGACAGGTACGGCGACGAGGGTGCCCTGACCGTGCGCGCCGTGCCAGACGGAGAGCAGGGGCTCGCCGGCGAGCAGGTTCTCCGCCGTCCAGAGGTCGGTCCAGGTGAGGGGCGGGAGTCCGGCGCCGGTGGCAGCGGCGACGGCGCCGTCTGCGCCGACCAGGACGGCGCCGTCAGCGGCGATCAGGCCGGGCAGCAGCTCGACCGCCTCGACCGCCACTGCGGCACCCGCGTCGGCGAGGCGTCGGGCGGCCTCCGCGATCGCGTGCAGGCTCGCCATCAGAGCGCCAGCGCGCTGCCGGGCGCGTCGCCGTCCGCGACTCCGAGACCGTAGGCGGACAGCTCGTGGACGTCCGAACCGTCCGTCGCGACGAGGCCGGGGAGGCCACCCTCGGCCTGCCCGTCCGGTGCGACCACGCGCAGCGGCTCGTCGCTCGCGATGTACACGGCCACGACCCCGTCGTCGATGACCTCGCCGTCGGCGAGCACGACGGCGCTGCCCGGCTCTCCCGCGGCCATCCCGGCGAGCACCGGCACACCCGGGCCGGCGCCGGCGTGCGCGCCGCTGACGAGCTCGCTGAGGAGCGCGCGAACGCCCGCGCTCATGAGCAGCAGCGCGCCGTGGGCGGGCCGGTCGTCCGGTCCGACCGCCGCCTCCATGGCGGCGCCCGCCAGCCATCGGCCGGCCTCGGTGGGGTGGCGCGGGCTCGGCAGCGCGGCCGTGCCGAAGCGGTAGCGACCGGCACCGAGTGCGAGCACCGCGACCCCGGCGCCGGCGGGCAGGTACTCGCCGTCGCACACCTGGCCGCCCGTCGAGGCGCCGATCAGGGGGGCGTCTCCGGTCAGGTCACGGACGGCCCGGGTGACCTGCGCCAGGTCGTAGTGCGGGGACCCGTAGACGAGGACCAGGCCGGGCCTGGCCCCCCGGAGCCCCGCGACAGCCTCGCTCGCCGCGAACCAGCCGGCGTCGAGGGCGTCGTCGGCCCTGCTCCTGCCGCTGCCGACCGCAAGTCCGTCCATGTCCCCCCGATCGGCCGGGGAGTGGGCGAGTTGATGAAGCGCCGACCACCTGCGCGCACATCACCCGTTCGGCCGAGCGTCCACAGCGCGCGGGCATGGGTCGAGCCCGGTCGCGAGACGACCGGGCTCGGGGGGGTCGTGCTACTTCTTGTTGCGGCGCTGGTGGCGCGTCTTGCGCAGCAGCTTGCGGTGCTTCTTCTTGGCCATGCGCTTGCGGCGCTTCTTGATGACGGAGCCCACGTGTCCTCGCTCAATCTCGGGTGTGTGCACGCGGTGCCCTGAGGTGCCTGCGGAGGCGCCAGGTCCCCCGCGCTCGGGAGAGTCCGTCGGCCACTCTACCGTGCCCGCCGGGGCGGTGCGCACACGGGTGCGCCGGTCAGCCGACCTGCCCGGCGGCGTCGTCGTTCGGCACCTCGTGCGGCACCTGGTGCTCCGCGAGGTAGCGCTCGAGCGCGTCCTCCGGCACGCGGTACGACCGACCCACCCGCACGGCAGGCAGGTCGCCGCGCTGCACGAAGCGGTACACGGTCATGCGGGAGAGCCGCATGATCTCCGCGACCTCGGCGACGGTGAGGTACCGCACGCGCGGACCCGTGCTCATGGGCTGCCTTCCGGATGCCTCGTCGTTCGCGCGTCGCAGACGCCCGCGCTTGTGCCGGCGCGCCACCGGTCGGGGGGCGCGCTGGCACAACCGTAGGGGTTGGCGGTGCCGGTGTGAAAGAGGTGATCAGAGTGAACTGAGTGACGGCGGGATCAGTCGTACAGCGCGTCCAAGCCGTGCCAGTCGAACACCGCCTTGCGCGTCGCGAGCACGACCCGGTCGACCGGGTCCGCAGGGTCGTAGCCGTCGCTCCACGGCGGCGGCAGCTCGCTGCTGCCGCCGTCACCCATCACCGTCGGGACGGGGAACCCCACGACCTGCGCCGCGTGGGCGCGCCACGCCTCGGGCACCGGTGCCGTGACCTCGATCGGCTCGTGCGCCGCGATCGCGAGCAGGTGCGTCCAGGCGCGCGGGACGACCTGGGCGATCGCGTACCCGCCGCCGCCCAGCGCGACCCAGCGTCCGTCGGCGACCTCGTGCGCGACGTCGTGCACTGCCATCGCACCGGCCCGCTGCGCGTCCACGGAGACGTGCAGGTTCGCCAGGGGGTCCTGACCGTGGGCGTCGCAGCCGTGCTGGCTGACGACGAGGTCCGGGTCGAAGCCCCGCACGACCGGGACGACCACCGCACCGATCGCACGCAGCCACCCGTCGTCCGCCGTCCCCGCGGGCAGCGCGACGTTCACGACCGAGCCGCGGGCCTCCGGACCGCCGACGTCGTGCGGGTCGCCCGTCCCCGGGAAGAGCGTCCGCCCGCTCTCGTGGACGCTCACGGTCAGCACGCGCGGGTCGTCCCAGAAGGCCCGCTCCACGCCATCGCCGTGGTGCACGTCGAGGTCGACGTACGCGACGCGCCGGGCGCCCTCGGCGAGCAGCGCCCGGATCGCGGCGACGGCGTCGTTGTAGACGCAGAACCCCGACGCGTGCCCCGCCATGGCGTGGTGCATCCCACCTGCGAGGTTGACCGCGTGCCGGGCCGAACCGCGCCACACCTCGAGGGCGGAGTCGACGCTGCCCGTCACCTGGCGCGCGGCGGCCTCGTGCATGCCCGGGAACACCGGGTCGTCCTCCGTGCCCAGCCCCCGCGCGAGGTCGACCACACCGTGCTCGGACGCGCGGCGCACGGCCGCGACGTAGTCGGCGTCGTGGACGGTCCGCAGCACGTCGTCGCTCGCGGGCTCCGCGCCGACGACGTCCACCCCCGGCAGGTCCAGCAGGCCGAGCTCGCCCGCGAGCCGGAACGTCAGGTCCAGGCGCAGCGGCGTCATCGGGTGCCGGCTGCCGAAGTCGTACTCGAGGAACGCCGGCGTCCAGACGACCCGCGTGCGGGCTCGGCGGCGTGGGGCCATGACGGCACGCTAGCCGCTGGCCGCGGACGCGCGCCCCCGGGGCCGCCCCCTCGCCCTCGCCCGACGCCGCAGTCCGGGTCTCAGCCCCGCGGCGGCGCGCACGGGACGGGCGTTCGCTGTGCCAGAGTGGTCAGGGTTTCGGACAGGAGGTGGCGATGGAGGTCCCCCGGCCGGTCGCCGCCCTCCGGGAGATGATCGACGACGCGGCGCGGCGCTCGCCCGCGCGCCTCACCCTCATGGCGTTCGCGTCGATCATCGCCGTCTTCACGGGTCTGCTCTCGCTGCCCCAGGCGACGTCCGACGGCCATCGCGCGCCGCTCGTCGACGCGGTCTTCACCGCCACCTCCTCCGTCTGCATCACCGGGTTGACCACCGTGAACACGGGCACCTACTGGTCGCCGTTCGGCCAGGCGGTGATCATCGTCGGCGTCTGGATCGGCGGCCTCGGCGTGATGACGCTCGCGTCGCTGCTCGGTATGGCGGTGTCGCGGCGGATCGGGCTGACCCAGCGGCTGCTCACCTCCGGGGAGGTCGGGAGCCGCGGGCTCGGCGAGGTCGGCTCGCTCATCCGCATCGTGATCATCACCTCCCTGACCATCCAGGGCGGCATCGCGGCGCTGCTCATCCCGCGGTTCTGGCTCGACGAGTCGCCCGGCGACGCCGTCTGGCACGGGGTCTTCTACGCCGTCTCGGCGTTCAACAACGCGGGCTTCGTGCCGACGGAGCACGGTCTGCTGGACTACGTCGGCGACTGGTGGGTGAACGTTCCCATCATGCTGGGCGTCTTCATCGGCGCCCTCGGCTTCCCGGTCATCCTCAACCTCGCCGAGCGCCGTCGGCACGTCCGGAAGCTGACGCTCCACTCCAAGCTGACGATCACCACGTCGGCGTGGCTGCTCGGCGTCGCCGTGGCGCTCTTCGGGCTCTTCGAGTGGAGCAACCCGGAGACCCTGGGCCCGCTGCCCCTCGCCGACAAGATCCTGGCCACCCTGTTCGCCGGCGTGATGCCGCGGTCGGGAGGCTTCAACACCGTCGACACCGGACAGCTGCACGAGGGCACATGGCTGGTCCAGGACGTGCTGATGTTCATCGGCGGCGGCAGCGCGTCGACCGCCGGCGGCATCAAGGTCACGACCTTCGCCGTCCTGATGCTCGCGATCCTGTCGGAGGCCCGCGGCGACCGGGACATGGAGGCCTTCGGGCGCCGCATCCCCCGCGAAGGGCTGCGCCTCGCGGTCGCCGTGACCCTGACGGGCACCGGCCTCGTCCTCGTGGCGACGCTCGCCGTGCTCGAGATCAGCAGCCGGAGCCTCGACGTCGTGCTCTTCGAGTGCGTGTCCGCGTTCGCGACCGTCGGCCTGAGCACCGGCATCACGCCCGAGCTGCCCGACGCCGCGCAGTACGTCCTCGCCGCCCTCATGTTCGCCGGGCGGACTGGGACAATCACCGTGGCGGCGGCCCTGGCCCTGCGCGACCGGCGCCGGGTGATCCGCTACCCCGAGGAGAGGCCGATCATTGGCTGACATCACGAAGCGCCCGACGCCGGTCGCGCCCTTCACCGGCCGCGCGCCCAAGGAGAAGGAGAAGGAGGCCAGGAGCAACGGCGTCCTCGTCGTCGGCCTGGGCCGGTTCGGCTCCGCCATCGCGCTCACCCTCGAGCGGCTGGGTCACGACGTGCTTGCGGCCGAGCGGTCGGCGAGCATCATCGCCCAGTACACGGGCCGCTTCCCGCTCGTCGAGGCGGACTGCACGAACCCGGAGGCGCTCGAACAGCTGGGGGTCAAGGAGTTCCCCGTCGCGGTCGTGGGCGTCGGCACGTCGCTCGAGGCCAGCGTGCTCATCGCGGGGAACCTCGTCGACCTCGGCACCCCGCAGATCTGGGCCAAGGCGATCTCCGCCGAGCACGCGCGCATCCTGCGGCGCATCGGCGTGCACCACGTGGTGCTGCCGGAGGCCGACGCCGGCAACCGGGTGGCGCACCTCGTGAGCGGCAAGCTGCTCGACTACATCGAGCTGGAGGACGACTTCACCATCGTGAAGATGCGGCCGCCCCTGGAGGTCCAGGGCTTCACCATCGCCCAGTCGCAGATCCGCAAGCGGTACGGGGTGACGATCCTGGGCGTGAAGTCGCCCGGTGAGGACTTCGTCTACGCCACGGAGGAGACCCGGATCTCGGCCAACGACACGATCATCGTGTCGGGCAACGCCGCGCTGCTGGAGCGGTTCGCCGCCCGGCCCTGACGGCGGACCACTGCTCTCCTCGCCCGCGCTCAGGCCCGCAGAGTGCGGCGTCCGGCGCAGACGGCGGCGTGCCGACGGCCGCGATCCCTGCCCGACGCCGCACTCCGGCGAGGGCCGCGGCGTCGCCCGCCGCGCGGGGGTCGAGCCAGGTGGCGTCAGGGGCGGCGCAGGCCCGCCGCGCGCCACGCGTCGAAGGGCTCCACGGCGGGTTCGACGAAGGGCTCGCCGAGGGCGGCGTCCCGGACGGACAGCTCGAGGGCGGACGTCTGGACCGCCGAGGAGGGTGCGGCGTCGGCGGCGGGCAGGCGCACCCGGTCACGACGCCGCAGCGGAAGGGGCTCGGCGTCGCTGAGCCCTTCGATCCGCACGGGGCGCAGGTTGACGG
>Ga0196970_1001143_pt1 | contig 20355 bp, 22 predicted proteins | sample S1v_513CmetaG_FD_148672 | JGI IMG/M metagenome (GOLD analysis project Ga0196970, IMG submission 148672) | Soil microbial communities from Anza Borrego desert, Southern California, United States - S1+v_5-13C | ecosystem: Environmental > Terrestrial > Soil > Desert | place: USA: California...
TCTACTTAGACTGAGATTGATGGTGTCACTGGTGCAACTCCGGTTTGCTTGAAGATCTGGTCTCTACTGCCTCGGCGTGAATTGGGATGTTGCGAGGAGCGTAAACCGCCCCCAGAGTCCGGTCACAACGCATAATTCATACTCGCGTATGTAGATCGCCACCCGCTCACTCTAGAGGTACCAGATGCACTACGAAATTATACTCTCCTCTTGATTGGATTGATTGTCATGTACTAGCTTACGAGTATGCACTCGGCCCGCCCGTGAGAGATAATTATGCCAATCGACATTAACGCTTTAGCCGATCAGATAGCCCTTGAAATTGCAGACTATAGGGAAGGCGAGATCGCTAGACCGGACAGAAATCATGTGCTCAGGTGGGTCAACCAGTTTGACCCCATCGCTCGCGGGCTTATCCTTCAGGAGACTGCACATTTTCTTGGCAGACGATACGCTAGCAAGGCAAATGTACATGAGTTCATTAATGCTTTGGTCCAGCACAATGATCTGACTGGAGTGGACCAAAGAGCTTTTTGGTCAGGTGTAGGCTTCCTTAGACTTCAGCAACGAAGCCAAAGCCAACGAGATATGCTCGCCATATTGTCTGGCATTCTTGAGCAACGCTTTGGCTTCAGAGCAGATCGACAGATTAGTGAGAACAGAAATTACGTTTACATCGATGATGGCATATTCTCTGGTCGGCAAATTCGAAGCGAGATCATTCGCTGGGTACGCGACAATGATATACGTGACTGCAAGGTGCACATCATCGTCATAGGAATGCACAAGAATGGCTACTGGTACACTAACAAGAAAATAAACGAGGATGTGAGTGGGAGGAATGTGAATGTTAGGTGGTGGCGTGCGTTGGAGATAGAGGACTGGAAGAAGCCAGACACCGTCAACACGGTTTCTGTGCTGTGGCCTCGGCAGGTTCCCGACAATCAATACGTCCAACAGTGGCAGCAGTTGTGCCCTGAAGATGCTCGCCACTTCAACCCACGCCCCGCATCCACGGCGAACAATCCAAACTTCGCCTCCGAAGCAGGTCGTGAGATGCTGGAGGAGCATTTCCTAATTAAAGGAGCCTTTATCAGGTCCATCTGCCGGAACCCTGCGGACGCAATGCGACCCCTTGGATACCACAGTCTGCACGGAGCAGGTTTTGGCACGCTGTTTGCGACTTACCGAAACTGCCCAAACAACTGCCCACTCGTCCTGTGGTGGGGGAATCCGACAGGAGACCGCCCCCTGAATCAGTGGTACCCTCTCCTTCCCCGTCGAACGCGAGCCTATAATTGGGGGGCTGACTTCGAGGACTTTTGACATGTCAAGCATGCCTGAGAAAATTCGCCGCTACTGGCCTTCGGAATGTGCGGTGTTTCGAAAGACTGATGAACGGTTCGGCGGCCTCTCAAACATGGCAGGGGGATATCCTCTAGTGGTCAATGGCATCCGCATATTGACCAGTGAGGCGTTGTACCAAGCGTGTCGCTTTCCTCATCAGCCAGAACTACAGAAGGCTATCATTGCGGAAAGAAGTCCAATGACCGCAAAGATGAAATCAAAGCCGCATAGAAAAGACAGCCGCCAAGACTGGGATGCTGTCAGGGTCCCTATAATGAAATGGTGCATCAGAATTAAACTTGCCCAGAACTGGTCAAAGTTCTATCAGCTTCTCGAATCAACTAACGAGAAACCGATAGTGGAATACTCAAGAAAAGATGCTTATTGGGGGGCTAAGAGCACAGAGGACGGGCACCTTGAAGGCGAGAATGTTTTGGGACGCTTGCTCATGGAACTTAGAAGCAAAATGAGAGAGGACCCAGATCAGTTTCTGGCCATCCGCCCTGTACCTATATCTGATTTCCTTTTATTTGGTCAGCAAATTGAAACGGTGTATTCGAGTTATGATTCAAGAGAAAAAACTCGCAGCAGCCACTCTCAGGATCTTTTCCTTTCGAATCAGCTACCGCTTTGAGACAGAGCTTAGATTAATTATTGGTTAGCCAAAAAGATCGGACTATCATGACGCGATGGTATGGCCATTCCATTGCTGTGACATGGCGGTTCAAAACACGCCCTAACCACCCCGATTTCACCAAAGCCGATGTTTCAATATTAAATCTCAGCACTTACTCGAAAAAGTCTTCATCCACTCTTTTAATGTAAAGTGTCTCCTCAATCCGACATCCGACCTCGTGGCGGATCATGAGCTTGGCCAGTTGGATTCCGTCGATCAGTACGATGCGGGTGCCAAGCCGGTCGGCCGTCTCCCTGGCTGACGCGGTGAAGGCGGAGGTGGTGACGAACAACCCCTTGGTCGCCTTGAACAGGTTCAGACTGCCGAAGAAATCACGGATCGCCCCGGCCCCGACGGTGTTTCCATCGGCGTACCGCTTGGCCTGGACATAGACCCGGTCCAGTCCGAGCGGGTCCTGGTCGATGACGCCGTCCACTCCGTCGTCGCCGGACTTCCCGACTAGAGCCTTGTCGAGTTCCGTGACCGAACCGCCATAGCCCATGGTGATCAGCAGATGGACCACGGTCTTCTCGAAGAAGGCAGGCGTGCCGGATCGCACCCGCTGGAGGATTTCCTCCGCCAGCGACGCCTCGATCCGCAGATGGGCCTGCCGCATGACCTCGTCGGGGGTCAGGGGACTCTCGGCGACCGGCAGCACAACCTCGGCACTCTCAGCAGCCTCAGCCGTCCCGGCCTCGCCATCACGGAAGCCCTTGAAGCTCGGGAATTGCTCTAGGAACCGGATGGTGATCCGCTCCGGCGGCGAGTTCAGCACGTCCCGGCCGGTCGGCGTGATGCGGAAATGTGCTCGCCGGGTGAGGTCTACCAGACCGGCTTTGGTCAGGTAACTCTTTGCCCAATGGACCCGATTGGCGAAGGTCGTCTGGCGGCCCGACGGCAGAAGCTGGGCTCGCTCCTCGTCGGTCAACGCGAACACGTCGGCAAGCTGGTCAACCACATCGCCGATGCGGACCTCGCCACCCCCGGCGGCGGTCTTCAGCACGGGGAGCATCAAGGTCTGGAAATCGGGAATGGACATCAGGTCGGCTCCACGCGTCGCAACGTCAGGAAATGCTCGTTCTGGTCCAGCCATGCCTTCCTGGCCTCCCAGTCCGGCAGGATGGTTCCGACCAGCCCCCAGAAGGCCCGGTCGTGGGTGCGGTGCCGCAGATGGCAGAGTTCATGGACCACCGCGTATTCCAGCACCGTCCGGGGGGCGAAGACCAACTGCCAGTTCAGGTTTACGACGCGGTCGATCCCGCAGCTTCCCCAGACATGCTTCTGGTCCTTGACCCGGACATCCCTGGGCTTCAGTCCGTTCGGCTCGCCGTACCGGCGGACAAGGTCGGCAACATCCTGGCGGAGCCGTTTCCTCAGCCAGAGCCGCAACGCCGACTCGATCAGGTCATCGTGGGAGGAAGGAGCGACAGACTGCGGGCAGCCGACCAGGAAGCCGTTGCGGTAGGCGACGCTCACCAGCGTGTCGTCGCTCGGCTCGACCCGCAGCCGCATGAGCCGGCCGCGGTAGGGGATCTTGGCCCCGCTGACGAACCGCCGGACGGCGTTGGAGCGGGCCATCCGCTCGGCCATGTGGCGGGTCTGCTCGTACAGCCATGCCCGGCGGCGTTGGAGCACGCCGGCAATCTCGTCCTCGGTGGCGGCGGAGGGCACGACCACCTCGACGCTGTCCGGGGTGACGGTGATGCGTGCCCGCGTCGCCGCGTCGGAGCGACGCAGGACATAGGGAATCTCGACGCTGCCGACCGTCAGCATGGGCATGGGATCAGACCTTGGCGAACTGCTTGAGGGCGAATTCCTCGACCTGCTCGGAAACCTCCTTGAGATTCCCCAGGCCGAATTCGTGGGCCAAGCCGCGGACCTGCTGCCGCAGCGACCGCCGCAGCCCTTCCTTCTCCTGCCATAGCCGCGGGGCGGTCGCATCATCCTCGTAGAGGGCGGCGATCCGCTCCGCCAGCCCGTCTGCTCCGCCCTTCTCCCTGGCCCCGGCGTCGAAGGCCAGAAGGACCTGGAGAATGCCATAGGCTCCCTGCGACATCCCGGCGTCCTCGTGGGCGGTCGCCTCGGCCTCCAGGTCCTTGGCGAGGTCCTCCGCCATCTTCAGCGTGTCGGCCCAGGAAAGCTGGGCACCCTCCAGCTTCTCCAGCAACTCCCGCAGCCGGTCGGAGAATTTGCCGTACTGGTGGGCGTTCTGGCCCAGCCGCTCGTAGACGACCTTGCGGAGTTCCGTCGTCTTGCGGATCGCCGCCGTCTTGAGGTCGTCCTCGGTCTTGCCCTCGACCTTGAAGTCCTCCCAGAACTCCGGGTCGGTGATGTGGCGGAGCTTCACCGTCACGCTCAGCCCGGTGGCGTCGAGGTGGCGTTCCAGCATGTCGCGGATCTTGCGGCTGTAGGACCGCTGGTCGAACGCCTCCCGCTTCTCGATGGCCTGGGTGGCGTACTGGAGGAACAGGGCCACCCATTTCAGGTCGGCGGTGAACTCCAGCACGCAAGGGTCCGGGCTGACGGCCTCGTACAGGCCGATGAACTCGCGGGCCGCCTTGCGGAACTCGATCCACTGGGTCTCGTCGGGTTTCAGCCGGGCGACAAGCTGGTCGAACTCGGCCTTCAGGCTGTCCTTGCCCTGTCGCCCGCCGGCCCGCTTCACCCCCTTCATCATGTGGAGCACCGCGGCGTGGGCGGCCCGAAGCTGGTTGCGGAGGTCGTCCAGGTCCCGCATGGCGTTGCGGACATCGTCGGCCCGGTAGGAGGCCAGAGCCTTGTCCAGATATGCTGACACGCCGATGTAATCGACGATCAGGCCGTTCCGTTTGCGGGCGTCGGCGACCCGGTTGGTGCGGGCGATGGCCTGGAGCAGGCCGTGCTCCTTCAGCGGCTTGTCGAGATACATGACGGACTCGACAGGGGCGTCGAACCCGGTCAGCAGCTTGTCGCAGACGATCAGGAAGTCAGGCCGGACACCCTTCTTGCCGAACGCCTTCTTCACATCGATCTCGGCCTTGTCGTCCAGATAGTGAGCGACGAGACCCTCACGGATCGACTGCGTGTATTCGTCCTCGCTCGGCTTCCCGTCCTCCTGCGATGAGGAGTAGACGCAGGCGGACATGTCCGCCGCCATCGCTTGGGCGTCCTCGGCAGGCATGCCCTCGGCCACCAGATCGGCGGCGATGACAACGTCCAAGGCCCGCTTGTAGAGGATGACCGCCTCGCGGTCGAAGGCGACGATCTGGGCCTTGAAGCCGTCGGGGTGGGCGTATTCCTTGAAGTGGGTCCAGATGTCGTAGGCGATCAGGGCGATCCGCTTCGGGTGCTTGACCAGATCGGCGACCGTCACGCCCCGCTTCTTCAGTTCGGCCAACTTGTCGTCGGGCAGGTCGGCGAACCACTGGTCGAACAGGATGTCGATCTTGGCCTCGTCAATGTGCCAGTCGGTCTTGCGGCCGGTGTAGTAGATCGGCACCGTCGCCCCGTCGGCCACGGCGTCGTCGATGCCGTACTTGTCGAGATAGCCCTCCCCGACCACGCCGAAGTTGGCGTAGGTGTCCTTGTCGTCTTTCTTGATCGGCGTGCCGGTGAAGCCGAAGAAGCGAGCGTCGGGCAGAGTCTTCCGCAGGAAGGCCCCGAGGTCCTTTTCCTGGGTGCGGTGGGCCTCGTCCACCATGACGATCCAGGTGGCGGAGTTCGCGACCGCCTCTTCGGACCCCTGGAACTTGAAGATGGTCGACAACGCCATCAACCCGTCCGTCTTGCCGTCCATCAGGGTCCGCAGATCGCGGATGCTGCCGATGTCGGTCGGGTTCGGCAGGCCGCAGGCGGTGAAGGTGGTGGTGATCTGGGTGTGCAGATCCACCCGGTCAGTCAGCACCAGGATGTTGGGGTTGGTCAGTTCGGGCGAGTCCACCGTCCGGTGCGTCTTCAGCTTCAGGGCGGCGAAGGCCATGGTCAGCGACTTGCCCGACCCCTGGGTGTGCCAGACCAGCCCCCGCCGGTGCCGGTTCTCCACCACCCGCTCGACGATCTTGTTGACCGCCCGGAACTGCTGGTAGCGGCACATCTTCTTGACGATGCCCTCCTCGGTCTTCTCGAACACCACGAAGTGGGCGATCAGGTCGAGCAAGCGGGACGGCTCCAGCAGGCACCACAGCCCCTTGGACAACTCGTCGGTGAAGTCGGACTCCCGGCGGGGCCACGGGTCCCGCCATGCCGCGAAGAACTTCGACGGGCTGCCGGTGGAGCCGTAGAGGCAGTTGGTGCCGTCTGTGACGATGTTGAAGACGTTGGACAGGAACAGCCGGGGGATGTCCCGCTCATACTGCCGGATCTGGTCGAACGCCTCGCCGGTCTTGTCCTTGTGGTTGATCGGGCTTTTGCACTCGATCACCACCACCAGGATGCCGTTCAGGTGGACCACCACGTCGGGAATCCGGGTCCGTTCGGCCTTAACGCGGAACTGGTGGGTGACAGTCAGCCGGTTGTTGGCCGGGTTGGCGAAATCGACCACCCGCAGGGTCCGCCGCGTCGCCTCCCCCTGCACCGACCGGCTGAAATCGCCGCGGAGCTTTTTGAGCCACACTTCGTTGTCGGTGACCGACATGAGGTCGGCGTAGGCGGCCTGGGCGTCGGCCAGGGAGACGCCGTTGATCCGCTGGATGGCCTCGATGAGGTGGGGACGGAACAGCACCTGATTCTCGCCGTCCCGCAGGGCCGCGTGCTCCTCAGGCGGGACGAAGCGGTAGCCCATGGCCTCAAGGCAGGCGATGGTGGGTTGCTCGGCGAGGTGCCATTCCATGCCCTGGGCCACGGTGCTGCTCCCTGTGGTCATGCGTTATGCGGCGGGGGATAAGGCGTCGGCGGAGACCCGCTTCCGGCCGGTCAGGAGGTCGGACAGGAGGGCGGATTTGGTCTTTTCCAGTTGAGCCAAGGTGTCCTTGGAACACTGTTCCGATTGGGCAAGAGCATTGAGGCGATGGACAACTTCCTCTTGCTCGCTCTCTGGCGGCACTGCAACAAGTTGACCGGTGATCTCCGACTTATGAACATGAAGAAGGCTCGCCTTAAATCCATGGGCCTTTGCTTCGATGCGAGCCGTAACCAGCCTCATTGCGTGATAGAGCCAGAACTTATTCACGTCAGGCGACGGATGCACTTTGAAGATATGTTGGTTGAGCACACCGCGGGGTCCATCCCAGATGTAAGGACCGAACGAAACTCCTCTGACTCCAGCCCAAGAAAAAAGCAGATCGCCGGGTTCTACAATCCATTTAGGCTTCGGTGTTCCAGCAAAATGGTTGAATTCTCTCGAGCCATTGAGGTTCTGAATTCGGATAATTGGCAAGCCGTGGTCTGTCCAATCCGGTGGGCGAAATCCATTTCCGTTGGTGAGGGTGCACAATTCTCCGAGTGTCTTCAGCCGCCATGTCTCTGGGATAGCTCCGATCTCTGTTTCAACAAAGCGGATGTGTCCAACGCCCTTGGTCAGCAAACGGTCCAGAACACCCTGCCAGACTTTGCGGGTCTGATCGATAACTGCCCGAGTCGCCTTAATGGCCTCGTCTACGCTAGAGAGGATCTCAGCCACGCGGCGTTGTTCCCGCAGGGGAGGGACGGCCACGTTGATTTGGAGAAGCTCTTCAGGTGGCACCCGACGTGCCTTCCGGCCCCCTCGGGCTAGCCCTTTATGAGCGGCGTAAAACTGCTCGCGTGTCACATACGCGAGCAGCCAACGGGCGTCGATTGTCGGGGAAACATCAAAAGCAGGCAAATCAAGCGTGGTCTCCCACCCATCCAACTCCTCCGGAACAACTCCAAATGCCCCATTCAAAAAGTCCAACTTACTGTAGACAAACTGCCCCTTCTTTCGAAGATAGTACTTCGTATTTTCGCTTCCTTGACCGCCAACCTCTTTGGCCACCACACCTTTGCCATAAAGCCGAACTGTCAGCTTCCGGGCACTACGCCCGTCGTTCCCCGGAATCCGGCTTTCTTGCAGAAAGTCGCCAAGCGGCTGAACCGTCCACCCCTCCGGCACCTTCATCGCCCGCTCCCCTTCCGGGTCTTTGACATCTCGGCTTCGATGGCCTTCAGTTCCTCCATTCCCGCCGCGTCGGCGGCGATGGCGTCCTGCTGCTTCCGCTGCCGGTCGAACGCGTCGTAGCGGTCGTGGGCGATGCGTTTCATGGCGTCGTGGCTGATCCGGCCGTCGCCGTTGTGGAGCGACCGTTCGTTGACGGTTATGGTCCGTGAATCCGGCCGCCGCCCCTCGGCTTGAACCGTCAAATGATCTTTGACAGTTGCTCCGCCGGTTCGAACTTGTAAGGCCGACTTACAGGTTGCCTCCCCGGTCCGGTGGAGAATGACGTTGCTGTCCGGCATGGTCAGCCCCCATCCGGCAGGTAGCCGAGTTCCCGCAGGAACCCCATCATCCGGACCTCGGCGGCGTCCCGCTGCTCCCGCAATTCCAGGAGCTTCTGGACTTCCTCGGCCACGTCCAGATCCTCCTCCTCCTCGGTCAGGTGGACATAGCGGCTGATGTTGAGGTTGTGGTCGTTGCCGGCGATCTCCGCCATCGGCACCACGCGGGCCAGCCGGTCCACATCGGCGTAGCCGTGATACGCCTTGGCCAGCGTAGCGACATTGGCGTCGGACAGATGGTTCTGGGCCTTGCCTTCGATGAACTGTTCGCCCCCGTTGACGAACAGCACCTTCCCCCGGCGGTCCTTCGGCTTCGACTTGCGGACGATCAGGATGCAGGCGGGAATCCCGGCCCCGTAGAACAGGTTGGGGGCGAGGCCGATCACCGCCTCGATCAGATCGTCCTTCAACAGGCCCTCACGGATGCGGCCCTCCGCCCCGCCGCGGAATAGGATGCCGTGGGGCAGGACCACCCCCAGCATGCCGTCCTGCCGCAGGCTGGCGATCATGTGCTGGACGAAGGCGAGGTCGCCGTAGGATTTGGGCGGGCAGCCGTAGCGGTCGCGGCCGAACCGGTCGCCCTTGCTCCAGACCTCGTGGCCCCAGTCCTTCAGGGAGAAGGGCGGGTTCGCCAGCACCCGGTGGAAGGTGCGGATCGCCTTGGTGCCGTCGCCGGTCAGATGCTTCGGGTCCAGCAGCGTGTCGCCACGGGCGATGTCGAAGTCCTGAATGTCGTGCAGGAACAGGTTCATCTGGGCGATGGCCCAGGTGTTCAGGTTCTTTTCCTGCCTGCACAGGGTCAGGCTGCGGGCGTTCTTGCCCTGCCGCTCCAGATGGTGGAAGGCTTCCAGCAGCATGCCGCCCGATCCGCAGGTCGGATCGTAGATCGACGTGCCCTCCTCGGGCCGCAGGCACTCCACCAGCAGCCGCACCACCATCTTGGGGGTGTAGAACTCCCCGCCCTTCTTGCCGGAATCGTCGGCGAACCGCTCGATCAGGTATTCGTACGCCTGCCCCAAAACGTCCGGCTCCACGTCGGCGTTGCGGAGGCGATGCTTCTCGAAATGCTGGAGCAGCTTCTCAAGCGACGCGTCGGGGAACCGCTCCTTGTTGTTGAAGTCCACATCCTGGAATACACCCCGCAGGCGGTGATTGGCGTCTTCGACGGCGTGGAACGCGGCGTTCAGTTGTTCGCCGATGTTGGTCGTGTGCGTCCGCACATCCTTCCAGAACCGTCCCTCGGGGATGTGGAAGCGGTGCTCGTCCGGGTCGGCAGCCAGAGCGGCGTCGCCGTACTTGGCCATCCGCTCCTCGTACTCCTCCTCCCACACGTCGCAGAGCCGCTTGTAGAACAGCAACCCAAAGATGTAATGCTTGTAATCCGACGAATCGATGGAGCCCCTCAGGATGTCGGCGGCCTTCCACAGATGGGATTCAAGCTGGTCCAGGGTTAGAACGGCCATCGCAAGCCCAACGTCTCTTCAAAAGTGTGCAACGCGGCGGCACTCTATCAGACCGGGTGCGACAGGCAACGGCGTTGACCGGGGGCGGGGCTGCGGCAGGGTGGCCGGCTCAGTCCTCCTCGTCGAAGTCCTCGTCGGGGTCCGGGTACTGGGGCGGGGCTTTGCCGACTGACGCGACCACCCTCGGGTAGCGTTTGCGTGGCTCCCGCTCGCCGAGGGCCAGGACCTCGACCCGGAACCGCCACTCGTCCCCATAGTCGAACAGGAACGTCATAGCCTTCCCGACCTTCGGAAACGCCTGGGCCACCGTCGTCTTCTTGACGCTGAGGGAGTCGCCGCCCTCGCCCATGTCGGCGAAGAGTTCGTAGCGGGGCTTGGCATCGTAGATGTGGCCGGTGAGCTTGGGGAAGAACCCGAAGGCGTGGTCCAGGTCGAAGGCGTAGGCCCGGACGATGGCCTCGGCGAGGTCGTAGAGGGAACGGTCGCTCAGGATCTCGATGTCCCGGTAGAGCTTGGGCCGAAGGGCGGCCCGGACGATGTGGGTGGCGGCTTCGGCCATGGTGTTGTCCTCCTGTCGGTGCGGCGGCCCGCCGCGTCACGCCTGCGGCAGACTCTCCCGGATGTCGGGGACCCCGGCCAGGAAGATGGCGTCGGGCTGGTGATTGACGTAGGCGAGGAAGATGTACTCGTTCCAGTGGTTGGCGGTCGGGCCGACCTTCAGCAGGGCTTCGGCGTCCAGGGCTTTCCGGCCGCCGGCTTCGGCCATCCGGGCGACCTCGTGACCGATGTAGTCCAGGAACCGCTGCTCCATCCCGTCCAGCACCACGTAGGGCGTGGTGATGACCACGTGGTGGCCGATGTCCGGGACCGGCGGGGGCAGCAAGCGGGTGTACCAGAGTTGACCGGGTTCCCCGAGATACCCCGTCGCCGAGTGGCACCGCAGGACCTGCTGGGTCACTTTGTCCTTCAACAGCACCAGCGGGCCGTCCAGGCCCTTGTGGATGTGAAACTCCATGCGGGACTCCCGCGTTGGCGGAACGATGTCGGTGACCTCGGCTGTGCCTTGCATCCAAACGCGAGCATGCCATTCTGCGATGCGTGTGTGTTGCTCCTGAGGTTCCGGATGATTACCAACATTCCCGTCGCAGCGGAATTGGAAGAAGCTTCGCTGCGGTTGTACTTTACCGCATGGTCCTCATTGTTCGAGATTATGAAGGAAAAGTCGGATGAGTATCCGGACGTAGCAACGTTCAAGGACGAAATCGAAGACTATATAGGAGGTGCTCAGCCTGACCTTCAGATGATCTATTCATTGATCCAGCAATCGCAGGAGCTTAGCCTGAAGGCAAAGCTGTGCGGTATCAGTCCGTTTCTTCTGCTTCTCGGCCAGGACGTGCGATCCTGGGCGAAAGCCAGTGGAGACTTCTCTTCTTTCCGGACGATAGATGCGTCGGATCTCATGAGGGTAGCCGACGCAATTTTTCCCGGTGTGTTCTCAGACAAGTTCAAGCAACAGTATGAGGACGTTCGGGGCAATCGAAACAAAATACAACACCTGGGTGCGTACAAGGATAAAATAGATCCTTTGGTATTGATTGACATATTAGTAAATCATTATGCGGAGCTTTATCCGAGACGGAAATGGCTCCCCGACCGCCTCTCACATCAATCGAGAACGAGGTGGTCCTCGTTTTATGATCGCCGTTGGAACGAACGGTCTACTGTTATGGCCGAGTTGCCGGAGGTGTTCCATGTGCTAACGAACCAACACTACAAGAAGCTGTTTGGCTTTCCAAAGAATACCCGCCGCTATGCTTGCATATCCTGTATTAATGATACTGGAGATATGGCAGAAACGAGCGATATGCATACAGCTACACTGGTGGAAGGGGCGGATAAAATTTACTGCCACCTATGTGAGAACGAGTATGAAGTTCGAAGGGTGCAGTGCAAAAACCCAGAATGCAAAAGCAATGTTATTGGCAACGACGCAGAAAACATGGACATGTGCCTGCTGTGCGAAAGCGACAACGAATCAAGCAATCACGAAGGCGATCTCGCGGGCGGTGAGGTTCGGATACCGCTTGGTTGAGTTGGGCGGCAGCCAGCGGAGGGTGTCCATGACCTCGCGGCAGGTCTCCCGACCGATGTCGGACACCGGCGTGTCCTGGCCGATAATCTCGATCAGCAGGCCGAACACCGTCTCGTAAGCCAGGACGGTTTTGCCTGACCGGATGACGCCGGGATCGGCCATGTAGGCGTCGTAGACCTGCTGGATGGTCTTCGCCTTGGCGGGCTCGGTGGCGGGAACAGCCGCCTCCGCGGCGACCGGTTGGGCGGCCTGGAGTTTGTCGGCGATGCGGCTGGCCAGCAGGTCCAGGTCGATGTGGATGGCCGGGCCGGTGGGATCGGGCAGGACGGTGTTGGCGGTCACCGAGGGGGCCGGCGGCGACGGGCAGGGCCTGTCGCACGCGGCGTAGGCCGGGTCGCCTCCGGTGCCCTGGCGAGCCGCATCGAACATGCCCTCGATCTCGAAGGCCACCCTACGGGCCGCCCGGATGGCGTCGGGGTAGCTGCTGGTCCTGAGGGAGCGATTGACGTGCGTCCGACCCAGCACCGCCTGGAGGTCGGCCGGGACGCGTGTTCGGAATTGCCAGACGGCTCCCCGCAGCCACAGCCCTGTGGGACGCCGCCTGGGCGACAGGGATGTGCGACACCCTGGGCGGGCTGAAACGGCGGGTTCTGAAGGGGATGGAGGCGATTCGGCCGACGCCGCGTGCGACAGGGCGGTGTCACACCGCGGGGAATTACGCCGCTTCCGGGCAAATTCCTGTGTCGCTTCAATGTCTTGAGAAGTAATGGTGGAGCCGAGGAGGGTCATATGGGGCGATCCGCTGGTCGGGACGGCGGCATTGTCCGGCACCGCCTACGCGGCGTCGAGACGTAGCTGAATTCGACCGGAAACGGTCACCTCCGCCAGGGTTCCAGAGCCGTCTGGATCGGCTTCCCAGGCGGCCAGGACGCCGCTGCGGAAGGGCACCCCGGCGTGGGGGGGCAGAATCGAGCCAGACAAGCGAACGTTGCCCGACAGCGTGCGGGGATAAGGGGGCAAAACCTTATCTCTCTGAGAGAGATAAGGCTTGGCCGACTCCCTTATGGCCCGTCACCCTCCCGGACAAGGTCCGTTGTAATCCGCGACCGGTCGGCCGCGGGTTTGCCGCGGCAGAGCCGCCACGACCCCGCACAAGCCTCCGGGTGACCTGATCGGCGGCGGCAAGCCGCCGCCGTGCGGAGCGACGCGGGCTCGGGCTCGCGGTGCTCGCCCGAGCCCGCGTCGCTCCGCGGTGTGCTTCGCAACGATGGGACGGGAGGTGCGGGCTGGTTTCGACCCAGGCCGACCGTCCGGCCCGGTCGCGGTTTCGCCCCGGCTCGAAGCGGGCCGGGGCCACGCCGCTCCTTGAAGCCGCCCCCGGTCTGGTCGAGGCTGATGAAAAGCCGGGGCCAGGATCGGGTGCCGCCGTTGAATTTTGCCCCAGCCCAGGCCGGGCTGGTACCAGTTGAGGCGGAGCCCAACCGGAGACGCCGATGTCGAAGCCAGCCCAGCCGGTTGAGGACCGGATCGTCGAACATGTCGAGTATGACGCCGAGACTTGCTGCTGGCTCTGGACCGGGCCGATGAGCAGCAGCGGCTACCCGGCCCTGAAAATCGAAGGCCGGAAGGAACTGCTCCGGCCGTTGATGTACCGGGAGGCTTTCGGGGAGCCGCCTCCGTCGAAACACACCAGTCGCCCCCAGATCCGGATGACGTGCAAGCAGAAGACCTGCATCTGCCCGGAGCACATGGTCGTGCTGACCGACAAGGCCCGCGAGCTTCAGCGGCTTCGTCGGCAGATCTTCCTGGAGGGCTTCCGGCAGTTCCAGCGGGACCCGAACAACCCGAAGCTCCGTCGGCTGGTCTCGGCCGGCTACATCGCCTGGAAGGCCAAGACGATCATGGCGGAACGGCAGCAGGCCCGCGAAGCCGCCGAGAGCCCGGAGGTCCAGGCGGTCATCGACAGCGTCCGCCGCAAGGCGACCATCACCGGGGCGGCCCCCACCTGATCGACGGGGGCCTTTGAGGATCAAACCTCCAGCGAGGGGACCCGGATATCCTTCCAGCGGAATTTGGCGTACGGAACGCCGCCGGGGTGATCACACCCCAAGGCAAACAGGCAGCAGAGCGTGTCCTCGTGCGATTGCACCATCAATCGGGTGACCGAGTAGAGCTTGTGCATCCGGTTCACCTCAACCCAGAACCGGTCCATGTATTTCGCCGGGATCGCGATGAGGAAGACGTGCTTCCGCCGAAAGACGGCGTCCTGTTTTTCCTGCGATTGGGCTTCGATCTCGGCCTTGGTCTTCCGCATCCGGTCCATAATGTTCTGGTTGACCATCTCGTGGCCTCCATAGTTGGTGGGGATGGGAGGAGGGTAGGTGAGTTGGAACAGAAAACGCGAAATGAAAAGATGACCAAAAAGAAGAATTTCAACGGCCAGCATTTGCATTTTCCCTACCAAAGACGGCGAGGGTAAAATGTAGCGGGCAGCCGTAAAGTGTGGGTTGAAGAGACCTCCTGATGATTGCCTGCCGATCTCACTGTACCCGCTGCGGGACTGTGCGGAGCAGCCCCGCCATTGGCGTCGAGGCCCGGATGCCGAGATCCAGGAGGTCCTGGACCCGCCCCGCTGCTCCGGCGGCTGCCCGTCAGACCAGATCGACCAGCCGCCGTTTCGCCTCGGTGTCGGCCTCGATGTACCGGCTGGTGGTCTGGAGCGACCGGTGCCCGGCAAGCTCCATGACATCGCGGAGGGAGCCGCCGACCGAGCTGGCCTTTCGGGCGGCGTGGGTGATGAAGGTGCGGCGGCCGGAGTGGGACGAGCAGCCGGTGAAGCCCAGGCGGGTGTAGAGGTCGCGGAACCACCTGACCACCGACCCCGCCGACATCGACCGGCCCCGCTCGCTGTAGACCACCGGGTCCTCAGGCCGCGGCGTCCGGAGCCGGTGCAGTTCGACCAGGGCGACACGGAGATCCCGGTTCAGCGGCACCAGCCGGCCACTCTTCATCTTGGCCGCCCGGTCCTCCAGGGCCAGCACATCGGCGATGTCGCCGTTGGCGTCCATCACCATGCTCCAGGTGAGCATGGCGACCTCCTTGGCCCGCAACCCGGCCTTCACCGACAGGAGGAACATGACCGTGTCGCGGTGGGGATTCCGGGTGGTGGACAAGTAGGCCAGGACCGCCTTGGCCTGGGTCGCCGAGAGTACCTTCGCCTGCCGTCCAGCCATCGGAAACTCACCAGAAAAGCCGCGTTTCAGCCCAGACTATGCCAAGTCTGGAACCTGTCAACGCGACCCCCGCCGTGGACCCGTTGGGAATCCTGGACTCACAACAGATCCCGGAAAATACGGTGAGAGGCCGACGGGGGCTTGCTTTCGGCTCCTGTCCGGCGATCCGCGGCGGACACATACCTCCGGCGTGCTGGCCGCCATCAAGCACCGCCAGCACGCCTACGCCACACCGACGCCGACCTGAAATCGAGCCGGAGGTCGCGGGCCTCCGGCCGGTACCTTTTGGTCTGCTGGGGAATGCGGAGCATCGCCTGATCCTGTTCACCGGTGGGCATGAGCTTCTGTCTGATCACCACTCCGTGGGCTTCCGGCATCGCCGGGAATTTTGACTTGAGCGATTCCGCACACGTAGGGTTGGGATCAACAACCCAATTACACCAACCAGCGAGAGTGAGAAAATGAAGAGCTTTACCAAACCGGCCGCGACCACCTCCCTTGATGAGCATGGGGTCCTGCGTCGGCAGCCATAGATGAGACCGAGAATTCCATCATAACCTAACCGGGAAAATTCATGAGGGTTGGTGGGTGTAGCGGCATCCGTTGAGCGGCCGTAGGATTTGGGTGCTGAAACCAATCCCTGCCGTTTCCGGAGCGCTCACCCGCCATGGTTGATCATACCCTGCCGCTGCCCGGCCTGTCACCCGTTGCTGGAAAGCCGGTGATCGGGCGCTTTGATGGCGGCCGCTTGTCCTCCGATGGCGGACTGCTGGTGCTGCGGGAGGTGGCGAAGCGGCTGGGGGTTGCCGATCGTCTGGCCGCCTGCATTGAGGACCCGCGCGATCCCACCCGCACCGTGCATTCTTTGGCCGACATCATCGGCTTCCGCCTGCTGGCCATCGCGGCGGGCTACGAGGACGGCAACGACGCCGGCAGCCTGCGCTCCGACCCGCTGTTCAAGATGGCCCTGGAACGCCTGCCGTCCGAGCGCGACCTGTGCTCGCAAGCCACCATCTCGCGGCTGGAGAACCTGCCGGATACCCGGGCTCTGCTGCGCATGGGCCGAGCCATGGTCGATCTCTACTGCGCGTCCTTTCGCCAGGTGCCCAAGCGCATCGTGCTGGATGTAGACGACACCTTCGACACGGTGCATGGCGGCCAGCAGTTGCGCCTGTTCAACGCCCATTATGACGAGTACGGCTTTCAGCCCATTGTCGTCTTCGATGGCGACGGCCGCTTCGTCACCGCTGTGCTGCGCCCGGCCAAGCGGCCCAAGGGGACGGAGATCCGGGCCTTCCTGCGTCGCCTGCTCCGCGCCATTCGGGCGAACTGGCCCAAGACCGAGATCCTGCTGCGCGCCGACGGCCATTACGCCTGCCCCGAGGTGCTCGACTGGTGCGAGGCGGAGGGGATCGACTACGTGCTCGGTCTGCCGACCAGCAGCACGCTGCGCCGTCACGTCACCACGCTGGAGGCCAGCACCGCGGCGCGCTTCCAGGCCATGCCCGGAGCCGACAAGGTGCGCCGCTTCAAGGAATTCTATGACGGCGCCAGCACCTGGAGCCGGGTCCGCCGCATCGTCGCGCGCGTCGAGGTCGGCGACCAGGGCACTGACAGCCGCTTCATCGTCACCAACCTGCGCCACGGCACGGGTCGCTGGCTGTATGCCGGCCTGTATTGCGCGAGGGGACAGGCGGAAAATCATATAAAAGCCTGGAAGGCCCACCTTGCCGCAGACCGGACCTCCTGCACCAAGGCGACGGCCAACCAGTTCCGCCTGTTCCTGCACGCCGGGGCGTACTGGCTGCTGTGGAGCCTGCGCTCGCTGATGCCGAAACGCTCCCGCTGGCGCACGGTGCAATTCGACACCTTGCGGCTGCGCTTGGTGACGATCGCCGCGCGCATCGTGGAGATGAAGACGCAGATCAAGGTGCACCTGCCGACCAGCGCGCCTGATCAGGCAATCATCCACCTCGCCCTCGCCCGCCTCCCGCGGCTCATCTGCTGAGCACCGGGGCAGCGTGCCCCAGCCGTCACCCAATCCCGCCCACCACCAACTCCGCCACCGTCACGCCGCCGTCAGCGCGGCGGCCGACGACGCGCGCCTATGCAGCCCCACGTTGATCATCTCCACGCGGCGACCAGACCGCTCACCACCCTGGTGAATAAAAGCGGCTAACTTACCGGCATCACGAATGACGGACCGGACATGTCCAGTCCAGAGGCCTTGGTCCAATTCCGATCATTTACTTGATCAAAAAATCACAGGATCGGAACTTTGACTTCAACATTTCCGAGCCTGTAGTGTTTTAGCCAGCACCAACCTTAACGCAGCCAAAGGGGTACACAGATGAAAGCCTGCCGTATTCTCGGTGAAAACGTTCCACCATTTGTTGCCGATCGGATCTCCAGCTTGCTGTTCGATGCGGTGACGGCTCTTGCCATGACTGACGACGCCATCGACCTCGACTTCCAGATCCTGTCCATGCTGGCCGAGGAAATGGCCAATCCGAGCTATCCTCTATCCTCTATCCAGTGAAACTCGCTCTGTATGCGTATACAAGGATGTCACCAATGAACATCGATACCTGCCTCAGTGCTTCGGAACTTCTGGCTCAGAAATTCGCAGCCGGATTCTCCCGCCGTTTCTATTCCGAGGTTAAGCTCGCCTACCGATTTAACCACGAGATGAACGGCGAATCCATTCCGTACGAGCTTCTCGTTGACATTCTCACTTGTCCGTGGAACCCAGCGGATGCTTATTGGGTGCAGTTCGACGTAGACGGTTGTGGGATTGAGGTTGAAGTTAACGCGGACAGTGCCACTCTGCTTCCCATTCCTGAAGAGGAAAAGCAGAGCTTCGAACAACTGGTTGAGCGAATTGACTGGGATGAATTCCAGCGGGACTGCTCTATCCAGTATTGCTCCATTCAGTATGTCTAAGTCTCGCTTAGATGGATGAATGCTGGGGTGTTTCGCTACCAAAGCGAAATCTGCACGGCCGGCAGAGATCCGGCCGGCAGATGGTGGAGCAGCGAGGCAAGCTCGTCTTGGTCGATGCGGTCCACAAGGCCGCTGAAGGCGGCCTCTGGCAGAGCCCTATCGAGGCTGCCGCCGGGTGTGGACGGTGACATCGGGAACCCCACCGGCGAAGCAGGAGATCGTCGTAGGACAGCCTTTATCCTCAGGGTCGGGCGTCGGCCCAGACCTGCTGGACGCGGATGCCCGGTCCTGCTTAATCGTTCCGGTTCTATGCGGGTGAAGAATGGATGGAGCAGACCTGCTTTTGGACGCACTCCGACAAGGACTCGCGGAGCGGGAGCGGTTCGAGCAGGAGATGGAAGCCGCTGGCTGGCGGCTGACGCATGACATGCACCTGCGGGCATTTCTGGAGCTTGTGGCCGACGGACTGCCGGTCGACTCCAACTCCTCTCTTCGAGGCGGCCTGCTCCGTGCAGGCGGCGAATTGGTCCACCAGGACCATCCCGACCTGCCGATCAAGCGGGCCGCCCTTGACGATGTGTGGCTGCCTCCGTGGCCGCCGGAAATCATGAAAGAACTCTGGGCGGAAGTGATCCGGCTTGTCTTTGGGGAGCCGGTAAATTCCAGCAGACGGTTCAAGCAATCGAGGAGACCGCCCTGGAGTTCAACATCTACCCTCCATGAAGAACAGGTAGCGACTACACCCGCGATCCGAGTTGGCGGTTCGCCCAGGCCAGAAACCGCTCGAAATAGCGGCTCCACATGTCCTCGTCGGTATTGTCAACCCGCGTATACGACGGAGATATCAAGCCACAGGTGTATCCGGTGTTTTTTCGTGGGAGGTCATAACAAACCAGGACGGTGCCCCCGGTCTCGGCGAGAAGCTGGTTTACGGTCAGCCGGGCCGTGATCGTGGGCGACGAACCGGAGAGTGACAACTCGATCATCCGTTCGGTGCGGTCCGTCACGACGGGATTGGCGATGAACCGGTGGGTGTTCGCCGCCAACCACGACAAGAAGCACTGCTGGAGCCTGGGGACGTACGATGCTTTGACATGGTTTGGGGGCTGGTCGTCCATCTTGTACTCCGAAGGATTGTATACCACCATTCCACCACCGGTCAGGGAGCCGTTAACGCCCCCGTAGTCATGACTCGGCCACACGACACTGTGACGAGGGGTGCAGGTCCAACGCTGGTCCCCCCTACCTGCCAGGGTCTCAGCGGAACAGTGATAGGACCGTCTGCTCGCCCTGGCTGGCCAGCCCTAAGGCAGGGACGAGGGTATCGTGACGGCGTTCCATTTGATGCTCCTGATCTCCGTCGCCCTCGATCAGGGCGACATACCGGCCGGCGGGGACCCGACATGGATGGCATTGTCGCGAAGTTGGCCGGTGCGGATTCCAAGGGCTAGCAACATCCAAGCCATGCTGGAGTTTTGTCTTAAAATCCTGTCGGACAGGGGGCCGCTGAAAACGAAGTGCTTAGCTTCAACGGTCTTCAGCATAGCGTTTTCCGTACTCAAGCTGGACATTCGCCGGACCGGCATAGATACCCCAGTCGCAGGCGTCGGCCATGCAGACACCGAGACGCCAGATATTCCAGTCGATTTGGACCCGAACTTCGAGCTTTCCGACGACCCACCTACCGAGGCATGAGGTCCAGTTCGGGATCTCATCCGGATTCAACGGCCAGGGTTCATCACGGCAGAAGTCGCAATACAGGGGGCCGACCTCGGCCCAGAGGTAAGCCGGTCGTAGGTCAAAGCCAAAGCCGACACTCCAAGATGCGAGATCGACGCCGATGGCGGCGACCCAGGACCCGGTGGAGTACTCGACCAATTTCCATAACCGCTTCATCGTTCGGTCCAACCCAGTCACTGCATCCGCAGAGGAGCGGAGGAAATGTACGGGTTGGGCCATTATACTTTGCTTTGAAGCTGGAGTGCGATCCTCCTGCTGGCGGCTAGGATGCCGGAGGTACGTGTCCGCCACATGGCGGCCTGAATCGCCCCCAGCCGTGCTCGCGATCCGTCAAGCGATCCTCTGGACGCCGTGGCGGTCGTGGTGCCTCACCCGCTTCCGGGGCAGCCGCAGGCTCGCTGAGCCTATGACGTGGATGGCGGTGCCACATGG
>Ga0196970_1001144_pt1 | contig 20328 bp, 20 predicted proteins | sample S1v_513CmetaG_FD_148672 | JGI IMG/M metagenome (GOLD analysis project Ga0196970, IMG submission 148672) | Soil microbial communities from Anza Borrego desert, Southern California, United States - S1+v_5-13C | ecosystem: Environmental > Terrestrial > Soil > Desert | place: USA: California...
CAGGGCGAACAGGATCGGGATGATGATCAGCGCGATCAGCGCAGACAGGCGCTTGGTCATGATCAGGAACATGAACGTGATGACCATGGCGAAGCCAAGGAAAGTCAGCATGGGAAATACTCCAGGCGTAGCGCGGCGAGTTGGGTGAGCGGATCAGGCGCGATCAGCGCAGAACGGCAAACGCGAAACGTACGGGCGGAGTGACAGCGAAGAGGCGGGTTGCAGAGGACATCAGAATCACCAATTGTTGTTGTTAAATGGGCCGCGGCGAGCGGGTCATCGCAGGCGTTGGCCAACCGGTCTGTTGCCGGGAGTGGGGCGATCCTAATCGGGGAAGCTTTCAGCTACCTTTCGCTGGGCAAAGCTATGAATGAACGGTCATTCGCCCGCTGAAGTGGACTCTGAGCCAATAAACACGGGGGAAGGGCATTTGAAGCGCCGTTCCTCGCACAGCAGCGACTGCCACTGCCGACACATCCGCTGATGTTTTAGCTGCAATCGGTGCTGTTCAAAAAACCGACAGATTCAACGGCCGCATCGCGCCCATCCAGATCGCATGGTCGCTGTGGTCGAGCAAATCATTGCCGGTATCGGGGTGCAGAAACACCACCAGGCCGTGGCGGTTGAGCGCCAGCCACGGCAGGACATCGCCGAGCAATTCCGGGCCAAAGGCCAACTGGCAGCTCCAGTCCGGGTGCGGGCCCACCGGGCGCTCGTGGACGCGGCCCATTTTCAAGGCAAACGTCTGCGCGGCTTCTTCGCACAAGGCGCGCGCCTGGTCGATGGTATCGGCGTCGAAATAGACGTGGGCGTGATAACCCTTGATCGCGTGCATCGCAAATCCTCTGATCGGTTCGAACCCTCGGCGTTTTCCACCGTCACAGGCCATATGGGCCCAGAACAAGGAAAACAGCCATGAAGAATGCCGAAACCCCGGCGGTAAAAGTGGTGCTCTATGGTGCCATGAGTAGCCTGGGCAGCGCGTTGATGGCTGAACTGCTGCGGCGCCAGCACGAAGTCATTGCCATTCTCGACGATCTCACCGCACTGGCGCCACGCCCGGGTTTGCGTACCAAAACCGGTGACCTGTTCGACCCGGAGCGGGTCAACCAGAGCGTGGCCGGCAGCACCGCGGTCATCTGTCTACTGGATGCGCCGGGGTTGCCGTTCAGCAGCGATCACGTCGAGCGCTCGGTGGTACTCGGCCCGGTCGAACAAGTGCTGGCGGTGGACGCGCTGGTCGACGGGCTGCAACTGGCCAGTGTTGCACGGCTGTTTCTGGTGGGTGATTTTGCCGTGCTCGACGAGGCGGACGTCGATGATCGCCTGCAACGCCATGCCGCGGAAGAAATTCGCGAGGCGCTGCAAAGCAGTTCGCTGCAATGGACATTGGTCAACGCGCCCCACGGGGTAGCGGGGCTGACCATTGAGCATTTCAGTCAGGTTGGCGGCAATCTCGAGCCGGGCCTGGCCGAGCCGCTGGAGCGCTTGAATCGCGTGGCGGTGGGGATTGCCGATGAGTTAAGGCTGAATCTGCATATCCGCGAGCATGTGAATTTTGTCGCAGCGTCGGACTAGCGCTTCAGATGGCAATCGAAGGCAGTGCCAGTCCGTTGAACGAGGCAGCGCTGCTGGCCTGCTCAGCCATCAGCCAATCGACAAATAACTGAATCAACGCACCTCGGCGTTTGCGTGGCGGCAGCACCACGTAATAACCAAGGCGTGACAGGGTGGTTTCGGCGAGCGGTCGACACAGCAAACCTTGCGTCAGCAAGTTATCCACAAGGTGGCGCCAGCCGATCGCCACGCCTTGGCCACCGATCGCTGCCTGAATCAGCAGCGTGTAATTGTCGAAACGCAATTGTCCCGGCGCCGGCGCGGTGGCCAGGCCCAGCTCGCGAAACAGGCCACTCCAGTCAAACCAGTTGCTGCTGTTCTCACCACGCAAGTGCAGCAGCGGAAACTCCAGCAATGCCGGCGCGGGCAACGGTAGCGGGCGCCCCTTGAGCAACAGCGGGCTGCACACCGGAAACACTTCTTCGCTGAACAGCCAATGGCTTTCGCCCTGCTTGAAACGCCCGTCACCAAACAGAACCGCCACGTCGATGTCGGTGCGCAGCATGTTGTGGTTGCGCTCGCTGGTCACCAGGCTGACATCGATCTGCGGGTTGGCTTCGTGGAAACGATGCAGGCGTGGCATCAGCCAATACGCGGCGAAGGCGAAGTCCGTGGCGACTTGCAGCACCTCGTGTTGCTGCTGCGTGCTGATCGCGCTCAACCCGGCATCGATGTTTTGCAAGCCAAGGCTGACCTGCTCGAACAGGATCACGCCGACCTCCGTCAGCTCGATGCCGCGATAGATGCGATCGAACAAGCGTGTGCCGAGCTGTTCCTCCAACCTTTTGATCTGCTGACTGATTGCCGGTTGCGTGGTGCCGAGCTCGACCGCCGCGGCGGTGAAACTGCGATGTCGAGCAGCCGCCTCGAAGGCGCGCAACAGGTCAAGCGACAAGTCCCCGAGAGCTTCATACATAAGCTGTGCTTATCCTAGTCATTGTCTGGCGCAGGCTTTACCGAACAGAGCATGGACTCCATGCTCGATTGCAGCAATGTCGCATAAATATTCACTATGGAATGCCGCGATCACATGAAGCGCAAGAACATTCTTTTCATCATGGCCGATCAAATGGCCGCGCCAATGTTGCCGTTCTACGGCCCGTCGCCGATCAAACTGCCGAATTTGTCGCGCCTCGCCGAACAAGGCGTGGTGTTCGATGCCGCTTACTGCAACAGTCCATTGTGTGCACCGTCGCGCTTCACCTTGGTCAGCGGCCAGTTGCCGAGCAAGATCGGCGCTTACGACAACGCTGCTGATTTCCCCGCTGACATCCCGACCTACGCCCACTACCTGCGCCGCCTCGGCTATCGCACCGCTCTGTCGGGCAAGATGCATTTCTGCGGCCCGGATCAATTGCACGGCTATGAAGAACGCCTGACCAGCGATATTTACCCGGCCGATTACGGTTGGGCCGTGAACTGGGACGAGCCGGATGTACGGCCGACCTGGTATCACAATATGTCGTCGGTCCTGCAGGCCGGGCCCTGCGTGCGCACCAACCAGCTCGATTTCGATGAGGAAGTGGTGTTCAAGGCTCAGCAATATCTGTTCGATCACATTCGCGAGGACGGCGAACAGCCGTTCTGCCTGACCGTTTCGATGACCCACCCCCACGACCCGTACACCATTCCCAAGGCTTTCTGGGATTTGTACGACGATGCCGATATCCCGCTGCCCGCGGCGCCGGATCAGCACGAACTCGATCCACATTCGCAACGCCTGCTCAAGGTTTACGACCTTTGGGACAAACCCTTGCCTGTGGACAAGATTCGCGACGCGCGCCGCGCTTACTTCGGTGCGTGCAGCTATATCGACGACAACGTCGGCAAACTGCTGCAAACCCTCGAAGATACCGGTTTGCTGGATGACACCATCGTGGTGTTCTCCGGCGACCATGGCGACATGCTTGGCGAGAAAGGCCTCTGGTACAAAATGCACTGGTACGAGATGGCTGCCCGTGTGCCGCTGCTGATCAGCGCACCGGGGTTGTTCGATCCCGGCCGGGTCAGCGCCGCGGTGTCGACCGCCGACCTGCTGCCGACGTTTGTCGAACTGGCCGGCGGCACACTCGAACCGGGCCTGCCGCTGGATGGCCGCTCGCTGGTTTCACACCTGCAAGGGCAGGGCGGTCACGATGAAGTGTTCGGCGAATACATGGCCGAAGGCACCGTCAGCCCGTTGATGATGATCCGTCGCGGCGCCTACAAATTCATCTACAGCGAAAGCGACCCTTGCCTACTCTTCGACGTAGACAACGATCCGCGCGAACTGGAAGAACTCAGCCAGTCGCCGGCACATCGCCAACTGTTCGAAGACTTTCTCGCCGAAGCGCGGGCCAAATGGGACATTTCGACGATCCACGGCCAAGTGCTCGCCAGTCAGCGCCGCCGCCGTTTCGTCGTACAAGCCCTGACCCTCGGCAAGCTGAAGAGCTGGGATCACCAGCCGCTGGTGGACGCCAGTCAGCAGTACATGCGCAACCACATCGACCTTGATGATCTGGAACGCAAAGCACGTTATCCACAACCCTGCCAAAACCAATAATGTAAGGGGAAGTCCATGGGCAAGTTATCCACAGTTGTGACGGTTGGCCTGATCGCATTGAGCAGCGCCTCGGCGTTTGCCGAACAACGCTGCGACACGGTGAAAATGGCCGATCCGGGCTGGAGCGACATCGCAGCGACCAACGCCATCACCGGGTTTCTGCTTGACGGCATGGGTTACAAGGCCAAGGTCGACACCCTCGCCGTACCGATCACCTTCGGCGGTCTGAAGGACGGCCAGGTCGATGTGTTCATGGGCAACTGGATGCCGGCTCAGCAGGGCTTCTACGACAAATTCGTCGCCACCGGCGACGTCACGCAACTGGCGAAGAACCTCGAAGGCACCGAGTTCACCCTCGCCGTGCCGGATTACGTGTGGGATGCCGGTGTGCATGATTTTGCCGACCTGAACAAACACGCCGACAAGTTCGACCGCAAGATCTACGGCATCGGCTCCGGTGCGCCGGCAAATATTTCGCTGCAGGAAATCATCAAGAAAAATGACTTCGACATGGGCCAGTGGAAGCTGATCGAGTCCAGCGAACAGGCGATGCTCGCGGAAGTCTCGCGCGCGGTGAAGAAGCAGAAGTTCGTCACCTTCCTCGGCTGGACCCCGCACCCGATGAACGTGCAACTGAAAATGCATTACCTGAAGGGCGGCGAGAAGTACTTCGGCAGCACCGGCAGTGTTTACACGCTGACGCGCAAAGGTTACGCCGAAGCCTGCCCGAACGTGGGCAAGTTGCTGACCAACCTGGCGTTCACTCAAGACATGGAAAACAGCATCATGGCCGAGGTGGTGAACAAGAAGATCAGCAATGCCGAGGCGGCGAAGGCGTGGATCAAGGCCAACCCGGCGGTGCTGGACAAATGGCTGGACGGGGTGAAGACGGCGGATGGCAAGGATGCGTTGGCGGCGGTGAAGGCGAAGCTTTGATCGAGGGGTTGCTGGATCAGTGATCAGCTCGAGATCTTTGCCCCCTCATCGGAACGCCGCCCGCCCAGCCCTCTCCCCCAGGGGGGCGAGGGGGAAAGGGAGCCTATCGTTGTTTGATTCGAGACATGAGTTCGACGCTGATTCCTCAGGTCGATGTAGCCAGTCCAAACACCTCGGTCAGTCCCCTCTCCCTTTGGGAGAGGGCTAGGGTGAGGGCCTTCTCCCGGACACCCTGATAACCTTGAACAAAATCCCAACCGCGAGGACCCATGGCCTTCCCCAGCCGCCACTCTCTCTTCCCTTTCCTCACCTGGCTGCCACGGCAAACCCGCGCCAGCGTCGGACGGGATCTGATCGTCGGGCTCAGCGGGGCGATTCTGGCGTTACCCCAGTCAATTGCCTACGCACTGATCGCCGGCCTGCCGCCGGAGTACGGTTTGTATGCAGCGATCGTCCCGGTGCTGATTGCCTGTCTGTGGGGTTCGTCCTGGCATCTGATCTGCGGCCCGACTGCAGCGATTTCGATTGTGCTGTTTGCCAGCGTCAGTCCCTTGGCCGTGCCGGCATCGCAGGACTACATTACGCTGATTCTGCTGCTGACCTTGCTCGCCGGAATCTTCCAGTGGCTGCTCGGTCTGTTGCGCTTCGGCGCGCTGGTGAATTTCGTTTCGCATTCAGTCGTGCTGGGGTTCACCCTCGGCGCGGCGGTAGTGATTGCTATCGGCCAGTTGCCGAACCTGCTGGGGCTGGAATTGCCCGCCAATACCACAGCGCTGGCAAGCCTGATGGATCTGCTTGAGCATCTGCGGGCTGTGGATAAACCTTCGCTGGTACTGGGCGTGGCCACGGTGCTGGTCGGCATCGTGCTCAAACGCTGGCTGCCGCGCTGGCCGACGCTGCTGATCACTCTCGTAATGGCCAGTGTGCTGGTCTGGCTGTGGCCGGCGATGTTCGGCCATGTGCATCTGGTCAGCGCCTTCGTCGGGCGTTTGCCGCCGTTCAGTGCCTTGCCACTGGACCTCGATCTGATTTTGCGTCTGCTACCCAGCGCCGTGGCAGTCGGCATGCTTGGCCTGGTCACCAGCCTGTCGATCGCGCGCTCGATTTCCGCGCGGTCGCAACAGTTGCTCGATGCTAACCAGGAAGTCCGTGCACAGGGCTTGTCGAATATCGTCGGCGCGTTTTTTTCTGGCTCGCTGTCCGCCGGCTCGTTTACCCGCTCAGGCCTGAGTTATGAGGCGGGCGCCTGCTCGCCGCTGGCCGGGGTGTTTTCGGCACTGTGGGTGGCATTATTCGCGATCTTTGGCGCCGGGCTGATCGCGCACATTCCGATCCCGGCGATGGCCGGGAGCATTCTGCTGATTGCCTGGGGCCTGATTGACCATCGCGCCATACGGGCATTGCTGCGGGTCAGCCGCGCCGAGTTCGTCGTTATGGCCCTGACCTGCCTTGCCACGCTGCTGCTGGAATTGCAGACCGCCATTTATGCCGGCGTGCTGGCTTCGCTGTTCTTCTACCTCAAGCGCACCTCGCAACCGCGGGTGCAACACTGGCGCGACGGCGAAGACGATGTGCTGCGGGTGGGCGGGTCGATCTTTTTCGGCGCGAGCCATTACCTGCAAGTGCGCCTGCAACGCATGCACGGCGAACGGGTAGTGGTCGAAGCGCAGCAGATCAACTTCATCGACTACTCAGGGGTGGAAATGCTGCACCAGGAGGCGCGACGCCTGCTGCGCCAGAACCGCAGCCTGACCTTGCGTGGCGCGCGGCCGCAGGTGGTGGAGGAATTGAGGAAGCTTGAAGGTGCGGAGAAATGCCCGATCAGGTTTGAAGACTGACCGGACAAACACCGCGTCCCCCTGTAGGAGTGAGCCTGCTCGCGATAGCGATTTTTCAGACACCCATGTATTGACTGATACTCCGCTATCGCGAGCAGGCTCACTCCTACAAAGGTCATTGTGCGAGCTGGCGGCGCAGTTCGGCCAGCACCGGCGCCGTGTCCGGGCGCACACCGCGCCACAGGTAAAACGCCTCGGCGGCCTGCTCTGCCAGCATCCCCAGACCATCCATCGACAGCGCGGCGCCATGTTCACTCGCCCAACGGCAGAATGCGGTGGGCTCCTTGCCGTACATCATGTCGTAGCACAGGGTCTTGCCCGGTTCGATGAGGCTCGCGGCAATCGGCGGCACGCCACCGGTGAGGCTGGCCGAGGTGGCGTTGATGATCACGTCGACCGACTCGCGCAACCAGTCGAAACCGCTGGCCGACACCGGGCCCAGATCGCCAAACGATTCGGCCAGCAGCTCGGCCTTGTCCACGGTGCGATTGGCAATGATCAGCGACGCCGGTTTCTCCGCCAGCAGCGGCTCCAGCGCACCGCGCACTGCGCCACCGGCACCCAGCAGCAAGATGCGTTTGCCCGCCAGGCTGAAGCCGGCATTCACCGTCAGATCGCGCACCAGCCCGGCACCATCGGTGTTGTCACCGAGCAGCGTGCCATCGGCCAGTTTGCTCAAGGTATTTACCGCACCGGCGCGTTGCGCTCGGGCGGTCAGGCTATCGGCCAGGCGATAGGCGTCTTCCTTGAATGGCACAGTGATGTTGGCGCCGCGGCCTTCTTGAAAAAACGCCATGGCGCAGCCGACAAAGTCATCGAGTGGGGCCAGCAAGGTGCGGTATTCAAGCTGCTCGCCGGTCTGCTGCGCGAACAGTTGGTGAATCATCGGCGACTTGCTGTGGCCGATCGGGTTGCCGAAAACGACGTAACGATCCATCAAAGGTCCTCAGGCTTCGGCGAGCCAGTCGCGGTCTTGCAGGAAGTACTCGGTCAGGCGCGCTTCTTCGCTGCCAGGCTCGGCCTTCCAGTCGTAAGCCCAGCGCACTTGGGGCGGCAGGGACATCAGAATCGATTCGGTACGCCCACCCGATTGCAGACCGAACAGCGTGCCGCGGTCGTACACCAGATTGAACTCGACGTAGCGGCCACGACGGAATTCCTGGAACTCACGCTGCTTGGCGGTGAACGGATCATTCTTGCGGCGCTGCACGATCGGCAGATACGCCTCGATATAGGCGTCGCCGATTGCGCGCATGAAGGCGAAGCTGGTGTCGAAGTCCCATTCGTTCAGGTCATCGAAAAACAGCCCGCCAATGCCGCGCGGCTCATGACGATGCTTGATATGAAAGTAGGTGTCACACCAGGCCTTGTAACGCGGGTACACGTCAGCACCGAACGGCGCACACGCCTGTTCGGCAACGCGATGCCAATGAATGCAATCTGCTTCGTTGCCGTAATACGGGGTCAGGTCAAAACCGCCGCCGAACCACCAGACCGGCTCTTCGCCTTCTTTCTCGGCGATAAAAAACCGCACGTTGGCGTGGGAGGTCGGTACGTGCGGGTTGTGCGGGTGGATCACCAGCGATACGCCGAGGGCTTCAAAACCGCGGCCGGCCAGTTCCGGCCGGTGAGCACTGGCCGAGGGTGGCAAACCGCTGCCAAAGACATGGGAAAAATTGACCCCGCCCTTTTCGACCAGGGCGCCGTTCTCCAGCACCCGGGTACGACCGCCACCGCCGGCGGGCCGGGTCCATGCGTCTTCGACGAAGCGCGTGCCGCCGTCTTCGGTTTCCAGAGCGGCGCAGATGCGGTCTTGCAGGTCGAGCAGATAGGCCTTTACGGCGTCGGTGCGGGTCGTCATGGCTTCACCTTGAATCGGGCGGCGCCCCCGGCAGGCGGGGCGGCGCAAATGGGCGCATAGCATACCATCGCAGAACGGCGCGCCGCAGTTGACGAAGATCAAGCATGGGAGTTGGATAGGGGGCTTACAAAAAGCCCCAAGGAGAGCAGGCAGATGGCAAAGCGTATCCAGTTCCGCGCCCACGGCGGTCCCGAAGTGCTCGAATATATAGATTACGAACCCGCCGCACCCGGCCCGAATCAGGTACGGGTGGCGAACAAGGCCATCGGCCTGAACTTCATCGACACCTATTTCCGCAGCGGCCTGTATCCGCCGCCGGCGTTGCCGTCCGGACTGGGCGCTGAAGGTGCGGGCATCGTTGATGCAGTAGGCAGCGACGTCACCCGCTTCAAGGTCGGCGATCGCGTGGCCTACGGCACCGGCCCGCTCGGCGCCTACAGCGAGTTGCACGTGCTGCCCCAGGACAATCTGGTGCACCTGCCAGAGGACATCAGCTTCGAAACGGCTGCCGGCGTCATGCTCAAAGGCTTGACCGTGCAGTATCTGCTGCGCCAGACCTATGAACTCAAGGGTGGCGAAACCATTCTGTTTCACGCTGCGGCCGGTGGCGTCGGCTCGCTGGCCTGCCAGTGGGCCAAAGCGCTTGGCGTGAAGCTGATCGGTACGGTCAGCTCCAAAGAAAAAGCCGAACTGGCCAAAGCCAATGGCGCCTGGGCAACGATCGATTACAGCCACGAGAACGTTGCCCAGCGCGTGCTGGAATTGACCGACGGCAAAAAAGTCCCGGTGGTTTATGACGGTGTCGGCAAGGACACATGGCTAACGTCCCTCGACAGCGCTGCGCCACGGGGCCTGGTGGTCAGTTTCGGTAACGCTTCCGGCGCGGTGGACGGGGTGAACCTGGGCATACTTTCTGCCAAAGGCTCGCTGTATGTCACCCGGCCGACCCTGGCGACCTACGCCAACAACGCCGAAAACCTGCAGCGCATGGCCGACGAGCTGTTCGAGATGATCAGCAGCGGCAAACTGAAGGTAGACGTCAGCCAGCGTTATCCACTGGCCGAGGCGGCGAAAGCGCAAACCGAACTGTCGGCGCGGCGCACCACCGGCTCCACCGTCCTGCTGCCCTGACAAACCCATCGGCGTCTCGCCAGCCAGGGCTTGGCGCCATGGCTGGCGAGACGTGCGAACCTCTTCAGAAACCTGGCGGATGACACTCCATCGGCTTCTGCACCACATGGCTGACCATAGCCTGATCCGGCTGTTGCACCGCCGCGAGGATCTGCCGCCACTCGGCTGACAACACCCAGTAATCGCCGCGTGCGCGATGGTCGATGTGCAAGGCATTGGAAGCGATCGGCATCAGGCCGAAGCGTTGGTAAAAACGCAGCTGTTGCGACCGGCACAGTGCGGTGACGCCCTGGTAGCCATTCCTGATCGCCCACTCGGCAGCGGCGGCCAACAGACCGTTGACCGCGATGGGCAGTTGATGGGTCGTGTACGAGATCAAACGGCTGAATTCGACATGCCGTGACAGCGCCACCGTGGGCGACACATGTTGTTGCGCCAGCAACGCCCATTCGAACGGTGCCGGAGTGGCACGCAATACCGCCAGCAGTTGATCGTGCCGGTACAGCAGAAAGTGCGTACTGCGCGACTTGATCGCCAGTTGCGTTTCGAGCAGCCGCGCACGTGAGGACAGCATGTAATGCTGCAGCCGCAGCCGAAATTGCCGATCGATGAACCGATCGAAATCCTGTGTATCCGATCCCGCTTCAAGCGTCACGATACGGCAACCTTCGTGATGACTCTTTAACGTCGCTTGAAGCGTTTGCAGGTAATCCGTGAGTTGTAAATCCGTAGTGTCCATTCTTTCTCCGCGTCCTTTACTTATCGAAGTGTTTCGAGTGCAGGGAAAGGATGGTTGCTTTTGGCGATTCCGCCACGCCAGGCGGTCTGATAATCAGGTGGGAAAAGTCAATCAATCCGGGTAGTTGGCGACTTTTCCGACACGATGAGCAGCCCCGTTGCAGGACTAATCGCAGGCATGCGTAGTACTCCTCGTCATCACGCCGAGGAGTACGTACATTTTTTGATGTTTGGAGGCGGATCAGTCGGGACGAATGACCTTGCCGCTCGCCAGGTCGCGGATCACGCTGGGGTTCTTGCGTCCACCCAGTTGCCCGCCGAGCACCAGGTCGATCTGCCCACGGAAATACTGCTCGACCCGTAACCGCGTGCGCGCGGCCGGGCGACCCTGCGGGTTGGCCGACGTGGAAATCAGCGGCCCGACCAGTGAACACAGGTCGCGCACTTGCGGATGATCACTGACCCGCAGCGCCACGGTGTCGTGGATGCCCGTCACCCATTCGGGCAGCAAGCCCTGGTGCGGCACCAGCCAGGTGTTCGGCCCCGGCCAAGTGCTGGCCATGCGGTCGATCCATTCCTGCGGGAAATCTTCGAAGAGGAAGTCGAACTGGCGAATGTTGTCGGCGACCAGAATCAGCCCCTTGACCACCGAGCGATTCTTGATCGCCAGCAGCCGGTCGACCGCCTCTTCGTTCCACGGGTCGCAGCCCAGCCCCCAGACGGCTTCGGTTGGATAGGCAATCACCGCCCCGGCGCGAATCTCTCGCGCGGCTTGTTGCACACGCCAACTGTTGACCATGAAAAAATCTCCGCAATCAGGTTTCGCGCAGTTTACCGATCTTGTTGGTAAAACCTAGCGTGTCCTGGCCAGCCAACGACCGTTTTCGCACACCGCCCGGCCGTCCATTTCCAGTTCGGTCAGCGCCGCCAGTACTCTGGGCAAGGCCCAGCCGCTGCTGTCGGCCAGCGCTTCGCTGGTGTGCGGGGCGGCGTGGAGCAGGGCGAGCAAAGGATGGTCGGCGTTCGCTGAATCAGTGGACGGCGACACATGCTGCCAGCCCCGCAGGGCCTCGAGGATGTGTTCGATGGTTTCGACCAGCACCGCGCCATCGCGGATCAACTGATGACAGCCGCGAGCACCCGGATGGTGAATCGACCCGGGAATCGCATAAACCTCGCGCCCCTGTTCCGCCGCCAGGCGAGCGGTGATCAGCGAGCCACTGGCGACGCTGGCTTCGACCACCAGCACGCCCAGCGACAAACCGCTGATGATCCGGTTGCGCCGCGGAAAGTTGCTCGGGGTCGGCCCGGCGTCCAGCGGAAACTCGGAAAGCACGGCGCTGCCGGACGCCATCATCGCCTCGGCCAGCTGCTGATTGCGCTGTGGATAAAAATTTTCCAGGCCGGTGCCGAGTACCCCGACGGTCAGCCCGCCAACGTCCAGCGCCGCCTGATGGGCAGCTGCATCGATGCCCAGTGCCAGCCCGCTGGTGATGACAAAACCGGCCCCGGCGAGGCTGCGGGAAAACGCCGCGGCGGTGTCCATGCCCGGTCGGGAAGCGCGGCGGCTACCGACCATCGCCAGTTGTGGTTTTTCCAGAATCTGCGCATCGCCGGCAACGAACAACAACGGCGGCGGATCAGGGATCTGCGCCAGCAGCGCCGGATAGTCGGCCTGGTCCCACATCAGCAAATGCTGGCCCGGCCGCTCTAGCCAGCGCATTGCATGGCTGGCGCCGTCGCGAACCGTGGGGCAACGCCGCGCCTCGGCGCACGCCGCCGGCAAACCCAGCGAACGCCAGGCGCTGGCCGGCGCACTGATGGCTTTGGAGGCTGAGCCGAAGGCTTCGAGCAATTTTGCGAAGCGCTTGGGGCCGATATCCGGCAAGCGGTGCAGGCGCAAGCGTGCTTCCAGTTCCGCTGGGGAAACCGGTGTACAGACAGGAGACATCATGGATCATCCTTGATCGATATAAGGCCCGAACCTTTCGGCACAAGCTGTGGATAACTCTGTTGGTAACTTGTTGAGCAAGCTTACGGATTACGCACCTTGTCGAGCACCGCCAGCGAGCGCGATGCGTTGAGTACCAGGCCGTAGCTGAGTTTGTCGTAGGTGCGGAATACCATCAGCAACCCAGCGCGTTCGTCGGGAATTTTCAGCGGCTGGCCGGTGATGCGGTCGCGCACGGTTTCGCCGGTTTTCATCACCACCAGCACGTTGCCCTCGGCGAGGCCGTCGCGTTTGCCCTTGTTCAACGTGACCACGTCCATCGCGCCGATCTGCGTCACGCCGCGCGGTACGTCGATGATCACCCCGTTGATGTCGCGGGCGGGGGCGCTGGGCATGAAAGTCGAGTTGATTGACCGCTCTTCGCCGCTGAACAAACGGTCGCCGAGGCGCACTTCCTGGGTGGTGCGTTGCAGCGCGAGGGTGGCGACGTCACCCTCGGTCGCGACGATTTCGCCGCCGCCGATGTCGTCGGCGTTGATCCCGAGAAACTCCTGGGTCTGCGGGTCGGTGTAGACCTTGCCTTGACGAAAGATGCCGTACACCGGTTGTTCCGGGTCGAAATGGCCACGGGCAAAGATGCGGTCACCGGTGCCACTGAGCACGCGCTCGGCATCGCCGGCGACGATGTACGGTGCCTTGTCGAAATCTTCGGCCTTGTCGACGATGCGGTTGCTCAACAGAAAACTGTTGATGGACTTCAGCGGAATGCTCGGAATCGCCTCGGCCACCGGGCTGGTGCGAATGCGTGGCGAGAGCTTGATGGTGCCGCGCGACTCGCCGCGGTTGACGCTCAGTTGTGGCTGGCCGTTGACGTAGCTGAGCGTCAGCGTGTCGCCGGGATAGATCAGGTTGGGGTTATCGATCTGCGGGTTGGCCCGCCACAGTTGCGGCCATTGCCAGGGCTCGCGCAGGTATTTGCCGGAAATGTCCCAGAGCGTATCCCCTGAAACCACCGTGTATTGCTGTGGAAAACCATCCCTGAGTTGCACTTGCCCTTGCGCAGCGCCGGCCGAAGCCAGGAGCAGCAGGGCGAGTAGTGTTTTCCTCATGCCGTGAATCCCTTTATCATATGCGTTCGCGTGAACCGTCAGAGCCCCCGTGGCTCGCTTGGGCAAACTGCACAAGCTACGCTTCACAACGGTAGCCTGCATCTTCGGACCTGCCAGGCCATCGACCCGACTTTACTCAACGTGTGCAGCAATCAAAGCCTATGGCCATTTTAAACATCCTCGAATTCCCGGACCCGCGTCTGCGCACTATCGCCAAGCCTGTGGCTGTAGTGGACGACGAAGTGCGTCAGTTGGTCGATGACATGTTTGAAACAATGTATGAAGCGCCGGGCATCGGCCTTGCCGCGACCCAGGTCAACGTGCACAAACGCATCGTGGTCATGGACCTTTCCGAAGACCGGACCGAACCACGGGTGTTCATCAACCCCGAGTTCGAACCGTTGACCGAGGACATGGACCAATACCAGGAAGGCTGCCTCTCGGTACCCGGTTTCTACGAAAACGTCGATCGCCCGCAAAAGGTCAGGATCAAGGCGCTGGACCGCGACGGCCAGCCCTATGAGCTGATCGCCGAAGGTCTGCTCGCGGTGTGCATCCAGCACGAATGCGACCACCTCAACGGCAAATTGTTCGTCGACTACCTGTCCACGCTCAAACGCGACCGGATCAAGAAGAAGCTGGAAAAGCTGCACCGCCAGAACGCTTGATGCCCCTCTTCAAAGGCTTGCTGCGGCAAGCCTTTTTTCATTTTATGAGACGCCCTTCATGACTGAGCCATTGCGCATCGTTTTTGCCGGCACCCCGGAATTCGCCGCCGAACACCTCAAGGCCTTGCTGAACAGCCCGTACGAGATCGTTGCGGTGTATACCCAGCCGGATCGTCCGGCCGGTCGCGGGCAGAAACTGATGCCAAGCCCGGTCAAACAGCTCGCCATGGAAAACCATATCCAGGTGTTGCAGCCGCCGACCTTGCGCAATGCCGATGCTCAGGCTGAACTGGCTGCGCTGAAGCCGGACCTGATGGTGGTAGTCGCTTACGGCCTGATCCTGCCGCAAGCGGTGCTGGATATTCCGCGTCTGGGCTGCATCAACAGCCACGCCTCGCTGCTGCCACGCTGGCGCGGTGCGGCGCCGATTCAACGTGCCGTGGAACACGGTGATGCAGAAAGCGGCGTGACGGTGATGCGCATGGAAGCCGGGCTCGACACCGGGCCGATGCTGCTCAAGGTCGTCACGCCGATCAGCGCCGAAGACACCGGCGGCACTTTGCATGACCGCCTCGCCGAAATGGGCCCGCCCGCTGTGATCCAGACAATTGCCGGTCTCGCTGCCGGCACCCTGGAAGGCGAAGTACAGAACGACGAACTCGCCACCTATGCCCACAAGCTGAACAAGGATGAGGCACGCCTCGACTGGGGCCGTCCGGCGGTTGAACTGGAACGTCTGGTGCGTGCCTTCAATCCGTGGCCGATCACCCACAGCACCCTCAACGGTGAAGCGCTGAAAGTGCTGGCGGCGAATCTCGCCGAAGGCAAAGGCGCGCCGGGTGAAATCCTCAGCGCCAGCAAGGACGGTCTGGTCGTCGCCTGCGGTGAACAAGCGCTGTGCCTGACCCGCCTGCAACTGCCCGGCGGCAAAGCGCTAAATTTCATTGACCTGTTCAACAGCCGTCGCGAGAAATTCGCCGTCGGCACCGTGCTCGGTGCAGCGGTGGACGCACAATGAACCCGCGTCTGGCCGCCGCCAAGGCACTTGCCGCCGTGCTCAGCGGCAAGGCTTCGCTGAACAGTTCGCTGCCGACGCAACTGGACAAGGTCGAGGACCGCGATCGCGGTTTCACTCAGGATCTGGCCTTCGGTACCGCGCGCTGGCAGCCACGCCTGTCGGCATTGGCAGAGAAGCTGTTGCAGAAACCGTTCAAGGCCGCCGACGCCGATGTCGAGGCGTTGCTGCTGGTCGGTCTCTACCAACTGCTTTACACCCGCGTGCCAGCCCATGCCGCCATCGGCGAAACCGTGGGTTGCGCCGACAAGCTGAAAAAGCCCTGGGCCAAAGGCCTGCTTAACGCCGTGCTGCGCAATGCCCAGCGCGAAAGCGAAACGATTTTCGCCGAACTGGAACGCGACCCGGTGGTGCGCACGGCACACCCGCGCTGGCTGCAAAAATCCCTCAAGGCGTTCTGGCCTGAGCAATGGGAAGCGATTTGCGCGGCAAACAACGCACATCCGCCGATGATCCTGCGGGTCAACCGCCGTCATCACAGCCGCGATGCCTATCTTGGCCTACTGACTGAGGCCGGGATTGCCGCAACGCCCTGCGTATACAGCCGCGACGGCATCGTCCTCGAAGCCGCCGCTGATGTACGCAGCCTGCCGGGTTTCGCCGAGGGCTGGATCAGCGTGCAGGACGAAGCCGCGCAACTGGCCGCCGACCTGCTCGATCTGGCGCCGGGCCAACGCGTGCTCGACGCCTGCTGCGCGCCCGGCGGCAAGACTTGCCATATTCTCGAAGCCGAACCGGCGCTGGCCGGCGTGGTGGCGGTGGATCTGGAAGCCAAGCGTCTGGTGCGGGTGAAGGAAAACCTTGAACGCCTCGGCCTCAGCGCTGAGCTGATCGCCGCCGATGGCCGCGACACGGCGAAATGGTGGGATGGCAAACCGTTCCAGCGCATTCTGCTCGACGCACCGTGCTCGGCCACCGGGGTGATCCGCCGTCATCCGGACATCAAGCTGACGCGGCAAGCCGACGACATCGCCGCCCTCGCGCAACTGCAAGGCGAACTGCTCGACGCGATGTGGCAAACCCTCGAAGTCGGCGGCATCCTGCTGTACGCCACTTGCTCGACGCTGCCGACGGAAAACACTGAAGTGATTGCCGCGTTCCTCGAGCGTACGCCGGGAGCACGGGAGCTGGATCTGGCCATTGCGGCCGGCATCAAACAGCCCCATGGTCGCCAACTGCTGGCCCAGCAAGGCGGGCATGACGGGTTCTACTACGCCAAGGTGATCAAGATCGCTGCCGCGCGCGGCTAAACGGAATCAACGGAGTGACTGGATGAAAATCATCATCCTCGGTGCAGGACAGGTCGGCGGTTCGCTGGCAGAACATCTGGCCAGCGAGGCCAACGACATCACCGTGGTGGACACCGACGGCGAGCGTCTGCGCGACCTCGGCGATCGCCTCGACATCCGCACCGTGCAGGGCCGTGGCTCGCTGCCTTCGGTACTGCGTCAGGCCGGCGCCGACGACGCCGACATGCTGGTCGCGGTGACCAACAGTGACGAGACCAACATGGTCGCCTGCCAGGTCGCGCACACGCTGTTCCACACCCCGACGAAAATCGCCCGGGTGCGCGAAGCGTCGTATCTCAATCGCGAAGAACAGCTGTTCCAGAACGAGGCAATTCCAGTCGACGTGCTGATCAGCCCCGAGCAGGTGGTGACCAACTACATCAAGCGCCTGATCCAGCATCCCGGCGCTTTGCAGGTGATCGACTTCGCGGAAGGCGCGGCGCAACTGGTGGCGGTGCGCGCCTATTACGGCGGGCCACTGGTCGGCCAACAACTGCGCCAGCTACGCGAGCACATGCCGAACGTCGAAACCCGCGTCGCCGCGATTTTCCGCCGTGACCGGCCGATCCTGCCGCAGGGCGACACGGTGATCGAGGCCGACGACGAAGTGTTCTTTATCGCCGCCCGTGAGAATATTCGCGCGGTGATGAGCGAAATGCGCCGCCTCGACGAAACCTACAAACGCATCGTCATCGCCGGTGGCGGGCAGATCGGCGAGCGCCTGGCCGAAGCCATCGAAAGCCGTTATCAGGTGAAGATCATCGAGATGAGCCCGGCGCGTTGCCGCTATCTCTCCGACACGCTCGACAGCACCGTGGTGCTGCAGGGCAGCGCTTCGGACCGCGACCTGCTGCTGGAAGAGAACATCGCCGACGCGGATATCTTCCTTGCTCTGACCAACGATGACGAAGCCAACATCATGTCTTCGCTGCTGGCCAAACGGCTCGGCGCGAAAAAAGTCATGACGATCATCAACAACCCGGCCTACGTCGACCTGATCCAGGGTGGCGATATTGACATCGCGATCAGTCCGCAGCTAGCGACCATCGGAACCTTGCTGGCGCACGTGCGCCGTGGCGATATCGTCAGCGTGCACTCATTGCGGCGCGGCGCGGCGGAAGCCATCGAGGCCATCGCCCACGGCGATGCGAAGTCGAGCAAGGTCATCGGCAAACCGATCGAAAAAATCGGCCTGCCACCGGGCACCACCATCGGCGCGGTGATCCGCAATGAACAAGTGATCATTGCCCACGACGACACGGTGATCGAAGCGGGCGACCACGTGATTCTGTTCCTTGTGGATAAAAAGCATATTCGCGATGTGGAGAAGCTGTTTCATGTGGGGTTGAGCTTCTTCTGATCCGGATTATCGGCTGATCAGACTGGCGCCATCGCTAGCAGGCTAGCTTCCACAGGTGAAACGCATTCCAACTGTGGGAGCTAGCTGCTAGCGATGGCGTTCCAGCGTCCACTCATCAATAGCTGACAGTCTCTGAAAAGGAATCCACTGATGCTTGAATCTCTGGAAAAAATGCTCGCCAAGGGTGTGGATAACGCTCTGCTGCGCTTTGGCCTGGGCAAGGGTTATCTGGATCTGAACGAGCATGCCAAGGCTGCCGAGCATTTTCAGCACTGCGTGGCGTTCGATCCGAAATACTCGGCGGCGTGGAAATTATTGGGCAAGGCCCGATTGGCGCTGGGTGATTCTGCTGCCGCGCGGCAAGCCTGGGAACAGGGGCTGGAAGCGGCCAGCGCCCATGGCGACAAGCAGGCCGAAAAGGAAATGTCGGTGTTTCTGAAGAAGCTCGAGCGTCAGGCCCGGTAAATCTTACAAATAGCGCAAGCCGATGCCTTCAGCATCCACCGTGACCACTTCCATACGCACCCGCGGCGCACCTGTGGGTAAGTCCTGCACCTGACCATACACCACCGCCCCTTCGGGCAACGACGCCAGACGCGGATGCTGAACGTAAACGCCGGTGGGCGACAGATTGCGCGTCTGCCCGAGGCATTCGCCCAGGCTGTCGTGGGTGATCTTGATACGAAACGATTTGCGCTGTTCGGACATCTGCTGCGCCCTTGAATGAACGATTGTGGATAACTTCAGTGATTGGTTATCCACAGATCATGCCAATTTCGTCGGTTACTCAGTACCAGCGTGCTTCACCCGGTGGACGCTTTTTGAAGCGCTTCATGCTCCACATGTACTGGCTTGGATACGCCGCAACGTAGCGTTCGACCACTTTGCTCATCGCCGCGCAGGACTCAGCGGTATCGGTGCTGTACATGGCCTCGGGCGCGGCTTCGAGGATCACCTTGTAGCCAGAACCGTCGGGCAGACGCAGGGCATGCAGGAACACGCCGACTGCTTTGCCACCGGCGAGCATGTTCGGCACGAACTTGCTGGTCAGCGCCTGGGTGGCGAAGAACGGCACGAAGATCCCGGCGGATTCGGCCGGTTCCGGGTCGGCCGGAATGCCCACTGCACCACCTTTGCGCACTTCCTTGATGACGCTGAGGATGCCTTCCTTGGTCGATGCGGCCACTTTGTTGCCCAGCTGCACGCGCTGTTTGCGCAGCAGTTCATCCACCGCCTTGAGCTTGGGCGGGCGGTAGAAAATGATCGGTTTGCACTGGCTGCAATAGAAGTGGTTGAGCACTTCCCAGTTACCCAGGTGGCTGGTGATGCCGACCACGCCTTTGCCCGAGGCCAGCGCCTCTTTCAATACGTCAAGGCCTTCGACTTCACGGACCAGATCGATCGAGCGCTGAGCCGGCCAGATCCAGGCGCAGGCACTTTCGGTCAGCGACTTGCCGATGTCCTTCAGGCTCTGACCGACCAGACGCTCGCGTTCGGCCGGGTCCATCTCTGGAAAACATTTGGCGAGGTTGATCCGCACCACGTCGCGGGAACGGTTGGGGGTCTTCCACATGATCCAGCCAATCGCCGAACCCACGGCCTGCACGGCCCGCCATGGCAGCAGGGCAAACAGCCGCAGAGCGCCTACCAGCAAGGCGCCTTTAAACTTTTCCACAGGTCACTCCTGATCTTTGTGCTGTGCGCGAGGCGGGCATTCTACCCGGCGTTGACCAACTGCGCGTAGCGGTCGCAATCCTGGGTGTGGTCCATGACCATGCCCGAGGCCTGCATCAACGCGTAGCAAATGGTCGGGCCGACGAAGGTGAACCCGGCTTTTTTCAGGGCCTTGCTCATCGCCAGCGCTTCGGGGGTAATCGCCGGGACTTCGCTGCGATCCTTGAAATGATTGACGATCGGCTGACCGCCAACGAACGACCAGAGCAACGCCACCGGGTCTTCCAGCGCCAGCCAGGCCTGCGCGTTACGCCGCGCGGCATTGAGCTTGAGACGATTGCGGATGATCCCCGGATCGAGCATCAGTTCGTCGATTTCGGCGTCGCTCATCTGCGCGACACGCTGCACGTCGAAGCCGAACAGCACCTGGCGATAACGCTCGCGCTTGCGCAACACGGTGATCCACGACAGCCCGGCCTGGAACCCTTCGAGCAAAAGCAACTCGAACAAACCCTGCGCATCGCGTAGCGGCGTGC
>Ga0196970_1001145_pt1 | contig 20313 bp, 11 predicted proteins | sample S1v_513CmetaG_FD_148672 | JGI IMG/M metagenome (GOLD analysis project Ga0196970, IMG submission 148672) | Soil microbial communities from Anza Borrego desert, Southern California, United States - S1+v_5-13C | ecosystem: Environmental > Terrestrial > Soil > Desert | place: USA: California...
AGGCCGATCAGCGCACCGAACTCACGACGGATTTCACGGCAAATGCTTCGTTCGATGAATTGCGCATTCGTCACGGTGGCGCGGGAGACGGGTGGGTGTTCAGCGAGATGGCGGTTGCCACGGCGTTCGAAGATTTTGTGAGCGGCCTTGAGGTCGTCGAACCGGATGCCGGTGCGGACTCGATTGCCGGCCATAGTCCCGTGACCGTGCGAGTCTGGCAACGAGAGCAGGGGCTGCCGCAGAATTCGGTGCGGGCGCTGGCGCAAACGCGTGAAGGATATTTGTGGGTGGCGGGGGAGGAGGGCGTCAGCAGGTTCGATGGCACGCGCTTCGTGACTTATTCAACGCAGGACGGATTGCCCGCGCAACCCGTGCAGGTGTTGCTGGCTGATGCGAGCGGGCAGCTCTGGGCAGGAACGGCGGGCGGCGGACTCGCGGCCTGGCGCGACGGACGTTTCACGAATTACACAACGGCACAAGGCCTCGCATCTGATTCAATTCTCGCGCTGGCGGAGGATGCAGGCGGTGATTTATGGGTGGGCACGGATTCCGGTTTGAGCCGCATTCGGAGTGGAAAACTGGCGACCGCCGGGCCGGAATTCTTCAAGGGGCAATCCGTGACCGCGCTCACATCTACGGGCGGGGGCGAGATCGTGGCGGCAGTCCGCGGGATGGGCCTGTTCCGATACACGAACGACACGCTTGTTCCCGTGGCGCAATCCGCTGCCGTTGCAGCCTTGCTGAAGGATGTCCATTGCCTGCTGGAAGACACGGCCGGACGGATCTGGGTCGGCGCGGGAGACGATATTGTTCTTTGCCGTGAGCGTGATGAATGGCGCCGATATCGCGTGCCGCGTTCCGTGCGGCGTCCTGTTGTGACCTCGCTCGTTCAGGCTCCTGATGGTGCCGTGTGGGCAAGCTCGCTCGGGGAGGGATTGATTGAATTTCGCAACGGCAAGCTGGCTGCGTTCAACGCATCGATGGGATTGTCCGACAACTTTGTCGGCGCGCTGATCGTGGACCAGGAAGGAAATCTTTGGGTTGGGACCACTGCAGGATTGAACCGCGTGCGCCGCAGTCAGCTGGTGGTTTTTGGGCGCGGGGATGGCCTTGGCATCGGGCCGATCCAGGGCCTTGCAGAACTGGCGCCCGGCGTGGTCTGGACCGCAAAACCTGGAGACGGATTATTCGGTTGGACAGGGCGCTCATTCACTCGAATCGGCAGCGCAAACGCCTTGCTGCGCGGCGCGGCGGTAAACTCGATCCTTGTGTCCAGTGACACCCAATGCTGGGTCGCCACGACATCCGGACTGATGCATTTCGCAGAACCGTTGAATCGAGAAGCCAGTCCCGCCTTCGTGGTCAGTGGCGCAGATGTGATAGCCGTGCTCGAATCCCGCGATCAGACGATTTGGATTGGGGCGCGCAATGGCGGGCTCTGGCATCGGACGGGCGGCCGCTGGCTGCCCAAGAGCAGTTGGGCGCGATCCATAACCTGTCTGGCGCAAGGCCGCGATGGACAGCTGTGGATTGGCACGGACGGGCAGGGAGTGATCCCGTTCGATTCCGGATCTGCTGCCATCAACAAGGGAGCGGGGTTGCTGAGCGACACGATCAGGACGTTGTACGATGATGGTGCGGGGACGTTGTGGATTGGCACGGCCGCGGGTGGACTTGCCCGATGGCGCGACAACCGCTTGAGCAATTTCACCACGCGGGAAGGCCTTCCAGACAACACAATTTCCCAGATCGTTGAGGACGATTCCGGACGGTTATGGGTGGGAAGCAATCGCGGGCTTGCGGGTATCAGCAAGCGCGAGCTGGACGACGTTGCAGCGGGAAGGGCGGCCGCGCTGTATCCTGTGCTTTATGGACGCCCGGAGGGAATGCCGTCGGAGGAGTGCACTGGCGGTTACTCGCCCGCGGGAATGAAGACTGGATCGGGAAAGTTGTGGTTTGCGACCAGTTCAGGGATCGCGGTGGCCGACCCGCAGAAGCACCAGGCCGATGCCCCGCCGCCGGTTGTGCGGCTTGAGGAAGTATTCATAGATGGATCTGCCGTTGAGTTTCGCCACGCGTTGAATCGCTCACCCGCTCCGTCGCAGGCAGAACCGTTGAGAATCGCTCCCGGGAAAAAACGAATTGAATTTCATTACGCCGGCCTCAGCTTCGCCGCCCCGGATCGCGTGCGGTTCCGCTACCGGCTGGTTGGTGCGGATCCTGACTGGGTGGAAGCGGGCACGCGGCGCTCGGTTTTCTACGGATACCTCCCGCCAGGAGATTATCGGTTTGAGGTGAAGGCGTGCAGCGGCGCAGGTGCGTGGAACGAGCTGGCCCTCAGCCTGCCGTTGCAGGTGCAGCGGCGTTTTTATCAATCCTACTGGTTTCTCGGTGCGCTGGCGTTTGGCGGGATCCTGTTCGCTGGAGCGATGGCGCGCCTCGTTGAACGCCGCAAGCATCAGGCGCGGCTGCGTTCACTGGAGCAGGAGCGGGCGGTGGCGCGCGAACGCGCGCGGATTGCGCAGGATCTGCATGATGACCTGGGCTCCTCGCTCACGCGCATTTCGCTGCTGAGCGATTCATTGAAGGAGGATGTTGGGCATGCAAGTCCGCTCGAGCCGAAGGTGGCGAGGATTTCGCAGGCATCCGCCCAGACGGTGCGCGCCCTTGAAGAAATTGTATGGGCGCTGCGACCGGGGAGCGACACCGTCGAAAGCCTCGTCGAATACATTTCGCATGTCGCGCACGAGTTGTTTGACGGGGAACGAACGAAATGCAGGCTGAGCTTTCCATCTGACATTCCCGGCCAGAGGCTGCCACCGGAAGTCCGACACAACATCTTCCTCGTGGTGAAGGAGGCGCTCACGAACGCGCTGAAACATGCGCGCGCCAGCGAAGTGGTTGTGCAGGGGGAATTCGATGACGGCAGGCTTCTTCTCAAGGTGAGCGATGACGGCCAGGGCTGGAACCCGGATCACGCCGCTACTCATCGAAACGGGTTGAACAATATGCGGCGGCGCGCTGAAGAGATGGGAGGAATGCTGGAGGTGGATTCACGCCCGGGTGCGGGAACGCGCGTGACCCTGACAGTGAACGTTCCCGGCCAGGCTCCGATTCTCGGGAAGAAAGGCGAATAGCGAGTTATGGCGGGCTCCGAAACAATCAAGGTATCCATTGTCGATGACGACGACGGAATTCGTGCCGGCCTGGTGTCGTTGATTCGGCGGGCGAGCGACATGCGGCTCACGGGCGATTACGGGCTGCCCGAAGTTGCGCTTAAGGAACTTCCGCTTCATCCGCCCGACGTCGTGTTAATGGATATCAACATGCCGGGGAAGCAGGGGGTCGAATGCGTTCGCCAGTTGAAAAGCGTGGTTCCGCGGGTGCAGTTTCTCATGCTGACTGTATACGAGGACAGCGATTCTCTCTTCAATTCCCTCAAGGCAGGCGCGAGCGGCTACCTTCTTAAACGCACTGCATCCAGGCATCTCCTCGACGCAATTCGGGACGTGCATGCAGGCGGTTCACCTTTGTCGCCGCAACTTGCCCGCCGGGTCGTGATGTTCTTCAACCAGGCGCCTGCAGTGGATTCCGAGGTGGCGAAGCTCACGGCGGGTGAACGCGAATTTCTGGATCAATTGGCAAAGGGATATGCGTACAAGGAAATTGCCGATCGCATGAAGATCAGCATCGACACGGTTCGCAGCTACGTGAGGACGGTTTATGAGAAACTGCATGTTCACTCGCGAACCGAGGCTGTTGTGAAGTACTTGAAAGGGTAGCCATTGCTGTGAAGGGAGCGTGGCGTTCACGCCGCTTGACCCGCGTATTGAACGGCGCGCGACGAAATTTCCGTGAGTGGCGCACGTTTGCCGCTGAAGGCCGGCTGATGCAAGTGCCCGGCCGCTAAACGAAAAACCGCCGGACGCGTGAGGCGTCCGGCGGTTTCGTTATCGTCCTGCGACTATGGACTCATGTCGATCAGGCGGAAGAACTGCATGCTTTCACTCGCCGGCATGTTCGTCGAATTCGCGCCATCGCTCGCCGCGTGGTTGACCCAATTGGTCGTAGTCAGATCGGTGGTGGACTGCAACTGCACACACTTCATTCCCATCCATTGCAGCTGCACCTGGCCGGGCGAACCGGGAACGGCAACGAGCGCGCCGAACTTGGTTTCTGTTCGCAACGCACTGTTGGAATTCGTGCCAATCCACATATCCGTCGGCATCGTGTAATTGGTCACTCCTGCCGCAGAGCGGATGAAGCGGACGTGATTCGTGCCAAAACCCGCTTCGTTGTCCTCTGTGTTCATGGAGTATTTGTAGGTGACCATGACATTGTTCCCGGGCGGAACCGGAACCGTGATGCTGTAGATGTCGCCATTCTTGTTCATGCGATAGGGCTCGGCGGCAGACGGACTGCCCCATGCCCACCAGCTCAGGAAATCGCCATTCAGGAAAACTTCCTGTGTGCCGTCATAGACCGGGGTTCCAGAGGTGCCAACAGCGCCAGCCATGTTGACGCTGAAGGTGACGTAATTCGTTTCCTCGACCATGTCGCATATATCGACGTCGTTGAAGAACACGGGACCGTTGGTCTGGACCGTGGCAGTGATGTTCACCTGGCGGTCTCCGCCACCTGTGCTGATGGGGCTTTCCCAGCCATCGTTCGGAGCGCCTGCGCGGCCGTTGAAGAATTTATAACGAATGCACGAGCCGAGCGGCCAGTTTGGAAGAGTGAGCGCAGCTTCATAAACGTTGGTGTCGTTTTCTGACTGGGTCATTGCGAGTTGATTCCAATTGTTGAACGTGCCGCGCGCGTAGACCTGGTCGACGCCTGGCGTAAAGGCCCCCGTCGCGATTTGCACTGACATGTCCACCGAGAGGGTGAGCTGGTTTGTGGGGCTGCTGAGCTGCTTGTCGCTCCAATAGGCAAGCGGAGCGGTGACCGAGGTGCCGTTCAATGTCACGGTGCGCACGTCGTTGCAAATGAGCAGCGGGGTTTCTTCGCCCGGGAATGGATCGCCATAGAACTTGTAGGAAACCACCGTGCCGCTGTAGCCCACGATGTCCACTGTGTTGCTGTAAATCGTGGTTCCTTCCATCCGCGTCAGCGCGAACTCAGCCTGGGTCTGCCAGTTATTGAATCCGCCACGAACGTAAACGATGTCCGCATTCGTATCGAAACCGCTGGTCGCAGGGTACTCAAGGATGGGCACCGCCATGTCCACGAGGAACGTGACGCGATTCGTCGGAGCGGGCAGGGGATCGCCGGCCAGCCAGCGGCCCCGCGGAAGATCGAGTTGAAAGGTGACCGCCTCGTTCGGATCCGTCGTCGTCACCGACGCGTTTCCAGTGTTGGGTGAGAATTCCGGGCCGATCGAATACTCCCACGAGCTGGGCGCCCGGAATTTGAATTCGTAAGTGCCCGGAGTCGGGATGGTGTACGTGACGGAGTGAAGGCCGTTGCCGTTGCTGGTCATCTGCCGTGCAGCCGTATCGACTGCATCATCCCAATTGTTGAACGCGCCGTGAATTTCCCAAGGCATGTTGCCGGGATCAGTAAAGCCCACGCGGCTGCCGAGCGGGCGCCACCCGTCGTTTTGTCCGCCCGGATAAAAGTGGATCGTGAATTCGCCGCTGGCATCGTACTTGGCTCGCGCGTCCTGGCTCGGGAATGCGCTCGACCAATCGCCGACTGCGTCAACCTTGAATGAATGCAAGGCTCCCGGGGTGCCGCCCGAAATGGTAAGCGAATAGGAGCCGTCGCCGTCATCGTTCATCTGGGTGGTGCCCCAACCGTTAAACTCTCCGCGCGCAAAGGGTTGAGCCTGGAGAGTGGCGCTGCTGATTGCGGCCAGCGCGGCCGCCATGATGAATTTGGGTAGGATATTCATATCGGATAAGGATCTTCCGCTTGCTGCCGACCGACGGCGGCATTACGCCGCTCGCCGGGTGGATTGACATCGCCCACTCTATGCCACCCGCGTTGGCTGTCCACCGCACGTTTGTGCGGTGAATTCCTCCCTTGCCCTGACCCGCACCTTCATGCGGTTGTCGCCCGCGACAGCGCAGGATTATTTTCCCCGCATGAAGATCCTTCTCCCGCGCTGGTTTCATTCTATCGCGATCACCCTGATGCTCGCCAGCCTGCCTGAACTTCAAGGCCAGACCGTGTCGCTGCACTCTCCCGGAAAGAACATCGAGATTCGTTTTGTCCTCACGAACGGCCAGCCGTTTTATTCCGTTGCGCGCAAAGGACGCGAAGTGATTGCGCCGTCACGCCTTGGCTTTCGCCTGAAGGGTGCTCCGCATCTCGACGGAGCTTTCCAGCTGGTCTCAACGAATGGCAGCGCTGTCGATGAAACGTGGGAACAACCCTGGGGAGAGAAGCGGGAGATTCGCAACCAGTATCGGTCTCTCGTGGTGGAGCTCGCCCAGGACCGGACCCCTGCGGCGCGAATGCAAATCGAGTTTCGAGCCTTCGATGACGGCATAGGATTTCGCTACGTGATTCCGGAATCTGCGGGGCGGGGAAAGTTCTCCGTCATGGACGAGCTGACGGAGTTTGCCCTAGCGGAGGATTACCGCGCATGGTGGATTCCCGCGTTTGAGCCGATTCGATACGAATACGTCTACCAGAGTTCACCCGCCAGCCAGCTGAAGCGCGTCAACACGCCTGTCACATTCGAGGGACGCGAAGGATTGTTCGTGAGCATCCACGAGGCGGCTCTTGTGAATTACGCCAGCATGGGGCTCGCGCGAACCACCAACACGACGCTCAAGGCCGATCTGTTTCCGTGGTCGGATGGTGACAAAGTGAAGGCACAGGGTTCTCTGAAGACGCCGTGGCGCACGATTCAAATGGCTGACACTCCCGGCGGACTCATTACGAGCTATTTGATTCTGAACCTGAACGAACCCAACAAGCTGGGCGACGTCAGCTGGGTCAAGCCTGCGAAATACGTGGGCGTCTGGTGGGAAATGCATCTGGCGACGAAGACATGGGAATCGGGGCCGAAGCATGGAGCGACGACTGCGAACACGCGCAAACACATCGATTTTGCGGCGCGGCACGGATTCAGCGGGGTGCTGGTTGAGGGCTGGAACATTGGGTGGGACGGTGATTGGATGGCGAACGGCGAGAAGTTCAGTTTCACAAAGCCCTACCCGGATTTCGATCTGGAAGGCCTCGCCCAATATGCGAAGGAACGCGGCGTTTACCTGATCGGCCATCATGAGACCGCAGTGGGAATCAAGAACTACGAAAACCAGATGGATGACGCCTATGCGTTGTGCGCGCAGCTTGGCATAAAGGCAGTCAAGAGCGGTTACGTGAGCGAAGACCCGAACGTCATCGGCTGGAACGAGCGGGGAGAACGCACGAAGGAATGGCATCACGGCCAATTCATGGTGGAACATTATCATCGTGTGATGGAAACCGCTGCGCGCCACAAGGTGATGCTGAATGTTCACGAGCCCGTCAAGGACACCGGCCTGCGGCGGACGTATCCCAACATGGTCTCGCGCGAAGGCGCGCGCGGCCAGGAATACAACGCGTGGAGCGGCGAGTGGCGGAATCCGCCTGAGCACGAAACCATTCTTCCGTTCACGCGCATGCTTTCGGGTCCGATGGATTTCACCCCGGGGATCTTCAAGCTGCAGTTCCAGGATATCCGCGCGGGAAACTTTGTTCCCACGACCTTGGCGAAACAACTGGCGTTATATGTCGTGATTTATAGTCCCGTGCAAATGGCAGCCGACCTGCCGGAACATTATGAGGAGCGGCCGGAAGCGCTGCAATTTATCAAGGACGTGCCCGTCGATTGGGAAGACACGCAGGTGCTGAACGGAAAAATTGGCGATTACGTAACGATCGTGCGGCGAGATCGTCACAGTGCAGATTGGTTCTTGGGAAGTGTCACCGATGAAAAATCGCGCACGCTCAATGTGGAGCTTTCATTCCTGCAACCGGGCCGGGAGTACGTGGCGGAAATCTACCGCGATGGCGATGGCGCGAACTTCGACAAGAACCCGTATCCCATTGTTGTCGAGAAGCGGCCCGTGAAGAGGGACATGAACCTGGAACTGAAATTGGCGCCAGGCGGCGGCCAGGCAATCCGATTCCGCGCCGTTGCGCGATAAGGCGCTGCGTAGCGCAGGTGTCTCCCCACGAGTCGGGACTGTATCGCGGCGCTTCCAAGCCGGGGCTGTCCGAGAATCGCTCCGAGCAAGTTCGGACATGGCAGCGCCGACTTGCATCCGCTTGCGATGTTGAAGAACCAATCGCGTAACGATGATTCGACAAAGGAGAACCAAGCGCTGCGTTACGTAAGCACAGGCTGTTCGTTCGGGACAACCCCCGCTGTGTATTGATCAAGTCCGCGTTCGCAGCGAATCCTTTTGCTTCGCAGCACGTCGTCGAGACGCGCGCGGTTGTGATCGAAGTGCGGCCTCGGCGCGATCGGATGATCGAGGTGATAAACCAGGGCCCGGCCATACACGAACTTTCGCCCGCGCCCCAGGTTATAGATGCGGCTGCCCAGGTCGGAATCCGCTCCCATTCCACGGCCGAGATACGATTCATCAAAGCCATTCACGGCAACGACATCATCGCGCCAAAACGCCATGTTGCAGCCCAGGATTCCCCGCTGTCCGTGGTCGCGACGTATCAATGGAAACGGCAGCCGCACAGATTTGAAAGGGCGCGCAATCCTTCCAGACAGAGCCCACCGCGCGATCGACGTTCGCCCTGGTAGGAACGCCGCGGCGAACGGTTCCCGTATGAAACAGCGCCGTCCCTGCACCCAAAACCCGCGTTCCGCAAGCGTGCGATGATCCTGGATGAACTTGCGGTGCGGCACGCAATCGCCATCGAGAAACACCAGGTAGTCCCCGGTCGCGCGTGCAACGGCCTTGTTGAGAATGGTGGTTTTCAGAAATCCAACGTCGGGATGCCAGTGATGCTGGACTGGCGCGCGGGCGCTGGCGCTCCACTCTTTGATAAGACGGCGCGTTGTCTCGGCGGAACCGTCGTCAGCAATCAGGATTTCGGCTGGCCAATCGTCCTGCAGGGAGACGCCCTGAAAAACCTGGTGCAGAGCTTCGGGCTGATTGTAGGTGCTGATGATCAGGGAGATTTTCATGGCGATCAGGGTGATTTGCGCGTGCGCACCAACAGGTTTTTCCACGGTCGAAATTTCTGAAGCGTGCCGTTGGGCAGTTGCGCCGGCCAGCCCCGCGGGGTATCAATGGCCCGCAATCCATCCAGGTACAGCTTCCAAACCAATTCGAGGCTCTGCCGTCGCGCCGGCGATGGGTGAGGTCCGGGACCAACGACACGAGGATTGGTGTTGATCTCGTACACCTGGATGCGGCCGCGGAAGAATCCGAAGTCGGCCCGCCCATATTCAATGTCGGCGAGGTCGAACACCTTTCGCAGATGCTCGCAGTGGGGATTCTCGCGAAGAGCATCGAGTTCCTCGCGGTACAAGTCTTCGCCTGCGATTCCCGTTTTTCCATATTTCACGAGCCATGAGGTGTCGTGAACTGAAATGTGCGGAAGGATCTGATTGCCGATTCGGAAAGCCGAGTACTTGCGATAAAGCCCCGGGCGAAAGGGTTCTGCGGCGAACTCAACAACGAGCAGGTTCGCGGCGGGTGTTCCACTGCCAATCGCATCGTTCATCACGCGGTTCAATTCTTCACGTGTGTGCAGCAGGTCGCTGAGCGGTTCGCGATGCCCCTGGAGCTTCCGCACGAATACAGGAAAGCGGACATCGGTGAGGGGCTCGTCGCCGCGATACACATTGAAGTCATTAAGCCCGGCCTCGTGCAATCGGCGCAAGAGCGGATAACGCGACCTGACTCGCGCGGGATTATTCCAGACGGGAACACCGGCAGAGCGGAGATGCTGATACGCGTGAGCTGCGAGCTCGAGATCCCAATAGCTCAAGCGGTCCAGATCAGTGAAGACATACGTGCCCCGCCAGACGCAGCGCGAACGGAAGAGGCTGTCGTAGAACATCACTGAAATCGGCGGCGCCTGGCGAGCGCGTCTAACATCCTTAAGCGTGTAGCCGTGGCCGCGCGACAAGAGAAAGCGAATCATCGTTTTGCCGATGAGGACTGATTAGAACTTCCTACGCTTGACATATGACGGGCTGATGGTAGAAAGCGGACACCATGAAATCCACACAGAAACGCGTAGACCTCGATTGGAGCAAACTGTTCGGTTTCAACCAGGTCAAATCAGCGAAGAATACGCCCGAAGCCCGCGCGATCATCGGCGGCAAGATCGGTGCGAAAGTTGGTGGCAAAGGCCTTCCCCCGGTCGAAGCCAACACCTAGTCGATCGATGGTTCGAATCAATCAGCCGATTGGGTCATTCCAATCGGCTGAACTGTTTTAGAGAGCGTCCCGGCAGTTGCTTCCCGTTGATCCATAAAACCTGCAGTCATTGTGAATACCTCACTCGAAACTCCGTTGACCGAAAACCTTTACGATTTCGCACCGAGCGCTGCGCGCGCCCTGGAACTCGACAAGCGGATGCGTCAGCGCCTCTCACAAAGCCTGCAATACATCCAGGCAGAGGCTGGAGGCCAGCTGGCGGTCCCTCAATCGGAGTTTGCGTCGTTCGTCACGCGGCTGGAGCGCGGCAGTGTTTCGCCGCTCGCATTCGCCTTCTACAGCGAGATTGTTCTCGCCATAGAAGACAACGAAATGGAATACGCTTCGCAATTGTTCCAACAGATTCTTGCCTTGCGCACGCCGCCGCCGGAACTCGTTGTGCGGGACCTCGCTGACCCGCGAACAGATTTCCAGGCCGCCCGATATGCAAGGGCAATCGACACCGACCCGGGTGTTCCTTTCCAGATTTTTCCGCCATCGCCTGCGTCTTCGGAAAAAAGCCGGAAGGCCATCAACGCAGCGTTTGCATTGATGGATCAGGGGGACCCGGAACTCGCCGACGAAATTCGCGCCTTGTTGCGCGAGGTGGTTCTTGCTGCGGGCAGCGAGCGACCCGGCGAGTGGACTTTTGATGGAGCATCGTCGTTCATGCTTTGGGGCGGGATCCTGATCAATGCGAACCGCGACGACGGTCCATTGGCAATGGTGCAGATGCTGGCGCACGAAAGTTCGCACAATTTATTGTTTGGATTTTCAGCGGATGAATCGCTGATCGAGAACTCCCCGGAAGCCCGGTACGCGTCGCCTCTCCGCGCAGATCCGCGCCCCATGGACGGAATCTATCATGCGACGTTTGTGACCGCGCGCATGTACCGCGCTGTGCGGACGCTGCTCGACAGCGGTGTGTTGAATGCGGAGCAGCGGGTGCAGGCGGAAAAGGAACTGGCGGAGAACGAGCGATTGTTTCGCAAGGGAATTGCAACCGTCGTGGAACATGCACGCTGCACGCCAGCCGGCCAGAAGGTGATTCGCAGCGCCATTGATTACATGGCGGCACACGGGGTCGCGGTGTGACTCAACACTTTTAGTGACATTGTTTCCCGCCGCAGCACTTGATGCTGCGGTCACGACGTGAAACGATGCATCGCATGCACCACTTCTGCCTGCTCCTCGCCTTGCTTGCGTTTGCCTTCAGCGCGGTTGCTGCGCTGCCGGCTCCTCGTCAGATGGAAAACCTGACGCGCGGCGTGGTTGCCGTGAAGCAGGGGAATGCGGGGGTCTTCGTGAGCTGGCGGCTGTTTGGAACCGATCCCGAACACATCGCTTTCAACCTGTATCGCGCAACTGCTGACGGAGCCCCGGTGCGTGTCAATCGTGCTCCCCTTCGCGCAGCCACACATTTCATCGATGCTGCCGCTGATACCACGAAAACGCTCGAATATTTCGTCCGCCCGCTGGTCAACGGCCAGGAGTTCCCCGCAAGCAGGACGGCGAGGGCGTGGGAAACCAATTACATCGACATACCGATTCAAGCGATCGACGGCTACCGTCCAGGAGACGCATCGCTTGCGGACCTCGACGGAGACGGCGAATACGAGATCATTTTGCATCAGGCATCGCGCGGCCAGGACAACTCTTTCGCGGGCATCACGGGCAAGCCGATTCTCGACGCCTACAAACTTGATGGAACGTTCCTGTGGCGGATTGACCTGGGAATCAACATTCGTGAAGGCCAGCATTACACGCAGTTCATGGTGTACGATCTCAACGGGGATGGCCGGGCTGAACTTGCGTGCAAGACCGCGGACGGCACGCGCGATGGGACGGGAAAGGTCATAGGCGATGCGGACAAGGACTGGCGGAACAAGGAGGAGGGGACGCAACGCTACGGCCGAATCCTGAGCGGTCCCGAATACTTCACGATCTTTGATGGCCGCACGGGGGCGGCATTGCAGACTGTTGATTACGTTCCCAGCCGTGATCCAATTGACGGCTGGGGTGGCATTGGCGGCAACGGCGGAAATGACAGTTATGGAAATCGCTGCGATCGTTTCCTTGCGTGCGTCGCGTATCTGGACGGTGTTCGGCCGAGCGTGATCATGTGCCGTGGTGTTTACGGACGCACCGTTCTCGCAGCCTGGGATTGGCGTGATGGCAGGTTGACCAAACGATGGGTATTCGATTCGAAAAGCAGTTATCCCCCGTTCACGGATGCATCGCCATTTTCAGGAATGGGCGGTCACGCGCTTTCGGTTGCCGACGTCGACTTCGATGGCCGGGATGAAATCGTTTATCAGGCGATGACGGTCGACGACAACGGCAAGGGTTTGTATTCGACGCGCCGCCGCCATGGTGATGCACTGCACGTCAGCGACTTCGATCCGGAAAGGGCGGGATTGGAGTTGTTTCTGATCAGCGAGAACGAGGAGGAGACTACCCGGTTTCAAACGCCGGGAGCGGGGCTCCATGACGCGCGCACCGGCAGGGTGATCTGGTCGCACAGCCCAGGTATCGACGTTGGCCAGGGGTTGGTTGCAGATATTGATCCGCGGCATCGCGGGGCCGAGGCGTGGGGAGGCCCGGGCGGGTTGCGCAATATCAAAGGCGTTGAGATCGGCACAAAACCGCGTTCGACAGGATGGGCGTTATGGTGGGACGGCGATCTTCTTCGCGAATTGATGTCGAACAGCGGCGTCACGAAATGGAATTGGGAATCGGCCACTGAGGAACGGCTTTTCAGCACGGGCTTTGGAGGGGCGCGTGTCGTGGGCGACCTGCTGGGGGATTGGAGGGAGGAAATTGTGACCACTGCGCCGGGAGGACGCGCATTGAGGCTTTTTACGACAACGATCCCAACCGAGCACAGGCTTTATACGTTGATGCACGACCCGCAATACCGCGTCTCGATCGCGTGGCAGAACGTCTCGTACAACAAGCCGCCTCATACCAGCTTTTACTTGGGGCACGAAATGGAACGGCCGCCCCGCCCGAACATCCGCCTGATCGGTAATGGTGAGGACCTTGCGCCCTTGTTGGGATCCAGCCGCCGGCGTCGTTGAGGCGCCGCCAGCCAGGTTTTCGCGTTCAAGAGAGGAACTTTAACCGCGGATGAACACAGCGCCCACCAGGACAGAAAGGGGGCAATCGGGTCTGCGCGAGTTACGCCAGTTATCGCGAATTGGAGAGAGGGAATTTAATCACGGCGGGACACGGATGAACACGGATCTGAAGAAAAATGCTGAAACGCGAAAAAGCTAAAAGCTGAAATCCGTTCGACCTATCTATTCTTCGCGACCTTCGCGTGAGGTTATTTTGATTCGCAGGGGAAAACGGGTTTGCCTGGCTCCGGTTCATGAACGGGCGCTGCTGCTCATTCGTGTGGATTCGTGGTTTTGTATCGTTTTTCATCTCAACCGTTCCGGCTAAGTTCCGCCATTCGGCCGAACCATCCGCGCGCCAAAGAGGCCGCCTGCGAAATTGCCGGGATGCGCCTGAAGCCGAATGGACACTTTGGTTTTGCCTTCCGTGTATCCCAGTGGAATCCGATAAGTGGCTTCCCAGAATTCTCCTGGCCTGTCGTTCTGGAGGCGCTGCGTCGCGAGCTTCTGGCCATCGACCAAAATGTCGAACATACGGTTGCCGGTTTCCGAACCCCACCAGGTGCAGATCAATTCGTTGGTGCCGGCCGCATCGACTTTCATGTCGAACGAGAACCAGCCGCCATCGACCGCATGACGCAGCTTACGGCCGCTGTATTCGCCCGCATCGCTGCGTTCACCCTGCACATTGTGATCCCGTTCGGGCTGCATTTCTCCCGGTTGAAACCAATCGATCGTCCGTGCCTCCAGTGCCTGTTGTGCGGCCTGGACTGCTGCATGTTGTAATTGCTGCCGCTGCCATTGCTCCGCGGAAAACACGTCCCAATAAACCGCCTGGCGCCGATCATGCAATTCGTAAAACGGTTTGAGGATTGCATCGCGAGGCTTGCCGATGTTCCACGATCTGAAGTTTAAAGCTTCGCCGTCGGCAGCTGCGAGCGACTTCGACAACGGTTCTTCGGTCACAAACGCGGGCACCGCATTTGTGCTTCCAACAGGGCCCATGTCGCCAGCGAGGAGAATCGGGCCGGCAAAGACCGCCTGGCGGGCAGGGTTGTCGGGCATGGCTTCGGTTCGCAAATTCATCGGAAGCTCGACTTCAACAACATCCCCGGTCTGCCACTCACGTTCGACGGTGACATAGGTTTGTGGTTGAAACCGGGCGTCGACGGTCTGCCCGTTCAGTTTCACAGCGAATCCATTGGATGCCCATGCGGGATGGCGAACGTGCAGCGCGAGACGGAGAGGCTTGTCCGCGAGAATCGCGATTCGAGATCGCCCCGCTTTCGGAAACACCGTTTCCTGGCGCAGCCGGAGACCCTTTTCAGCCCAGTGCAGTTCAGAGGCAACGAACTGATTGACCCATAATTCGTCGCGTCCGTGGAAGTAGATATTGTCGTTGTAGCTGCCGTGATTTTCCATCCCGGTTCCGTTGCAACACGTGAAATCGTGCAGGCCGAGATACTGTTTGTGGCCGCCAGGTTCCAATGACACGAAGTAGCAAACCCGGCCGTTCTCCGGATTCAAGGACGCGAGGATATGATTCCACATTGCGCGTTCGTAGTAATCGGCATAGCGGGCCTGGGGATCACGCTGGAACAGTTTTCGCGTCAGGCGAAGCATGTTGTAGCTGTTGCATGTTTCCGTCGTTTGCGGCCCGAGTCGCCGGCTGAGTTCGCCTGCGGGGCCAAAGTGTTCGCCCTGGCTGTTGCCGCCTGTGACATACGTGTGGTCGCGCGTCACACGATCCCAGAAAAATTCCGAGATCGCCTGCCGCGGATCGCGGGTCAGCTCGTAAAGCCGCGCCGCACCCACGATTTTGGGGATCTGCGTGTTCGCGTGCTTTCCTGCGAGTTCATCGCGGCCTTCCGCGAGGGGATCGAGGATGACGCGATGATAAAACTTTTGCGCGAGCGAAAGGTAATTCGTGTTGCCAGTTAGCGCATAAAGATCCGCCAGGGTCTCGTTCATTCCTCCGAATTCACAAGCCAGCATGCGTTGCCATTGCGCGTCGGAAAGATTCCGCGTCGCCTCCGCCGTCCAGTTTGCAAGGTTGGTTGCGACGACAACTGCCTGCGCATTCGTCGTGAAGCGTGCGACATCGATCAGGCCTGCGAAGAGTTTGTGGATGTTGTACCAGGGAACCCATCCGCCGTTCAGGTCGAAGCCGCTGGACCGGATTTCTCCGCGGGCAATTTCGCTGAAAATCCGTTTGCCTTCAGGGATTGCTCCCACATACCCATTTGCATTCGCCGCCTGGCATTCTGCCAGTTCCCGCACAACGAGATCGATTCGCTCCTGAAATTCCGGATTGCCCGTGACTTGAAGCATGCGTGCGCAGCCGGACAGATAATGGCCGAGGCTGTGGCCTGCCAGTCCGCGAGCTTCCCAGCCGCCGTAGTTTTCCGCTTTCGGCGAAGGGCCTGCCTCTTTTCGATGCCAACTCAGGAGTCGATCGGGTTCGAGAGTCAGGAGATAGTCTGCAGTCAACTGCGCAGCGTGGCGAAAAGGGCCGTCCAGCAGTTGCACGTTGCGCGGCTCGAAAGGTTCGGCTCGAAGCGATATCGCAGGCGGCACCTGATCGGCGTGACTGGGGCTGAGGGCGAGAGCTGCAAGCATTAATAGCGATGCAAGCAATCGCAACAGTCTGCATCGCACACTTCTGGGGTGGGGGTTGTTTCCACACTGCTGGCGCGGTCCACGATCTTCCCGTTGGGAAGCTGGCGATACAGCCCGTACTCCGTAGCAGCCTACTGCGGAGGGCAGGACAGGTTTGGAAACCTGCACTGCGGTCATCATTGATTCCATGGGCAAAAAAGGATGCGCCCGGCGCGGATTGCCGGGCGCATCGTACAGCTTAGTTCCGTCGACGATACACCAATCCCGCAGCGGCCGCGACGCCCAGGATAGCCAGGGTTCCGGGTTCCGGAACGATCTGAATATTGTCGATCGCAGCCCAGGGTTCGCCCGTTCCGGTGGGTGAATTGATGAAGCGCAGGAAGATCGGGCTGGAGTTATTCGCGCCACTCAGATCCAGGTTTGCCGTGCGGGTGACACTCTCCCCCGGTGCCAGGGCTCCGCTGGTGAGCGAAACGGAATCAATGAGCGTGACGCCTGCGGCACCCGCGATATCGACGTCATCCGCAGGTGTGAAGCTGCCGTCGGTTTGATACAAGGCAACCGTGATTCCCATGTCGCGCGCACCGCCGGCATCGGTAAACGAGCCAATATCAAATTGCAGGGCGAGAGAACTCGCGCCGGCATCATTGATTCCGAGGCTTTGATAAGCCCAGTGTGGCGTTGCGAACATGTAGCCGAGACCCATCACCGAAGTTCCGTTGGGCGATACGGTCGGGCCATACCACGTGCCTTCCCACCACGAGTTGTTCGCCTGGCCCGTGACGGTTGGGAGGGAATTAAACCAACTGTCCACGTCCCACGTATTATTCGCGGGAGCGTTGTTTTGGAAGTCACCGTTGGTGACCTGGAGTGCTGCCTGGGAGGCTGGCGCGGCCAGGGCTGCCAGGGCACATGCGATCATGAGTCGAGTTTTCATGTTTTGTTTCTTTGGGTTTGTTGTCTGAACCAAGTGAGTTAACGAACGAGGCGATAGAACTTCGCCGTTCCCGCGAGTGTATCCGTCGCGATGCGCTGGCCGGCCTGTGTGCTCTCGATCAAATTCGCCGCGGCCCACGGTCCATTCAGGCTCGAGCTGCTTTGCAGGGTCGCGCCCGCGACGTCCGCCCATGTAACTCTCACCTGCGTGTTGCCAATCCGTTCAATTGCGAGCTCGGGAACTGTCGTGCCTGGCACAACAGCGGCCCAACTGGCGCCCAGGCGAAGTTCATCGAAGATCATGTTGAAATCCGTGCCGATGCGAATTCCATCAAACGTGAAATTGCGCACGGCTCCCGATCCGCTGGGTGATGCAGGCGGATTGGGCCCGACGGGCGGATTTGCGTAAAAGGTAATCTGTGCGAGCTCGCCCGAGACGGGGAAGTCGATTCGATAAACCAGCAGGGTGGTGTTTGTGCTGGGTGCGACGCTGTCCGGAAAATCAGCATCCTGTCCTTGCGCGGCTCCGGTAAAACCCCACCGGCCGTTGTTGGGAGCGGCAGTGGAAAGGCCGAGGAACAGCGGCACGCCCCCGGCACTGAGCAGTGACACGCCAGCGGATCCCGGCGTTTCAGGAAAGGCGCCCTGCGCAAGGAAGCTGACCCAAACCGTTCCGCCTCCCGCGCCGCCGTGCACACCAGAAATCGACGATAACAGGCGATCTGCGTTCCCCGTAATAATTGTAGCCGAATTGCTGGATGCAAGGAGCCCGGGATAGGTGAGGCCGGGGCTCGTCACACTTCCCACACCCGTCCACGCGTTCACATCAAAGCCATTTCCACCAGCCTGGCCCGGCAGATTCTCGACTCCCGCTTCGTATGCAAACGATTCACTTGCGGACACCTGGGCCGCGACCGTCAGCGATGCGGTATTGATCGTCGCGTTCGACAGGACCGTGAGATTCGCGATCCCTTCCGCCAAAGTTTGAATCGTGAACGTCTGCACGTTGGTCGCGCCGTTGGCAAAGGTCAGCGTCGTCAGGGCCGCGTTCGAACTGCTGATGCTGAATGCGGCGGGATTGTCGTTGCTGATGACCATGCTGACAGGCTGCGGCGCGCTGGCGGGAATTGTTACGGTCACGATACCTGAACCGCCAATCGGAATGAACCGGGTGGGAATCGTCAACTGTGGCGCGGGCGGGGGCAGCGGTTGCGCAGGTCCAGTGAAGCGCATGATATTCGTCCACGCTGTGCCGAGGCGGATTTCATCAAAGTAGAGCGTGTCGGAGGTTCCCAGCCGGATTCGATCGAACGTGAAGTTATTAACGAGGGCTGATCCTGTGGGGCTGAAGGGTTCCGTACTATTCATGGGCGGATTTGCATGGAAGCTCACGCGCGCCATGCCGCCATTCGTTGCGGGGAAGTCGATTCGATAAACCAGCAGGTCAACTTGCAATCCCGGTGTCGGGCTGCCGGCAAAGTTCATCTGAACATTTCCGCCCTGGAGGAAACCCCAGGTGTCGTTGGGCGACAGGCTGAGGACCGAACCCATGAAAAGATTTTCCGCTGCAGGCCCGTTAAACAACGACAAGCCGCCCCAATCCGAAATGGCGCCGCCGGGCGCCTGCACGAGAAAGCCAATGTACACTGTGCCACCCCCGACGCCTCCGTAGGTTCCTTCGAGCGAACGGAACGCTTCGTTGCCTGCGCCCGAAACGCCAGCCGCATTGCTTGAGGTCACGAACGCGGTGGCGCCGTTTTGGTATTCGAGGCCGGCGACAATGATGTCCGCGAAGGACGGCTGCACCCACGGCCCGGAAAAACCGGTTCCGCCATTTGCGCCTTCAAGGAACATCTGGGTGACGGCATCGTAATGAAACGGTTCCTCGGCCACGATCGGCGTTCCGATTTCCAGCGAGTTCGTCGTGAACGAGGAATTGGGAATGACACCGATCGATCCGCTGCCTTTCGCCAGCACCTGCACGTTGAAGGTTTGAACGTTCGTTGCACCAGCGGCGAAGTTGAGCGTGATCGAATTGACGCCGCCCGGCAGGCTGATGATTCCCGGGCTGTTGTTCGTAATCACCAGCGTCGCGGCCGTGTTCGCGTTTGCAATGGACGGAATGACTGCAGCGACTTGAACCGTCTGGCCGGCGGGAACAAATCGCAACGGCGACGTCAATTCGGGTTGCACCGCGGGAACGAAATTGCCGAGCTGGACAAGAAACACGCGGTCGCCGGCCACGTTGTTGACAGAGTTGCCAGGAGTTGCGGCAGTGGTTCCCGTGTAGGCCGTGCCGGAGGTTAACACGTTGGTCTCGTTGCCAAGCCATTCGAAGTAGTTCAATCCCGGGCTGCCAGTGGCCGTGAGGTCAATTCCGTAGACGGTGCCTGGCGCCACCTGGACGGGCGTGCCCAACGTGAAGTGGAGCCATACGTCGTCGCCCAGCGATCCGTTTCCGCCCGTCCAAACCGCGCCATTGTTTTCGGTTCCAGTGGAAACATACGTTTCGGAACGCACTACGAAACCGGCCTGGCCGCTCTTGGAAGGATCGGTAACCCGCAAGACCCATACGCCGCCGTTGCCCATGTTCCACCATGTGCCGTTCCCTGACGTCGCTGCCTCGGTGTAGCCCGCGTGACGAATCCAAATGTCGCTGAGCACATATCCGCCGGCGTTGGCGCCCGTCGTGAAGGTCTGGCCCTGCGTGGGCCGATCTCCTGCCACGTAGTTATTGCCGTCGCTGCCGTTGTTGAGGTTTGCGTCGTCATTCGCGCCCCCGATCAGGTTGTAAACGTCGTCGGCATCGGGCGTCGGTGGAATCGTGGTGAGTTCTAGCGTCGCGGCAGAGGCAGACGACAACGATAGCGCCGCGGCGACAAGGGCGTGCACGGCGCGAAAAACGAATGGCGCACGAAAGCCTCGGCGAACAGTTGGACTTGCCGGGATGGAAGGTTGACAGCGCGGATATATCTGCACCGTTTCACCGATGGAATTCAGGATTTTCATGGTTGGGTTTGGGTTGGGTTGGAAACGATTACCACCAAAAGGCGGGGACGGGACCGCCGTTGCTGGCAACGGACCGCACGGACATCTGCTCCAGCTTTCGCCACTCGACGTGACCGTCCAGCATCGAAACATTCCCGCCCAGGGCGACCGTGCCTTTAACGTGAGGCGAGCTGTGAGCGGGAAGACCGCCCACCCCACCAGAGCCGGTGCTGATTCGGACATAGGAATATTTTTTACGGTCT
>Ga0196970_1001146_pt1 | contig 20306 bp, 17 predicted proteins | sample S1v_513CmetaG_FD_148672 | JGI IMG/M metagenome (GOLD analysis project Ga0196970, IMG submission 148672) | Soil microbial communities from Anza Borrego desert, Southern California, United States - S1+v_5-13C | ecosystem: Environmental > Terrestrial > Soil > Desert | place: USA: California...
CGAAGTTGGGGATGTGCAGGATGCCGTAGACCAGCGTCAGCCCCAGCGCCACCAGGCTGTACACGCTGCCCAGCGTCAGCCCGTTCAGAAGCTGCTGGAAAAAAATGTTCAAGGCCTCGCTCCTCCCTGATGGAAGCGGATTTCTTGTCGTTCAGGCGTCTTCTTCAGTGGATTCCGGCAAGTCCGCGAAGCGAGTGGTGTGGTGGTCGGCGTCGCCCAGCCAGTGGTCGATCATCACCAGCCGCTTGGCGTAGTGCGACACCGCCGCCTCGTCCGTCATGCCCATGCCGCCGTGCATCTGGATCGCCTGCTCGGCCACGAACCGGCCGGCATTGCCGATCAGCGCCTTGGCCGCCGACACCCGCCGCTCGCGCACGTCCGCGCCCAGCTCCAGGCTGCACGCGCCGAGGATCGCCATCGAGCGCGCCTGCTCCAGCGCGATGCGCATGTCCACCATGCGATGCTGCAGAACCTGGTTGCGGCCGATGGGCGCGCCGAACTGCTGGCGCGTCTTCAGGTACTCCAGGGTCAGGTCGCACGCCTGCTCCATGGCCCCCACGGCTTCCGCGCACAGCGCCACGCAGCCGCTCGCCAGGACCGCCTCCAGCGCGTCCGCCGCCCCGCCTTCGGGGCCGACGAGTTCCGCTTTGGCGCCGCTGAGCGTGATCTCCGCCGCGCGCAGCCCGTCGATGGTGGCGTAGCCGCGCACGCTCACGCCGGCCTGGCTCGGGTCCACCAGGAACACCGACACGCCGGCGCGGTCGTTCACGTCGCCCGCCGTGCGCGCCGTCACCAGCAGCCGCCCGGCGCTGTCGCCGTGCAGAACCACCGTCTTGGCACCCGTCAGCGCCCACGCACCGCCCGCCCGCTCGGCCCGCGTGCCGATCCACAGCGGCTCATAGCCGCCGTCGGGCTCGGCGTAGGCCAGCGCCAGCATCGCCTCGCCGGCGATCACGTCCGGCAGGATGCTCCCGCGCTGCGCCTCGCTGCCCAGCCTGGCCAACAGGCCGCCGCCCAGCACCACGGTCGCCAGATACGGCTCGCGCGTCAGCCCACGGCCGAACGCCTGGTGCAGCAGCATCAGCTCCACGCCACCGCCGCCGATGCCGCCGTCGGCTTCCGAAAAGGGCACCGACAAGAGTCCCAGTTCGGCCAGGAGGCTCCACACCTCGGCGCTGTAGCCGGTGGGCTCCTGGCCGTAGCGCCCGCGCTGCTCGAAGCCGTAGCGCTCGCGCACCAGCCGGGTCACCGTGTCCTCGAGCATGCGCTGCTCGTCGTTGAGGGAGAAGTCCATGGCAGCGCTCCTCACAGCCCTAGGATCATCTTGGCGATGATGTTCTTCTGGATCTCGTTCGAGCCGCCGTAGATCGACAGCTTGCGCCGGTTGAAGTACTGCGCGGCCAGGGGGCCGGCATACTCCGGCCCGATGGGCTCGGCGTTCGAGCCGGCGTCCAGCGCCTCCGGCACGAAGGGCAGGGCGTGCGGGCCGACGGCGCGGCGCAAGAGGTCGGTGATGGCCTGCCGGATCTCGGTGCCGCGCACCTTGAGGATCGAGCTCTCCGCCCCCGGCACGCCGCCGCCCTGCACTGCGGCGATGACGCGCAGGTTGGTCATCTCCAGCGCCATCAGGTCGATCTCCACCTCGGCCAGACGGCGGCGGAAGGTGGGGTCCTCGATCAGCGGCCGTCCGGCCCGCGCCTGCCGGCGCGCCACGTCCTTCAGGTGACGCAACGCCGCCTTGGCCATGCCGACCCCGGCGATGCCCGTGCGCTCGTAGGTCAGCAGGTACTTGGCGCAGGTCCAGCCCTTGTTCTCCTGGCCCACGAGGTTGGCCGCCGGCACGCGGACGTCGTCGAAGAACACCTCGTTCACCTCGTGCTCGCCGTCCAGCGTGACGATGGGGCGTACCGTCACCCCGGGGCTCTTCATGTCGACCAGCAGGAAAGAGATGCCCTCCTGCTGTTTCGCGGCCGGGTCCGTACGAACGAGGCAGAAGATCCAGTCGGCGTGCTGGCCCAGCGTCGTCCAGGTCTTCTGGCCGTTGACGACATAGTGGTCGCCGTCCCTGACCGCGCGCGTCTTCACGGACGCGAGGTCGGAGCCGGCGCCGGGTTCGGAGTAGCCCTGGCACCACCAGTCGGTGCCGTCGAGGATGCGCGGCAGGTAATGGCGCTTCTGCTCCTCGGTGCCGAACTTGATGATGACGGGGGCCACCATGCTGACGCCGAAGGGGATGATCTGCGGGGCACCGGCCGCCGCGCACTCCTCGTCGAAGATGTGGCGCTGCACCGCGCCCCAGCCGGTGCCGCCGTATTCCTTCGGCCAGTGCACGGCCAGCCAGCCCCGCGCGTTGAGCGCCGCGTGCCAGCGCACATGGTCCTCGCGCGCCAGCCGCTTGCCCTCGCGCACCTTGGCGGCGATGTCGGCGGGCAGGTGGTCCTTGAGGAAGGCCCGCACCTCGGCGCGGAAGGCCTGCTCCTCGGCGGTGTAGGTGATGTCCATGGATGCCTCCCCGCTCAGGCGACGTCGAACAGGCCGGCTGCACCCATGCCGCCGCCCACGCACATGGTGACGACGACACGCTTCGCGCCGCGCCGCTTGCCCTCGATCAGCGCGTGTCCGGTCAGCCGCGCGCCGGTGACGCCGTAGGGATGCCCGATGGCGATCGAGCCGCCGTCAACGTTCAGGCGCTCCATGGGGATGCCCAGCGTGTCGCGGCAGTACAGAACCTGGCAGGCGAAGGCCTCGTTCAGTTCCCACAGGTCGATGTCGTCGACCGTCAGCCCGTGGCGCTCCAGCAGGCGCGGGATGGCGAAGACCGGGCCGATGCCCATCTCGTCCGGTTCGCAGCCCGCCACCGCCAGCCCGCGGAAGACGCCGAGCGGCTGAAGCCCGCGCTTCTCGGCCAACCTGGCGTCCATCACCACGCAGGCGGACGCGCCGTCGGAGAGCTGGCTGGCGTTGCCGGCGGTGATGAAGTGCTCCGGCCCGCGCACCGGCTCCAGCTTCGCCAGGCCTTCCAGCGTCGTGTCGGGGCGGTTGCACTCGTCGCGGGTCAGCGTGACGGCCTCCTCGCGTGTCTCGCCGGTGGCCTTGTCCTGCACCAGCTTGGTGGTGCTCAGCGGCACGATTTCCTGGTCGAAGCGGCCGGCGGTCTGGGCGGCGGCGGTGCGCTGCTGGCTGATGAGCGAATACTCGTCCTGCGCCTCGCGGGAGATGCCGTAGCGCTTGGCGACGATGTCGGCGGTCTCGATCATCGTCAGGTAGACCTCGGGCTTGTGCTCCTTCAGCCAGGGGTCTTGCCCCAAGTGCCTGTTGGCGTTGTTCTGGATCAGGCTGATGGATTCCAGCCCGCCGGCCACCATCACCGGGACCTTGTCGACGATGACGCGCTGGGCGGCCATGGCGATGGCCTGCAGGCCGGACGAGCAGAAGCGGTTGATGCTGGTGCCCGAGGTGGTGACCGGCAACCCGGCGCGGAGCGCGCACAGGCGTGCCATGTTCTTGCCCTGCGGCCCTTCGTGGAAGGTGGCGCCCATGATGACGTCCTCGACCTCGGCCGGGTCGAGGCCGGCGCGGGCGACGGCGTGCTGGATGACGTGCCCGCCCAGCGTGACGCTGTGCGTGTTGTTGAAGGCGCCGCGGAAGGACTTGCCCAGCGGCGTGCGCGCGGTGGAGACGATGACGGCTTCGGTCATGGGGGATGCTCCTGGCGGGACGGCGTTGGGTTTTCGGCCGCGCCTCAACCCGACCTACGGGTCCTCCGGCAGGTCGGGTTGAGCGTCCGCGAAAACCCAACGGCGGGGGCCCCTGGGGTGTGGTTTCGCCTTACAGGTCGCGGAAGGTCTTGCCCTCGCGGGCGAGGCGTTCGAGGAGGGGGGACGGTTCCCACTGCTTGCCGCCCAGCGTGGCGTGGTAGCGCCGGACCGCCTCGTGCACCGTCGCCAGTCCGATCTGGTCGGCCCAGAACATCGGCCCGCCACGGTAGGACGGGAAGCCGTAGCCGTGGATCCAGATGACGTCGATGTCGAGGGAGCGCGCGGCGATGCCCTCCTCCAGGATCTTCGCCCCCTCGTTCACCATGACGTACAGGCAGCGCTCGAGGATCTCCTGGTCGGTGATCTCGCGCGGCGTGATGCCCTTGTCCGCGCGGCAGGCGGATATGAGCGCGTCCACCTCCGGGTCCGGGCGCGGGGTGCGGTCGCCGGGCTCGTAGCGGTAGACGCCGGCGCCGGTCTTCTGGCCGAAGCGGCCCTGCTCGGCCAGCTTGTCCACCCAGTTGGGCGCCTGCGCGTCCGGGGCGCCGGCCTTGCGCCGCTCCTCGCGGATGCGCCAGCCGACGTCGATGCCGGCCAGGTCGCCCATGGCGAACTGCCCCATCGGAAAGCCGAAGTCGGTGAGGACCTTGTCCACTTGGCTCGGCGAGGCCCCTTCCTCGACCAGCGCCACCGCCTCGCGGCCGCGCTGGTGCAGCATGCGGTTGCCCACGAAGCCGTAGCACACGCCGACCAGCACGCCGACCTTGCCGATGGTCTTGGAGACCTGCATGACGGTCGCCACCACGTCGTCGGCGGTCTTCGCTCCGCGCACGTTCTCCAGGAGCTTCATGACGTTGGCCGGGCTGAAGAAGTGCATGCCCACCACGTCCTGCGGGCGCGACGTCGCCGCGGCGATCGCGTCGACGTCCAGGGTCGAGGTGTTGGTGGCGAGGATGGCGCCCGGCTTGCACACCGTGTCGAGCGTGCCGAAGATTTCCTTCTTGATGGCCATGTTCTCGAACACCGCCTCGATCACCAGGTCGGCGTCGGCGAGGTCGTCATAGGACAGCGTCGGGCGGATCAGGGCCATGCGCGCCTCGACCTGCTCAGACGTGAGGCGGCCCTTCCTGGCGGTGGCCTCGTAGTTGCGGCGGATGACGCCGATGCCGCGCTCCAGGGCGGCCGGGTCGGCCTCCAGCAGCCGCACCGGGATGCCGGCGTTGGCGAAGCACATGGCGATGCCGCCGCCCATGGTGCCGGCGCCGATGACGGCGGCGAGCTTGACCGGTCGCGTCGGCGTGCCGGCCGGCAGGCCGGGGACCTTGGCGCTCTCGCGCTCGGCGAAGAAGGCGTGGATCAGCCCGGCGCGCTGCGGCGAGACCATGCAGTCGAGAAAAAGCGCGCGCTCCTTCACCATGCCCTCGGCGAAGGGCAGGGTGCAGGCGGCTTCGACGGCATCCACGCAGCGGTGCGGCGAATACAGGTTGCGCGCGGATTTCGCCAGTCTGGCGCGGGCCTCGGCGAAGACGGCCGGGTCCACCCCGGACACCTTTTCACTGCGGGCGCTGACCGGCACGGCGGCGAGCCGTTCGTCGCGCACACGCTGGCAGAAGCGCAGGCCGGCGTCGAGGGCCGAATCCCCATCGTAGAGCGCGTCGAGGATGCCCAAGTCCAGCGCCGCCGGAGCGGCGATGGGATCACCCGACAGGATGATGTCCAACGCCCTGGCCGGGCCGGTGAGGCGGGGCAGGCGTTGGGTGCCGCCGGCGCCGGGCAGCAGGCCAAGTTTGACCTCCGGCAATCCCACCTTGGCCGAGCGCAGAGCCACGCGGAAATGGCAGCCCAGCGCCACCTCCAGACCGCCGCCGAGCGCCGTGCCATGGATGGCGGCCACCACCGGCTTGGGCGCGGCGTCGAAGCGGGCGATGACGTCGGGCAGGATGGGCGGCTGGGAGGGCTTGCCGAACTCGCGGATGTCGGCGCCGGCCATGAAGGTGCGCCCGGCCGCCACCAGCAGCAGCACGTCGGCCTCATGATCGGCGAGGCCGGCGTCCAGCGCCTCCACAAGGCCGGTGCGCACACCGTGGCCGAGCGCGTTGACGGGCGGGTAGTCGACGGTGATGACGCCGGTGCGGCCCTGGCGGGCGTAGGTGACGACGGTGCTCATGCGTTCCTTGTGCCTTTCTCCCCGAGGGCCCGCCTTGTTCGACACGCGCGGCCGGACGAGAGGCGCGCGGTGGCCGGCGGGCGACCGAGGCGCACTGTAGCAGATCTGTTTGCGGAATCAAGTTCCGCGAAACTTATTTTCGTAGTGCGGAATAAGTGAGGTGGCCGACGCCAGACCGCAGGCGCGGCCCAACGTCCGTCGCCGGGGAAGGCGGCGTCGGGCCACGCTGGCGCTTGGCGCCAACCTACGGTGATTCAAAGGGAAAGTGCGCGCACGCGTCCCCGTTCACCCGCGCGTGGCACGGGCGTCGGCATCGGTGGTGCGGGGAAATGTCAGGCGTAGGTGGAGCCGAAGGCCTGGATCTTCTTGGTCATCTCGACCAGCCGGGGGCCAAGGTCCTGCTCCAGGCGCTCGCGGTTCAGCAGGTAGGCCGGGCCGCCGCAGTTGAAGGCGAGCACGGGCATCTCGCTCTGCGGCGGGCGGAAGGGCACGGCGATGGAGTTCACCTCGGAGTGCCACTCGCCGATGTTGGTGCAGAAGCCGCGCGTGCGCACTTCCTCCACCGCGCGCAGGATCTCCTCCTCCAGGCGCGGCCAGCGCTCCTCGCCGACGCGGGCGCGGATCTGGCGCATCAGCGTCGCGCGCTCGGCCTCGTCGGTGCCGGCCAGATAGGCGCGGCCCATGCCCGAACGGGCCAGCGAAATGCGCGAGCCGACGTTGAGCTGCAGCGACACCACGCCGCTGGAGCGCGCGCAGGCGATGTAGATCATGCTGAGGTCGTCGCGCCCGCCCAGCGCCACCACCACGCCGTTGCCGGCGTATTCGGCGATCTCGTCCATGAAGGGCTGGGCGGTGTCGCGGATCTTCATGCCGCCCAGGCACGCATAGCCCAGGCCCAACACCGGCACCCCGATGCGGTACTTGCCGCTGTCCTCCAGGTAGACGAGGTAGCCGAGCTTGGAGAGCGTGTACGTCAGGCGCGACACCGTCGCCTTGGGCAGGCCGGAGCGCTGCGCCAGATCCTGGTTGCCCAGCGGCCCGTCGGAGGGACGGAAGCAGCGCAGGATCTCGAGGCCCCGGTAGAGCGCCACCACGAACTGCCGGTCGCCCGGGAAGGGGCCGTCGCCGTCCAGCGCCTGGATATCGGCGGCGGTGTGGTTGACCCGTTTCTTCACGGCAGGAACTCCAAAGGCAGGCGGTGCGGCTCCAGCCTGTTCATACCACCCGAATCGCAGGAATCCAGCGAAAAGGCGAGTGTTCCTATACGAACGGACGGGCCTCCGTCACGCCGGGCGCAGCCGTTGCTCGGCGCGGTGCTCCTGCGCGCGCAGCGCCAGGGCCAGCGCGCAGCCGGTCAGGCAGGACGCCGCGATGAACAGCGGCACCGCCCCCCAGCCCAGCCGCGACGCCAGCAGCCCCAGGAGCGGCGCCCCGGCGAGCTGGCCGAGGTAGGAGCCCTGCATCACCATGCCGCTGGTGCTGGACACGAGTTGCGGGCGCGGCGCGAAGGCCGGGGCCGCCCCCATCACCGTGGCCGGCAACAGGCCGCCCAGCACGGAGTAGAGCAGACACAGCGCGTAGCTGGCGGCCACCGGCAGCCATGTGGAGAAGATGCCGGCGGCGCAGGCCGCCATGGCGGCGAAGGCGATGCCGACCAGTGCCCAGCGCCGCAGGCCGCGCATCGCCAGCCAGCCGGCCAGCACGTTGCCGATGGCGTTGAACAGCACGGCCACGCCGACCAACCAGGAGGAGGCGTCGGGCGCGAGCCCTCGCTCCTCCGTCAGGAAGGTCGGCAGGAAGCCGAGCACGGTCATGAAGCACAGGCTGTACAGGAAGAAGCTGCCGGCCAGCGTCCAGGCCGCCGGGCTGCGGCCGACCTGCGCGAACACCGTGACGCCCGGCCAGCCGCCGCGCGCCGCCGTGGGCAGGGCGCGCGTCTCCAGCGCCAGCGCCAAGCCGACCAGCGCCGACAGGCCCGATGCCGTCCACCAGACGGCCGGCCAGTCGAAGCGGGCGAGCAGGAAGGGGGAGGCCGCCATCATGGCCGACACGCCCAGCGGCAGCCAGGCCCCCCACAGCCCAAAGGCGAATCGCACGTCGCCGGGTGCCGCCGAGCGCCAGATCAGCGCCGGCACCGACACCGCCACCAGGATCGATCCCGCCCCCTCGACCGCGCGGCCGGCCAGCAGCGCCGCCACGCCGCCCGGCCCGGAGCCTGGGAGGCTGCCCAGCAGGCTGCCGACGGTCAGCAGCCCCAGCCCCAGCAGCACGCCGCGCCGGTGGCCGATGGCATCCGCACCGGCGCCGATCACCGTGCCGGCGGCGGCGCCGATCATGGCGATCAGCGACAGGACCCAGCCGGCGCCGACCAGATCGAGGCCAAGATCGGCGCGCAACGCCGCCATGGCCGGCGGCACCTTGCCGATGTGCAGCGCCGCAGCCACCCCGGCGGCGACCAGGAGCAGGACACGCAGCCAGCGCGTGGCGGAGGGCGGGTTCATGATGCGGCGCTCATGGGGTGGCGCTCATGGGGTGGCGCTCATGGGGCGGGGAACTCCCTTGCGGCGGGTCGGGGGTGCGCAGCATAATCCATCATCACCGGAATTATCGATCTTTCCAACGCCACGAAGGCCCGCCATGAGCATCGAAGAGACGATCACCGTCGAGCAGCCCGTCACCGTCATGGTGGTCCGCACGGTGCGGGCCGGCGCGGAAGCGGAGTTCGAGCGCGCCATGGCGGCGCTGACGGCGTCGGCCCTGTCGTATCCCGGCCATCTGGGCGTGAACGTCTTCCGGCCGGCAACGGCAGGCGACCGGCGCTACCGCATCGTCTTCAAGTTCGACTCCGGCGGCCACCTCGACGCGTGGCGCGCGTCGGCGGAGACGCGCCGTCTGTTGGAGTGCGTGCAGAGCGTGACGGAAGGCGAGCCGGAGGTGACCGAACTGACCGGCCTGGAGGCGTGGTTCACGCTGCCCGGCCGGCTGCCCGCGACTCCGCCGCCGCGCCGCCGCATGGCGCTGGTCACGTGGCTGGCGCTGTGGCCGCTGGTCTCGCTTCTGCTGGGACTCCTGGGGCCGTGGATGGAGCCGCTGCCGTTCCTGGTGCGCACCGGCATCCTGACCGGCCTCGTGACGGTGCTGATGACCTGGGTGGTGATGCCGCGCCTGACCGCCTTGCTGTCGGGCTGGCTCTTCCGCCCACCAGCCCAATAACGAGATTTTTGGGAATATCGATTTTTTGCTTGACCCTCGGCGATGACGTCGGCAGTTTCGCGGTCTACCGGTCTGGAACCTGCTCCCGCTGGTTCCCCCGGGGGCGAAGGATTGTCCGTCGCTTCGCGTCCGAAAACTGGCCGTTCCCTGTCGTGGGGAACGGCATTTTCCTTATTCATTCCTCGTTTCGGCTTTCCTCGTTTGAGGAGGGGGGCGGCATTTTGTCATCGGTTGTCTCTCCGCATCATTCGTTGCGCGGATTGCATGGCCGATATACCCTTATCGAATGTGGGTATCTCCGGAAACCCTCGAAAGTTCCATGACATTTTATTAGTTTTCGACGGATCGCCCGCCTGACCGGGCCACACGTGCCAACGCTGGCACGATGCATCGGCAAAAAGACAACGCACAAAAGACGACGTGATCGGGGAGGGGAGCGTGGTGAAGCACGACGGCTGGTGGGCCGTGGTCGCCCTGGTGGTGGCCATCGGCTGCGTGGCCCTGGGCTGGGTCGGTGCCGCCGGGGCGAAGGATACGGCGTCCGCCGTGGCAGTCTGGACATTGGCGGCGGCCGGGGTTGGCGGCGCCGGGCTGCTGCTGCTGGCGCGGCGGCGCCTGAGCGGAGTGCAGGACGCGGCGGTCCCGGCCATGACGGAGCCGGATGCGGCACGGGCGGCCGAGCCGGCCGCGGCGGACGCCCGCGCGCTGCTGCTGGAAACCTGCTCGATGATCGAGGCCGACCTGACGGCCACCATGCGCCGGGTGACCGATCACAACCACGCCGTCGAAGCCGCGATCGGGCAGGTGGACGACGCGGTGGAAGGCATCCGCCAGCAGGCGGTCGCCGTCGCCGCGGTGGCCGAGCAGGCCAACGCCAACGCCACCGGCGTGGCGTCGGCCACCGAGGAGCTGTCGGCCGCCAGCCGCGAGATCGCCGGCCAGACCAAGCGCTCGCGCGACGTCGTGCACCGGGCTGTGGAGACCGCGTCGGCCGGCGCCGTGACCATCGGCCGCCTGCGCGACGCGGCGACGCAGATCGGTGACGTGGCGAAGCTGATCAGCGAGATCGCCGGCCGCACCAACCTGCTGGCGCTGAACGCCACCATCGAGGCGGCCCGCGCCGGACAGGCCGGGCGCAGCTTCGCCGTGGTGGCGGAAGAGGTGAAGCGCCTGTCGGTGCAGACGCGCGACGCCACCAACTCCATCGGCGAGCAGATCGCCGAGGTGCAGGAGGCCGTCGCCGGGGCAGCCTCCAACATGGAGGAGGTGGTCCGCGCGATCGAGGAGATCGACATGGTTGCCACCACCGTCGCCTCCGCCGTCGAGCAGCAGGAGGCGGCGACCTTCGAGATCAGCCGCATCGCGGGCGAGGCGGCATCCGGCGCCCAGCAGGTGCTGGCGCGGGCGGAGGCGATCTCCACCGGCACCGGCGCCACCGTCGCCCTGTCGCACGGGCTGTCGGTGAAGGCCAAGGACACCAGCGGCGCTGTCGCTGACCTGGGTCGGCGTCTGGCGATCGGATTGCGCCAGAGCGCGGCCGGCGACCGTCGCACTTCCGACCGCATCCCCACGCGCATCGCCGGCCGGCTGGAGCTGTCCGGCCGGGTGCGGCCGGTGATGACGCTGGACCTGTCGAAGGACGGCGCGCTGGTGCAGGGCGAGGGCACCGGCAGCAGCCAGGCCGGCGAGGACGGCGCGCTGGACGTGACCGGCATCGGTCGGCTGCCCTGCCAAGTGACGACGCTGAGCGAGCTGGGTGTGCACCTGCGCTTCAAGGGCGTGCCGGAGGGCGCGGCCGGCGCGCTGGCGGCAAAGCTGGCGGCGCTGGAGGCCGATGACGCCAAGTTCATCGACGCCGCCCGCACCGCGGCGGCCGGGATCGTCCAGGCGCTGGAGGACGCGCTGCGGCAGGGGCGGACCTCCATGGACGACCTGTTCGACGCCGACTACCGGGCGGTGCCGGGCACCGACCCGCAGCAGTACACGACGCGCTTCACCGATCTGTCCGACGCGCTGTTCCCGCAGTTCCAGGAGCCGGTGCTGGGCCTCGACCACCGGGTCGTCTTCTGCGCGGCGGTCGACCGGCGCGGCTACCTGCCGACGCACAACGCCAAGTTCTCCCAGCCGCAGCGCCCTGGCGACCCGGTGTGGAACGCCGGCAACTGCCGCAACCGCCGCATCTTCGACGACCGCGCGGGGCTGGCGGCGGCGCGCAACAGCCGCCCGCACCTCATCCAGGCGTACGAGCGCGACATGGGCGGCGGGCGCAAGGTGCTGCTGAAGGAGGTCGACGTGCCGATCGTGGTGCGCGGCCGGCACTGGGGCGGGCTGCGGCTGGCGTACGAGTTCTGAGGCGCGGATGATGTTGGGTTTTGCGGCTGGCGCCTCAACCCGACTTCCGGGGGACGTTTCGGCAGGTTGGGTTGCTCCGCAGGTGAAAACCCGATGTCATGACCTCACGCCCATCGCCGGATGCCCTTGCCCGGCAACCGCTCCCGGCCGTGCGGGGCGTCCAGGTCGGGCGGCGTGATCCGCCGCCGGCCGCACCTGCGCGGACACGGGGCTGGGCCTGCGGCCTTGCCGACCGCCGGCCGGCGTCGCGACACCTGGGGAGCCCAGTGGACGAGGTGGCCACGAAGATCTGGTTGCCGACGCACGAGGACCTGCGCCAGGTGGACCGGGTGCGCGCCTTCCTGGACCTCATGGCCGAGGACTTCGGCCGAGCGCGACCTGTTGGAAGGCCGCCGTGGCGCCTGAGCCCCGCGGTAAGGAGTGCGGCGCACAATAACGCGTACGGGACTTTCACCTTTACGGCAATTTTCCCTCTTTCGAGTGAGTATATTTTTCTGTACGCTGATCCTTCGAAATGAAACTTTTCCCGTCCGGAGACGTCGCGTGCGCCCACGGCTACGAGGACCCATCCATCGGTTGATGATCGCGCCCACCTTGTTCCGGTGCGCGCCGCGATTACCGGTCGTGATGCTCCTACTGGCCGTGGTGGCGGGGCTGTTTGCTTCGCCGGCCGCGCGCGCCGCCGACCGTGTGGTGACCGTGGCGGTCATGGAAGCGACGCCGCCGTTCAGCTACCGCGAATCAGACGGCACGCTCACCGGCTTCAACGTCGAGATCATGCGCGAGCTGTGCCGCGCCATGAAGGCGTCCTGCACCTTCGAGGAGGTGAAGTTCCAGGACCTTGCCGCCGCCGTGTCGTCGGGCCGTTACGACTACGGCCTTGCCAACTTCCTGCGCACGCCCGAGCGCGAGCAGATCATGGCGTTCTCCGCCCCGTACTGGCGTTCCAGCTCCAGCCTGATCGGCTCGGTCCGTGAGCTGGAAAAGCCGCTGGCCGACGCGGTGCGCGGGCGCACCGTGGTGATCATCGGCGGCTCGCGCCAGCACGCCTTCATGAAGCGCCTGGAAGGCGAGGTGAAGAAGCTCGTCGTCGTCCGCCACCTGGAGAACGTCTGGGAGGTGCTGAACGCGCGGGAGGCGGACTTCACGCTGCTGCCCACGCTGGCGGCGCTGCCCTACCTGATGTCGCAGACGGGCAAGGACTTCACCACCATCGGCCTGCCGAACAGCGAGGACGGGCTGGGTGGCACGGTGCACATCGTGATGCCGAAGGGGCGCGACGACCTGAAGACGGCGATCGACGAAGCGATCGGCGCCATCCGGGTTGACGGTTCCTACCAGCGGGTGAACCGCCAGTACTTCCCCTTCGACGTGTTCTGATGGCGCTGGCCAAAACCCAACGGCAGCCCTAAAACGCTCCGCGGAAACCGCCGACCGGCACGTCCACCGGCCATTCGCCGATGGCGGCGGTCAGCGCCGCCTGCGCCCGCTCGACCTCGGCCGGGTTGAGGCCCGCCTGCTCGCCGGCCGCGCGCAGGATCGCCGTCGCCGTGGGATCGTAACCCTCCAGCAGCGCCATCGAGCTGGGCGACGGGTGGTCGGGCACGCCCAGGCGGCAGGGGGCGGCCTTCAGTGCGCCGAACGCCTGCTCCGTCACCCGCGCCACCACCTCGGCCCCCAGGCCCAGCGTGCGCCAGCCGGTGTCGACGGTGACCAGCCGCCCGGTCTTCTCCACGGACGCGACGACCGGCTCGACCTTGAGCGGGCGCAGCACCGCCAGATCGATGACCTCGCACTCCACGCCCACCATGGCCAGCGCGGCGGCGGCGCGGCGTGCCTCCAGAACCATCAGCGAGGTGGCGACGACCGTCACGTCGCGGCCCGGCCGCACCACGCGCGGGCCGTCCAGCGGCGTGCGGTAGTAGCCGGTGGGCACCGCGCCCGTCTCGTCGTGCAGCCAGCGATGCTCCAGGAACACCACCGGGTTTGGGTCCTCGACGGCGGCGATGAGCTGTCCCTTGGCCTCGGCCGGGGAGGAGGGCATCACCACCTTCAAGCCGGGAACCATGGCGAACATGGCCTCCAGGCTCTGCACGTGCGTCGGGCCCTGGCCCCAGCCGCGGCCGATGCAGGCGCGGATGACCAGCGGCACCGGCCGCTCGCCGCTGGTGAGATAGCAGGACTTGGCGGCGTGGTTGACGATCTGGTCGAGCGTCAGCAGCAGGAAATCGGTGCGCATGCACACCATGACCGGCCGCATGCCGGCCATGGCGGCGCCCACCAGGGCTCCCATCACGCCGTTCTCGGCCAGCGGCATCTCCTGCACGCGGTCGGGGCCGTACTTTTCCAGCAGGTCCGTGGTGCTGCCGAACAGGCGGCCCGGCGCCGTGGCACCCTGGCCGATGACGAACACGTTCGGGTCGCGCTCCATGCACAGATCCATGGCGTCGCGCAGCGCGGCGGCCAGCGTGATGGTCTTCGTGTCGGGCGCGGCGGTATCGGGCGTGGCGGTATCAGGCATAGACGTGCTCTCCGGCGCTGCTCCGTGCGGGGAAGGGGGCGGCCAGCGCCGTGATGAAGGCCGTCTCGATCTCCGCCGTGAAGGTGGCGGCGAACTCGCGCTCGGCGGCCGCGGTCAGCGCGCCGGCTTGGACGAGGTGCGCCCGCGCCCGCTCCACAGGGCAGCGCCGACGCCACTCCGCCACCTCGTCTGAGGTGCGGTATCCACGCTCGATGTCGTCGATCGGCCCGGAGTGCGCCATCCAGCGGTAGGTGTCGCCGACGATCAGGCTCGGCCCCTCGCCGCGCCGCGCCCGCGCCACCGCCTCCTGGGCGACCGCGTGCACGGCGAAGACGTCGTTGCCGTCGACGGTGAAGGAGGGCACGGCGTGCCCCTTCGCCAGATCCTCCAGCGGCCGGTCGGGCTGGCGCTCGTCCAGGGTGGCGCAGACGGAATAGAAGTTGTTCTCGACCACGAACAGCACCGGGAGCTGCCGGTGCGAGGCGAAGTTCAGGCTTTCGTGCACCACGCCTTCCTCGCACGCCCCGTCTCCGAAGAACACCACGGCGACGCTGTCGCGCCCCTGCATGCGCATGGCCATCGCCACGCCGTTGGCCAGCGGGATGGCGCCGCCGACGATGGGCGAACTGACCAGCATGCCCGCCGCCTGGTCGTGCAGGTGCATCGAACCGCCCCGGCCGCCGCAGCAGCCGGTGGCGCGCCCGAACATCTCCGCCAGCATGCCGGTCAGGTCACCGCCCTTGGCCAGATAATGGGCGTGGCAGCGGTGGTTGCTGAGCACCTGATCGTCGGCGCGCAGGGCCGCGCACACGCCGACCGCCACCGCCTCCTGTCCGATCGACAGGTGGACAGGGCAGCGCATATGTCCCTGGTTGTAGCGTAAGGCAACCGCTTCCTCGATCATTCGAATTCGAAGCATGTCCCGGAAGAGCGCGATCCCGTCGTCCACGGCCTTGAACATTCCCACATATTCCCTCAACGCGCGGCGGCGGGAGAATAATAGAAATCGAACTTTAAGGCTACGAAGTATCGGTTGCGACAACAAAGCGCGGTTCAGGTGCCGCCGCCCCGTGTCTCCGCGGTATCGCCCGGGGGTGCGACCAGCTCGTCGAGCCGGGCCAGATGGGGGCCGGCGACGTCGCGCGCCACCGCCTCGATGGCGCGGAAGCGCTCGACCAGTTCATGACCGACGGCGGTGAGTTCGGCGCCGCCGCCGCTCCTGCCGCCGACGGTGGCCTTCACCACCGGTTCGCGAAACATGGCGTTCATGGTGTCGATGAGCAGCCACGCGCGGCGGAACGACATATCCAGCGACCGCGCGGCGCCCGAGATGGTGCCGGTGCGCTGAATCGCCTCCAGGAGCGCCACCTTGCCCGGCCCGACCGCACCTTCCGGCAGAAGCAGGCGCATCCGCAGCGAAACGCCGGCGTGGGCGGGTGTGGGGGAGGCGGTGTCGTGCGTCATGCAAGGAACCAGTCTGGCCACGGACAACCCTGCGGACCGTGCGGGGACCTAAGTATCAGCGCAACCACCGTGGCGACGAAAGTACCATTTACCGGACGGCGGCCGAGAAGGCATCTCTATGGGGTCGTTATGATGAATTGATCATAGCGATCGTCAGGATTTTTCACCATACCGCCGTGGGAGGCCGCACCGTGATCCATCAAGCGCTCGACCAGTTGTCCAAGAGCATCGCCATCCGCCCGAAGTACGACAACTTCATCGGCGGGCAGTGGGTGGCGCCCGTACGGGGGGCCTATTTCACCAACCTGACCCCGATCACCGGCAAGCCGCTGTGCGAGGTGGCGCGCTCCACCGCCGAGGATGTGGACCTGGCGCTCGACGCCGCGCACAAGGCCAAGGACGCCTGGGGCCGCACCGCGCCGGCCGAGCGCGCGCTGGTGCTCAACCGCATCGCCGACCGCATGGAGGAGCGCCTGGAGGTGCTGGCGCTGGCCGAGACGCTGGACAACGGAAAGCCGATCCGCGAGACGCGCGCCGCCGACATCCCGCTCGCCATCGACCACTTCCGCTACTTCGCCGCCTGCCTCCGCGCACAGGAAGGCTCGATCGCCGAGATCGACCACACCACCTACGCCTACCATTTCCACGAGCCGCTGGGCGTCGTCGGCCAGATCATTCCCTGGAACTTCCCCATCCTGATGGCCGCGTGGAAGCTGGCCCCGGCGCTGGCGGCGGGCAACTGCGTGGTGCTGAAGCCGGCCGAGCAGACGCCGATGGGCATCCTGGTCCTGATGGACATCATCGGCGACCTGCTCCCCGACGGCGTGCTGAACGTCGTCAACGGCTTCGGCATCGAGGCGGGCAAGCCGCTGGCCATGTCGAAGCGCATCGCCAAGGTCGCCTTCACCGGCGAGACCTCCACCGGCCGGCTGATCATGCAGTACGCGTCGGAGAACATCATCCCGGTCACGCTGGAACTGGGCGGCAAGTCGCCGAATATCTTCTTCGCCGATGTGATGTCCGAGAACGACGACTTTTTCGACAAGGCGCTGGAAGGCTTCGCCATGTTCGCCCTCAACCAGGGCGAGGTGTGCACCTGCCCCAGCCGCGTGCTGGTGCAGGAGTCGATCTATGATGCGTTCATGGAGAAGGCGGTAGCCCGCGTGCGAGCGGTGAGGCAGGGCCACCCGCTCGACCCCGCCACCATGATCGGCGCCCAGGCCTCGGCCGAACAGCTTGAGAAGATCCTCTCCTACATCGACATCGGCCGGCAGGAAGGGGCGAAGGTCCTCACCGGCGGCGGACGCTCCCACCTGGGCGGCGAGCTGGAGAGCGGCTACTATGTGGAGCCGACCATCCTGGAAGGCCACAACAGGATGCGCGTCTTCCAGGAGGAGATCTTCGGCCCGGTCGTCGCGGTGACGACCTTCAGGACCGAGGAGGAGGCGCTCGCCATCGCCAACGACACGGCGTTCGGCCTGGGCGCCGGCGTGTGGAGCCGCGACGGCAACCGCGCCTTCCGCATGGGCCGCGCCATCCAGGCCGGTCGCGTGTGGACCAACTGCTACCACCTCTACCCGGCCCATGCGGCCTTCGGTGGCTACAAGCAGTCGGGCATCGGCCGCGAGACGCACAAGATGATGCTCGACCATTACCAGCAGACCAAGAACCTGCTGGTCAGCTACAGCCCGAAGGCGCTGGGCTTCTTCTAAAGTCGGGCTCCTTCCCGGTTGGGCGTCCTCACTCGCGCCGGGGGCCGCAAGGCTCCCGGCGTCTTCTTTGCGGCCTCTCTTCTTCGCGCGCCCGGTTCGCAATCCGGGATGGCGGCGGCCCGTACTGTGCGCCACCGTGGGGCGGTCGCCCATGGGTGTTCCCTGGACCCCCGCAGGAGATGGCGTCATGCGAATCCGGCAGGGCTGCGAACCGAGAGTCCGCTCCGACCGTCGGTGCTGATGGGGTGAGAGCCTGAGAGTTTATGGCCGATCGGACTGGATGAGGCCAGAGGGATCGGGTGTCGTCCACATGGGCGGCCGTTCCGGGCGGCCACTCCGGTGGCGGAGGGCATCTTCGCGCCGCCGCTCTTTAGTCAGGTGGCTTGGGCGCGCGGGCGGGCGGCGCCCGGCGGAGAGGGGCGCCCCCGGGGAGGTGCTGGTGATCCGGAGCGTGGCCGCTCCTGAGTAGGAGCGGAGCCGTGTTCGTGTTCCTTGCCGATGCGCTGCCAGACTCGTGGAATGCGAGGAGGTGCCCTCATGCCATCGAAGCGAGCCGCCCGGCGGCCGTCCTGTTCCTAGGTCCGCCACTGCATCTCATCGGCGTATGCTCCAACGATCCCCAAGGCGCCAGGTTCTGCCTGGAGAGGGTCAGGGGAGCGATGGGGCAGGCGCTGCGGTTGGTGGCGTGACCACGCTCCGCGCCATTGTCCCCCTTGTTGATGCATTGTCTCCATTGCCGTTGCGGACTGGCGTGGGTATCCGACTGGGCGGCAGCCGAATCGGGAATCGGGATGATCCTGTCGCGGAATCTCACTGTCTCTGTCGCTATTCCATTCGTTTCGTGGCGGCAGACCGAACGGGTGTGGCCGGCATGATACATCCGCTATCGGAAATGTAATGGTGACAATAATGACATTGACGGTGCGCATTGTGCCGGGGATACTCCCGATTGTCTCCCACCTGTTTGGGGATTGCGCTCTGATGATGGAGGTTCCTATGCGCACCAACGAAGCGGCCCGCCCGATCGGCTCGTCCCCGTCGTTCCTCTCGGCCTTCCTTGGTGCTGCCGCCGTCGTCACCCGGCCGCTGTGGATGACGGTCGATGCCGTCATGGCGTGGCACGAGCGCTGGAAGCAGCGTCAGGCCCTGCTGGCGCTGGACGATCACCTGCTGAAGGACATCGGCGTGAATCGTTCCGAAGCCGAGGGCGAGGCCGGCAAGCCCTTCTGGCGGGAATGAGCGCGATGACGGACATCGTCTATGCGCTCGAACCCGGCCTGTCGGCGGCGGAATTCATCGACGTGCTGCACCGTTCCGGGCTGGCCGAGCGCCGGCCCGTGGACGAGCCCGACCGCGTCGAGGCGATGCTGCGCAAGGCCGACCTGATCGTCACGGCGCGCTTCGGCGGCGCGTTGGTCGGCGTCGCCCGCTCCATCACCGACTTCGTCTACTGCTGTTACCTGTCCGACCTCGCCGTCGATCGCGCCCTCCAGGGGCGCGGTATCGGCAAGGAGCTGATGCGCCGCACGCGGGCGGAGGTGCGGCCGGGCATCACCTGCCTGCTGCTGTCGGCGCCCAAGGCGGTCAGCTTCTACGAGACGGCCGGACTGACGCGCCACGCCAACGCCTTCCTTTTCACCGACATGCGGTAAGGGGACGAGACATGCGCCTGCCCATCTATCAGGTCGACGCCTTCGCCGACGCCGTCTTCGCCGGCAACCCGGCGGCGGTCGTGCCGCTGGAAAGCTGGCTGCCGGACGAGCGGCTGCTCGCCATCGCGGCCGAGAACAACCTGTCCGAAACCGCCTTCGTCGTGCCGGCCGGCGCCGACTACGCGATCCGCTGGTTTACTCCGGCGGTCGAGGTCGATTTGTGCGGCCACGCGACGCTGGCCGCGGCCTTCGCCGTCGCCACGGCGATCGATCCAGGGCGCGAGCGCATTGACTTCCGCAGCCGTCAGGCCGGCCGCCTGACCGTGGAGCGCCAGGGCGACCTGTTCGTCCTGGACTTCCCCAGCCGGCCGGCGGCGCGCACCGACGTGCCGCCGGGCCTCGTCGCCGCACTCGGCGGCGTGGAACCGGAGGCGGTGCTGCGCGCCCGCGACATCCTCGTCGTCTGCCGCGACGACGAGACGGTGCGTGCGATCCAGCCGGACATGGCGCGGCTCGCCGCGCTCGGCGACGCCGTCTGCGTCACCGCGCCGGGCACCGACGGCGCCGACTTCGTCTCGCGCTTCTTCGCGCCGGCGCAGGGTATTCCGGAGGATCCGGTCACCGGCTCCGCCCACTGCACGCTCATCCCGTATTGGGCGGCCCGGCTCGGCAAGACGAAGCTGTCGGCGCGGCAGGTTTCGGCGCGCGGCGGTGCTCTCGCTTGCGAACAACGGGGCGACCGGGTCAAGATCGGCGGCAAGGCCGTGCTGTACCTGGAGGGCACCATCCAGGTCTGACCCGGCCGCCACCAACACCAGGGGAAGGGACGGAAGCATGGCCGGGCGCACTTTCGAGGATTTCCACGTGGGCGACGTGATCGAGACGGAGGGCGTCACGGTCACCGACTCCCAGATCATCGACTTTGCGCTCCGCTTCGATCCGCAGCCCTTCCACATCGATGCCGAGGCGGCCGGGCAGGGCGCCTTCGGCGGCCTGATCGCCAGCGGCTTCCACACGCTGTCGCTGTCCTTCCGGCTGTTCCGCGACACCGGCGTGCTGACCGGAACCAGCCTGGGCAGCAGCGGCGGGGACGAACTGCGCTGGCTGCGCCCGGTCCGGCCGGGCGACACGCTGCGCGTGCGCGTCGAGGTGATGGAGGCGAGCCCGTCGAAGCGCGCGGATCGCGGCAACGTTCGGCTCGCCTACACCACGCTGAACCAGCGCGGGGAGGAGGTGATGACCGCCACCTTCCGCCACATTATTGCCCGCCGGACGCCTGTGGCGGCCGGTTGACGCCCGCGGGCGTCCTTCCTTATCGTCCGCCGCAGTTCCACCCCCGAAGGACCGTTCCCATGAAGCCGACGACGCGGCCGCGCAACCCCCACTTCTCGTCCGGCCCCTGCGCCAAGCGGCCGGGCTGGTCGCTGGACGCGCTGGAAGGCGCGCTGCTCGGCCGCTCGCACCGCT